>Ga0265297_10010260_pt1 | contig 11825 bp, 17 predicted proteins | sample Munlanlwell13791_FD_192502 | JGI IMG/M metagenome (GOLD analysis project Ga0265297, IMG submission 192502) | Leachate microbial communities from a municipal landfill in Southern Ontario, Canada - Leachate well 137-91 | ecosystem: Engineered > Solid waste > Landfill > Unclassified | place...
GTGAAAAAGTAATCAGGATTATATGCAAGCCCAAGTCTCATTGCTGCATTTTTCTGAGCCCAGAGAGTTGAAAAAGTTCCAGTCTGAAAAACAACTTTATTTTGATCTAAAGTCTTAGCCCATTCTATTGTTCCGTCTGTAGAAGACCCAAAAGGTGAACCATCAACAATGATTATTTTATCAGAAAAATCCCAAATGCTTTCTGTCGCTTGTTTTAGAAAATATTGATGTTCTTGATAGCATACGATTAACGAGACTATTTTTTTTCTTTCCATTACATTTTTCCTTCGTGAATTCCTATTTGAGTCAGACGATCTTTGATTTTTTCAGCAACTTTGTCCCAAGTAAATTTAGTTCTCATTTCTTTACTTCCTTTCATGGCTTTTTCTTTTGCTTTATCATAATTTTCATAAACATCTCTCATCTTATGTCGCAAGTCTTCATAGTCAGGTTGACCCCAGTTAAACCCTTCATAATAAGGACATCTTGCAATTGCGGGAACCATTTTATAATTAACTAATTCTGAATTTGTTTCATTTAAAAATTCTGTCACACCAGAAAATCCCGTTGTAATAACGGGAAGTCCGCATGCAAGAGCCTCAAGTTGGGGCATGCCCCAGCCTTCACCCATAGTGGCAGAAACAAAAGCGTCTCCTAATTTATAAAAAGCTCCTAAAGTATCTTCATAAAACTCTGTATTATATAAAACAAAAATAGGGGCTTTTGAAAATTTCAATCCAATTTTTGCGATTGATTTATAAACATCAAGATTTTTATCGTTATTGTTAATTTTCAGCAAAAGCTGTACATTGTCTTTGCTCGTAAATTCATCATTAAAAGCTTTTAAAAGAATCTCAGGAGCTTTTCTTTCACCATATTCAAAACATGAGATGAAAGTAAATCTTTTATTTCCTTGATTCTTTTTTAATGGGGCAATATCAGGATTAAAAATCTCAGGTTCAATTCCTAAAGGAATAACATGGATAGGTTTAACTACTCCTGAATTTGCAAACGTCTCTTTATTAAAATGAGTCGGAACCCAAACTTCATCCATTGAATTTAAAATTCTCACCCACTCTTTAGGAAGACCATCAACTTCAAGCATCGTCCAACCTATTCTATAAGTTTTACTAGAATTTTTATTGAGCGCATCTCCTTGAGCAAATGTCACTTGTGGTATATCTTCCAAAAAAAGTTTAAAAGCTACATCTTGTAATCTATGATCAGTAAAACCTTGAAGTTTCGTAACACCATAAATATAATCATATCTAACGTCAACGCCATTTCTGTCTAAAGCTATAATTGCATTTTTTCCAGCTTGACCATAACCGGTTGGAAAACCCGCAAGAGTTCTAAAAGCAATTTTTTGTTTTAGTTCAGAAAGAAGTTTAGGAATCCAATCTTTAATAAAAGTTGTTCTTGATCTTTCATATATTGATTCAAAAGAAACTTTGTTTTCTCGAGTTGAAACATTTTGATGATGAATTATTGTCACTCTTCCATCATTATAAGTTTTATATCCAGCTTCTCTAGCCATTAAACAATAAACAGTATCTTCATAATATGATTCATATTCTTTTGGAAGACCACCAATTTTATTAATTAATTCTCTTTTAATATACATGCAACTTCCCACAACGCCTTCGACTTCTCTAACAGAATTATATTGATTGAAGTCAGGTAATCCCCATCCAATTTGAGCTCCCTTTGAACAATTTTTTAACATATAACTTCCTGCATGCATTAAAAATCCTTGAGCATTTTTTTGTCGGCATCCCACAATTCCTATATTTTCTTGAGAATAAGCAGTTTCTTGCATTTTCTCAAGCCAATCTTCTTGAATAATTTCTGTATCACTATTTAATAAAAGGACATCATTATCACAGCTTTCAATTGCAACATTATTACCTTTAGAAAATCCAAGATTGACGTTATTAAAAATTGCTTTTGAAATAATTTTTTTTGTTTTTAATTGTTTAATATAATTTTGTGTCTCTTCATTACTTCCATTATCAACAATAACAATTTCATAGTTTTTAAATTTAGTTTTGGGTATTGTCTCGATGCACTTTTTTAAATAATCTAAGCAATTCCATACGCAAATTATAATAGAAACTTTCTTTTCTTCTTTCATCTTATCCCCTTTGTTTATATAACTCTTTCAATGTTCAAATTTTCTTCTTGGCCTCTCGTACTTATTACTGATACTTTCAATATTGAAGTCTTCAAATTATCTCTATCAAGTTCATCTATAAGTTTTTCAGTTGTATTTTCCCACATAAACTTTTTTGACCATTCATAAGCTTTATCACTAAGTTCTTTTAAAAATCTTTTATCACTATAAACATTATCTAATTGTTGCATAAACTCGTTGATATTGGGAAGAGCCATTTTGACTCCTTCTTGATTAGCAAAAAAAGCGGCAGGTGGTATTGCGATTCCTGCTCCACATCTCAAAAGTTCGCCCGAAGCTGAAAAATCAATCCCTATTGAAGGTATTCCACATGCAGCAGATTCTAAAATTGTTAGGCCAAAACCCTCTCCCATTGTTGTTGTTAAAAAAATTTCAGCAGTTTTTAATAATCCAGAAAATAATTCCTCACTCAAAAGATAAGAAGTTGAAGATGTTGCTTTAGCTCTAAAATTCATAAGATTACCCATGTATTCTTTTAAATTAGCAGTACTTTGCTCTTCTGATTCATGAACAGTATGAAAAATTAAATTAACATTTTTATCTGCACTCCATCTATTCCACAAATCTAAAGTAGCAGGCCAGTTTTTTCTTGATTGATTTCTATCAACTCTAATAGCAACTAATTGCTTATCTTCTAATCCTGGTAGACACTTTTTATTTTCTCGATTAAAAAATTTAGGATTATATCCTAAATAAACATAAGGACACTCTCTATCAAATTTTAATTTAATCTCATCAGAAGCAAATTTACTAGTAGTAATTATATGATCAAAAGTTCCAATTGTTGCAAGCCAAGACATTGGAAGATTACAACAATCAACGGTAATGTACCCAACAAGTATAGTGTCATGAATGTCTTTAACTATACTTGGAAGATATAAAAAATATCTAATATCTCCAAAAAATACAGTTATATCAGGTTTAATTTCATTTATTTTAGAAACTACTTGCCTTGAAAGTTCATTTGGATCTGTTGACCCATTTAAATCTAATCCACTAATTTCATAATCAATTCCTAAAGCATTTATGTTTCTAGGCTCAAAATTGTAACCTGCATTAAAAATTTTAAATTTATTTTTCAATCCTTGAAGAATATATCGCGTACTTTTTCCAAGTCCAGTTGTAGCAGTAGCGCTTTGCCCTATCCATAACAATTTTTTCATTCTTTGCTCCTTCATAAAAACATTTTCTCCATTGGATGTTTTGAAAGTTTTTCATACCAATGCTGAAAAATTCCTCCTAAAGTGTCACTTTCAAAATCATATATTTGAGACCAAGAAGTTTTTTCTTTTAATTTTGAATTATCGCCTAGAAGAATTGGAACATCTGCAGGTCTCATCTTTTCAGGATTTTGTTTAACTTCATTAGAAATTTGCGCGATATTAGAGACAATATCAACTAATTGTTTTATTGAATGAGATTTTCCTGAGCAGATATTATAAGGCTCTCCATAATTACATTTTTCAGAAGCTTCCCAATAAGCTCTTACAGTGTCTCTTACGTCTGTAAAATCTCTTTGAGCATCTAAATTACCAAGATAAAAACTTTCTCTTTCTCCCAAAGCAATTTCTGCAGCTTGTTTACAAATTTGAGCAGTAACAAATTCTTCGCCCCTATAAATGCCTGTGTGATTAAAAGCGCGTGTAATAACAACTTTAGTTCCATAACTTTTAAAATAAGTATATGAAAGATTTTCTAACATCACTTTGCTACATGCATAAGGAGAAAGAGGTCTAAGTGGATTTGTTTCTTTAATTGGGGTTTCGTGTGGATAAACTAAACCATATTCTTCACTTGATCCCGCAACGTGAATAGTACTTTCGGGAGTGTACTTACGAACTGACTCAAATAGATTAACTGATCCCAATACATTCACATTAATAGTTTCAATGGGAGCTTTCCAACTTCTTGGAACAAAACTCTGTGCTCCCAGATGAAATATTTTGTTTGGCAAAAACCATTCAATAGTTTTTTCAACTTCTAAAGTATCTGTTAAATCTAAATGAATCCATTCAACTAATTTGTTATCAAGTAGATGCAAGACATTAGACATATCACTATGTCTTCGTCTACAAGCTAGAATTTTATAATCATGATGGTTTTCTAATATATATTCAATCATTGCACTTCCAGCCATCCCTGTAGCGCCAGTAATTAAACAAGACTTTGTCATATTTTCCTCCTACTCACTTTTAAATGGGGCTCCCCCAACTTTTTACTCGATTTCTATTTTTCCTATTTTTTTAACTTCACTTGCTTCTTTAGGAATTTCTATTTTAAGAATTCCATCAATAAGTCTTGCTTTAATCTCGCTTTCTTTAATTTTTTCATGAAAAGGAATTCTTCTTTCAAACGATCTATAACTCACTTCTCTTAATAAAAACTCTTTACTATCAGCTTCAGTAATTCCTTTTTTATTGTGTTTGATGATCAAATCATTGTCTTCTATAATCAATTCAACATCTTCTTTTTTAAGACCTGGAATGGCAGCTTCAACTATAAACTTATCTTTTTCTTCTTTAACATTAATCTTCGGAAGACGCGAGATTGATTTAGATAAACTCAATTGATCATGGAAAAAGGGATTCGAAAATAACTCTCTTTGTAAAACATCAAATTCACCAAGAAACTTATCAATAACCCTATCTATAGGTATTATTTTCATTGGGTGATTCATTATTATTACCTCCATAATTTTTTTATTGTGGAGGAGCCCCTAAAAACTTCAAACATTGTTTTTCTTTACTAATTAACTATATCTGTCCCCGACATGATAGCGTATGTAAAATGTACATCTCCTGTCGTTGGCCCATTCAATACAACTTGAAAAGAACTTTCATTGTTTGGAGAACCTGTCGTATACAGAACTTGTTTCAATCCGCCCGCACCTGCTGCTGTGGAAAGTCCCGTATCTCTTAAAGTCACAACGACAACACTTCCTGAAGTAAGAGTGTGATCATTAACATAAGCAGATCTTCGTCCAGAAACGATAGTTCCGCTACCCATCGAAGAGATCTGTGTAACTGGTAATGCCAAAGAAATTTTTCACCTCATTTATTAAAAACACCGGTTATAACGATGGCAAGTATTCCCCTTGCTGGTTAAAAATTATTATTGTCTTATTCTTCTATAAACATTCCCGAATCTGTCTTCTGCCCATTCAGGAATTTGAATTTCTTCGTACATTTTGTAATCGCAGAATAATTCTTCACCTGTCTTAATCGTTCCCATTGGAACTATTTTAGCTAAATCATTTAGAAATTTTTCAGATTTATATTCATTAAGTCCAACTTTAATATACTGAATAGAAGACATATCTATATTTTTTTTATGATTCTCAGTTTTGTCTCTGTAAGATTGTAAAGTTTTTTCTAAGTCTTTATCATTGTCGATATCAAAAAAATCTTTCAAACGCTCTGTTCTGCTTGAATGATAATTGTTTAATGCTCGATCAAATGTCACCATAATTACTTTTTACCTTTAATAGAAATAACTTCAATTGCGTCTTCAACTTTTCGAGTTATAGAACTAGAAACACCCGAAAGTAGAAGCAAAAAACTATCTCTAGCATTTTGTTGCTCTACAGATTTTGTTTCTTTAGGAAACCACTTCTCAATTAAACCCAATCCTCTTCCTTTAATTCTCGAATACATCTCAGTAGGAATTTCTTTTAACATCTTAATAGCTTCGTCAGAATTTGAAGGTTTAACATAAGGTTTTTTTTCAACAGTCATTTACTTTCCCCCCTTTTCTTTTTCATTTCTAATCATCTATCCTGCTGGTTTATCAGGATATTTAACAATGTGAACGTCACCCTTTCTATTGGGATTGCTTAAATATTCTTTTGCTTCTTTTTCAGAAACTTTTTTATATTGTTTTGCTAAAGTTTCTTCGTCGTGTTGAGCCATTTTCAAAGCTTTTTTATAGCCTTCATTTTTCATTTCTCGATTAACTTCTTTACTTTCAAGAATTGATTTTGGAGAATCCCAATACATCCCTTCTTGATGGCGTTTGTCAACTTTAGAAAAACCACTATTGGGAGTGATATTGTCACTAAATATATAAGAAGCATCAAAACTAAGTAATTTCTCTAAATTTGTAGATAAACATTTAGGACACTTAATTCCAGCTTCTTTAATTCTATTTTCTGGTTTAATTCGATCATATTCTGTTTTAGAGACTTTTTTGTCATTTATAAAATAACTGTGTTTTAAAACACAATGATCATATTTCACAGCATATTTCCCTGGCATTTCAGGAACTTCAGCGTCAAATTCTTCAAGACAGTCTTTGCATCTAATAATATATTCAATCATTTTTCTTTACAGCTTCACTTCCTTTTGTCTTTGTGTCTTTAAGCTCTGTCGAAAGAGCAGCTGTCAAAAGTCCCGAAGCAACAGCATAGAGAGGTTTTTCAGCGCGTATAATTTTCTTTATATTGATAGGTAATTTGATTTCGTCTATCGTCTTCTGCAAAAGTTCTACGAATCCCTTAGGCATTGACGTTCCACCAGCTACTGCTATAGAAATTCCTTCACTCAGAATTGGTAAATCTGCTGATTCTTGAAATTTCTTTTTGCAAACTTGTAAGACGTTTTTAATCAAAGTAGAATAATAAATTTTTAAACTTTTAAGAATGATATCGTCTTGATCTTTTGAAAGATCTAATTCATTTTCTTTTATTTGTGTTATTCTACTTGCAACCATTCCTTGTGATTGAGCAACCATTTGATCAATCCAATCCCCTGATTTAGCTATAGAAAAAGAAAATACAGGAACAGACATGTTTGCAAAACAAAGATTAACCATTCCCCCACCCCAACTAATACCCAATCCAGTAAATTTTTCAGAAAGTAATTCTGAATAAATAATTGCAAGAGCTTCGTTCATCGGAGAAGCTTTAAAACCCAAACTTTCAATGACACTTTTTATAATTCCTTCATGATAATTAACATCTTTAGGAGCATCTAAAGGATTTGCTGGAACTGAATAATGACAAATTTCGTTTTCATATTTAGGTTTTCCAAGCAACTCTTCAAACATTATTTTTATAATAGGAAGAGCTTCTTTTTCTTTTGGCGATAGCATTCCTTGACTCATTGGTCTTCTAGCTTCAGTATTAAATGAAGCTGCTAATTCTAATCCAGGTTCACCTATAACATAAAGTTGTCCTTCTTTAGCAATATAAGAGACCTTAATACTTTCAAGCATGTTTCTAATAAATTCAGTTTCTTCTATCGAAAAAAAAGCATCGCGCAATTTTATAAACTTGATATTCCCATCTTCTTTTTTTCTTGCTGATACAAGAAATGAAGTCCCTACATCTAAAGAAATTGCCATTTTGATTCTCCTTCGATAAAGATCTTATTGATAAATTTATGGCAGTTGTTCGAGGGACGCACTGCCAAACCCTTTTTTTTATTTATCTTTCTGTTCTAGGACGAGCTTCGTTAACAACAATTTGTCTACCACTCCACTCATATCCATTAAGACTCGTAATTGCTTCTTTTGCATCTCTATCATCCATTTCGATAAATGCAAAACCCCGACTTCTTCCTGTCATTTTGTCCATAATAATTCTAACAACATTGACGTCACCAATTTCTTCGAACTTTTGTTTTAGTTGCTGCTCAGTTACTGACCAAGGAATATTACCTACGAAAATTGAACTCATTTGTTATTTCTCCTTTATTTTGAACCGCGAATATAAACTAACTGATTTTCACTTTGTGGAATCAGCGCCCCGGTTTTCTCTAAAATATCAATTTGTTCAGATTCATCGATTCTAAAACCCGAAGATCTAACAAGGTCCTCCAATTCTTGTTTTGTGCTAGGTTGAAACGGGTAGATCTGAATTTCTTCTTTTAGTCCGAGCCCATAAAGAGGCATTATTAAAAATAATGACCCTTTACAAACTCTATAAATTTCACTTAATGTGTTCCTAATATTATTACTTTTTTTAATTGAATCATAACAAAAAACACTATCAAAATTATTTTCTTTAAAATTTAATCGATTTAATTCATCGACATAAAAATGCTCATAATTGTGAATTTCTTTAGCCTGTTTTATCATTATAGGTTCATTGTCAATTCCAATAGTCATCCCTGAATGAGAATTAAGCCACATTGTCGTAAATCCAAGACTACATCCAAGATCAAGAATAAGATTGCTTTTGGGGACTTTTTGCAACCAAAATTCTAATAATTTAGGATAATTACTTTGATTTTTTTTGTTTTCATTAACTTTTTTCACTTCACTATAATCAAGATTTATATTCTTCTTAACATCTTGATTTTCTTTAATGTAACTGACATTGATGTTTTTAATAATCTCTTCTAGACTCATGATCTTTTTCTATTAAAAGAAGTGACTCTTTTAGAATTTTTTAAGTTTCCACTTATTAACTCTCTTCTTTTTTCACCCATTATTTCTGGATCAGGAAAAGGATTTTTCTTAAATTTTTCAACTATAAGAACGGGAATCTCTTTCGCTCCTATTTTTTTAGCAGCAAATACTCTATGCATTCCCTCAGAACTGTTGTCTGTATAATCAAGAAAAGGAATATTAAATTTTTTATCTTTTCTCATTAGATCTACATATTCTTTTGTTTCAGGAGCGCTTTCTTTATCTCCAAACACTTGACTTAACGCTTCTTTTAATTCTGAAGCTGTTAAGCGGTTGTTTTTCAAAAATAGTGTTCTTTCTAAAAACTCATCAGGAGACATATATTTTATTTTTCCAACTAAATCTTTATATTCTTTTTGACAACATTTGACTGTTTTATAATCACCCACACCAGTAGAAGATTCATTCTTTAAAAAAGCATCATAAAAAATTATTCCTGTAGATTTTAAGTCCCAATTTATTTTATACTCTTGATTGTTTAATAATTTTGCATATAAAAACTTTTCTTTGTTGTCTATTGCTCTTACTAACCGGTGATAACCATCATGAAGTTTATATTTTCCTGATTCTTGATTATACGAAACTTCAATCTGTTCAGTTGATGTTGTTTTTTGACCTTCATACGTAATATTCCGTGAAGCTTGATCAAATTGCAAAAAATTTATTTCTATTTTGTTTATAGGAATTTTTATTATGTCTGTGTTTTTGCCTGCATAAAAGACTTTCCCTTTCTTAGATACTCTTATATGCTTCTTCTGTTTAGATTTTATAATAAAAGTTTTTAATGTCATAATATTTTTTAATTATAGTCTTATTAAAAGTTCTTCGCCTGGAGCTTCTCCAGAAAATGCAAAATCTAAATAACGTCCAATTGTTTCTTGTAAATTTTCATATTTGCGAGTTTCTTTTGTGTTATTTTTTTTATATAATTCATCCCACTTTGTATCTATTTGACCAAAAATATGATTTAATTTTTTTACTATTGGGCCCTTTGCTTGACCTGTTTCAAGATCAAAATCAATTAATGTCTGTAATTGTTTTGCTCTCTTATTTGATTTTATAGCTATCTCTTGACTTTCTTGCGACAACTTTAAATATTTATTTTCTTCTTTTTCGCTAATTGCTCTTGTCATTTTATTATAATAACTTTCATAAAGATGTTCATTGACTTTGACAAGTTTTAAATGAAATTTGATTAATTTTTTTATTTCAATAACTGTATTAATTAACTCTTGTGCTTCTGATTTTATTTTTTCAAATCCTTCAAGTTTTTCATGTTTTTTTGTTTCATTATAAATATATTTAGTTCCCTCTTTGCGGAGATATTTAACAGGTTTATGCCTAGTTCTAGATTTTTCTATTGGTGCATGAAATATTTCCATGTTCTACTCCTTTATTAAATAAATATTGTCTATTGAAAAATTAATTTTTCCACTCTGTTTGTTCCCTAAACAAATAAATTGAAACTGCAATAATCCCCCTGATCCATTTTTCTGTTCTATGTCAAGTTTATCATTTCCTATAAGAGGATTATCATCATTAAAACTTAAAAAAGGAATTATAACAGTTTTAAGCCCACTCCAATCTATTCTTTGCTCAAAAACAAATCTATCGTCTTTAGTTGGAATGTAATTTTTAGAAGAATCTTGTTCATAATCCCAATTGTTATTATCATCGTCTATTAATTCAATTTTAAGATTTCCAGAATTAAGACCATTCCCTATAATATCAATTTGCAAAGCATTAAATTGAGACAAGTCATGATTTTCTTTAGCAATATATGTCCCAACACCACCAGCATACCAGTTTTTAGACTGTCCATTAAATTCAAGATTTCCCTTATCAAGTTTAGGATTACAATCAAACGTCCACCAGTTTGTTAAAACTTTTGAATTAAAATCATCTATAAGAATAGAATTAATTGCATAAGAACAAGAAATCATTAAAAAGAGAATAAATAAATAAGTTATAATTTTTTTCATTTTGTTTGTTATTCCTTTTCACAAATTGATCTTTATTTTGACTGTTGGATCTTGCTGTTTTTGTTTAATTATAGTTTTTCTTTTATAATGTCCTAGATGTCTTCCTTGATCTTTTTTTACTATAATTGTTTCATGCTTAGAATATTGATGCTCAGACATTGCTAAACTAAAAGAGGGCAAAATAAACAAGCTTAAAATAATGATTTTTAATATTTTCAATTTTCGCCGCCTTGATGAGCTTCTGATTCTGTTATCATTCCTTCATCAAAATGATAACTACTAACAATATCTTCAAATTCATCAATATCTTTTTTGTCACAACCTTTATTCAATAATTCTATTTTTTTCTTTAATATTTTATATTCCCCAGCAGATATATAACTTAAATAAGGAATTCCATTACCTGAATCTATCATTAATTTATAAAGATTTGGCTCTTTATCTCCATAATTTTTTCTACTCACAACTTCTTCGCTTATAATTTTAGGATAGATTTCCTTTTTATCATTTCCCTTCCCAGCAAAGAAAGGAGTTCCTTTTTTACTTATTCTTTGATGTGCTTTTTGTTTTGATTTTATTTTCTTTTTAAAAAGATCCCAAGGCGAACGCGATTTTTCTATGGGCGCATTTAATTTTGTCATAATTATAGTTTAACTCCTGTTCGAAGGCCTACTCGATTATTTTGATCAATAAAATTATAAAAAATACCAATAAAAGAATTTTGAAACATTGGAAAAACATCATAAATGTCTCTTTCTACTGAAATAGAAAGATCATTCACTCCTGCATTAACTCCCATTCCAAATTTCTCAATTTGAGCAATTCTTACTCCTCCAACAAGTTTAGAATCTGTTGAAAAATGTCCAGATACATTTAACGATAAAGGAAAAGTTATCAAAGATTTATGTTTGATAATTATAGTGTCATTATTATCAACTGATATAGTATTATCACTGTTATTAATGTCAATCGCATCAGTTGTAGTTATTTCTGAGCTTCCAACTCTTTTAATGATATAAATTTTCTTCTCTTTTTCTTTATAGACAATTCTTATTTTTTCATTTTCTGCTAATTGAGCAATAGACAGTTTCTTTTTAAGATCAATTGCTTCATTACTCTTAAAATAATATAAAGCTCCCATCCAAATTAATAAAACTAAAAGAATTGCACTTATTAATTTATTCATAAAGTTCATAATATTCATTAATCACCTTTTTTGCATCTTCTATTGTGTCATATTC
>Ga0265297_10010261_pt1 | contig 11823 bp, 11 predicted proteins | sample Munlanlwell13791_FD_192502 | JGI IMG/M metagenome (GOLD analysis project Ga0265297, IMG submission 192502) | Leachate microbial communities from a municipal landfill in Southern Ontario, Canada - Leachate well 137-91 | ecosystem: Engineered > Solid waste > Landfill > Unclassified | place...
GGAGCGCGCTCCGCGCGCGGAACATTGACAAAGATTGAAATTATTTTAACGGTGAGTGCTGGAGACAGGTTCTAACTTTCTCCAATACGCACCACCATTACCTGTATTCGCCTTTCTGACAAGATGCCCGTCTTTCTCGGGGGCCTTCTTTCTAAAATTATGATGGATAAACAGCAAAGAAAAAGATTGCTTGATATCGCCCGCGCCTCCATTAAAACTTATCTGGAGACCTCCGAAAGATTAGAGATTACCGGCGAGGATGCCTTATTGTCGCAAAAAAGAGGGGCGTTTGTCACATTGCGGGAGGCCGGGGAATTGCGGGGATGCATCGGGAATCTTGCAAGCGATGAGCCTCTGTATCTTACTGTCAGGGGTATGGCAATCGAGGCAGCAGTAGCTGACCCGCGTTTTCCGGAGTTAAGATTGGAGGAGCTCCCCGATATCGAGATTGAGATTTCAGTCCTTTCGCCCTTAGAGAGGATAACCGACCCCCTAGCGATAAAAATGGGCACGCACGGCGTATTGGTGCGTAAGGGGGCAGCCAGCGGGGTTTTCCTGCCTCAGGTAGCTACCGAGACCGGCTGGTCCAGGGAGGAATTCCTTGCTAATCTCTGTGCGCATAAAGCAGGGATTAACCCGGATGCCTGGAAGGATAAATCAACCGAAATTTACGTATTTACTGCCGAGGTTTTTTCGGATAGTGATTATTAAGGAGGGCGCCATCTGATGCCGCGTTTTTTCTGTGCCGGAGGCAATATCTCAAAAGACGGAATCACCATTGACAATCCGGACGATATCCGTCATATCAGGGATGTCTTGCGCCTTAGGCAGGGTGGTCAGATAGAGGTATGCGACGATAAGCATAACGAATACCTTTGCGTCATCAAGGGGATCACAAGCGCCGGCATCGCCCTCAGCATCAAAGAAGAAAAGCCCCTTTATCAGGAGAGGGCGGCGAGCATCACCGTAGCCTGCGCCATACCGAAGAAATCCATGATGGACGCCATTATCGACAAGCTTACTCAATTGGGGGTAGACAGGATTATCCCTATGGAAACCTCCAATGTCGTCGTCAGGTTGGATGCCGCTAAAAAGGCAACGCGGTTGTCAAGGTGGCGCAAGATTTCCCGGAGCGCTTCCAAGCAGAGCAAGCGCCGTTGCCTGCCGGCGATTGAGCCGGTAAGCGGCCTAAGCAGTGTTTTAGCTGCCGGTGTCAATTATGATTTGAAACTCATTCCTACCCTTGCCGGAGAACGCCGGCTGCTTAAGGATGTCGTCAATTCCTCCAATGCCGGTAATATCCTGGTCCTTATTGGGCCGGAGGGTGATTTTACTCCCGAGGAGGTAAGGTTGGCCTGCGGTAAGGGCGCTGTCCCGGTGTCTTTGGGTGATTCGGTGCTACGGGTTGATACCGCCGCCATTGCCATAACCAGCTATCTCAAATTAACCCTGTAATTATTAATGCCAGCCTTCAAGTTAGCCACTCTCGGATGCAAGGTTAACCAATACGAAACACAAGCGATTAGAGAGCAACTCCTGGCAGCCGGCCTGAAAGAGGCGAGCCTTAGGGTGCCGGCCGATTTTTACGTTATTAATACCTGCACTGTTACCCAAAGAGCAGATTCCGAGTCCCTTAATCTTGTTCGCAGGGCTATCCGCGAGAATCCCATGGCAAGGATTTATGTTACCGGATGCCTGGTTGAATTGGACGCCGATAGGATTAAAGAGCTCAAGGGAGCGATAAGGGTCGTTAAGAACCGTAACAAAGAGGTTCTTGCCGGATATATGCTGGGACGAGAACAAAGGCCGCCATCCTTAGGCGGTATCTCGTATTTTAAAGGGCATAACCGCGCATTTTTAAAAATCCAGGACGGCTGCAACAACAGCTGTTCTTATTGCAAGGTTCATTTAGTAAGGGGGCCGTCCAGGAGCAGGGGCAAGGACGATGTTATCGCAGAGGCAAAGAGAGTAACGCGGGGAGGCATAAAGGAAATAGTCCTTTGCGGCATATGCCTCGGGGCCTATGGCAGGGATTTAAATCCTCGGATTAGCCTGGCAGTATTGCTTGGGGAATTGGAAAAAATACCGGAACTTAAACGCATAAGACTAAGTTCCATTGAAGCAGGAGACGTCTCAAGCGAGTTGATTGCCAGGATAGCGGATTCGTCCAAGATATGCCGTCACCTGCATATCCCGATCCAGAGCGGAGATGACGATATTTTAAAAAAGATGGGGCGCAGCTACAGCCGCCGCTCTTATCTTGCTCTTATCCGCAAGCTTAAGAAGGATGTCCCAGGCATATCCATTACTACCGATATTCTGGTGGGGTTCCCCGGAGAAGAGAGGGATAACTTTAACAATACGCTAAACCTGCTTAATAAGATCGCGCCGCTTAAGGTGCACATCTTTCCTTACTCCCGAAGAAACGGCACGCCTGCCGCAGTATTTAAAAACGATATTACCCCTTGGCAGCTCAACGCCCGTCTTTCCAGCCTAAAAAGCGCATCAGAGGAGTGTTCGCTGGAATACCGCAGAAGATTCCTGGGCAGGAAGGTGCCGGTGCTCGTTGAGGGCCGTTTTCCTAAGCGGGATTATTTCTGGCACGGCTACACCGATAATTACATCAGGGTCTTGCTTAAGTCCACCCGCAATTTAAAAAACAGGATTGTCGAGGCCAGGATAAAAAGGATTATGCCCGCTTACGCCTTGGCAGATTTATGTTGACCGCCTTATGCGGGGTGATATAATTAATGCGCTTAGCTAAATAGTAATCGGCTTTAGAAAGAAAAAGGAGGCGGCCGGTGAAAAGAATTAACGTCCCAGTTATAACCGTTTTAATCTTCGCATTAATCTCTGTATTTTATATATTCTCCCAGGCAGAAGAGAACCTGACGATTACCACCTATTACCCTTCCCCTTACGGCAGTTACAGAGAGCTGACTACTACCGGAAATACCACCCTGGCTACCAGCAGTGGAAATGTTGGAATTGGCACGACGAGCCCTACTGCGAAACTGGAGGTTAACGGTACCATCAGACTTCCAGCGGCTACAACGGAGGGCAGGTCCATTACAATGGGATACGGAAGAACTGACAGCGGCTATGCTTATATTGATTTTATAGGGGACACAACTTACTCAAGTTATGGATTAAGGATAATCAGATATAACACCGGGGCAGATGCGCAATCACGCATTATACACCGAGGGGCCGGACTTCTTGTGATTCAGACGCTTGATTCGGGAAATATTGTTTTAACAGGAGGCAATGTCGGCATCGGCACAACCGCCCCCACCCACCTGCTTCATTTATCCGGAGGGGCGTATTGCGACGGGACTACTTGGGTAGCCGGTTCAGACAGGGCGTATAAAAAAGACATAGACTACAACTTTAAATACGGGCTTAAGGCAGTAGAGCAATTAAAGCCGGTTTATTACGTGCATAAGGATGATAAGGCAGGCAAAAGGCAGATTGGTTTTATCGCGCAGGACGTAAAAAAAGTCATCCCGGAGCTCGTGAGCGGGGAAGAAGGAAGTTATGGATTAAACTACGGCCAGCTTACATCTGTGCTGGTAAGCGCCATCAAGGAACAGCAGGCAATCATAGAGTCGCAAGAGAAAAGAATCAAGGCGCTTGAAAAAAGAAGCAAAAGGTAACCAGATAATAAGCGCTTTCCATCCTATTCTGTAATCCCGCCATTAACTCAGATTTAATAGCAGGGGGAGTGTTTTCTGTAAAAGAAAGCGCTTTCCTTGACAAAACCCCTTTAGTATGTTATACTTGAACAAATTTACCCCCCTAAAAACATGCCAATGGATATTTTTAAAGAGATAAACTGGGTTGATATTTTTTTCGTAATTATTTTATTACGAATATGTTACATCTCTATTAAAAATGGGATGCCCATTGAGTTCTTTAAGCTTTTGGGGGCTGTTGCCGCAGCTTATCTATCGCTGCATTACTACACATCGCTTGCATTTTTCTTGAGGGACAGGTTTATCAAAAATTCCCCTTTGGAGTTGTTGAATTTCGCCTCTTTTATCATTCTGGCTTTTGCGGGTTACCTGGCCCTGTTCTTGTTGCGCCAGATTTTCTTCAGGTTGATTAAGGTAGAGCCGGTGCCAGGCCTGAACAAATGGGCCGGTATTATTTTCGGCCTTTCCAGAGGGTTATTATTCTTGAGTTTGATAGTATTTGTTTTTGCGCTCTCCCCTTTAGGATATATGAAAAAAAGCGTTGCCGCTTCCTACAGCGGTAAATCTATTTTTAAAATAGCCCCGCGCGCGTATGAGGTAATCTGGAACGGGATTTTTTCCAAATTTGCAACTTCTGAAAAGTTCAACAGCAGCGTTATGGACCTGCAAAATTTAGATACCCCTGAGAAATGAAACTGGGCCGTCTTTATCAAAAAGCAGTAGAGTTCGGAAGTGAACTTGACCCCCGCGGAAAGGGCAAGGTAACTTCGTTTGAGGATACCGCTATATTATTCGGCAGCCCGGATGTTGAAGTAAGAAGGATTATGGTCGGCATAGATATCGATGGCAGCGAATTGCTGATAGCGGACAGGCTGCGTAAGGAAAAGGGGCTAGACCTGGTTATCTCGCATCATCCCCAGGGAGGGGCCTCGGCGGCATTCTATAAGGTAATGCGCTTGCAGGTGGAGATGCTTGAGGCGGTGGGCGTATCCAGGGGCGTGGCGCTGGAGCTTCTTAAGGAGAGGATGTCGGAGGTAGAGCGCAGGGTCATCTCGGGAAATCACATGCGCACGGTTGATATAGCGCGCCTCTTGAACATGCCTTTTATGTGCATGCATACGCCGGCAGATAACCATGTTTCGCATTTCCTCAGTAAATTACTCAAGAAAGAAAATCCTAAAAGATTAGGCGATATAGTGGAGGTTCTAATCCAGGTCCCCGAGTATAAGGGGGCTATGCAGGAGCAGGCAGGGCCCCGTATCATTTCCGGCAGCCCCAACCGTCCCGTAGGAAAAATCTTCGTAGAGATGACCGGAGGCACCGAGGGGCACCGCGAGGTTTACGGCAGGCTTTATAAACTCGGCGTGCGCACCCTTGTTTCAATGCATCTAAGCGAAGAACATTTTAAAAAAGTGAGAGAGGCTGATCTTAATGTGGTGATTGCCGGGCACATCTCTTCCGATACGCTCGGCCTCAACCTTCTTTTGGACAGGCTTGAAAGCGAAGGGCGGATGGAGGTATTCAATTGTTCCGGTTTCCGCCGCATACGCCGCAGGGGATTTAACAAATAACAATGACCAGACGCATGCCGGAGAATATCTTGGAGGACATTTTAAGCCGCATAGACATAGTGGAGCTGATATCGGGCTATATCCCCCTTAAGAAGGCAGGCCGTAATTTTAAGGCCCTCTGCCCCTTTCATCATGAGAAGACCTCTTCTTTTATGGTCTCGCCCGACAGGCAGATTTATCATTGTTTTGGCTGCGGCGCAGGCGGGAACGCCTTTAATTTTCTAATGCAGTATGAGCGCCTAGAATTCCTGGAAGCGGTAGAGATGCTGGCAAAAAAGGCAGGCGTGGTTATACCACACACAGAGGCAGGCACCCAGGATGCCGCGGGGGTAACTACTCAAATCTACAAGGTTAACGAGGCGGCAGCGGTTTATTATGAAGGGATGCTGAATTCCCCTGCCGGAGCTCAGGCCCGCAGTTATCTATTAAAGCGCGGCATCAACGAAAAAATAGCCAGGACCTTCAGGATCGGTTTTGCGCCCGATAAGTGGGATGGCTTAATCAATACCCTTAGGGGCAATGGCTTTAGCCTTTCTTTGTTGGAGAAAGCCGGGCTTATACTCAACAGGCAAGGAGGCGGTTATTATGACCGTTTCCGCAACCGGATAATCTTCCCTATATTCGATATCAAGTCCAGAACGATTGGTTTCGGGGGTAGGATTTTGGGAGCAGCCGGTAATGCTGACGGCGCGGATGCCGCTGCAAAATACGTGAATTCCCCGGAGACGCCGGTTTACAGCAAGGGCAGGCACCTCTACGGATTAAATGTTTCAAAGGATGCTATCAGGGACGGGGATAGCGCGGTGGTAGTCGAAGGCTACCTGGATTTTATTATTCCTTACAGCCGCGGCACCTCGAACATCATAGCTTCTTTGGGCACTGCCCTTACCAGGGAGCAGGCGCGGCTGTTAAAGCGTTATACCAACAGCGTCATTATGGTATATGACGGAGATGCGGCTGGAGAGATCGCGACCTTAAGGACGCTCGACATTTTTATCGAAGAGGGGATTGACGTCAGGGTAGCGCCGCTGCCTAAGGGGTTTGACCCGGATTCTTTTGTCGGTAAAAACGGGATTGAGAAATTCAGCGGTATGCTTGCGCATGCCGACAACCTCTTTGATTATAAGCTTAAGATACTGAGGTCCCGTTACCGCGCAGGGGAGATAGAGGGGAAGGCCAAGATATGCTCCGAGATGTTGGCTACCATCAAAAAATTCAAGAACGCGGTTTTAAAATCAGAATACCTTAAAAAGCTGTCGCATGAATTGGATGTCAGCGAAGGGGCGCTGCTGGAGGAGCTAAAGAATTCCAAGGCCGAGAAGGTTTTTCAGATTAATGATAAGCCGCTTAAGCCCAGGCAGGATATTAACCCTACGGAGAAGCTCCTGATTAAGTTAATGCTGGAGGAGAACGCTTTTATCGAGCGTCTTAGGGGTGCGGTTGAGCCTGCGGATTTCCGCGATGAGAGGACGGCCAGGATAGTCTCTACCATGCTGGAATTGGCCGGGCAGGGTAAGGTGCCAGAGGCGCACAAGCTTCTCAACTATTTCGGTGACAGCGAGACCCTTGAGCTTATATGCGAGTCGAGTATCGCTTCCGATGTCTCGGAGGATGAGAGGGAGAGGCTTTTTGAAAGCTGCCTCTCGCGCTTAAAAAGCGACAGCAGTAAGCACCGCATGCGGCTATTGCACGAGGGAATCAAAGACGCTCAGCATCGCGGTGATGACGACAAGGTCAACAGGTTATTGCGCGAACTCAACACTTTAATTAAAAAATAATGACAAGAGAGGCGGAAACTAAGGATATGGAGAAAAGGGAATATACCAAGAAAGACGTTAAAAAGATTATCGACCTCGGAAAGCAGAAAGGTTTTCTTACCTATGACGAGGTAAACGAGATGCTGCCCGAGGGGGTGTCTTCTTCCGAGGATATTGACCGCATCCTTGATATCCTGGGCAACGAGGATATACAGGTCGTTGAAGCCGAAGAAGAGGCGAGTCCATCCGTATCCAAGCTCGCCCCTTTAATCAAGGAGGAATCATTCAGCGAGCACCTGAAGGTTGAAGAACGCTTCCTGCCCCTTGACGACCCGGTAAAGATGTATCTTAAACAGATGGGTTCGATATCACTTCTTTCCCGGGAAAATGAAATAAAGTTAGCCAAGAAGATCGAGGAAACAGACAACAAGTTCCGGATGGCTGTATTTGCCACGAGGTTCTCCCGTAACGAAATGCTCGGGGTCATCGACTCTATCCTGAAAAACAAAATCGGCCTCGAGGAGATTGTCAAGGAGGATATAAAGTATAACCACTCCAGCGTCATAAAAAGGATTAAGCGCATCTGTCGGCAGCTTAAGTCTACGCGCAGCCGCTTGCGCACCGCACAGCTTTTGATGCAATTGAATTTTGTTACTTCGGTAGTAGAGGGCATCGCCCGGAAACTTAACAGATTGCTGAGGGAGATAGACCGGCTTGACCGCCAGAAGAAACGCAGGGGTTTAGAGAAACGCCTCCTGCTCAGGCGCATCGCCGAACCTTATGTCAAGATAAAGGAGCATACAAAACTTATCAAAAGCACCCACGCAAAGTTTAATTCCGCAAAAAAGCAGCTGGTGGAGGCAAACCTCAGGCTGGTGGTAAGCATCGCTAAAAAATATACCAATCGCGGGCTTTCTTTCCTCGACCTTATCCAGGAGGGGAATATCGGGTTGATGCGGGCGGTGGAGAAGTTTGAATACCGCCGGGGATACAAGTTTTCTACCTATGCTACCTGGTGGATACGACAGGCCATTACGCGCTCCATCGCTGACCAGGCTCGCACCATCAGGATACCGGTGCACATGACCGAGACTATAAATAAGATTATACGTTTCTCCCGCGTATTCGTGCAGCAGCACGGAAGAGAGCCGTTACCAGAAGAGATTGCCCAGAAGATGCGCCTGCCTCAGGATAAGATTAAGTCCATACTCAAGATTGCCCAGGAGCCGATATCCCTGCAGACACCGATTGGAGACGAGGGTGATACGCACTTCGGAGATTTTATCCAGGATAAGAAGGCGGTTTCCCCGGCCAACGCTACTATGCGCACCATGCTTAAGGACGAGATGCATAGCGCCCTAGGGACCCTTACCGAGCGGGAGAAGAAAATCCTGGGCTTACGTTTCGGTATTTATGACAGCTGCCCGCGCACACTGGAAGAGGTAGGCAATATCTTCAGGGTTACCCGCGAGAGAGTGCGCCAGATAGAAGCCAAGGCCCTTAAAAAGCTAAGACATCCCACCCGTTCCCGTAAATTGCGCACCTTCTTGGATGTGACCCTGATACAGCAGCGGGAATTCCTTTAGAATCAAGCAGTTATATTTTCTCAGAGAAATTTCTTTACAATCCCCTTCACTTCTGTTAAAATAAAAAATTTATAGTGCATTGCGGCCTATGGACCAGTAGCTCCTGCCGCACGAACACGAATAAGCGCCGCGGTATCGCAACTGGGGGTTTTGGCTCCGTAATATCCTTAGGGCCCATAGCTCAGTGGTAGAGCAGGTGACTCATAATCACTTGGTCGGAGGTTCGAACCCTTCTGGGCCCAGCAATCTGCGGTTTTTTGAAATGTCGGGTCATGATTTAGGGAGAACCGACGACCAAAAAGGGGTACGGGGAAAGGATTTCCCCGTGTATTTGGGGTGACATGCGCAGTAAGCGCACATCCGGCCTTCCTCTTGGCCGGGATGGGTGTTTCTTGGCCGGCGCCAAAGTGGCAATGGTTCGATTTTGCTCACCATCCTTCGAGAACCAATTCTGAGCGAAATCGAAGGAAGCCCCTGTGGGGTGGTCGGAGGTTCGAACCATTCTGGGGACAAGAAATTTTGAGAGTTTTATCTTATGATTTGCAGGGCGCATAGCTCAGTTGGTTAGAGCGCCACACTCACATTGTGGAGGCCATAGGTTCAAGTCCTATTGCGCCCACGGAATAAAAAATGCCGGAGACAGACCTTAAAACACAGATAGGCAGCCTTATTAAACTGCAGGAAATAGACAGCCAGATTTATGCCCTTAATGACGAAAAGGATGCTTTGCCTAAGACGGTTGAGTCTTTGCGGCTTTCCTTTGAGGCAAAAAAAGAGCACTTTGCCGAGCTAGAAAAGTCTCTCCTGGATCTGCAGAAGCAAAAGAAGGATAAGGAGCTGGAGCTGGCCTCTAAGGAAGACGGCGCCAAGAAATTACAGACCCAGCTTTATCAGCTCAAGACCAATAAAGAATACCAGGCCATGCTTCAGCAGATCCAGGATGCCAAGGCCGATGCCTCCGTAATCGAAGACAGGATACTGGAGGTCTTCGACCAGATGGATAAGATTAAGGTTGATGCGGAAGAAGAAAAAAAACGCCTCGGCCAGGAGGAGCAGGTTTTTAACCAGCAGCAGAAGAAGATCGAGGATAGGGTTAAGGAAATCGGCGCGCGTCTTAGCCAACTCGATGCCCAGCGCAAACAACTTGCTCCTCTGATTGAGTCCAAGATCCTGGCGCAGTACGAGCGGATATTGGCTAACCGCGACGGCCTGGCGATTGTAACGGTAAAGAACGATTCCTGCCAGGGGTGCAATATGTATGTGCCTCCCCAGGTAATCAACCTGATTAAGATGTACGAACGAATCATTACCTGCGAGATCTGCAACCGCATACTTTACATTGAGGATGAAGCAGCTTGAGATTCATATAGACGGCGCCTCAAGCGGCAACCCCGGGCCGGCGGGGGTAGGCGTGGTTATCTGCGACGGCAGCAGGGTAATAAAGAATATCTCGGAATATATAGGACACGCTACCAATAACGTTGCCGAATACAGCGCTTTAATCTGCGCCCTCAAGCAGGCGGCGGCGCTTAAAGCGGAGAACGTCATTATCAACACCGACAGCCAGTTGCTTTATCGCCAGCTTAAAAAAGAATACCGCATTAAAGATGAGCGCTTGCGTCTCCTTTATCGCGAGGTCCTTGAGCTGATGAAGCCCTTTAAGGGCGTGTCTTTAAGAAATATCCCGCGGGAGGAGAACCAGGGGGCTGATAAGTTAGCGGGTTTGGCGATAAAAGGCGAATCGAGAAGGGGCAGAGCCGCTTTAGGCCCCGAGGTTTGTTCTTTAAAATAGTATTAATTTTGAAGGCAGGCAGAAAGTGGCCGCTCTGGTATCTCGTGTACCAGAGAGGAAAGTCCGAGCTCCGGAGGGCAGGCGTAATGGGTAATGCCCATCTCCGCCATATATTATGGCGGAAGGATTTCCGCCACTAAGAGTGGCGGACCCGCCAATATTTTTGGCGGGAGAGCCACAGAGACGAGTCCCTTTGCTTCGTTTTGCGAAGCAAAGGGAGTGAAACGCGGCAATCTCTACGCGGAGCAAGGCCGAATAAGGGGTGAGGGGCTTGCCCGTCCCGCTATCAAACCCCGGGTAGGCCGCTTGAGCCTCCGGGTGACCGGGGGCCTTAGAGGAATGGCCACATAAGATGCGGATAATCGCGTCGGAGACAGAACTCGGCTTATTCTGCCTGCCGTCATATCAACCAACACGAAAACGGAGGATGTTTTATGTCAGGTCATTCAAAATGGAAGACTAATAAAGGCAAGAAGATGGCGGCTGATGCCGCCAAAGGCAAGATCTACACCAAGCTTATCAAGGAGATCACTGCTGCAGCGCGCGAAGGTGGCGGTAACACCGATAACAACGTCAGATTGCGCACGGCCATCGCCCACGCCAAAGAGGCAAATATGCCTTCGGATAATGTCAAGATGGCAGTCAAGCGCGGGACAGGAGAGTTGCCGGGCATAGTCTATGAAAATGTGGTATATGAGGCCTATGGCCCCGGGGGAGTAGCAATCCTCGCCGAAGCGCTTACCGACAACAAAAACCGCACCACTGCCGAGGTGCGCAATATCATGTCCAAGAAAGGCGGTAACCTCGCTGGCGCCGGAGCGGTGAACTGGATGTTCACCAAGAAGGGGTATATCAGCATAGACAAGGGCCTTATCGGCGAAGACGAGCTTATGAATATCGTGCTGGAGGCCGGGGCAGAAGATATGAAGCACGAAGGGGATAATTACGAGATTACGACCTCGGTGCAGGATTTTGAAAAGGTAAAGGAGGCCCTCCAGGCCAAGGATATCAAGTGGCAGGAGGCGGAATTGACCATGGTGCCTTCCTCGGTGGTCAAGGTTGCCGGCAATGACGCCAAACAGCTCCTGGGCCTTATCGACGCCCTGGAAGAACATGATGATGTGCAGCAGGTTTACGCGAACTTCGACATACCCGACGAAATAATGGAGCAGATAAACGCCGAGTAATATATGAGGATACTGGGGATTGACCCGGCCCTGACCGTTACCGGTTACGGAGTTATAGATTCGGGACCGAATGGGGTATCGGTAGTGGAGGCAGGCATCATTAAAAGCTCTAGTGCAGACCCTATACATCAACGCCTGAATAAGATTTATTGTGCGGTGTTAAAATTGATTTCCGATACCAGGCCGGAGGTGATGGTATTGGAAAAGCTCTACGCCCATTACCGCCATCCTACCA
>Ga0265297_10010262_pt1 | contig 11822 bp, 19 predicted proteins | sample Munlanlwell13791_FD_192502 | JGI IMG/M metagenome (GOLD analysis project Ga0265297, IMG submission 192502) | Leachate microbial communities from a municipal landfill in Southern Ontario, Canada - Leachate well 137-91 | ecosystem: Engineered > Solid waste > Landfill > Unclassified | place...
ATAAGGTAATTGGCCATGTATCCTTTTTTGCTCATGGTAATCCGGACTTTAAAACCTGGGAATTGGGCTACATCTTCAATCCAAAATATCAGAACAAAGGTTATGCAACAGAAGCCACACAAGCCGTTATGAAATATGCTTTTACTAAATTAGGAGCGCATCGGTTAGTCGCCAACTGCAGCCCGGAAAACATCCCCTCATGGAAAATTATGGAAAAATGCGGCATGAGAAAAGAGGGAACGCAAAAGAAAAACTTCCTCATCCGTAATGACGAAAATGGAAATCCCATCTGGTATGATTCATATAGTTACGCTATTCTCGATGAAGAATTCAAATGAAGCAGCAGGGCTATCAACCAAGAACCTACCGGCACTGGATTGAGGGTAAAGACCTAGTTGTGTTTACCGTAACCACCAAAGAAACTGACTTATATATCCGCGCATCATCCAACTTGCAAAGAAAAGCCCAACGCCTTGTGCTTAAGTACCGCGAACAGGTGGAACAATACATCGAGAAAAATCCTGCCTTCCAGTCTTCTTTAAAGCCCTTAACCATCCCAACTAATGCCCCTCGTATTGTGTTAGGCATGCTGGAAGCGGGTCAAAAAGCCAACGTAGGCCCTATGGCGGCTATTGCCGGGGCAATTGCCGAATGTGTAGGCAAAGAATTACTGGAAACGTCGGCGGAGGTAATTATTGAAAACGGCGGAGATATTTTCCTGAAGCTTAAAAAGAAAAGAATTGTTGGGATTTATGCCGGTGATTCGCCGTTAACCGGCAAACTTGGATTAGAAATTTTACCGCAGGAAACGCCGCTGGGTATCTGTACTTCTTCGGCGACGGTGGGGCATTCTTTAAGCTTTGGCAAAGCCGACGCTGTCGTCGCCGTTTCCAGTTCAACCTCTTTAGCCGATGCGGCGGCTACGGCTATCTGTAATCAGGTAAAAAGCCCCAACGATATTAGCAGCGCTATTGAGTTCGGCCGGGTGATAGACGGTTTAAAAGGTATCATAATAATCATCGGAACCGGCATCGGCGTTTGGGGCGACATTAAACTTTGTAAGATTAAATAAATGGTATCTTATTGTGCGATGTTAAGCGTTAGAGTTTTCATCGCATCGCCATCCACGCCCTTAAGGTCAAGGACCATACCAGCATAGGTATTGCGTATGATTTCTATGACGAATTCGTTGACCGGCACACCGTTGCCATTGAGAACGATTGTCACCAATTCATCACTGTCGATATCAACCAGTAAGGTCTTAATCGGCTCTGTACCCTTAAGGCTTTTGATGATGCCTTCGGTCACGTAATAAACGTAAGCCTCTACGTAGGGATTAAGTTCAATCTGATTCCCATTTACTTTTAGTTCGACTTTGCGCGTCATGATTCACTCTTTCTTATGTATATTTCAGTTTAGCATAGCATATACAAAGCGTATCTCCCCTCTTGATATATTATATTAAATTGAAGGGAGATACGTTCAAATCTTACATGAATTTCATACGGCTAACGCGCCAGAGCAAAAAACCCACCACACCAATTGCCAGTGCGACAACTACTATGAAAACACCGTTGGCTATAGTGACCTGAATCAAACCAAAGGCGGTCACTGCCATATAAAGGTAGTTCTCCAGGTTCATCGCCTGGGCGTAGGTAAGGTGAGTTGGGTTGGTGGCATCGAATCTGCCACCGGCTAGTAAATCCTGATAAGTAGGCGCGATGGAACGCCGGTGTTCAGCGATGATATCCGCGGCTTTCTGAGCGTCGTCGCCGTTATTGATTGGCGTAAATACATCTGGGTGTTCCGGGTCAAGATTAAGGGAGACCTGTTCTACATTCATCCTATCCACGATGAGGTTGTTTTTCATGATTCCTTCGGCAATAAACACCACCCCGATAACCAGTGCAGCCACCGACAGCAGCATCACCCCGATTCCCAGATACTTCAACATTTTCATATCAAGCCTCCTTATTCATCCCTTGATTTTGATTGTAATAATAAAAAATTACGATGTATGTGATGTTTATCACAGGATTCCATGCCGGTAAACTCTAGTATTGAACTAGATGGGGGTGTTAGATATGTGGTATATGCATGGTGACTTTGGGTGGTGGATGGTTATCGGCTGGGTGGTAATGGTGCTGTTTTGGGGCGGTTTAATAGCTTTGGCCGTTTGGTTTTTCCGCAGAATTACCAGACATGAATCTGGTGAAAAAGTTAGCTCTTTAGATATTGCTAAAGAACGCTATGCCAGGGGAGAAATCACTAAACAGCAGTACGAAAACCTGAGGAAAGACCTGATGTAGTTTTAAACCTAGGTATTTCCAAATATATATATGTTATACTGCTAATAACAAGCCGTAATACTGAAAGGGGTCATGAAATGTCTAGTGAACAGGAAATAACACTGCAAGCACTCCAGACCGCCTTACAGATGGAAGTGGATGGCAAGGAATTCTACCTGAAAGCCAGCCAGACCAGCAAGAACAAAATGGGAAAACAATTACTAGAAAAACTCGCCGCTGAAGAAGATATTCACCGGACGGTATTCCAGCGAATCTATGATGCTATCAAGGCTAACAAGGGCTGGCCAGACGTTAAGTATGAGGGGGATAAGGGGCTGGGATTAAGGACGGTATTTGCTGAAGCTCTGGAAACAATGAAGAAAAACCCTCAAACTCTTACCGAAGAAATGGATGCTATCAAGGTAGGTATGGGGCTGGAGAATAAAACCTACGATTTTTATAAGGCACGCGCCGCTAAGACTACTTATGTCGCTGAAAAACAACTCTACGAAAACATCGCCATGCAGGAAAGCGAACACCACCGCATTTTACAAGATTACTACGAATACCTTCAGGACCCGGCACAATGGTACGTTAAGCACGAACACAGCGCCGTTGACGGCGGTTAACGATACTCTTTATCGGGAGTGTGAACTATGTTAAAAATCAAAGACCTTTCGGTATCGGTGGAAGGTAAAGAAATCATTCATGACATTAACCTGACCATCAACACCGGCGAAACTCATGTGCTCTTTGGTCCTAACGGGGCAGGGAAAAGCACCCTTTTGATGGCGATTATGGGCTTCCCAAAGTATAAAATAACCAAAGGGAGTATACATTTTAAGGGCAAAGACATCACCAGATTAAATGTTGACGAACGGGCTCGTTTGGGCATTGGTATGTCTTTCCAGCGGCCTCCGGTGGTAAGAGGTGTTAAAACACGCGATATGGTGGCGGCTTGCCTTAAGAATGATGGAGACAGTGAAGAAATCACTAAACTTGCTGAAAGAGCCGACCTTCAAGACTTTTTAGAAAGAGATATTAATTACGGCTTTTCCGGCGGAGAAATCAAGCGCTCTGAGTTGATGCAGTTAATGGCACAGAAGCCTGAACTCACTTTAATGGATGAACCTGAATCAGGCGTTGACCTTGTCAATATCGCCCTTATCGGCGAGATGATGAACGAGCTTCTGGAAAAGAACTGCCCGATTGCCGACCGCAAATGTATGGGGCTGATAATCACACATACCGGCCATATTCTCGATTATGTGAACGCTCGTACCGGCTACGTGATGTGCGACGGCACTATTGGGTGCGTTGGCGACCCGCACGAAATGCTAGCCACCATCCGTGAAAAAGGCTATAACGAATGCATCAAATGCTATCTGGGGAGGTTGCCGTTACATGAGTGATTTTAAGACATCTAAAAATATTAAAGATAAAGCCAAAGCCGCAGCAGCAAAACAGGCAATATACGGTGATGATATCAACATCGGCAACTATGAAGTTGCCGGCGATAAACTCCCTTATAAAGAAGATCCTTCGCAGCTGGACTCAAAGACTAAAGGAAAAATGCTGGAAGCTGGTATCATGCTTGATGACCCCAGCCAGCGTTCCGGCACCTATATTCAGATGGATGGTACGCCCGTCCACTTTACCGCCAAACAGGAAGGCGTAGAAGTCATGCCGGTCAGCCAAGCTTTAGATAAGTACGACTGGGTGAGTGACTATTTCTGGAAAGCCCAGGCAGTAGACGCTGATAAATATACCGCCAACGTAGAATTAAGTGATAACGACGGATACTTTATCCGTTCGTTAAAGGGACAAAAAACAGTTTACCCAGTACAGGCATGTCTTTTTCTCAAAAAGCCTAAAGCGGTCCAGAACGTTCATAATATAATTATCGCGGAAGAAGATTCCGAACTCCACATTATTACCGGATGCGCCACCTCCAATTCCAACGAGCCGGGACTACATCTTGGCGTGTCGGAGTTCTTTATCAAGAAAAATGCCAAAGTTACTTTTACGATGATACACAGTTGGAATCCTTCCATAGCAGTGCGCCCCCGCACCACTACTATAATCGAAGAGGGCGGACTTTTCTTAAGTAACTACTTGCTGATGAAGCCGGTTAATAACCTGCAAATGAATCCCGCAGCGTATTGCGTGGGTGAAAATGCCACGGTGCGCTTTAACAGCATCCTTGTAGCCGGCAAAGACACCAATCTGGATATTGGTTCAAGAGTATTTTTAAACTCCGTTAAAGCCAGAACCGAGATTATTTCGAGGGCTATCACTACCGGCGGTAAAATCGTTGCTCGTGGCTATATTGAGGGCAACGCGCCTGATGTCAAAGGTCACCTTGAGTGCCGTGGATTGATATTAGGAGAAAAAGGAATTATCCATGCCATCCCAGAACTCAAAGGCTCTCTGGCAGGTATTGACCTCTCCCATGAAGCAGCTGTCGGTAAGATTGCCGAAGAAGAAGTCGAATACCTCATGTCCAGAGGCTTGACTCGAGACCAGGCAACGGCGGCTATTGTTAGAGGCTTCCTGCGTGTTGATGTTGAAGGCCTACCGCCTCTATTGAATGCCGAGTTCCAGAAAGCTGTAGAAGCCAGCGAAAAAGAAGTGATGTAGTATAATAGGTTATGAATTTAAATGCTCTGTACAACATAAGCTACGGTGTATATATCGTCGGCTCTCATGACGGTGAAAAGCTTAACGCCCAAACCGCCAACTCGGTAATGCAGATAACGTCTGAACCACCTACTATTGCCGCTAGTATAAACAAAACCAATCTCACACATGAATATATGAAGTCCAGTAAAACCTTTTCTGTTTCTATATTATGTCAAACTACCCCCCTCCCCTTCATCGGCAACTTCGGCTTTAAATCCGGCCGAGATATTAACAAATTTAAGAACGTTAAATATAAATTAGGTCAAACCGGTTCTCCTGTTGTGACAGACAATGCTGTAGCTTATCTTGAGGCAGAAGTCCTGCAGGATATAGATGCTGGTACACATACCATCTTCATCGGTAAAGTCGTGGCGGCGGAAGTATTAACGCAAGAGCCAGTAATGACCTATGAGTATTACCATCAGATAAAGAGGGGCGTTACGCCTAAAACCGCCCCTACGTATATCAACAAAGAAAAATAAGGAGAAAAACGATGGACAAATACGAATGCACCGTCTGTGGTTACGTATATGATCCGGCCGTCGGCGACCCCGATAGTAATATTCCTCCGGGCACTTCATTCGAAAAAATCCCCGACGATTGGGTTTGTCCGATGTGCGGAGCGTCAAAAAGCGAATTCATAAAGTTACAATAATCCAGAATAAAGTGGTAATTTGTAATGAAAAAGAGAACGCTAAATTACATCTTGTTTTGGATAATGTTTTTACTGGGTATTATCCAGGCTATCTCCGGCTTTTTACTCTGGTTAGTGATACCCAGTGGGAGTCGTGGTGGTGGTGGAGGGAGTAATGTATTCATCTGGCACAGAGAAACCTGGATTTCTATACATGATTGGACAGCGGTAGCTCTGATTGTTATTATTTTTATCCACATTATTTTGCATTGGGATTGGATATTGACTATGACCCAAAAAATGCTAGGAATGAATGTAAAAGTGGAGGAGGACAATGAATAAAAAAGAGGTAATAGAAATTTTAATTCAGGATTTACAGGATGAACACGGCGCCATAATCCAATATCTCGTTCATGCTTTTTCAATAGGAGAGGGAGAATTGTCCTGTGAAATCGAGGCCATCGCCCGTGACGAGATGCGCCACCTTGACTGGCTGGCGGAAACCATCGTCGAACTTGGTGGTATGCCCAGTTTAAAACGCGGCAAGCAAAACATGACCGGTAAAACCGTTCCGCAATGGATGAAAAACAACGTAGGCTTAGAAGACGGAGCTATAGATTCTTATAAAAAGCACATCAAGATGATTGATGACCCCAAGATTAAAAGGCTTTTAAAGCGCATCCTTGCCGACGAAGAATCACACCGTGGTGATTTTGCACACTTTGTCGACAAAGCCGCCAAAGAACAGATGAAGGACAAGCGCGGCAAGCGCAGTGATAAAACCTCTAAGACGTTGGACTGGGGCATCGCTCACGAATATACTGTCATCCTGCAATACATGTTCCACTCTTATATGACCAAGAACAAGGAAGCCAAGAAACAGTTAGAAGATCAGGCGATTAACGAAATGCAGCACCTAGGCTGGCTTTCAGAAGAATTAGTGGACGGTGGCGGCACACCAGTCATCGAGCATACCACAGTTAATAAGGCCACCAAACTTAAGGATATGCTCACGGCAGACCTGAAAATTGAAAAAGAAGTAGCCGCCAAATACGACGCCGCATCAAAGGTCACTAAAGACGCTGGCCTAAAAAAACTACTGGAACGCATTCGTGACCACGAAAAATACCACATTGATGTCTTTAACGACTTGATGAAAGAAGAAAAAAGGAAATAAATCGTTTGGAGAAGTGAATATGGGTAACTATGTTAAAGTTGCCTCGAAACAAGAAATCAAGGATGGTGGCAAAAAGAAAGTTATTATTAATGGTAAAGAAATCTTGGTAGCCAATGTAGGCGGGAGTTATTATGCGGTTGATAACCGCTGTTCGCACTTTGGCGGCGACCTTTCTGCCGGCACGCTGGAAGGAACGGTGATTACGTGTCCCAGGCACGGTTCGCAATTCGATGTCCGCAACGGCAAAAACACTCGGTGGCTTAAAGGCTCGGGGGTTGTCTCATTCATGGCAAAAACTTTAAAGCCGCCTAAGGGCGTGGCTGCTTATAAAACCAAGATTGAAGGCACCGACATATTAGTCGAGCTTTAACCTTATAATTACCACCGGTTGGTATACGTATGAAAATAATCGGGCTAACAGGCGGCATCGGAAGCGGCAAGAGCGCTGTGGCGCGCTTTTTGAAGGATTTTGGCGCGGAAGTTATCGACCTAGATAAAGTTGGCAACGACGTAATAACTAAAGGAAAACCTGCTTACCAAAAACTCGTTCAGGAATTTGGACAATCCATTCTTGATAATAATAATGAAATTGACCGCGTAAAACTTAGTAAAATAGTTTTTAATAACCATACCGCTTTAGAAAAACTGAATGACATCGTCCACCCGGAGATTGACAAAATTGTCGTTGAAAAAGCCGAGGATAGCCTTCACCGGGGTCTTAAGGTATTAGTAGTTGAGGCAGCGTTAATTCTTGAAGCAAATAAAGCCCTCCAGTTTTCCGAGATATGGGTAGTCGTGGCTAATCCGGAAACAGCGCTTGGTAGAATCATCCATAGGCCCAACTACGATGAAACCGAAGCCCGGGCTAGGATTGATTCTCAAACCACTAACGACGAGCGCATTAAACGGGCTGATATAGTCATTCATAACGACGGTACTTTAAACGATCTCAAAGCACATGTTAAAATTGAGTGGGATAAATTACAAAATAGACTTTAGAAAATCTCGACCTGATGAACATCAAATACGTTGAAAAAGACAAATCCCAACTTGATATTGTCCATTCGTTATGGGAAAAGATTAAAGAACACCACCGCGCCCGTTCTATTCACTTCAAAGAGCAATTTGACACTACTACCTGGGAGACTAGAAGAAAACAAATATTGGATAAAGCCGATGGTGGCGATTTATTAGTCCACTTGGCTATGGACAATGATACCGGGAATTTTATCGGTTATTGTGTGACATCTATTGACGGTAATAATGTCGGTGAAATTGAATCAATCTTTATTGAATCCAACTATCGCCGAGCCGGAATTGGGAATGTGTTTATGCAGCGAGCCATGGAATGGATGAAATCCCACGGAGTTACGAGAAAAGTAATTGCTGTTGCTGTCGGCAACGAAGAAGTCTTTGGGTTTTATGCTAAGTACAATTTTTACCCTCGTGTCAGCGTTTTGATGCAGCCCGAAGAAAAAAGTTGATGTCCGAACATTGACTCAAAGCTACGTATTTGCTACAATATATGGTTTGGAGGCCCAAAATTTACGCATTAATTGAAACAGGCAACAAACAATACAAAGTAACTGAAGGACAGACTTTGGTAGTTGACCGCTTGCCGGATAAAGAAGGCAGCCGGATCCAGCTTGATAAAGTGCTGTTACTGGCCAACGATGACAAAGTGACCGTCGGCAAACCTTATGTTGAAGGCGCCAGGGTCATGGCTGTCGTTAAGGAAAACGGTAAAGGCGATAAGGTAATCGTCTTCAAGTACAAGTCCAAAGTACGCTATCGCCGCAAGAACGGGCACCGTCAGCTTTACACCAGCCTTAATATCGATAGGATTCTTCCGCCTGGCACACAGGATGTCAAAGCGGAAAAACCGGCTGCCAAGAAAGCTGAACCCAAGAAAACAGTAGAAGCCGTGAAACTTGCGGTAGCCGAAGAACCCAAGAAAACCGAGGTAATAAAACCAGCGGCCAAAGCACCTGCAAAGAAAAAGACGACTACCGCCAAACCCGTAGCCAAGAAAGCCCCTGCTAAGAAGAAAGAGGAGAAACCAGATGGCGCATAAAAAAGGAGCCGGCCAGGCAAAGAACGGGCGAGATTCCCAGGGTCAACGGTTAGGCATCAAAATATACGCCGGTCAATCTGTCAACGCCGGTACTATTTTGGTCCGACAGCGCGGCACGCATATCCGCCCCGGAATTAACGTGGGCGTGGGTAAGGATTATACCCTGTTCGCGTTAATCGACGGGATTGTTAAGTACGAACCCACCACAAATAACCGCAGAAAGGTTAGCGTTTACAGTAGTTAAAATGAAAGAAAAGATTCATCCTCAATATTATGACGATGCCGTAGTGATTTGCTCTTGCGGCAACACCTTCACCACCGGTTCTACGAAAAAAGAACTCAAGGTTGAAGTCTGCAGCAACTGTCACCCCTTCTTCACCGGCGAACGCCGCATGATGGACACCGCCGGCCGTGTTGAACGATTCAAGAAGCGGTATAATATCAAAGAGTAATGTTAGTCTAAACGAGTACATGAGGAGCGGTACATAAGTCCGCTCCTTTTTGTTTAAGAACCATGGCAGAAGAAAAAACGTACCACTATGGCGGTCAGGCAGTTATAGAAGGCGTGATGATACGCGGCCGTACGGCCAGAGTAACCGCCGTCCGCCGTCCCAAAGGTGATATCGTAACCGACGTAAAACCCCTCCCTTCTCCTTCCAATAGCTGGGTGCGCCGCACACCTTTCATCCGCGGTGTATTTATACTCATCGAGGCTATGGTAATAGGCATCCAGAGCCTGATGCAGTCCGCTAACATCTCGTTGGAAGAAGAGGATGTGCAAATCTCGAACAAAGCCATCTGGGGCATGATGCTTGTTTCGGTGTTAGTAGGCGTTGCCGTATTTTTCGTCGCGCCTCTTTACTTAACCAGCTTCCTTCGTGATTATTTACCTAACACCGTCGTTTTCAACCTCATCGAAGGTGTAATACGCGTTATTATTTTCCTTGGTTACATCAAGCTAATATCTTATATGTCCGACATCAAGCGGGTGTTTTCTTATCATGGCGCCGAGCATAAATCAGTTAATGCTTATGAAGCAGGCGTACCGATGGAAGTTGAAGCAATTAAAGAATACAGTCGCAGACACGTGCGCTGCGGGACGAGTTTCCTGTTCGTGGTAATGTTCGTCGCTATAATCGTATTTAGTCTGGTGGGTGTGTGGGATTTATGGTTGATGATACTATCGCGTATTCTGCTGCTTCCAGTAATTATGGGGCTTGGCTACGAACTTATCTATCTTGGCGCCAGGCATACCAATAACTGGTTGATGAAAATCGTTTTAGCGCCGGGTTTATGGCTGCAGTCCATGACCACCGCAGAACCCGATGATAAACAACTGGAAGTTGCCATTGCCGCCATGAATAAGGCTGTTGAGGTAGATAAAGCCGCAGAAGCCGCCGAGTAGCTGCAGATTATTCCTCGAGGTCTTTTTCTGTTAAATCCCGGTAATAACAAGTCTGGTTACCTGTGTGGCAAACCGGCCCGGTAGGAATTCCCGATACCAATAAAGAGTTATTCTCGCAGTTAAATTTTATGCCCTTGAGTTTAATTACATTGCCGGATGTTTCGCCTTTGTGCCAGAGTTCCTGCCGGCTTCGGCTATAAAACCAGACCTCTTTACTTTTCATCGTGCGGCGTAACGATTCCTCATTCATAAAGCCCATCATCAGCACATCTCCATTATTGGCGTCTTGTACCACAGCGGGGATCAAGCCTTTTTCATCAAAATTTATATTCTTAATCAAGCAATTACTCCCTATCTATCAAGAGTATCCAGAGCCTCTTTTAAGTCAATATCTTCGGTATATAGCGCCTTCCCGATGATTGCGCCTTCGGCGCCTATTTTCTGCAGTACTGTCAAATGGTCTAGGGATGTAATTCCTCCGGCGGCAATGACCGGCAGATGTATCTCGTCAATCAAGCCTGATATAGCTGTGAAATTGGGCTCCGTTAATGTGCCGTCACGCTCTATATCAGTATAGATAAAGCGTCTTACGTCATTTCTCGCCATAACGTTTGCCAGTTCTATAGCCGTAGTCCCTGTATCCTGCACCCAGCCGCGCGTCGCTACCATACTGTTACGAGCGTCTATCGAGATTATGATGGACTCCTGATAACGCTGGCAGGCGTCTTTTACGAGCTGCGGGTCTTCTATGGCCACTGTGCCTAGAACCACCCTGTCAACACCGGCTTTCAACAGTGTTTCAATTGTCTCGATGCTCCTGATGCCGCCGCCTACCTGAACCGGTATCAACATAGCACTAGTGATATCCCTGATTATGTCTAAGTTAATTATCTCACCAGACGCTGCTCCGTCAAGGTCAACAACGTGCAACCGCGGCGCCCCTAACGACTGCCATTTTAGCGCTACATCCAGGGGGTCGTCAGAGAAGACTGTTTCTTGCCGATAGTCCCCCTGAAAGAGACGTACGCACCTGCCGTCGCGAATATCTATCGAAGGTATAATTTCTATATTAGTGCCTCTTTCTACCTTATGTATGTTGCAATTATAACACCTGAAATATCTTTGCACCAATATGTGATTTAAAAGAGAGAAAAATATCATTGACAGATGGCAAACCCGGAGTTATAATAATATAGACCATTGACCCAATAGCAGTGAGTCAATAGCAGACACCTTAACAAATAACAAGTCGCTTGGATCAGAAACGACCGAGACGGCAGAATAGTGAAAATACTAATGCCCTCTCGATAATTTCGAGGGGGTTTTTTGTTGAAGGTAGAAAAATGCTAAGAATAGGTTTTATAGGGGCTGGAAAAGTCGGTACCGCTCTGGCGGTTCTCCTGGACCGCAAGGGTTATACCGTAACAGCTGTTTACGACCACACTCCCGCTTATGCCAAAAGGCTAAACGCATTAGTGCTGACATGTGAAGTGATGGATAACAGCCAGGAGGTTGCTGATGCCGCCAACCTTGTTTTCATTACCACCCCCGACGGCGCTATT
>Ga0265297_10010263_pt1 | contig 11821 bp, 23 predicted proteins | sample Munlanlwell13791_FD_192502 | JGI IMG/M metagenome (GOLD analysis project Ga0265297, IMG submission 192502) | Leachate microbial communities from a municipal landfill in Southern Ontario, Canada - Leachate well 137-91 | ecosystem: Engineered > Solid waste > Landfill > Unclassified | place...
TATACCCCCTTGCTTTTCGCCGTTCTTCCAATTTCTTTCTATTTTCCATCTTAATAGCTTTTCTGATTGCTAACTTTTTCGCTTTCTTATGTGATGCTCTAGTCATTTGCCACGATTCCTTTCGTGAAGCCTATAAAAATAAGATGAGTCGGCTTTAGCCTTACGGCGAACCTCATCAGTACCGCCATGTTTAGCCATATTCTGTAATATTCTAGCCGCTTTTAAAGGTCTATTATGACATTTCTCTAACATAGAAGCCCGTCTACGGGTTTGGCTTACATCTTCATCCCATCCCATCTGTCTAGCCGAATAATTCATCTAAAATTCCTCTCTTATTTTGGATTAAAACGCTTTAATACCTTATGAACACGCTTAGAGCTTTTCTTGTCTTTAACCCTTGCTCTTTTAGCTGCTGTCACTTTTTTCTTCTTTTTAGCCATTTCTCTCCTCTCTTATAAAAGGTACTATCTGCTTATTTTATTTACGTTTAGATTTCTTCCAAGCTCGTTCAAACTTTGCCTCACGTATTTTTCTTTTACGTTCCTCTCTTTTAAGATATTGCTGAAATTTCTTCTCTGCCTTATCTTGCTTTTTTATTAGTGCCTTTATTTCTTTTCTATCTTTTTCTGTATATGAACCAGCCATCTTATCCTCCTTAACTAAATCCCATCTGTCTAGCCGAATAATTCATCTAAAATTCCTTTCTTTAAAAGACTTTGGGGCTGTATAAGTAGACTTCGCCACCTACACAGCCCCTCGTTCTTCTTTCGGGGTTTTGCCTCTCGTTAAAGGTATCTCCTAGCCTCCAAAATACTCAAAGATACCCATTACGATGCTGGCTGCGAACACTATAGGAATAAGCGTTCCCGCAAACGTGCAGACGGCGGCATTCCACCCGGTTGTGGTGATAGTGGTCACCAGGGTCTCAACTACGACCAACCCGATTATGCCTGAGACTACAAGTTTCTGCGCAGACATCATTTTATTCATATGTTGTCCTTATATGCTTGACCAGCACACGAAAAAGGAGATACAACCGCAGTTGCATCCCCGTTTTTCCTATTGAATATTAAGTTTTTCAACTCATAAACTTCATAGACTAAACCAGCCCTTCTCTACTTCGATATTATCTGTATAACACATTTTTTAGTGTTTGTCAAGTCCTTTTTGCCAATTCTGCCTCAAGTTCTTTAATTCTAGCATCTTTCTGAGACATTATTTGTTCGACTAATGTATTATGTTCACCTTTAAGCCCAATATACTTTAAGTTTTCTGGAACATTATCAGATTTATTTAGTATACTATTTATGGGATAATTTATTCCTTTATGATGCACAAGTTCCCAATCCTTTAAGCATCGGCCTAGTTGTTGAGCCATAACTAATCTATGTTCAAAAACATATCCAGCCGTGTTAGCCATTTCATAGTATGGATTGTCAGGATATAACCTTACCATAATATATCCAGCGTAGTTTATCTTGCGACCACCTTTCCATGTTCCACTCTTTTCTTTTATTTTACCCCTATTCATACATTGTTTACATTTCTTATACTTATCTACTGTTTTTAATTGTACCCACCGTAAGTTCCCACAATTAGGACATTTAGCATAGATGTATTTACTTTTATTATGGCCTGTGAAATTCAACTCTTTAGGAGTTTTTATATCACCTTCTTTTGCACCAAGTATTTCCATATTACCATGATAAACTATTTTTTTACCTATTTTACAACAGCGAACACATTTATCATTTTCTGGTTTATCTTTAACTAACATTACCCATCGTTCTTTACCACAACCAACGCAAGCACACCACATAAAACGCATACTATTTTTGCGACCTATTTCCCTACCATATTTTATCTCACCTATTATTGGCATAACTTCTCTCCATATCAACTAATTTCATTCCGTAATTATTTATTCTATCGGGTATTTCTAATCCTTCTTTTTTAATCAGTTTATTCTTCTTAAACGGCTTGTAATCCACAGAATGATGCCATCTGTTAAACTTCCAGACTACTTTCGCAACATCAGGATGCAATTCTTCCAACATTTTAGACTTATTTAGAGTCCCTTCTTTCGCATAGAACTCTGCCATATTCCCACCCTTCATACGTTGCGTAGTTACTTTACCACACAAAAAAGCGTTGAATTGTAGAGTACACCAACCGTCTTTTAATACTCTTAAACATAAATCGGTATCTTCGTTATATCTTGCTCTCCAACGATAAGGAATATCATTTCTGATTAATAAGCAAGAATATATCCGAGTGTTTAGAATGTATGGCGGCATATCATCTGTTGATTTACAGAATGAATAATAATTAAGTCCTGCTATTGCGATATTATCATATCTATTAATAAAATCTTCCGCACACTTAAATATTGTTCCGTCTAACACTTCGGCTTTTATATTTCTATTAAGCCTGTGAAAAGCATCCAAGTTGTCATCCATAACCCAATGCCACTTTGCGCCATGATTTATAGAATGTTCCCAACAGAAGTTCCTTGCCGCTCCTGGGCCTTTTCCTTTACTAAAACCTAAATCATCGCAGGTGTCATAATTATCTAAATACTCTTGCGGAAGTATAAGTATCTTCTGTGGGTCAATTACTGAGGCATAATTACCGTATTCAAGTTCTTCAACAACAATATGATAAGGGACATTCATATATTCCAATGCTCTACTTGTTAATCGGCTTTGCCATCTGCCCTTAGAAACTATATAAATGGGATAATCAGGATTCACTTACCCACCTCTTGACAATATCCGCACCTCTTACTAATGGGGGATACCATGCAGATTTAGTCTTGCGTGTTAGATTCTGCCCAATCAGATTTGAAAAGTCTTGTAAATCTTTCGCATTATCAAACCTAAATATTATTTCAGCGTATACTTCTTTCTGTTTTTGGAAAAACTCAGGCATATCCTTCCATTCTTCTTGCCATGTGGTTTCTATATCAAATAATTTAGGACTTTCTTTATCATCCATATTATAATCCTATCGTTATTTTCGCCCTATAATCTTCGACAGCCTTTACTAACGCTAACTGTTCTTCTTTTAAATCTCCACTGTCCCAATTAATACAATGCTCATAAAGAAGTCTGTCTAACTCAGTTGCTACACTTGTTCCCATTAAATAAGACCACGCCTTTAATAGCTCAAGGGCTTCATTACTTATTCTGGCTGTTCTTGTATTTACTTGGCTTGGCGATGTTTTCATTTATACCTCCGTGTCACTACTATGTCACTACTATACCACATATTCACTATCTTGTCAATACCCTATATTACTTAACCCTCTGCTTAACTCTTTCTTACAATGATAATAACAACGCAACCACTAATACTATTAATCCAGCAACCATACTATATGATATTAAAGCCTTATTGTAATCACTCATCTGCTTAACCTTCTCTTTAACCAAATAAACGGCAATTTAAGAAAGAATATATTTATTTGCACCATCTCTTTAAATGTTAATCCGTCTTTATACATATTACTTCATCAACCTCTCAAGGTTAGATTTTACTCTAATCTCTATATCGGCATCCTTTATTACTCTGATTAGTTCTTCAATATCTTCTTTTGAAGGCTCATCCAGTTCTGAAAACTTTGAATCTGCCCCGATATTCACAAATAAAGGTCTTATTCCCCTTATCCAACCTGAAAGTATCGCTACATTAAAAGCCATAATAGGCTCTATCGTTACGAAAGTCTTTTCGGGATAGTAATACGCCCATTCCAGCATCGCAATATATCGGTCTATTGGGCTTGGTGCTTGTGTTTTGCCGAACAATACGCCATCACTGTCTGTCTCTATGGTTGTCCCTATTAAGAAGTTCTTGGGGAAGTTATGCTTATACAATAATGCGTTCTCAGGGTTTTTAGTTTGGAAGATATATTGGTTATTAGGATATTTACAACAATGCTCTAGAATCTCCATAATCCAGTTTCTACTTACACCCTTTGCGAACATATCGTTCATGTGTTCTATAAAGATTATTTTGTCTGAGCCATAGTTTACATTAAGTTCTTGTGGAATGATTCTTAAATCGCCTTGATACTTCGGATTAACCCCAAATCTGTTGCGTTGCACGTAGCAGTTATGTGATATTAGACCATTCGCTATAAAATTTCCAGTCTCAGTTGTTAAATCATACATTGTCTTAATTCTATTAGTATATGAAATATTACGTATGGGAGTAGAATTTTTAACTTGTGTTCCAAATAGATATGAAAATTTACGCTGAATTTTAGGATTTACAGTCTCAAAAAACCGCACTTGTTCGGATAACCCACCGAGTAGGCGTATTACTTGTGCTTTACTCTTACTCTTATTCTCTCTAATATATCTAAATTTGAGTGTATCATAACACTGTTCTATAGTAGAAAGGAAACTCTCATCTAAATTAGATATTCGTATGACATTATTATATGAGCCTTCAGAGTCAAAGGCTCCAGCTAGAAAACCACGAGACCATTCTGTATTTGAGGTTAGTATTGGGGATATAAGTTGTTTAATTTTATTGTATGCTTCTGTGGTATGATTACGTATAGCTATTGGTTTAATGATTTTACCACTCCTATCCATCATAGGAAATTCAAATCGCTTACAGCCCAAATTAAGAACACTTTTAAGGTAATATTCAACAGTATCTACTATCTCAGAATCTTTGCAAGCAAGCCTAAAATGATGCTGGTGTTCATAATATTTATATTTTTTATCTTTTCTAAGATAGTTATGTACTGCAAGATGCCCATCTCCCTTTATAGCCCCACAAAGATAACCCTGTTTATACTTTTCAGTATCCTTGTATACTTTTGTTGGAGTAGAAATGCAAGATATTGAACAATATTTACCTAAATTATGTGTAGTCTCATTTCCTTTAATAGTATGAACATATTCCCCTCTATTATTCCTCCATCTATGGTCTGCGGAACACTCAACTACTGTGCCATTTGTGGTTTCTAGCTTAATACTATATCTACGTGTCTTTGATTTATTTAATACTACTGTTTTAGTATAGTATGAGTAACGTCCCTTACGCTCAATACCTACAATATAATCTCCTACTAATATATTTTTGATTGGTTTTTGACTACCATTAGCCATTAGGATAAGCGTATCACCTGTTAGACAATAGCTACATTTGTGAGGGCATTGCCCGCCGAGATGCGTGTGCATATGAGTTGTCCAAGAATACATATTTCCTTTTGATTTAACTAATGGCATCTTTTTTCCTTTCTATATCTTTACAACAATATTTATGCCAGAATCTATCTATCAATACGATTAAACACATAAACATAAGACCGCAAATACCTAACAATAAAGCTACTATTATTACTATCTTACCGATTACAGTCTTATTCTCCCACCATGTATCTGAGTGCTTTTTTATTTTATAAGAAAATCTAGCCATATCTATTTGATGCCAGAATATCCCGCCTAATACAACAGAAATTCCGATTAAACCTAACAATAATTCCATCTTACTTATCCTTACTTACATTCACTTACATTAAGGTTTACCCACGCACTACGATTCAGCCAGTATTCTTCTCCGTCGCAAGTATAGAAGTAATAATTATCGTAATCTGTGAATTTACATTCTATACAACCTTCAAGTGCTATTGCCCTATCATTACGATACTCTGTATTTGTCTTTTGTACATCATATACCATGAAACCTGCTACGATAGGTACAACTATAATCATTGATACAAAAAATGTTATAAATACAGCATTCGCTCCACCATATCTATAAAACTCATATACAGATTTAATCCAGTTGAATACTTTACTCATCTTACTTCTCCTTAATACCTAACTTTAGCTATTATAGCATAGGCTAAACACTTTGTCAAGCCCCTTAAAACACCAATCCCCCAATTAAGGGGGACTGATGCAAAGGAGGTAACAATGAGACTATTGAGTTCTAAACCACCAACTATCTGTTTGTACGTTTCCGCAAGCGTCTGTTACTACTATCTTCCAGAAATAATAAGTATTAGCTAGAGGCACGGGATGCAGATAGTTGGTAACACTGAAATCATCAATCTCTTTCACTTTTGTCATGCTAGATGAATCAGTGCCGAACCAGAACTCATACCTGACGGCATTGATAGCTTCCGTCCACTGGAACAGCACACTGCCATTCTGTACATTGACATCGCCGCCTGTAGGATATACTGCCGAGGGTCTATGTATTCCACAGTAAACTATCGGCGTAGGTGTCGGCGTGGGTGTCGGTGTCGCTCCTGTCGGCGTGGGCGTAGGCGTTGTCCCTAATTGCAATTCTAAATAAGCTATCTGAGCAAGAATATCAGAGAAGGTGTCCGATATATTTAAGGATTCCAGACCTGCTAATCTACCTTCAAGTTCTGTGTCCTTCGCTGTATAAGCTGTTAAATCAGGGGTTATTGAACCTTCAAGAGTTCCAACACGGTTTGCTAGGGCGGAGAGGTCTGTATTGGTTGCTCTTGCGTTAATCGCTATCCATGCTTCTATAAACCTTACATTTACACTCTCATTTAAAGTCTGTATAGGTGTCTTTGCGGTAGGTGTTGGCGATGCCCCTTCGTCTTTATTACAGCCTACTAAAAACGCACCGCAACAGCATATAGCCAGTAAACCAAAGATTAACTTTTTTCTCATTATACTCCTTTAAAACCAGTTTGTAATATTACCATCGGCAGTAAACCATAGAATCAGGAAAAACGCTACTACACCTGCCATTACGAGCCAGAACCACCGATTACTAAAACACTTCATTTAATCCTCCCTCATCGCCGTTTCATATGTTACTTTATTACTATTAATATAACCGACTAATTGAGATAACAACTTTATTTTATCATCTATTGTTCCTTTAAATTCAGGACATGAATTAGCAATTATCAATGCTAACGCTATCACACGTTCATTTGACAATTCTTCGTCATTATCTCCTTTTATTGCCAACCATTCAATTACTTTGTCAAGCATACCTTCTCCTTTTTTATTTCTTTATAATATTTCAATCCTGCGCCAACAGTTAATACGCCACATAATATTGCACATATCATGATGACATATAAAGCCCCACCATTAAGATAAGTACATTCATATATTAAGCCGCCAGTACAAAATAAACAACAAACAAATGGGAAGGATTTATTTATTTTATCTATATTTTTCATACTCTCCTTATTTTACTAAATCTATACCGCCACTTACTAATATAAATATCAAGATAGCCAGAATAACAAAGAACAGTATTTTAGCCCCTATCCTTCGGCTTTTTTCTTTGGGGGTTACGTTTTCTTCTTTCTGAAAAGGAAGTCTAAAATGTCCCATCATTCACCTTCTTACGGTTTAATATCGGGAACAGTTTGTGCATCTTCGCTTTAAACTCATCGGCTTGTATTTTGTTATAAGCCTTCTCATCATCTGTATATTTGAACAAGCCTTCTTTGTCAAGTTTTTCAGCCCAATTAAAATATATACTGAATAACTGAGATTTCTTCTTTCTTATAAGAATATTGAAAGCATCAAGAATAGCAACAAATACAAATGAGAACATAGCTATATCAAATCCCCACGATAGCCCATTAGCTATAACCCTAGCATTAAAGTCAGACGAACCTTTTAATATCTCAACCCCAACAAGTGCAAGTATCAATACTATATTAGCGATAAATATTATCCCGAACCCAAGTAAAAGATAAGCCCAATGATTAACACATCCTTTAAATGCAGATTTGCGAGTTGGTTTGCCTTTCCAGATTGTATATACATCTAAGAGAAATCCGACTATAATAGCACCTAGTAAAAAATACCACATTATTACTTTCCCTCAATACGCTTTCTTTCATCTTTACGGACTAAATTGCTGTGGAAGTTTCTGAAGTCTTTTTGATTAGACTGTAGCAATAATATTCCCTTAATATACACTATGGCAAACAATACTATAGCAACCGCCATAACTATAGTACTCTTGAAATCGCAATAGTCTAATCTACTATATGGAACAAACATCATACCGCTACCAATTATTCCAAGCACAACTATTCCGATAATGGTGTTTTCTCTTTTATTGCCGAACTGTTTTAGGGCATACTTAAAGATTTCTTCATTAGTCATTAAATATCATCCCTTTTTATAATATCCAACGCTTTCTCAATATCAGTGGTATGCAACTCATATATATGTTCTCTACGATTTCCCCATTCAGCATGATTGTCTATTGGCATTATCCCTCTGCCAATATAAGGCCCCGATACTTCAAGGACACTCTCTTTAAATTCCCCTCTGTAATTACGAGGTTGCCCTGTTATGGCAAGATAATAGCAATGCCTCATCCTTGAGCCTTCTTCTTATCCTTCCAGCAATAAAATCCTATTGTTAAAGGTAAAGCAAGAATCCCTAAAAATATATATGGTAGAAACCAAGATAACCAGAGTATATGACCACTTGTTAATATAAAATATAATCCAATAGTAAGACCAATTACGGCAGAAGTAATATTAAATGCAACTTTTTCTTTATTCTCCTTAATAAACTGTTTAAGCATTAGCCTTCTTCTTATCAGCACGTTTATTAAGATACTCTCCTAACACAAAGCCTAAATAAACAGCAACTAGCGACAATGGGAAAAGATACAGCATATTAATGTATTCTGTTTCAAAACCAAGTAAGACACAAAGACATAAACTAAACACGACCATAAAGCCGAGCCGTTTCCTATAAACCTTACTGAAAGGTAGTTTCCAAATCATATTTGAGCCTTCTTCTTATTTTCTTTCATAACTTTATATCCCTTTGAGGGGTTGCCTCTTGGTAGATTACGCCAATGTCCCTGCAACATAAGTTCTTCACGTATTACTTTATATATCTTCTGTTGCGGTGTCATGCAACGAATTGCCATCTTTAACAACTCAGTATCAATCTTTTCCATCTACTTCCTTCTTGTTTTTATTTCTATAATGTTTACCTCTTGGTAGATTATGCCAATAACCCTTAATCGTTAGTTCTTCACGCAATACCTTATAGATACCTTGCTGATATGTCATTTCACGTATTGCTTCTCTTAAATTATCCAAATCAATATATCTACGTACCATATCTTTATCATACACCATTATTTTGTTTCCGTCAAGTGCCTTCTTTTTACTTCTTACCTTCTTTTTTACAGATTTTGTCTTTTTCTCCTTTATTGGCTTTGGTTTTTTCTCCCTGTATTTTATTGGTTTCAACCTATCATCCAAAGAATTTATATCGTATGGTTTATCTATTGGGTCAATAACTTGATGAATACGCTTATGACATGAAGCACAAACCCACGTTATATCTAAAGGTTTAGAATAATCAAAATGGTGTGCGACTAACTTAGTATTCCTATTACATAACTCACAAACTAATGGCTTTGTAATAATACCCTTTTTACGTGCGTTCGTCACTATTTCCATTGCTTTTTTACTATTGGGGTGTGCTGATGCCCATTCCTTTATCTTCTCTAAATGGCTTGGGTATCTTTTTCTGCCATTCTTGGCATACCAGTCACGATAATATTCTCTTTGCTTTAATTTATCCACGATAACGACATTATAACACCTTAATTGTTTATTGTCAAGCCTCTAAAATCCTCACTCATGGTCTGGATTCCAGAATTACTCATATTCTTTAAAACTTCCGAGCTTTTTTATTTTAAAAATGAAAAATTTGAAAGTTTTAAAGATTGTGTCTTATGTCACATAAACCACGAATTTCTGTTCTTTATGTCATGCTGTACGAATAAAATGCGGTAGGGGAGCGGTAGGGGAGTACTTTATTGTCAAGTATTTTAACTCGACATAACGGCATAGCTGGCAGGGTATAGGTTTTATGTCAAGAACGTCATCACGTCATATCTAACCTGACGTGCTGTGACGTGCTGTGACGTGTTTTAACCTGTGACGTTTATGACGTGATTTTTACGTCATGTGGGCGGATTTTATGACGTGATTTTATGCCAGTATTTATGACGTGATTTTAGCGGATGACGTGCCTTAACGGATGACGTTATGAGCTTTTTTAACCTTGATAGTTTTTGACTAAAGTTTGTTGATAGCTTTTCAGTCAAGTATTTGTTAGCGGATTAAAATATTATGACTAAAGTATTTTGGAAATATTAGACGGTTTGTGCGATTTTAGACGGATGCTAAAAAGTATCATTATTATCAACTGAAGATTTTTAGCGGGGCGGATTTTCGGGGCGTGATTTTCCAGAATTTTCGGGCGGTTTTTGTTGACAGGATTTTACAAAAAATGGGCGGATGATTTCGGGCGGTCTTTTTTTACGGTCTTGATTTTTTGACCTGCCGATTAATTAACCCCTTGCTTAAATGATTATACACTTACCATAATGCTTATAAAATATGGCTTATCGGCTATACGTTTTTACGTTCAAAAATCCGAATTAGCGTTTTTATGGCTCGGCATGAGGTTTTATATACCTTATACCTGTTTATACCGTTTGCGGGGCATTTTTAGCACGTTTCCGTTGATTAACACAAATGCGAGTATTTAGCTATGATTTACGAATAAACACCTATTTCTATCATTCGCACAATATTGATTATGTAATTTATTGTTAAGTATCCTGTAATTCAATAATCCACTTACTAAAAACAGAATGATTTTATAAAAGGATTATTGAACATATATATAATGTATAGCATCGCTTAACAGTTTAAACGACTTTCTAAATTTAAGGTAAAAAGGTATTGACAAGTGATAATCATGTATGTTAGTGTGTATCTATCAAATATAGGAGGGGGAAAATACAATGTATATTGGAAGTGATAACGGATATGATTATTTCTGGAGAGAGGAGACACAAGAGATTATAGAAGATAACGGAACTGGGCAAACCTGCGTTGGCTATGCTAGAACACTAGACCAAGCCAACCAGTGGTTTTATACAGGCGAAGACTGTCCTAGTAAATCAACTGAATGTGAGGCATCTTATCTAATGTGCGAATAGTAGTTTAACCTCTACCGCCTGCCCATTGGCAACAGTGGGCAGTAGGAAGTGGTTAAGCCGCTATCAAATAAGAGGAGGCAACGAAATGGGAAGGGACACAAATTTATATCTAAACAAAAGATGGGAACTGAACGACATTAAGGCTGTTATTGAACGCATAACAGGCGAAAGTGTCAAGGTAGAATCGAGGCATAAAATCAGTATCGGCTATTTCACCTTCATAGTTAAGAATATGGGAATAAATGTGTTTGCGGATAGCCATACTCCAATCGGCCCCGCCACTTCACTAATGCACGATTTAACGCCCGAAGCTCAACAGCTATTCAAGGATATAGCCAACGTACTTGGAGGCTTTTATCAAGAAGATGATAGCGTTGGGTCATACGATTGGATAAATGGCGAGGTTAGTGACGATGACGGCCTTCAATACTTCCTCAAATATACGGCTATACATGACGGCGTGACTAGGCACGATTTAACAGGATATATCATAAAAATGTCGCAATGGTATGACCGTGTAGAATCGGCAAAGCGGCCTCATGTTTTAAGCCGTTTACAAGACGTTGCAACTGAATATGAGGATATGTATGGGAAGATAGACGAATAATAGTTTAACCTCTACCGCCGCCCTATGAGCTTATCGTAGGGCGTAGGAAGCGATTAAGCTATCAAATAAAGAGGAGGAACACGAAATGACACAATTGGAAGGATTAAAGAATTACAGCCTAAATATCAATGGGATTATGGAGAAATTGCATACTACTAAAAATCCCACTGTTAAGCTGAGTTTTTCGGAAGCTCACAG
>Ga0265297_10010264_pt1 | contig 11821 bp, 9 predicted proteins | sample Munlanlwell13791_FD_192502 | JGI IMG/M metagenome (GOLD analysis project Ga0265297, IMG submission 192502) | Leachate microbial communities from a municipal landfill in Southern Ontario, Canada - Leachate well 137-91 | ecosystem: Engineered > Solid waste > Landfill > Unclassified | place...
AACTTAAAAAACATAAAATATTTGTCAGTAGAAGGGAATGAGATTGAAGAAGTGCCTTATATAGGAGATTTGAAAAAACTGGAAAATTTATACCTTAATTGTAATTTAGATAAACTTCCGGATGGACTAAAAAACTTAACAAACCTGAAACAAATAAGTGTTAAATATAATTTGTTAAGACCTCTCCTTAAAATTTCCAAGAAGCTGACATCTCTGGAAGAAATTAGAATAGTGGGTGTAGATAATATCAAGACACGAAAATTGGAAAAAATAAAAAAAAGGTATTCGAATATATATTTTCATGGATTTTGATGTAAATTATTTAATAGCATGCCCCCGCTACCGCAAGGCTCCCGCTAAGCTCCGGCTTAGCGGTATTACAAGACAGGCGCAAGCGTCCCTTGTTTCAGATGGTTAGGGTAAAGGTTGAATAAACTTGCTTTAAATGGAAAATTCCTGAACTTTGATACCTATTTATTACTGTGAAAAGACCAATATCTTATACTAATTTTTCAATCTCTCAAAAGATAAAAGCAGTTGTTTTATTTATAGTGATTTTGTTTGTCATTATAATCATATTGCTGATTTTTAATACTAAAAATACACCACAAGCCCCGGTTGCTTCAAAGACAGACAGCACCAAAGTTCTTCAAATAATAAAAGACACAAGCACTGTAAAAGTTAATGTCATATCAAAACCTGATTCAGTACAAAACAGACCTCCCAAAATCAAATTAAATAAAGAATATACAAAGCCAAAAGGAACCTTCACTGATCCACGTGACAGTCAAACCTACAAATGGGTTAGAATAGGCAAACAAATATGGATGGCTGAAAATTTAGCTTATAAGGCCGATAAAGGATGCTGGGCTTACGACAACAATATAGCAAATGTTGAAGTATATGGCTATTTATATGAATGGGAAACTGCCATTAATGTTTGTCCTGCAGGATGGCATTTACCAAACATGGATGCGTTTAAGTTGTTAAGAAATTCTGTCGGGTTTTATGATGCCATTGGAAATTTAAAATCAATTAATGGTTGGACGAGCCATAATCGGGAAAAACCTGAAAGCGATCAATATGGGTTTACTGCCCTCCCGGCTGGTGCACATTCTCTGTATAATGAATTTCATGGTATTGGAGGAAGAGCCTTTTGGTGGTCATCTACCTCTATTGATTCAATTTATGCCTGGTATTTTGAAGTTGCAGATTATCCCATAGGTGTTGGTGATCATCCAAAATTAAATGCCTTTTCTGTTCGCTGTCTGAAAGACTGAACCTAATCTGGTGCAAGCCTGCCCGTACATTCAGACCTGCCCGGCTTCGTCACAATAGCTGGCGCAAGTGTTAAGCGAAGCGTCACTTGTGCCCTGTTTATCCAAGATTTTTTGTTCACAATAGATGAATTGACCTAAAAAGCTGTTCTTTCAAGTCTTCCGAAGAGTGACTTGGGAGAAAATATACCCCTGTTCAAGCGAATTTGTAATTCGTTTGAGAATAAAAGCGCATTTACAATGTGTTAAAATTTAAGCACCTGCCTTGCCGTCAGGCAGGCTCGTTACAAATGAGCGCAATCAAAGGAACAGCTAGGCTACAATTCTGCACAGCATGAAGCGATGGACTCTTTGATGGTAGGATATAGTTCACAATAAAAGCAATTGCATCCTTAGAATATCCTTAGCAAAATGTTGGTGAAAACACCAACATTGGCAGAAAAAACCGACATTGGCGGAAAGGTTTTAATCTCTTTTGCGATATTGGCAGTCGTATTATTTTCTTTTTCCATTCCAATCAACTTTCGTAGGCTCATCAGAGCAATAGCCCCATTTTACAGTTAATTCAGTAAAATTTTCATTAAATTTCATGATCATTGTCCCCCAGTGGTTTCTGTCATAAACTTTTTCACTGCAAGTTACATTGGAACCATTTTCAACCCATTTCCCATCAATTGTATGTTTATCAATTAATTTCCCAACAATTTCGCCTCCATCATTATTATACCAGCCAGCAATAGTTTCTCCGTATCTGTAGATATGTAATTCGCCCCAATCTGTAGCCCATATTCCCACAACATCGTTTTTAGCTTCATTTGACTTTGGAAGAACAATAATTTCCACTCGTCTGTTTTGTTTACGCCCCGCTTCAGTAAGGTTTTCTGCAATTGGGTTAGTTTCTCCAAAGGCATGTGTTATAATCTTTGCCGTATCGATATTACAACTATCAGAAAAAAATATTTTTATAGATTGTGCCCTTTGTTTGGAAAGCAATATATTATTTTCAGGTGTACCAATATTATCTGTATAGCCTTCAATTACGACCAAGCCGTTTAATTCTTTTATCTTTTCGGCAATCTTATATAGTTCTGTTTTATTCCCACTCAGAGTTGATACTCCAAAATCAAATAATATTGAACTATTTAATTGAAAGTTTAAACTCGTACCAATTGCTCCAACTGCATCAATCTCAGCCCCGGCCCATTCTCCTAATGAAATTTTCGGGTCAACTAATTTCACATACCTGAAAATATCTGTTTCCTTGATATATTGTGAAATATCTATCATTGAAAATCCACCTTTTGTCTGTCCAACCGATATCCACTCAATGCCATCTTTAGAAATATAAACATCGACAGGTTCTGTGGCACCGCCAATTTCAAATACATATAAATCCGGTCCGGATATGTCATAAAGATTATTATTAGTAAATTTTATTATTATTTCTCCACCATATCCCAATGCTGTGCTGTTTTGATCTTCTGACCCATCATTGTCAGGAATATTAAGTATCTTTTGCGGATTGCTGTATTTTTCTAATTGAGCAGGATTACCTTTGGTAAAGGAAATAACAGTATCTGCAAATGAAATATCGCCAAAAGGGAAAAATATTCGACCTCCATGTCCATCAGAATATGTTCTTCCAATTTGTCCGAAAACTGATGTTGAAATCAATAACATTAAGCTGAAATAAACTGACTTTGTTTTCATCTTCAATTCTCCTTATTGATTAGATAATAAAACTGTTTCTTGAAATTTCTGCCAATTCTTTAGAAAAAAACATTATTGACAGCGATCAAAGTTAGGTCTTTTTAAACAGAATAACATATTTTTCATTCTTACTGAAAACACCAACATTGGCGGAATGATGCGCTCCTTATATTTTTGCCATCCCCCGCACAAGCCCCACGTTCCCGCATTGTTAAACGTAGTGTCACTTGTGGGTATAAATAAAACAAAGTTTTCAGACTTTGTACTCTCTTTTACAAATGGGAATGGCAGAAAACCATAAGGATTGAAAGACTGAAGTCTTTCATTTATTGTTGCTCATAAGTCGCCATTCGCTTGGCGGAGGAAGAATTGCAGAAACGTGGATTAATTTTATTTTTGTGCTTTGAAATTTAATTTTTATTAAGGAAGTATAGCCTGCAACAAATGATAATATGTTTTTGTAAATGGGAGTTGGAGTTATTTATAAGTTTAATAGTATGGCAAAAAAGAATTATCTTGAAAAAATTGATCAGCTAAAAGCTGAATTGAAAGCTCTTCTACCAATGAAATGGGAAGATGAAGAGAGGCTTTGGAAAAAGTTTAAGCTTGAATGGAGTTATAATTCCAATCATATGGAAGGAAATACATTTACCTATGAACACACCGAGTTACTTTTAATTTTTGATCAGGTTTCAGGCGATTATACGGGTCGGGAAATTGAAGAAATGAAAGCCCATGATGTTGCTATTAAAATGGTTGCTGAATATGCAAAAGATAAAGAACGAGATTTGTCTGAATCCTTTATCAGGGAGTTAAATAAAATTATACTGGTAAGACCATTCTGGAAAGAAGCCATCACTCCTGAAGGGCAACCAACACGCAGAGAGATAATACCGGGTGAGTATAAAAAGTTTCCAAATTCTGTCAGGTTGCAAAACGGAGAAATATTTCACTATACTGCACCTGAAGATGTAACCCCTCAAATGCAGGATTTAATTGCCTTTTACAAAGCACATGTCAGCAAAAAAGAAACTCATCCTCTATGGTTGGCAGCCGTGATGCATTACAAATTCGTCAGGATTCATCCTTTTGATGATGGAAATGGCAGGGTTGCCAGGCTTTTAATGAATTATGTTTTAATGAAAAATGGGTATCCGCCTGTTATTAATAAATCAGCAGAAAAAAACAAGTATTTATTAGCACTAAATAAGGCTGATACAGGTGATTTGGAATCATTTGTTGAGTATATATCAGAACAACTTGAATGGTCATTGTCAAAGTCAATCAATGCTGCACAGGGGAAAAATATTGAAGATGATGATGATATTGACAAGGAAATAGAACTTCTGAAAAAAAAATCTGATCATAAAGAAAAGCTTAAAACCCCTAAGTCGAGAAAAGCAATTCAGGATTTTTATAATAGGGGTTTGAAAGAACTTCTGGAAGAAATTGAAGGCAAATTAATTAAGTTTGATGATTTATTCCTTAAGAAGAGTCATAATTATGTTATACAAAATTACATCGAAACAAAAGTGTTAAAATCACCAGGAAAAACACTTGATTATATAGATGCACAGATATACTTTGATTTTAATAAACCTGAAATTTATGGAATGATACCAAAAGTAGGTTATACTAGAGGTTTACCTGCAAAGAAAATCGAATACCCTGAAATTTACGAAATTCGAATAAATTACGAATGGAGAGGATTTAAAAATGCCGGAATTAATACTTTTGATGTTAGTGTAGAACTAAAAATATATTTTGATGACTTCAAGGTCAATTTGTTATTAGATAATTCCAATAAACCAATGCTTATTAAGCTTTATGATCAACCAATAACCGATACAGAAAAGAAACAAATCTCAAATGAAATTGCAAAAAATATTCTTGAAAGAATTAAAGGGATTAGATTTTAAATAAAAATTCGTTCCCGCATTGTTAAACGAAGTGTCACTTGCGGGAACAAATAAATCAAAGTCTTCAGACTTTGTACTTCCTTTTAAAATCGGGAATGGTCGAAAACCCTGAGGATTGAGAGACTGAAGTCTTTCATTTATTGCTACTCACAAGTCGCCCTCCGCCTAAACATGGCGGAGGAAGATTTGCGAGAACCTGAAATATGATCTGACCAACCCGAGACACGCCCTGACCACCCCGAGACACGTCCTGAGTATCCCGACACTTCATTTAATTTCTCAAATGATTGTGCAATATGTTCTGACGATTGATAAACATGCTCAGGTGATTATTATACATGTTTAGCTGATTGTTATATATGTTTAGGTGAATATTCATTATGTTCAGTTAATAGTATTATATGCTCAGCCGAAATCTATTTGATCTCAGACGATTGCATAATATGTATTGGCGTTTTTACAATATACTCAGAAGATTTCTTTATATGTTTTGATCATTATTAAATATGTTCAGGTGATTGTATAAGCAAAAATACCCCTATTTTTGCATAAAAAAATAAGATCATGCTAAAGTTTAAAATTAAAGAAAAACTGTACGGAACAGGTAAATTGTATCCGCAGACATGGTTGATCAAGCATTGCGGATTCGGGCAGAGGAAGGCACACAATATTTTCCACTCAAGTCAAAAAGCAATTACTCTGAAAGACTTGAGTATTTTGTGCGAAAAACTTGATTGCACCCCGAACGACCTTTTTTACTGGGAAAATTCAGGTCATACAAAATTGCGTGAAGATCATCCCTGCATTACGGAATTGCGCCCTCCCGATAAGGTGGGTGGTTTGTATAATTTGATCAAAAAGATGACAGCTGCCGAAGTCGAAGCGTATTATCAAACAGGTCTGAAAAATTTCGAAAATAAATAATACGTTATATACAATTAGGCTATATTTGTACATTCGTTGTCCTTTTAAAATTTGAAACTCCGGAGTATATGCGCTTTATACTTTCGTGTTTTGTGTTGTTATAAAGCTTATTTTCTTTGGTATTAACTTATTATTAACATATTAAATAAAAATTCAAATGAATTCAGTTCAGGAAAACAAGGTCAGTATGTACTATACAGTACGGACATTTTTTGCAGACCATTTGGCTGCATTAGTAATTTATGTGGCAAATCTGGCAATACAGGTAGGTTTGTTAAATGATGCAATTGATGATTTGGCAGAGCACGATCAGGAAGCCACCGAAAACATTACAGGTTATGCTGTTCAGAAAAATGTGTATCGCGAATCTATGCGCAATAAAGCATTAGGAATAGCGGGTAGCGTAAGGGCATGGGCTATTGTTGAAGGGGTGGAATCAAATGTTAAAAAGGCAAGCATCCCCAAATCAGCGCTCGATACCGAACGCGATACAGATGTGCTGTTTATGTGCAGTCAGTTGTTTAAACTTGCAACGGCCAATGCTGTTGTGCTCGAAGGATATGGCGTATCAGCCGCAAAGCTTGCCGCATTGGGTACAGCCATTGATGTTTATGAAAATTACATTCAGAGGCCAACCCTTGAGCGCTTCGATGCAGCTGCCATGGGTCGTGCCGTAGATGCCGACATTGTAAAAATTGACGGAATCCTCCGGGTAATTGATGGTATGATGGATGCAGTAGCCGAAGACGAGCCGATTTTGTACGACCAATACAAGATCAGCCGGCAGATCATTGATAGTGCCTCAGGCGGAACTACCCCTCCCGACATCATCCTCACACTTGAACCAAACTCTTTTACCAATGTGTACACCATCCCTTATGTGGCTTCACGCAGCTTCAAGGCAAAAAACCTGAGCGATTATCCGCTTTTATGGGGACTTAGCAACATGCCCGATTCGTTCAGCAACCCTTCTCACGATCTGGATGCCAACTCAGTAAGCACCAAGCTCAGCAGCACCCTTGGTCCCGATTGCGATTTACTGGTGTTTCAGAATCCGAATCCCACCTCTGCCAATATCGAAATTACGATCATGGAATAAAAAAACTCGGATATAAAACTTGAATCATGAATTGCGCAGGTGATTCACCTGCGCTTTTTTTTGAAAAACAGGGTATATGGAAAATGTTGTAAATTTGTGGGGGAAATGGGGAAATATATAAATACTAAAAGGTAAAAAGGTGTGGGTATAAACAAGTTGTGTGTAATTAAAAATTGAAAATGGCAGAAATTAATGCTATACTATCCAAACTTACGATAAAAGAGCTTGGTCGCCATCTTTCAACCTACGCCAATTTATACATTCAACCTGTAAAATCTTGGAAAAAGGCCTTTACTTATAGACGAGACGGGTACGAATTTACCGTTTACAACATCATATACTATTTCTTATTAGTTCTTGTGATAGTCCAAGACTATTATCTCGCAATTCCGATAACGTTATTTGAAGTTGTAGTCACCATTATTCCCCATTTAGTATTCTACCCTTCACTTCGATTTTTCACCAATAAATTCAATAAACGAGTAAGTTGGAAGCAACAATTTAGACTGATACTGATAATAAAATTTCAAAGCGTTCCCATTGTCATTGGAATAGTCGCTTTAGCCAAATGGACTGACCTTGAATCCTACTATTTGTTACTAGACAATTTCCTTTTCATTTTATGGGCCTTACTCATTGTTTCAACTCCTCTTTTGATTAATCTTGAAATATGGAAAAAAACTATTTGGATAGCAGCTAATTACATTTCATTCTTGCTTTACTTATTGCTGTTTGGCCTATTGGTAGAAACCTTTGACCTTCAAGGTAGAGTATCGGATAAACTAAGTCGTATCAGTCCATCTAAGGAATATGGCAATATAATATCGAAATCTACAAATGCCAACATATGGATCAGTGACGATAATTTCATGCTTATTGGTGAAGTAAACGATTCAGGAATTGTTCGTTACAATAAGACACAATTTGTAAGTAGTCATCTAGCCCTTAGTTATTACGAAACTCTTCTTAACGATCATCGCAGACAACTATTCTTGTTAGATTCTTTATTGTGCAAAATGGATTCCACTAGAACCTCAAAAAAAGACTCAATAAAATGGGATCCCAATTTTAACAGACTGACCAAGGCAAGGTTGGATTCTTTTAGGAAAACTCTCGATAGCATAGTTAGCAATGATATTGCAATGTGCAAAACAGAGCTTAAAAATGTAGAGTTTACAAGTAATAAGTCCTTTCTACAATCCTATCAGGCATACCTTGACTTTTATTATCGATCTTATACAGAAAATCAACTCATTACTAAACTACTTGAGAACTCAGAAAAAGGTGAGTTGCTTATCATAGAACCGAACGTAGTATGTAAGATATTTAAAGTGGACACAAACTTTTACAACCCAACTAGGCAAGAATATCTTGAAAGGTATAAATCAAAAGAAGATCAACAAGAAAAGTCAATGATCGTAGCGAAGCTATTATTGTTTCCGATTTTCAAGGGATTGGATGTTTACTATGATTAAAATAAATAACTACACACAACAAAACCTATAAGCAATAGCGCCCTGCGGGACACTACTGCTCATAGCCTCGACCGTTAGACACAAGACTAAAAGAATATGAAATTCCATCTGATTTCTTCTCTGCCCAGTCGGATACACTAAAGTTCCACCTCCGTTTCCTGCTGAAGTTCCCTCAGAAAAGCAATGCTGGTATTGATTTTATCGTACATGCTTTGGTCGTTTTTAATGAAGTCCACCTTTGTTCTGTAACGGGCGTGGAAGTTCTCCAGTACAGGTGAGGTTTTCTTAGGTCGTCTGAAATCCATTGCCTGTGCAGCATTGAACAGCTCTATGGCAAGTATCTTTTCAAGATTTTCAACTACCCTGTACAGCTTTGTGGCGGCATTGGCACCCATGCTCACGTGGTCTTCCTGCTCCTGCGAGGATGGCATGGAATCCACCGAGGCAGGTGTACACAATTGCTTGTTTTGGCTTACAATGGAAGCTGCTGTGTATTGCGGGATCATAAAGCCCGAATTAAGTCCGGGATTGGCAACAAGGAAAGAGGGGAGCCCCCGGCTGCCCGAAATAAGCTGATAGGTTCTGCGTTCCGAGATGCTGCCCAGTTCGGCAGCAGCTATGGCCAGAAAATCCATGGCAAGAGCCAGAGGCTGTCCGTGGAAGTTTCCTGCCGAAATGATGAGGTCTTCGTCAGGGAAGATAGTAGGGTTGTCGGTAACGGAATTGATCTCGTTCTCCAATACTTGGGCAACATAAAATATAGTGTCGAGCGATGCACCATGCACCTGAGGAATACAACGGAAGGAGTAAGGGTCTTGTATGTGCTTTTTCGGCTGATTGCTTAGTTCACTGTCCTCAAGCAATTTCCATATCCGTTCGGCTACAATGCCTTGTCCCTTGTGCTTTCGAATCAGGTGGATGCGCTGATGGAAGGGTTCACGAAGTCCGTCAAAAGCATCCAGACTCAGAGCTGCAATTTTATCCGCCAATGCCGATAGTTTAATCATTTTACATAGGCAGTATGTACCGTAGGCACTCATAAATTGTGTGCCATTGAGCAAAGCCAGCCCTTCCTTTGATTGCAGAGCAATAGCTTGCCATCCCAGTCCGGAAAACAATTCAGAGGCATTACAAAGCGTATTTTTATAATGGGCCTCTCCTTGTCCGATCAGCGGCAGACTCAGATGGGCAAGGGGAGACAGGTCGCCCGAAGCACCCAAACTTCCCTGCTGGTATACCACAGGATTGATATGAAGGTTGTACATATCCTTCAATCTTTCCACTGTGGTGAGTTGCACTCCGGAATTTCCGTAAGCAAGGGATTGTATCTTCAGGAAAATCATCAGGCGGACAATTTCCTGCGGTACCTGCTCTCCCTGTCCGCAAGCGTGCGACAGGACAAGATTGCGCTGCAGGTCGGTCAGGTTTTCTTTGGAAATCTTTTTGTCATGTAAAGCTCCGAATCCGGTATTAATGCCATACACTGCCTGATCATTTGCAGACATCTTTTGATCCAGATATTGACGGCATTTAAGGATTTGATCTTTTGAAACATCAGAAATGGTTAAAATATAATCGAAACGCAGCAGATCATCAATCACCTTCAGGTCAATGTGGTCATTTGAAATAGTATGTGTCAGCATAAAGCAAACTTTTATAAGCTGACAAAATTAGCAAAGTGAATGAAAATCCTTGTCAGGGAATAATATTCTTTCTCGGAATGAAAAAAGAATCTGTAAGAAAAAAGGACTATTTGTTAGTCAGTAAATCTCTTATCTCCGACAGAATGATTTCTTCCTTTGAAGGTGCAGCGGGTGCAGCAGGTGCTCCTTCCTGTTTCTTTTTCATTTTGTTCATCGCTTTTACCACCATAAACATAACGAAAGCAACAAGAATAAAATCAATGAGAACAGTAATGAATTGCCCGTATTTAATTGAGGCTTCAGCAACAAGAACATTCCCTGCAGCATCAAATTCTGCTTCACTCATAACGATCTTCAGCGTATTGAAATCAACACCGGCAGTAATCTTCCCAACTATTGGCATCACAATCCCGTCAATGAAACTGCTGACCACTTTAGCAAAAGCAACACCCATGACAAAAGCCACAGCCATGTCAATCAAGTTGCCTTTCATTGCAAATTCTTTGAATTCCTTGAACATATTAAATCGGTTTAAAATATTTAATAAATGATGTTATAACCAAAAATAAAAGCCATAAGGCATATCTTTAAGATGGAGAATAATACATTTGAATGGTACATAATTGACTTTATTTGAATGCCCTATTGTTTAAGATGACCATCACAAAGATATAAACTAATTTTCAATATAATGAAAATCAAAAATGATTTATCTTTGAGCAAGCTTAATTTCAAGGTTTAGGAATATTATTGATGAAAAGAGTATTGGTTCCCACTGATTTTTCACAGCCAGCCGGCTATGCCCTTCGTGTAGCCGCCTCAATTGTCAGAAGAAGCGAAGGCAGATTATTTCTGATGCATGTAATGGATATTCCTGAACCTGACAGTGAAAATAATATTGATCCGAAGTGGCAATTATTATTAAATCAGACGGAGAAAAAATTCAAGGAAATATTTGCTGAAGATTTTATGTCCGACATCAATACAGCGGAAATTATTGGGTATGAAAATATCCTGGAAAATATTACACGATTCAGTGAAGAGAATGAAATTGAATTGATAGTAATGGGATCTTACGGAGCTTCCGGAATTCGGGAAAAACTGATGGGTTCCAATGCACAGAAAGTGGTTCGAAATGTTGATGTGCCCGTTTTGATCGTTAAAAATGAAATCAGCGATTTTAATCCTGCGGATATGGTCTTCGCTTCCGATTTCGGTCAGGAATCCTATGATTCATTTCTTGATGTCATGGGCATGGTGCATCATTTCAATGCCCGCTTACATTTGTTGAAGGTCATTACACGATCTGCTTTTGAAAATAATTATGTCACGACTGCTTTAATGCAGAATTTTATTCAGTATTTTAAATTGCGGAATGTGACAAAAAATGTGTTTAATGATGAATCTGTGGTTGATGGAATTCTTAATTTCAGCGATTCCATTCAGGCGGATTTGATTGCATTATGCACGGAAGGCCGTTCACCCATGTACCAGATTTTTAACGAAAGTGTGGCAGAAAAACTCGTAAACCTTAGTGAAAGGCCAATATTAACGGTTAAAAGAAAATTTTAAAATAAATATTATGGAAATAAAGAAGTTATACCGGTGCAACGAAGGGAAAGTCATTGGAGGAATTGCCATGGGACTTTCCCTGTATTTTAGTGTTGATGTGGTCATTTTTAGATTGCTTTTTGTCCTAACCGCTCTTTTTGGTGGTAGTGGCATTATTGCATACCTGATCATGTGGATTGTCATTCCGGAAGAAAAATCGAAT
>Ga0265297_10010265_pt1 | contig 11820 bp, 10 predicted proteins | sample Munlanlwell13791_FD_192502 | JGI IMG/M metagenome (GOLD analysis project Ga0265297, IMG submission 192502) | Leachate microbial communities from a municipal landfill in Southern Ontario, Canada - Leachate well 137-91 | ecosystem: Engineered > Solid waste > Landfill > Unclassified | place...
CGCGGATGTGGTCTTGTTTATTTATCGCGAGGATAAGACCAAAAAGGATTCTGCGCGGCCCAATATCGCCGATATTATTATCGCCAAACACCGCAACGGCCCTATCGGCCGGGCAGAACTTTATTTCAACGACGCGCAGGCGAGCTTTAAAAATTTGGAAAAACACTTTAATGAATAACAATTTTGACCAGCTGATAATTATGTTGCTATTTTGAATGAGGTTAAGAATCTATTTATTTAATGACAAATGACAAAATCCCAATGACCAATAAATGTCCAAGCCCAAAATCCTAAAAGATTTTTTGACATTAGGATTTGGGATTTTATTTGACATTGGAAATTAGAAATTTGTCATTTAAATAACCTTAATGCTTCCTCCTTCCCTCAAAACCCTCATCGACCATCTTTCAAGATTGCCGGGGTTAGGCCAGCGCTCCGCCACCCGTTTGGCTTTTTATCTTATCGGCCAGCCGCCGGCCGACTTGCACGGCTTAGCGCAAGCCATAAAGGACTTGCCGGCCAAGATTAAGCATTGCCCGCGCTGTTTCAATTTAACGAGCAACAGCGAACTTTGCGCCATTTGCACGGACAAAAAACGCCAGCAAAACATCATCTGCGTGGTGGAAGATATTCTGGATATCATCCCCATTGAGCGCACGCGCCAGTTTAACGGCGTTTATCATGTGCTCGGCGGACTTATCTCGCCCATTGACGGACTCACGCCGGATAAGCTCCGCATCAAAGAATTGATTGTTCGCATCAAGCAATTTCTGGCCCAAAAAGTTCAGCCCGAAATAATCCTGGCATTGAACCCCACCACCGAAGGCGACACCACGGCATTATATCTGGAAAAACTCCTGAAGCCGTCCAACGCTAAAATTACCAAATTAAATCGCGGACTCTCCACGGGTAGCGACCTTGAATACGCGGATGAAACCACGCTCATCAACGCGTTGAAATATAGGCATTAGATTAAATCCTCCCCAGCCCTCCCTTACAAAAGGAGGGGGACGAATTTGATTCCTCCCTTTCGTAAAGGGAGGTTAGGAGGGATTTAGTTTCATTTTTGTTCCCAAAATAAAAACCCGCGAAGCTGCATCGCAGCCCGCGGGTCTTTTATTATAACTGACGCATTTTTATTGTATCGGCACCTGGCTGGGCTGGGTCGGGACTTGAGTTATCGCTGGTTTGCCCGCCTGGAGATTCGCCAAAATATTCTTGATATCCTGGTTGTCGGGATTGAGCGCCAGCACTTTGTTGAATTGTTCTGTCGCCGCTGGCTTATTGCCAAGCTGGTCGTAGACCAATCCCAGGAAATATCTGGCGTTGGAATAATTTTGGTCTATCAGGACAGCGCGCTCAAGTTCGGCTTTGGCCGAATTCCAATCGGACTTTTTATAATATAAAAGTCCCAGCTGGAAAGCCACGCCGATATCCTGCGGATATAGGTTTCTTGTCTTAATCATGCTGGCGATAGCTTCGTTGGTCTGGCCGGTTCGGCTATAAACCATGGCCAGCTCAAACAACGCCTGCGCGTAATCGGGCTTGGCATCTATGGATTTTTTCAGCGCTTCTTCGGCTTTAGCCAGATAATCTTTTTGTCTGGCGGCCGCCTCCTTATCTTTCTGGGCCGCCTGCGTCAAAATATCAGAACCCAAAACATAAGTGCTGCCCAGCTCGTAATAATACGAAGGATTTTGCGGTTCAAGTTTTGAGGCCTCACTATAAGCATCAAAGGCCCATTGCTCTGCCCCATTGATATAACCAATAACTGCCCGATAAATCGCCGCCCGCTGGACCCAATTGTCAACATTCAACGGCGCCAGGTCCGTTGATCGCTTGCCGATGTTTATGGCTGTGGCGATCAGATTCTGAATGTTGGCATCTCGTTCCGCACTCTGCGGCTTGGCTATTTCCTGGGTAACCTTCTGCAAGGCGGCCCGTGAAAGCGTGCGCAAATAAAGATCGTTATAAGGATTAAGCATCACCGCGTCCTTGATCTTTACCGTGCCGCCGTCTATATCGTTTTTTGCGTTCACCGCGGTTATGCCTTTCTGATAAAGAATATCGGCATAATAATAACTGCCTCCAAGATACAGGGCGCTGATGGTTAAGACCAAAACGACCACGAAAGAGAAAGACAGAAGCGAAGCGAAGGGCGAAGTCCGGTCGAAGGACACCGACATTGCCGGAATTTTTTCAATTTCTATTTCGGCCTCTTCGCCTTTGGTCGCTAAGGTCTTCAAACACAAAAATGACAAGCCCAGCATGAACCAAAAAGCGAATTCCAAAGTCAGGTTAGTGCCATAAAAAAACTGCGAAAGAGCCAATACCAGCCAAGACGAAAATATCGCCAGGGTCAAAGGCCAGTTCCTCCCCCGCCGCTTGATAAGCACAAAAAGTCCATAAGCCGCGAAACCTATCAATATGACGGCCCAAGTAAGCGAACCCGCTATACCCAGGGTGACCGGCTGGCTGGCAATTTTGGATACCCCTTGATTGAAGCGGACGCTCCAAAAATCCGTCTGATTCAAAACCTTATCGCGATACAGACCATACGCGTAAGAATATTCCCCCGGCCCCACTCCGAAAATCGGCTTTTTTTTCAAAACTTGCCTATCGATATCCATTGAAGCGCTCCAGGAGGGCGCGACTTCCGACGGCACGGATAACCATGTGAAAAGATTCAAGCGGATCGGCAAAAGCATCAAAACCGCAAAAGCCAGAACAAGCATCGGCAGGGCCAAACGAAACTGACTCATTTGCCCTCGATTAATGATGCCGAGAGAAATGATTATTATCGCTACAACCAATAAGGCCCACCAAACATTAGCGAAGTTGATGGATAATATCATTATCAAAAACAAGAAAGCGGCTATGCCGTAGAAAATCCGGCGCCAAACCGGGGTCTCGTTCTCCGTAAAAAGCACCGCGGCCAAAACCATCAGAGAAGCCAGGAGGAATTCCAAAGAGTTGACCGAACCGACGCTGTTAAAATTGGCTATTTTGGCAAAGTCCAATGGCAGCAGGAATTTTCCGGCCAGCTGGAAAGCGCCGAAAAGCCCGGCGATAAGCCCCGAAAAGATAAGAATGGAAACAGAATTGATCATCTCCTCGCGGCTCTTGATGTTGTTGACCAGGACGAAAAAAATAATGAGCAGAGCGACAAGCGAGAAGAATGCTTCATTGATGACGCTACCCGAGCCAACCAGGCCCAAATAAAGATTTTTCGACACTACAGCGCTTATCAAGGAAAAAATAGCGAATAGCGCCAAACCGATATTCAGCCAACTTTTTTTCAACTCCATCCGCCCTTCGGCCATCATTTTGCCAAGCCACGCTATGAGCAGCACCAGGCAGAAAACAACCAGCAGAAGCTGTTTATTCAGCTCTAAAACATTGAGGTTGAACGGTAGAAAAAACACCGGCGTTAAAAAAGCAAGCAGATAAAGCCCGCCTTTTATCACCCAGTCGCAAAACCAAATCGCCCTCAGGTCGTTCTCTTTGCTCATACGATTCTTTTATCGATAACCGGCTCCGCGTTTTAAATTTTAAGCGCGGGGACGAAAATCAATATAAATTAAAATTACCTGCTATTTTTATAGAGGTCCGGATTTCTACGCTTATTATAGCAAAATTAACCCTGGCTACCAAGTATTTTTTGTCCACAGCCGAAAACTAAGGAACAAAAAATCCCCGCTCGGCGCAAGGGATTTTGAATGGGTTATTTTTCCGCCTCTATTTCAACGAGGGTATAGGGCTGGCGATGGCCTCTTTTCACCTTCTCGCGCTTCTTGGATTTATACTTGAAAATGATAACTTTATCGGCTTTGTCCTGCTTCAGAATTTTAGCGTTGACTTTCGCACCCTTAATGAAGGGTTGGCCGACTTGCACTTTATCACCCGCCAACACCAATAAAACCTCGTCAAAAACGATCTTGCCGCCCTCTTCGCCTTTCAGTTTTTCAACTCTTAATTTTTGGCCGGGAGAAACAATATATTGCTTGCCGCCGGTTTTTATGACAGCTAATTCCATATTTTTATATAATCAATTTCTTGTCATCCCGAACTTGTTTCGGGATGACAATTAAAGATAATTTAAGGGCCCTTCTCAGGGCCGATTTGACTGTTTGTATATTAACAAAAGGCAGCAAAAGGGTCAAGGCCCATTCCAATTTTGACATCTCCCCGGGGCATCCCCTTTGCATTTTAAGGGCATTGTGCTATAATGCCCTTAAAGGTTTCCATAATAATTAATACATCCGCCAAAAAGCGGACAACAAAAAACATGGCACAGAAAACCAATTCTGCGTTTATGAAGCCCCTCAAGGTCAGCGCTGAGCTGGCTGCGGTGGTCGGCAACGGCCCGATGGCCAGGTCAGAGGTTGTGAAAAAACTCTGGGCCTATATTAAAAAAAATTCGCTGCAAGACGCGAACAACAAGCGCAATATCAATGCCGATGCGAACCTGAAAAAGGTTTTTGGAGGCAAAGCGGTCGTCAATATGTTCGAAATGACCAAGCTTGTTTCCAAGCATCTCTCGTAAGAGAATTCCAAATAAAAAATCCCTTGCCAATCGGCGGGGATTTTTTATTTAAATAGGATAGCTTAATCACTTTTCCCTTATTCTTCGTCCTTTATCGCCGGGCCTTCAATTTGCATGGGCTCGATATCGCTTGTCTTGCCCGTAATTTTCACAACATCCTTGTCTATCTTGCCAAACTCCTTGTAGGCACGGTTATACATATTAACGGTTGTGCCAAGATTGTTGCCGAGTTTTTTCAGATATTCTTCGTAGCTCCCCAGATGCTTTTGCAGCATTTCCACATACTTGCGGATTTCCTTGGCCGATTCCTCGATCTGCAACGCGCGCAAGCCCTGCATCACCGTTTGCAGATAAGCGAAAAACGAAGTTGGCGAAACGATGATGACATGCTTTTCCTTGAACGCGTATTCTATCAAATCGCGCGTATTCACTTTGATGGCGCCCACTTGGTTTATCAACAAGTCATAATATATGCCTTCAGCCGGAATGAACATAAAGGCGAAATCCATCGTGTCTTCGTTGGGCCGGATGTATTTGGCGGTTTCGTCTATCCGGTTTTTCAAATCCATCTTGAATTGCTTTTCCAGGTACTCTTTTTGCGTTTCGTCTTTCTCCTGCAGAATGCGGTTATAATTTTCCAGGGAAAACTTTGAGTCGATGGGAATTATCTTGTCTTTAACGAACACCGCCGCGTCCACAATATCGCCGTTCTTAAATTCGTATTGCATCTGATAGTTTTTGGGCGGCAGAACATTTTTTAAAACATTCTCCAAAAAATATTCGCCCAAAACGCCCCGGTGCTTGGGATTTTTCAGAACATCTTCCAGTCCTTGCAACTGGTCGGCCACATTCATCACCTGCTTATTGGTCTCATCCAGCTTGGTCAGTTTTTCCGTCACATTGATCATCTTATCGCCCATGTCTTTGACAATCTTTGAGCTTTGGGCGAATTGCTGCTGGAACATCTTGGCCGAGTCGCCCATTTTGCTGTCCACCTGCGTGCCGAAGGTCTGCAGCGTTTGGCGCAGTTCTTTGAGCTGCTCCTGCATCATCAAAATAGCCGAGTTATCCTGGGGCTTCTCTTCCGGCTTTTTTTTCAGCGTAATATAAATCAGCACGCCCACGGCGGCTAAAACGGCAAGCAATAAAATAAACAGAAAATTCTGATCCATTGAAATAATTTTAACACTTAACCTTTTATTTGGCTACTTTTCTGTTGCCAGAAAAGTAGCAAGCTGGTTATAAAAATAACAGCTGCCAGCCACTGGCTCGCGCTCAAAGTCCCCCAGCGCGGGTCGGCCAGAGGGCCGGAGGCCACGCGGGTGAAATCCAGGAAGAAACGAATGGCGGAATAGGAGATTAAAAATAGTAAGAATATTTTTCCCTCTTGTTGCCCCCTCTCCTCAGATGAGGAGAGGGCTGGGGTGAGGTGCTGATCTTCAATCTTAACGCCACCCCACCTTAATCCTCCCCTCAACTGAGTGGAGGAGGAGAAAAAAATAAACCAAAACACCGCCAACAATCCAAACCCTACTAGCGATTCGTAAATCCCGACCGGGTGGCGCGCGATCCCATCGGGCCATAAAATGGCCCAGGGCAAATTCGTCGACGCGCCCTGGTGGTCGTTTATCAGAATGCAGCCGATGCGGCCGATACCGATTCCCAGCGCCGTTGGAAAAACCAGCAAGTCGGCAATTTGCCAAAAATTCAGCTTTCTTAATTTAATATATCCCCAAGCAAAAACTATCGCGCCAACAAGCCCGCCCATAAAGGCCGCGCCGCCGCCTGCGGTCAACCGTGCCAGAGCCCACGCGCCGAAGATTGCGCCAAAAAAAATCGCGAGGGCCAGGCCCGCGATTTTTTTTGGCGCCAGATTTTCCTTGCTTGCCAGATAATAAAACAATAAATACCCAGCGCTAAACCCCAGGCCCACAAACAAGCCCCAGGTGTAGAGTTTTACCGGGCCGAGAGAGATTTGATCTAAGAGAAAATACGGAATCATACCCTTCTTATTGTCATCCCGAGCACACTCGCTTCGCTCAGTATAAACTCCGCGAATGATTTATTCCAAAAGATCCTTAAACTCAGGATTTTTGTTTTTAATTAAATCTATCTTTTTACTTCTTAGCCATCCTTTAATCTTTTTTCTGCTCTAATCGCATCCTCCGGATTATTAAAAACTTCATAAAAAACCAACTTATTGATCTTGTATTTTTTCGTAAAGCCATCCGCCAAGCTATTCCTATGCTCATACATTCTGCGATTCAAATCGTTGGTAACGCCAGTATATAATACACTGTTCTTGAAATTAGTGGCTATGTAAACATAATACTGTCTTATGGATTCTTCACTGCGCTACGCTCCGTTCAGAATGACAAACAAGGAAAGAAATTGTCATCCTGAGCGAAGCGAAGGATCTAATTTTCAATATCCCGCCAGCTTCTCCGTTATCGACTCCAGCCAATCATCGGCATGGAAGCGCCGGATGATATAACGGAACTTCGGCTGCTGGTCAATTATCTTATAAACGCTGAAGGCCGCCTGGTAACCGGCATCCCTGGCGAATTGAATAACATGTTCGTTATAATTTCCGCCCGGATAAGCCAACAAGTCCACTTTTTTGCCGATCTTTTCTTCCAGTATTTTCTTGCTGTTCACGAGTTCGGCCCTTAGCTGTGTGTCGTCTACTTTGTTCATCGCCGCGTGGTCCAAAGAATGGCTGCCTATGCTCATGCCGTTATCGCTCATTTCCTTAACCTGCTGCCAAGTCATAAAATCCCTTTTATCTATCCAATCGGTCGTAATAAAGAATGTCGCGGTCATACCGTATTTTTTAAGCAGAGGATAAGCCCATTTGTATTGGCCGTAGCGGCCGTCGTCAAACGAAATAGCCACGGCTTCTGGCGGCAATGGCTTGCCGGTATCAAAATAATCCAGCAGATCATAAACCGAAACTATCTGATAATTATTGTCTTTAAAATATTTCAAATGCGCCTCAAAGCCCTCCGGCGAAACAGTAAAAGCGCGGTCTGTGATAGTTGAGCTGGCAACATCGGGCATTGGCCGGATGTGGTGATAATTGAAAACCGGAAATTTTATAACAGCGTTATCAGCCGGCTTTTGATAGCTCGGTTCAGGTGTCATCTCTGCGCTTGAAGGCAGCGGCTCTTGCGTTAGGGTTCTTTGCGGCAATAAAGTCGGAGTCGATGAATTATTGATTTGCACGGTATTTTCCGCTCGCATCCAATTATAAAAAACCGCTCCGATAGTGGCCAGCAGCATCAAAATAAGAAAGATGAAAAAAGCTTTTTTCATTGGTAGCCCTACGGGGAATCGGCCGCGGCTCTCGGCTCGCCATCGCTCGCCTCGGCCTGGCCACCGCCTCGCCAAATTTTCCGCTGAAAATTCGGCTCCGGCGTTCGATTCCCGACACGAGCCAAGCAATTGGCTCGCTTGCTTTTATGGTATTTATAGTAGGCCCAGAGGGTCTGGACTGGAACACCTTCGAAAACTATGTTTTACAGTGGAAGAAGACGTTCTCGTTATTAAATCCGGCTTTCTCTGTTAATCTCAATTTAGCATAAAAAGCTAGATTTTTACAAGGAAAAACCGTCATAAGAACCTACCTTGCTGGTATTGAACAAGTGAGATTAAGGGGATAACCACTCTGGCCAGGTTAAAAAGATTGTGATAATATAAAACTGAAGATGAACCAAGCGCCTGCTATCCAAAAAAAGAATCTCTATCCAGATACAATGCACGCCCTGTGCCCATATTTTGCCATGTTTCCACCAGACTTCGCTCGGTCCGCCATAAAAAAATACTCGCAACCCGGAGATCTGGTTGCAGATCCTTTTTCCGGGAGAGGAACAACCTTGTTGGAAGCGCGAATCCTAAAACGAAAAGCTATCGCTAATGATATAAATCCAGTTGCCGTAGCAATCACCAAGGCTAAGTCTAGCACCATTAATTTGGCATCCGGCTTAAAAAAAATAGAAGCGCTAAGAAATGAATATAATAAAATCAATAAATCCCAACTTAAAAATGAAGTAAAGCAATTACCTGTTTTTTTTGGTTTTGCTTTTCACGAAGAAACGCTACCTCAAATTCTATGGCTTAGAAAAAGACTAAAAAACATAAGAACGATAGAGCTAATCTTTATAAAAACCTTATGTTTAAGCTACCTGCACGGAGAAACTCAAAAAACAAAACTGGTCTACTTTAGCAATAATTTACCACACACATATTGTCCAAAACCAGAATATTCTATACGTTTTTGGAAAGAAAAAAAGATGATTGCTCCTAAGATCGATGTCTTTGATATCTTAGCCGATCGATGTAAGTTTCGTCTTGAAAACTCAAAGCAGCATTTAATCAAAGATAACGGGCTTTCATTATTAGGGGACGCAAGAAATTTTGGTTCTAATCTGAAAAAATTGACCAAAGAAAAAATAAAACTTGTTGTTACATCGCCGCCCTATATTGGAATAACTTCTTATGAAGAAGATCAGTGGCTTAGACTTTGGTTTCTAGGTGGAAGTCCGTACCCCTCAAGAGGCAAGATAACAAAAGATGACTTAATTTCTTCAGAAACAAGATACATAAATTTCTTATCGAAATGCTGGAAATCTATTGGAAAGGTTATGGCTTCAAATGGAATAGTTGTCTGTAGGCTGGGCCAGTCAGCTAAGGATCATTTTCCTCTCAAAAAAATAATGCAACAAAGCATTCTTAAGGGCGGCGATAAATTTCAAATAATAAAAGTGAAATTTTCACCTTTCAAAAAAAATCGCCAAGCAGTAATGTTTGGGAGCAAGGCGATAAAGAAATCCGGCGAATACGATTTCGTTCTAAAATTTAGAAATGCTTCGTAGTCGTTTTTAATTTTGGTCCTATTTTCCTAAAAATCTTCTGAAATTCTCCTGATTGCCAACTCGATCCATAAAGTGCTATCCGTATACGATCAAAAGGGATACTCGGACAATTCGCTATTGTTTGCCACTCTTCTCTGTAATCATCATCCCGATCACTCAATAAATGGGGTAAAAAGAAACCAAAAAGATGCGGCGTATGAATCCGCATTTTTTGTTTTTCAAAGTTGTGCGCTTCTTCAATTTTTTCCATATAGTTATTTTTGGCTGTTGCGCATTGACCCAAAATAATAATCTTACCCGGCCTTAAATCTCTAAAATGACGCCAAGCGACAATATCCAGCCCACCATCGCCGCCATCGCCCCTCCTGCGACGAGGTCTAGTTCTTACCGAAGAAACAATATCGCCGTCTTTTATTTTCTCCTTTAGAAATACGATCGCATTATTGATATACTTGTGCTCTTTTTTCCAGGTTGACCGAGGCGTGCCAAATTGAAGTGATTCGCCCACGCCGCCTTCATCCTTGATATAGTTTTTAGAACCCTCAGCACATAGCTCTTCAAACAAACTGGCGATTTTTTCTTTTTTCCACCATCTAAGCTTAGTTCCATCAGCTACACCAACATAAGAGATCAAGAGGCAAAAAATATAGGCCCAATTAAAAACTTCTGGATTCTTTGCCGTTAAAGTTTCCTGGTTGGCACTAAAAGGATATTTTTCTTTCAAAAAATCACTTCTAAGTTGCAGCTCTGCCCATATGGAATCCACAATTTCTCTAGTTGCTTCATCCTCTTGAAATCCCTCAAAATTAGAAGCCACATCTGATTTACTAACCGCTTTGTCTTTCTGCAACAAGGCTGAAAGCTCAACCCAGTCGGCTAATTTGACATGTCTCGTGCTCTCGCTTGGAAGAGGCAAGGTTGAGGTAGATAATTTCATTTCTGGCATAATTATCTTTTTTCTTTTTTAGTTTTCATTCTTTCAATCAGCTCTTTTACCACTAGGTAAAGCTCTTCAACATCTTTGAAAATATCCGGATCTCCTTTATAGAGGTGAACGTTTCCACTTGCTTTTTTTAGTGAATTCAAAGAATTTGAAATCATCTTTTCAAAACCGAAGTCCTCTCCCCCTGTTACAATAAAGGCATTTTCTAGTGCTCTAATGTCATTTGTGTTTTCCTTGAGATCAAGCAATGCCTTTCGATCAGCTAAAACACTATTGAGCCTTCTAAGATCCGGATTCTGAGATTTAATTACAGGCTTTCTTTTGCCCTCTCTATCTCCGTATAAAAATTCAATTAATAGTTTAAGATTATCTAGATTTTTTGTCGGTATCGGTCTATCAACAAACAAACCTTTTTTGCTTGGCTTTATGCCGAGAAATTTTAATGTTTCGGAATAACCTAAAATTGTATACAAATGAGAGAAAGAAAAACTTTTGAGTTCTTTTGGATGTATATAGTCTTGCTGTTCGGCTTGTTGAAGCACTTTCATTCCATTATACATTTTGTAGACAGTGACATTCGTGTCTCCTATCCGACTAGCAATTTCCTCTAGCGATTCATTGTAATCCTCAAAGATTGACAGTATATAAAGCGTCTTACTATAAGGGTCCCAAGGCCGAGCACCTTTTATATGCCTATATCCAAGATAACTCCATAGAGCCTGCTTGTTTTCATATACCTGAATAGGAATTTCATTTGTGAGTTCTTTTTTAATTTTTTCCGAAACAAAATACTTTTTATTCACCGCAAGATACCCGAACTCTTTCATACGATTTTCGTCCAAAAGAATTTTAATTGCCGCAACTCTGCGATTTCCTTCTATTACCCGATACTTACCCTTTGATTTTTGATCACACACAACAAGCAACGGCTCGGCTTCATAATAGCCATTTTCTAAAAATGATTGTATAAGCTCCCCCAAGTTCTTCTCTTCGGATAATTTTTTTATAACATCGTTTTCGCTCTTCCCAATCAATGCACCAGCAAAACGAGGATTCTCATTATCCAATAATAAATTTTCAATCGCCTCCTTTCTAATCTCCTTAGGATGAGGCAGGGGTTGATATTTAGCCATAAAGATAAGATTAAATCTACTTGAATTGAAATTAACAAAAAAAGAGGAGCATGTAAATAGATTGCGACTTTAACAAAAAAAACATGTCAAATGTCTTATTTATAAAAAAGCCCAACAAATCCGACATGGTACGGGAGGCAGATCGGGCACACTAGGGGCAAAACCGGACAAAGCGGACATACTAGGGGGTAAAAGATAACAAATATAACATACTACGGGTAAAAATGGACAAAGTTGACATAGTTAATGGGAAAATGGCCAAAAGCAGCGAAAACCGACAAATCCGACACTTCTGGCATAAAAGGGAGTCTTTCAACAAAAACG
>Ga0265297_10010266_pt1 | contig 11820 bp, 30 predicted proteins | sample Munlanlwell13791_FD_192502 | JGI IMG/M metagenome (GOLD analysis project Ga0265297, IMG submission 192502) | Leachate microbial communities from a municipal landfill in Southern Ontario, Canada - Leachate well 137-91 | ecosystem: Engineered > Solid waste > Landfill > Unclassified | place...
AAACTCTTACAAATCTTTTTCCAATTATCAGGAAATTCTTTTGCATATTGCATAATACTTAATTCATTATCATCTAAAATTACCACTTGATTATCTTTTTTCTTTTGACACGACGGACATAATCCATCTTTTCCACAAATATAATGAGCACTTCTTCCGTGTAAAGAACAATATGCTGAATGACTTTCATCAAGTCTATCACACATATAACAAAACATTTCTCCACAACCTATTTTTTCTTCAGTTTTCATTTTTTAATCTTCCCCCATTTTTCTTTTATTTTTGATTTTAAATTGCTCCTAATTATCATTTTAGTAAAATTTATCTGAGTCAAGGCATCGTGGAAAGTTGAATAGCAAACTTGCTGAACGCACTTACCTTCATCTTCCTGAATATGCTTTCTTACTTCTTCTTGTGTGTCGCAGTGCTGATAAGTGAAGTTCATTTGACATGCTCCTTAATTAATCTCTTAAGCTCTTTTTCCTGACGTTTCTCTGCTGCTGACTCTGCTGACTCTGCTGACTCTGCTGACTCTGCTGCTGACTCTGCTGACCTTGCTGCTGACTCTGCTGACCTTGCTGCTGATTCTGCTGCTGACTCTGCTGACCTTGCTGCTGACCATGCTGACCTTGCTGCTGCCCATGCTGCTGACCTTGCTGCTGACCTTGCTGCTGACCATGCTGCTGACCTTGCTGCTGACTTTGCTGCTGAAAGTTCATGTAAATTAATTTTTCCATCAAGATAATCTTCTGCTGCTTTAATTGCGTCAGAAACTCTTTTATCATTAGGATATTCCTTTTCATAATTTTTTAAACAATCTTTCGCACAGAATATAGCAAATCTTTTAATTACAATTATTGGAATTTCTTTAAGCAATCTCATCTGAGATGCACAGAATTTATTATCTTGCTCGTCTATCTTTCCTTTATATTCGGCAACAAACCACCTATTACCGTAAATATTATTCAAAGATTGCAGGGGGGTCATGGAAGCATGAAGCCCTGATTCACAGCATTTTATTTTTCCTTCAACCTTGTTCCATTCATTAATTTTCCAAGACATAGTTCCACTTTCAGAAGTCATATCATCTTTTACAAATCTATAACATAAATGTGTTTTCAAAGTTTTAAGTTCTTCAGTTGTCATTTTCGTTTTCTCCCTTTTGCGTTTATATTTATCATCTGAGTTTTACCCATACACCTAGGCACTACAACAAACTTTTCTTTCTTTTTTAGTTCTGCTTTCAATTTTTTTAACTTCGTCATCTGCAAGTCTTTTTTTTCAACAATTTTAATCGCTTCAAAAATTGTTTCTGCATTCGCTTGTTTCAAATGTGATAAAAAATTTCCGTCTGTTGCGGGAACAGAAGTTAACCAACTTAAATGTTCTTTTTGAATCATGATTTTAACCTCACTGGAAATAAAATATCATAAGCTTTTTCCAATCCTGCAAGATAGTTTAGTCCTAATAAAGATAATCTACTGCGCGATTTCATCTGATTCCAAGCTGCGATTAAAATCTCCAATTCTTCTTTTCTTTCTTTTAATAAAATCATTAATGTTGCTCTCCAAATTTAATTTTTATCTGCGCTTCTGCATAAATACGAACGTTAATAGCATTATCAATTTTCTTTTGAAAATCTTCGTATTTATCGAAGTTTCCATAAACCTTTATGGCTCCGCCCTTACTTGGAGTTCCAAATTCAATTGAATCAGGATTTTCCGTAATAACTTTTTGTATTGTTTCTTCAGGCATTTTATTTTTTCTCCAGGGCGTTAACCTTTTCTGCAAGTTTAATTAAATCCGCAGCTAAACTTTTTGAGATGCTTCCTAAAAGTTCAACCTTATTTGAAATTTCAAAATTTTCTTGCATAAGTTTTAAGTTTGTTTCTTCCAACTCTTTTATTTTTTCTTCTATTTTTTTATCTTTATCATCCATATTTTTTCTCCCATAACTCTTTTCGGTTAAAGGGATTTCCGCCACCTAATTTTCTCGGCGCTGTTGCTTCGTAAGGAAACTCAGTTTTGCATTTTTCGCAAACACTTCTTTTTCCCGAAGGATTTCCACAAACCTCACAAGTTCGCGACGCAGTCATTTTTCTAAAAACCCCTGGCATTTCAAATTTAACATCATTTCTTTTTGGGATAACTTAATACTCTCAAAAATAGAATTATAAAACTCCGAAAGGGAATCAAAATCAGGATTAAAAGAGCAAGAACTAATTATTCCGTTAATATTAAATTTATTTATTTTAAGAAAATCTTCTCCTCCTCCTACTCTAAAATCAATCTGTGCTAGATCATAAAGAGTAATTCCCATTCCCCCTTCAAAAACTAAATAAAACTTATTTACTTTATCTTGTTTTATCATTTTTTTATCTCCTTAAATTCTTCTTCAACAAGTCGGCGCAGTAACTTAAATCTCTTTTTCACTCCGTCAATAAATTCTTGTTCTGTTTCGTGAGCTACTGGCTCGTCAACCATGTCAAGAGTGACTTTATCAAAATTTCTACTTAATGCAAGTCCTATATTAATTTTTGTTGTTGTCATTTTAGTATTCATTTACCTCTCCGGTGTATGTATCTACATTTAAAATTTTAATTGATTCCGGGATATAAACAATTGCTCCATTTTTTGTTTGTTCAAGAATAGAGTTTAATGCATCATCTGGAATTTTTATAAAAACTTTTTTCATTTTAAAAATAGCACCCCCGAGAATTTTTGATTGCACTTTTGACATTCAACGTCAACCTGGACAGAACTTTCTGAAATCCAATATTCACTTGTCAAAGATAATTCATGCTCACAATTTTTCTTTTCTTCCATTTTAAATTAAATCCCTCCCGAAAATCTCTTTAATTATTGTGAGTGGAACACATAGAAATTCTCCTCCGTCAGGATAAACATCAATCGCTGCTTTTTCCATTTCAACAAAAGCGTCTTTAATGTAATCAGCGCGAACAACTTTGAAAAAACCATCTCCTCTATTTAACTGAATTTCTTCAACTTGTTCACATAGTGGTTTCTTTTTTATTTTTATAATTAAATTCTCATAAAGTCCCCAATCGTCTGCGTCAAAATGTTCTGGGAAAAAATAGGCAGTTCCTTTATTACATTGAATAGTGCCGTTTAAGAAAAAGTAAATATCTTTATCCCAAGATTTCCTTCGAACTTTTTCTCCCGCCTTTAATTGTTCAATCGCCCATTTAAAATCCATAATGAAAAGAAAGAAAACTCCTTTAAAAACCATCTCCAGATACTTTTTGAAATTTGTAATTATAATAAAATGACGAAACAAAAAACGCTTAAATTAGAAAGATGATATTCGTAGGATAAGTAATATAAGTGATACGCGTATTATTTAATCAAAATTTTAAAAAGAAAAAAGGAAGGGTTTTTATCCCCTTCCCAATAAATTATCTATTTGCTTTTCAACTTCAGGAAGTTTCTTCTGCTCTATTTCTGCTCTTTGCTTTTCGTGGTGTTCTATTTTCTTCGTATGATAACGCACTCTCTCACGCAACGCTAATCTTTTTCTCAAAGCGTCTTTTACCTTTTGCTTATTCGTTCCGTAGTAATACTCTTTAAACGCCATTAGTAATACTCCTCGTCGCTGTCGTAATCTGCTCCGTCGGATTCTTCAAAACAATTTTCAACATAACTTTCAAATCCGTTTTCACATTCTGATTTTTCATCTTCATCTAAATTATCCCACGACTCTTTAAGTGCTGTTTCATTTTTCTTTCTCCATTCCTCTAAACTCAAAGGAGTTATTATTTCCACAAAGTCCATAGAAGGAATTTTCAAAAAAGGATATTTTTTTGACATCTCCTTAAATTCAAATTCAATTTCTTTCAACTTTTGGTTGTATTCTTCAGCACTAATTTTTATTGGGATTGTTTTATCGTCGCTGTTGTTTCCGTAATTTCCGTAGTAATTATACCCCCTCTTTCCTAATTGTCTTTCCAAATCTGCGATTCTTTGTGCGAGATAAGAAACTCTTTCAAAATCTTTTTCTTCTTGTGCTGTTGCTACTCTCTTTTTATCCACTATCTTTTTCACTTCGGCACAAAAGTCAATTCCTAAAGATTTTAATTCTTCTTCTGCTAACTTTCCAATTTCAATTTTTATTTCCGAAAATTCAAAGTCCCTTTCTCTTAATCTCAAATCACAAGAATAAACACTTATTTTATTTTCTTGTCTTTTTGCGTTCTGAATAAAAGGTTTGTAAAACGGAACTGAAAGATAGTTTTGTAATTCTGAAAAGAATTTCTCAACTCCCGAATTACCGCCGTAATATCTAATCAAATTAGATTCAACGATAATTTCACTCGCTACACCATTTAAATCAACTTCAACATCTTTCATTACAGAAATGTAAAAATGGGAATTTTTTTTATTTGAACTTAATAAATTAAATCCCCTATTTTTCTTTTCAACGATTTCTTCTCTGTCTTTCAACTTCCTGTAAATATTGTATGCCTCGTCGCTTGTTTGAATTTCCATTTTATTTTTTTGTGTCTGACTTTGGTAAAGGGCTTACAATCACAACTGAATCTTTGACTTGAACGAAAAGTTCGTTGTTGTTTTCAGCACTAACAATTAATTCTCCTTCATCTCCAACGAAATCAAAAACTTCTTTCAACTGCTTGATATTGTATCTCACAAATTCTTTTCCGTTGTATCTCGCTTGAGTTACTAACATCTTCAGCATATTTTTATCTCCGATAGAGATTGAACTTTCATTACATTTAACACCAAAACTTTCTGCTTTTGTGTTATCGTCCATTAAATTATCAGCACTATATTTCTTAACAAATCGCAATAAAGTCAAATTGTTAAGAAGGTTTTTTACCCAACCCATATTTTTATTTTCCATTTTCTTTTAACCCCCTTTCATTTGTATAAGTGTGTGGTGTCATATCTTTTTTTTGTGACACTATGTCACTTTTTATTCTAAAAAAAGTTCTCCTACTTCGCCCTGTAGTTTGAATAAACTCAATAACTTGTTCGCTAACTTTTAATCCCATTTTTGAAACTCGCAAATACGCTTGTTTATCTTCGTCAATTTCTGTTGTCGCCTCAAAAAGGGATTCTGCTTTTTTTATGTCGTAGAGAGCAAAAGCAATAAGTTTTCTCAAAGTTCTAAAATTAAAATCTCTTGTCGCCTCTGTAACTTTTGTTTCCAAAATATTCAAAACTTTATTTTCAATTTCTTTTTCTAATTTTTCTTCCAAAATAAATCTTTTACAAATTTCAATTTTTTCTTCAAAAGTTAATTTCATTCGGTAAAGAATCATACGAGATAGCATAGCACGAGTTGAGATGTCATTCTCTTTTGGAATGTCATTACACAAAATAATAATTTTGGCGTTCATTACAAATTTTTCGGGCATTTGTGCTTTGTCCGATTTGGAAGAATATTGACAAATTCTTTTTCCTTCTGAATCCCACAACGCACCTTTTAAAATAGACAAAGAGAGTTTATTATTAAAAACCCCTTCAATATCGTCTATAATAATTACTTTTTTGTTTCTATTCAAATAAAGAAATTCGTAAAGTGCGAGGGGAGTAATGTAGCCGTTTGTATATTCCCACTCATCAGTTTTGAAATTTTGTTTTACAGAAGAAATTGCTAAAATAGTTTTTCCGAGTCCGCCCTCTCCCGACATTAAAAATCCGTCGTATTGATTTGTAGAAAAAAGACATTTGATAAGTTCTTGCGGAATTTTAAATTCTTTCAAAAGATGAAATTCTGTTTTCTTTTCTTTCCATTCTTTAATTTCTTTTTCTGCCTCTCTCTGCTCGTCAGTTTTTAATGCGACAACTTCGCCTGTAATTTTAAGTCCGCTTTCTTTTGCGGTTTTTTCCAATAATCTTTTCAACTTTTCAGTTGTGTTTATTTCTTCTTTTGATTCCATTTTCTTTTTCGTTTTCTTTTTAGTTTTCCAAGTGTGTTTGCTTGTCGCTACAAACCGAGAGGGCGAATATTCCTTTCCACTTGAATTTGAATTTTTATCATTCTATTTTTTCTCCTAAATATTTTTTAGATAAAGATTTAAATTTAACAAATTCAGAATCAGTTAAAAGACGGATTAAACTAACTTTACTTAATGCGTTCAACTCTGCCCTTTCTCTCATTTCTTCAAATTTATTAATAAAATTTTCCATTTTATTTTTTTCTCCTTAATAATTTTAAAAATATAATTAGCAAAACAAAAAAGACGAACTCCCAAATGTAACCCCAACTAAATAAATTTAAGATTAGTCCATAATACCAACTAACGCTGACAACTTCGCCATTATAAAAAAGATAATTTATACATTCGTCGGAAATTGTAAGTTTGTTTAAATATCCATACGCCAAAGAAAATTTATTAACTGAAAGAATCGCCGAGTAAAGTGAACTTGCTCCGACAATACATTTTAAGTAATTCTCCTTAAACCATTTTTTTATTTTAATTAAATTCATTTGAATAAAACCTCTTTAATTATTTTTATTGCCGTTTCTTGAGGTAATTGATTATTAGCAATTTCTTTTCCCAAAAAAGTAATAAATTTTTCTCCATTATAACGAATAGAAAGTTCTTGATTATCACAAATACACCCACAAGTAATATCTATACTTTTAACATTTAATTGTTTTAAAGTCATATCCAAGTAAGATTCAATTTCTGTTTTCATTCTTCTTTCTCCATTTCATTTAAACAATCATCACAAAAACAAAGAGGATTATCAATTTCACATTCAAATTCAGAATCACACTTCAAACAAAATGCTTTCATTTTATGTGCTTTCCCTCTTTAATTAAATCAAAAATACGCAACTTCTCGCTTGATTCCAACGCCTCAAAATTTATTTCTGCCTGAATGTTATCTCTGCGAGTTTCCTCATAATCTTTCCAAATTTTTAAAAGTTCTTTGTCTGTTTTCATTTTTCGTTTATCTCCAAAAATTCTTTAATTTTTTCTTTATCTTTGCTGTGAAATAAAGGAACTGGAACATTATTTTTACAAATATGTAAAATCCAACCTTCCCCTTTATAATTTGTTAATTCTATTTCTTTCTTGTTTTTTATTAATTTTCTTAAATCTCTTAAATTCATTTTTCAAACTCCTGTGAGGCACAATCACAAACGATAGCCCAATCAATTTGGGCGTCAATTCCTCGTTTTATGGCGTATGCCCACGATTTTAGTTCTTCGGCGTTTCTTGGGTATCTTCCGAAATATCACACCCAGAGCAGTAACCTTCGTTTTCTACTCCGTCTTTGTGTTCGCAACTTGATTCTAAAACTTGCCGTCCGTGATTAGTCCACTTATCGCAGTTTTGATTTACTTCTTCCATATCTTGATAAATTGAATAACTCATTTTAATTAAACCCCCTTTCAGTTCTTAAGAATAGGAAAAGAAACCCGCAGGTTTCCTTTCTTTTGGTTACCCTAAACTTTTCAAGTTGATTATTTTTATTGTTTTTTTTCATTTTTATATTTGTGCTTTTTTTACTTTACCTGCGGTGCCTTTCCTACGGGTTGAAGGGTGTCCCTTCCATAGGAAATAAAGGTTCCCTTTTTTCCCTTTTTTTTGGGATTAAAAGGGGTTTTCCTTTCTGTTACTACTAACTTTCAATACTACTTCATATCAACGCTATATGAGACAAACACTATACGAGTATATACTCGCTAATTTCAAGGTGACTGCCTATAATGGCGTTGATACAGCATAGTATTTGTTAATAGTAGTAACAGATTTACCAACCCAATTATTTTGTATGTTTATCGTCGCTGTTTTCATTTTTTTGTGTAGTTATTCGGTTTTAGTTGTGTTCTTATCTTATCTTTTGGAAAAGATAAGAATTTTATGTAGTTGATTACTATCAAGTTGGAAAGATAAGAACACAAGATAGAGTGCTTAATTTTTATTAATTCCCTACCTTCATTTCCTATGGAGATATTGTCTATTATTTGTTGTGCTGTTTGTTTCATTTTATTATATTGTTGTCTTGTTGTTTTCATAACAAGATAATATATAGAGATAATGGTTCTTTTTAAATATATGTGTTCTTGAGTATATACTCATTATTTGTTGTTTGTTACATAATAGTAATAACAATATTATTGATTATGTTAGCACGGGGTAGTAGTGACTTTCTTTGTTATTGAGATATGTGAGAGGGGTACAAATATTTTCCAGGAATTTTTCAGAACGAGTATATACTCTAAAATTGTTTGGGAATTTTCCTATTTTTTGGTACTTTCCAAAAGTACAGTATATACTAGGGAAAGATTTTTAAAGGAGTATATACTCAATATGAGATGGAGGAGTTAATTCAGTTGTTAAAACCAGAATCAGGAAAGTCGATTTGGTTTGAAATAATTGAGCAAAGTGAATTTTAGAATGGAAAGTTTTGTCGCTGTAAAAAGATTTTATAGGATAATTGCAGGAGGCAGACAGACAGATTTTTTAGAAGAAGAATATCCAAGAGCACTTTCTTTTTTTGAAAAAGAACTAAAAGTGTGGGTGCATGTTACGATGAGAAGGATTTACAAAATAGAAAGAGTGGAAAATGAAAATAATTGTTGATACTCGAGAGCAGAGTCCAATTTGGGAAGGTAAAGAAGTTATTGTTAAAAAACTTGATGAAGGGGACTACACCATAGAAAGTTTATTTAATAAAGCACACATAGAAAGAAAGTCAGGACAGGATCTTTATGGTTCAATAATTCAAGGACATGAAAGATTTAGAAAAGAAATTGAAAGGGCTAATTCGAAGGGAATTAAACTTTCTGTTTTTGTTGAATGTTCCAAAAAAGATTTTGTTGGAAAAAAATTTAATGGTGGTTGGAGATTAAAAACAAAACCTGCAGTCCTAGCTAAGATAGTAAGTACTATTCAAGAAAAATATGGAATAGAATTTGTCTGGTGCGATGGGAGAGAAGATTTTAAAGAAAAAGCACTCGATTGGTTTAAGAATCAAAAAATAAATTTTGGAAGTGAAAAATATGTCTAAGTTACAAAAAATAGTTAGAAAAAATAATAGTGAAGTTTATAGTGTGAACTTGCCTTTGGAAGTTATTGAAAATGTTGGTTGGGAAAAGGGACAAAACTTAGATGTCAAAGAAGATGGGGAAAATGTTATAATATCAAAAAAGGAGGAAGAAGATGGGGGAAGTGATGAAGAAAGTAACTGAAGACGATTTTAACAAAGCTGGAAAGATGGAAGTTGAAGAAGAAAAAAAAGAAGAACCTTCAGATGAAAATATTGAAGAACTTTTGGCAGAAATGGAAAATCCAGTTTTAGCGCAGAAGAAACTTGCAATAAAAATAAAAAAATTTTTAGATAAAAGAATGGAATCAGAAATGACATCTGAAAGAGGAATTTTAAGTGAAAATACAAGAAAGTGGGCAGATACTTACAATAATCTTTTAGAAAAAATACAAAAGGCAATTCATGGAGATAAGAGTGTAGTTTTAAATTTGCATAAAGTTTCCCATGGAGATATTGCAGCGAAGATTAGAGAGTACGGAGGAAAAGATTAATGTCAGAGATAACTTCTGGTGTTACTCAAGAAATGATTGAAGCAACAAATGAGAAATTTAAAAAATGGGACGAAGTTGTTGAAAAAAATATTTTGGAAAACGGAACTGAAGAAGAAATGGGAGAAGTTTATAAGTTGTTAAAAGACCCAACAATTTATGCTTATGCTTTTTTTAAAAATCCACGAAAACCTCGAGAGAGATTTAAAGCTTATCCTTATCAAGATTTGGTAATGAATGACTGTTCGAAGGAAACTTTTTTTGTTGCTGCAAATCAAATTGGAAAATCAGAAGCATTATGTGTTGAAAAATTACATTATGCTCTAACTCATCCTGGAGCTACAATAATGTTAACTTCAAAAACATTTCCACAATCTAAAGATTTGCTTAGAAAAATAAAAAATCTTTTGTCTAATTCTAGTTTAGATTATCAATATGATATTGGGGATACAGAAACAAAAACTGAAATTTATTTTAAGCACTACGAAGAATATGAAGAATATGATAAAGAACTTGATAAAAATTTTTTAAGAACTCGTGAACTCCCACAGAGCAGAATAATTTGTGTTCCTGCAACTGAAGCTGCATTAAGTTATGCTGCAGATGATATTGGGGTAGATGAATTATGTTTCTATGATGATGGAGAACATTTTTACAAACAGATAATAATTCCAAGAACGTACACTACGAAAGGGAAAATAAAAGTTTATTCTAATCCAAATGGACAACAAGGAATAGGTTGGGAATTATATAATAATAAAAATGTTAAAAAATATGTTTTTAATTTTTTGGATTGTCCGACAAATACGCAAGAAGAATTTGATAGAAATTGTGAGAGTATGACGCGTGAACAAATAGATTCTACCATGCTTGCAATATTTACTTCTCCTGAAGGAGGATTTTTAACTTTGAAAGAAAGAAAAGAAATGCAAGAAGAAAGACCTTCTGTTATTCCATCTGTAATAACTTCTCCACTTTTCGTTTTCTTTGATTGGGCAAAGTCAAGAGATAGAACTGTAAGAATAATCGCTTCACCGGTTAAATCAAAAGAACACGATTGGGCTGATGAAGTTTATGTCCATGAGATGTTAGAATATCCTTCTGGAACCCCCTACACAAAGATAATTGATGATGACTTAAAAAATTTTATTTTGGATGTTGGTGCAAAAAATGTTGCAATGGTTGGTTGGGATAATACAGGTGTTGGAAAAGGATTAGAAGATTTTACAAAAAGAGTTGAACAGTTAGGAATAACCGCAATGCCGGTTGAATTTTCTTTGGAAAATAAATCTCGTATTTATACTTTGTTTAAATTATTGGCGGAGCAAAGAAGAATAAAAATTCCTTATGACAAAGAATGTGATAAACAATTAAGCATGTTAAGATTTAAGAGATCTCCAAGAGGGCATTTGCAAGTTCACCATGAAAACGAGAAAGACAGAGATGATTTCCCTGATTCTTTAGCTGGAGTTTGTAGTCTTATGATTCAGCCAGAGAACCCACCAATATCTGTAACTATTGTTTGAAAGGAGGTTTTAAAATATGAAAGATAGAAATGAAAAAGCTATTGAAAAAGTTAGGATGCAACAAAAAGAAAAGAGATACGGAAATGAACTTTTGAAAGCTGCAAAAAAAAATGACTACATAAAAAATACTCTTAATGGACGTTATTTTTTGGAGAGATATAATATGATTGTTGAGCAAGTGAACAGCGGAAATATTGTAGAAAAAATTGATGGCCAAGTTAAAACAAAGGAGTATATTTTGAGCGAAGGTGCTTTGATGAAATTCCATGCAATCGAAAGTTTTAGAAATGCTTTTTTTGCTAAAGAGCAGTTGATTAAAGATTTTAAAATGACAGAGGAAGATCTTACAGCTGTAGAAGATGATTACTTTAATGGAAAAATAATTAGGGATACTTATGATGAAACAAAACCAAGAAGTAAAGCCGAGTTCGTTAATACATCAGAAGATTAGGAATGCTGCATTCATCCCTACCGAGCCAGAACAAAACAGAACATTTAAATATTTGGGAAACTATTTTAAATTTGAAAGGTTCAAAAAAATCTTTTTATCATTAAAAAGAAAAGTAAATTCAGTTTTTCAACATCTCCAATTAATTACAGAAAAATTTAAGTGGAAGGATGCAGCAAAAGATTCTTTTGCTTGGATTACCGAAGCTATGATAGAAGGATTAACTGCGAACTTTGCAACCCATAACTTATTTGGATTAGATTTTAATGTTTGGATGATACTTTCACATGGAATATTAATAAAACAAGGGT
>Ga0265297_10010267_pt1 | contig 11820 bp, 9 predicted proteins | sample Munlanlwell13791_FD_192502 | JGI IMG/M metagenome (GOLD analysis project Ga0265297, IMG submission 192502) | Leachate microbial communities from a municipal landfill in Southern Ontario, Canada - Leachate well 137-91 | ecosystem: Engineered > Solid waste > Landfill > Unclassified | place...
GCCCCCCCAGCATGATGATGGACGATTCGGGGGGGAGCTTGAAGGTGATGGGGAGCAGGAGCGAGATGGAGGCGGCCGGCCCCAGCCCCGGGAGCACGCCGACGAAGGTGCCCATCAGGCAGCCCAGGAAGCAGAGGAACAGGTTCATGGGCTGCAGGGCGACGTTGAAGGCCAGATAGGCGTTGGACACAAAATCCATCGGTCTCTCCCGGAACCGCCTCAGAGCCCCAGCGGGCCGCTCGGCAGCTGCACCTCCAGCAGGACGACGAAGAGCAGGTACGACAGGACGGCGGTCACGAGGGCCATCAGCACGGTCGGCCACCACCGCTTCGCCTCCATGATCCGGGAGACGAAGAGCATGAAGAAGAAGGTGGTGAGCAGGTATCCCGCATACTCCAGCGCGATCCCGAAGGTGAACAGGGCCCCCAGGGCCAGGAGGAGCTTCCGCAGGCTGCCGGGCTCGGCGAACAGCCCGGGCGCCGCCTCCCCCTCTTGTCGGCCCAGGGCGGGGACCAGGACGAACAGCGACATCAGGATCAGGGCGAGCCCGGAGAAGAAGGGGAGAAAGCCCGGGCCGGGCACCCCTTTCCTGATCAGCCCATGCCCGAGGGCCCCCACCACGTACAGGCCGCCGACCGCCATCCAGAGGATGCTGCTCGCCAGATCTCGTTTCTTCACGGCATGGCCTCCGTCCCGCCCGCGGGACAGGCCCGCACGGCCTGCCCCGCAGGGTTTCCGGGCGCGCCTACTTCTTGTGCATCTCCGCCAGGATCGGGCCGAACTCCTTGTCGAATTTCTGCAGGAACGTTTTCACCTGGTCGGAATTCCGGTACTCCACGGTGTAGCTGAACTCATCCTGCGCGATCTTGATGAACGCCGGATCCTTCGAGGCCTTCTCGATCATCCTGCCGAGCGCCGCGACCAGGTTCGCGGGGAGTTTGGGCGGACCCCAGACCCCCCGGATGATGGTGTAGACATCCCCGCCCTTCAGCCCCAGCTCCTTGAAGGTGGGAACGTCCGGGAAGTGCTTCATCCGCTTGTCGGCGGTCAGCCCGAGCCCCCGGGACTTGCCGGCGCGGACCATGGCGATGGCCTCCGGCGGCTGGCAGAGCCGGAAGTCCACGTGCCCGCCGAGCATGGCGACCTTGGACGGGCCGCCCCCGGAGAAGGGGACCAGCTTCACGTCGATGCCCGCCGACTCGGTGATCTCCTTGAAGACGATATCCAGCGGCGAGCCGACGCCGGGGTTCCCGGCGGACAGCTTGCCGGGATTTGCCTTGGCCGCCTTCACCAGGTCCCCCCAGGTCTTGAAGGGGGATTCGGCCCTGACCTCGATGAAGGCCAGAGGCTCGGAGGTGACGGTGGCAACGGGGGTCATCTGCTCCCAGACCTTGGTGTCGTAGGTCTTGGCATAGTACCTGGTGATCCACGCCTCGTTGGAGAAGAGGAGCGTGTAGCCGTCCGGCTTGGCTTTCAGCAGCTCCATCGTGCCGACCTTGGTCGACCCGGCGGGAATGTTCTCGATCAGGACGCGCTGCCCCAGCTCCTTCTCGAGGGCCGGCTGGAAGGCCCGCGCGAGGACGTCGCTGCCGCCTCCCGCGCTCCACGGAATGATCATGCGGATCGGCCGCTGCGGGTACTCCGCCGCAGTGCCGATGGCGGCCCATGCGAAACACACGAGTAAACCCAGGACAAGACCCTTGACTCTCATCACCTCATCTCCTTTCCGTCGCCAGAAACGCGGATGGACCGGACGCTGCCCTAGAGTGCGCTCCGGGCACTGCGTCCAGTCCGCTGGTTCTAAGTATCAGCAGCGGAAGCCCTTGTCAATCATTCAATTCTCGATCATCCATCTCTCTCCTTCGCGCGGGCAGCAGCTCACCCGCGCTCCGGAGCTCCGGGTGAGGTCTCCGTCGGGAGCGGCCTCCGAGGGGGGTCGATGGAAGGGCGGCTCGCCGGATTGCGCTTGACAGGCTTCGCCGCCCTGCGCGATGCTCGGCCGAGGCGCTCCCGGCGGCACGGTCATCACTCAGGAGGGGTCGCGGCCATGACACAGTTCATCGGAATCCTCACCTCGGGGGGAGACAGCCCCGGCCTCAACGCCGCCATCCGGGCGGTCGGCAAGACGGCGCAGGGCCACTACGGCATGCAGGTCATCGGCTTTCGCGACGGGTTCCGCGGCTTCATGGAGAACCGGACCATGGAGCTGGACAACGCCGCCCTGTCGGGCATCCTGACGCAGGGGGGCACCATCCTGGGCACCAGCCGCGAGAAGCCGCACCGCATGCCCGTGGGCGGGAAGCTGGTGGACATGACCGGTGTCATGGCGGAGAACTACCGGAAGCACAATCTCGACGTCCTGGTGTGCCTGGGGGGGGGCGGCACCCAGAAGAACGCCTACCGGCTGGCGCAGCAGGGGCTGAACGTCATCACCCTGCCGAAGACCATCGACAACGACGTCCCCCTGACGGACGTCACCTTCGGGTTCGACACCGCCCTCAGCGTGGCCACCGAGGCGATCGACCGGCTGCACAGCACGGCCCACAGCCACCACCGCATCATCCTGGTGGAGATCATGGGCAACAAGGTCGGCTGGCTGGCGCTGGGCGCGGGCATGGCCGGCGGGGCCGACGTGATCCTCATCCCGGAGATCCCCTACCAGGTCGAGAGCGTCGCGGCCGCCATCCGGCGCCGGAGCCACGGGGGGAAAAAGTTCAGCATCGTGGCCGTCGCCGAGGGGGCCATCTCCCGCCAGGAGGTGGAGGCCCTGCGGGCCGCCAAGGCCAGGATGGCCGCGGCCAAGACGGCCGCCGTCAAGGCCAAGGCGGCAGCCGCCCTGAAGCAGCTCGAGGGGGGGCGTTCCGGCCACACCCTGCGGCTGGCCAGACGGCTGGAGGAGCTGACCGGCCTGGAGTCCCGCGTGACCATCCTCGGCTATCTGCAGCGCGGGGGCACGCCGTCCGCGGCGGATCGGCTGCTCGCCACCCGGCTGGGAGTCGCCTGCGCCGACCTGATTCACAAGAGGCAGTACGGGGTCATGGTGGCGGCCAGGGACGACGGGACCAAGCCCGTCCCGCTCAAGGATGTCGCGGGCAAGCTGAAGACGGTTCCCCACGATCACCCCTGGGTCGGCACGGCCCGGCGCGTCGGCACCTGCCTGGGCGACTGACCGGAATTCCCCTGACCGGACCCAGAAACGCCGACGGCCCCCGGAGAGGGGCCGTCGGCGTTCACGAAGACCCGCGGCCGGCTAGGCCAGATCCAGCGTGATGTGCAGATCCTTGAGCTGCGCGGGCTCCACGGCCGAGGGGGCCTTGGTCATGAGGTCCTGGGCCCGCTGCGTCTTGGGGAAGGCCACCACGTCCCGGATGGAGTCGGCCCCGGTCAGGATCATCACCAGCCGGTCGAGGCCGAAGGCGATCCCCCCGTGGGGCGGCGTCCCGAACTCCAGGGCGTCCAGCAGGAAGCCGAACTTGCCCTTGGCCTCTTCCGGCCCGATCCCCAGCGCCTGGAACATCCGGTTCTGCACCTCCCGCCGGTGGATCCGGATGCTGCCGCCTCCCACCTCGGCTCCGTTGATCACCAGGTCGTAGGCCTTGGCCCGGATCTTTCCGGGGTCGCGCTCGAACAGGGGCAGGTCTTCGTCCCGGGGCGCGGTGAAGGGGTGGTGCATGGCCGACCAGCGCTTCTCCTTCTCGTCCCACTCGAGGAGGGGAAAGTCGGTCACCCAGGTGACGGCCAGGGCGGTCGGATCGATCAGCGCCAGCTCGTGGCCGAACTTCAGCCGCAGCCGTCCCATGGCATCCGCCGCCACCTTGGGCCGATCCACGCAGAGGAGCAGGAGGTCGCCCTCCTCCCCCTGCATCCGCTCCCGGAAGCGCTGCAGCAGATCGGCCGAGAGGAACTTGGCGATGGGCGAGACGATGCCGTCCGGTCCCAGCTTGAACCAGGCCAGCCCCTTGGCGCCGAAGCCTTTGGCGAAAGCCTCCAGCTGATCCAGCTGGCTTCGCGTCAGGGATCCCTGCCCCTTGACGTTCATGGCCATGGCCCGCCCGCCGGCCCCGAGCGCCTGCTCGAAGGCCCGGAACCCCGATCCGACGAACAGCTCGCCCACGTCCTGAAGCTCCAGGCCGAAGCGGAGGTCCGGGGCATCCAGACCGAAGCGGCGGATGGCCTCGTCGAAGCCGAGCCGCGGGAAGGGCCGCGGCAGCTCGATGCCCTTGAGCTCGCGGAACAGCTCGGCGACCAGCCCCTCCATCGTCTCCAGGATATCATCCCGATCCACGAAGGACATCTCGATGTCGATCTGGGTGAACTCCGGCTGCCGATCCGCCCGCAGATCCTCGTCCCGGAAGCACTTGACGATCTGGAAGTACCGGTCAAAGCCGGAGATCATCAGGAGCTGCTTGAAGAGCTGGGGGGACTGGGGCAGCGCGAAGAACTGCCCGGGGTTCACCCGGCTGGGCACCAGGTAATCCCTGGCTCCCTCCGGCGTGCTCCGGGTCAGGACGGGAGTCTCCACCTCCAGGAAACCGTGCCGGTCCAGGTAGCGGCGCGTGGTCTGGTAGAACCGGTGCCGGAGGCGGAAGTTCCGCTGCAAGGGGGCCCGCCGCAGATCCAGATACCGGTGGGCGAGCCGGATCTCCTCGGCCACCTCGGTCTGGTCCTCGATGGGGAAGACGGGAGTCTTGGCCTCGCTGAAGATCGTCGCCGCCTCGACCATCACCTCGACCTCGCCGGTCGGCATCTCGGGGTTGATGGTCCCGTCGGGCCGTCGGCAGACCTGGCCTCGCACCGCCACCACGTACTCCGACCGCATCCCCTCGGCGAGATGGTGCGCGGCGGCAAACCGCTCCGGATTGAACACCGCCTGGACGATTCCCTCCCGGTCCCGGAGGTGGACGAAGATCAGCCCCCCCAGGTCGCGGCGCTTGTCGACCCAGCCGGCCAGCGTGACGGCGCGCCCCACATCCGCCGTCCGAAGCTCCCCGCAGTACCCGGACCGCCTCCATTCCCGCATCTAGGCCCTCTCCCGTTCCGGGACCTGGCTGAGGTAGTCCGCCACCTCTTCCAGCCCGACCTCGACCTGCGCGCCCGTGGCCATCTCCTTGACGGTCGCCCGGCCGCGTGCCAGCTCGTCGCTGCCCAGGATCACCGCGAACCGACACCCCTCGCGGTTGGCCTGCCGCAGCTGCCCCTTCAGGCTTCGCCCCTCGAGATCCACCCCCGTCCGCAAGCCCCGCCGGCGCAGCCGCTGCGCCAGGCCGAGCGCCGAGGCGGCCGCCTCCTCGCCCAGCGCCGCCACGTAGACATCTCCGGCGCAACCCGCCGCCTCCCGGCCCTGGCGGGCCAGCGAGGCCAGGATCCGCTCGATCCCCACGGCAAATCCGATGGAGGGAGTCGGCGGGCCTCCCAGCTCGGCCAGCAGGCCGTCGTAGCGCCCGCCGCCGGCGACGGCATTCTGGGCCCCCAGGCCCGGATCGACGAACTCGAAGGTCGTCCGCGTGTAATAGTCGAGACCCCGCACCAGGCGCGGGTCGACCGTGTAGCCGATCCGCAGGGCGTCGAGCCCCCGCCGAACCGCGTCGAAGTGGCCCTGGCAGGAGGCACAGAGCGAACCGGTGATGGTCGGGGCCCCCGCTGCCGCCGCCTGGCAGCCCGGCTGCTTGCAGTCCAGCACTCGCAGGGGGTTCTTCTCCAGACGGACATGACAGTCCGCGCACAGCGCCTCCCGCCGCCCTCGGAGGAATTCGACGAGGCGCTCCCGGTAGGCCGGCCGACACTGCGGGTCTCCGATGCTGTTCAGGTGCAGCCGGGTGTCGGGAAGCCCCCAGACCTCCAGTAGATGATGCAGGAGGGCCAGGATCTCCACATCCACGGCGGGGCCGGGGGATCCCACCGCCTCCACGTCGATCTGGTGGAACTGGCGGAAGCGCCCCGCCTGGGGGCGCTCGTGGCGGAACATCGGGCCGATCAGGTAGAGCTTGGCCAGGCTGCTCTTGGCGCCCAGGCTATGCTCGGCATAGGCGCGCATCACGGAGGCGGTGGCTTCGGGGCGCAGGGTGAGGCTGTCCCCGCCCCGATCCGGGAAGGTGTACATCTCCTTCTCGACGATATCCGTCCCCTCCCCGATGCCGCGGACAAACAGCTCGGTCCGCTCGAAGATCGGTGTGCGGATCTCGGCATAGCCGTACCGCTCCAGGATATCCCGCGTCACGGTCTCCAGCGCCTGCCAGCGCCCGATCTCCTCGGGCAGGATATCCGCCGCTCCCCGCACACCCTTGATCATCGATCAGCATCCTGTCTATCGGGCGTCCCGCTCTCGCGTCCGCCTCGAATCGCCGCCGCGGCAGTCCGCAGTCCGCACTGCCTCAATACGCCGGGGCCCGCTCGAAGCGATGCGAGGCCTCGATGAACCGCACCGTGCCCGAGCGCCGGCGCACCGCCAGCGAGTGGGTACGGGCGCCGCCCCCGAAGAAGCGAACCCCGCGCAAGAGATCCCCGTCCGTCACCCCCGTGGCGGCGACCATCAGGTCCCCATCCGCCAGATCATCGATCCGGTATACCCGATCGAGATCTCTGACCCCGAGCCGGCGGGCCGCCTCGGCCTCCCGGTCGTCGTGGGGCTCCAGGCGGGCCTGGAGGTCCCCCCCCAGGCACTGCAAGGCCGCCGCCGCCAGCACCGCCTCGGGCGCCCCGCCGACCCCCATGAGCACATCCACCCCGCTCCCCGGGATGGCCGTGGCGATGGCGGCCGACACGTCCCCATCCTGGATCAGCTTGATCCGCGCTCCGCATTCGCGAACCGCCCCGATCAGCCCGGCGTGCCGGGGGCGGTTGAGGACGACCACGGTCACGTCTTCGACGTGACAGGCCATCGCGTCCGCGATACGCTGGAGGTTCTCCCCTGGCGGCAGACGGAGATCCACGGCCCCCTTCGCCCGGGGGCCGACGGCGATCTTCGCCATGGCGGCCTGGGGAGCCCGGAAGAACTTCCCGGCGTCGGTGATGGCCACCATGGCCAGGGCGTTGGCCCGGCCCTCCGCCAGGCTGGCCGGACCCTCCAGGGCGCGCACGGCGACGTCCGGCGCCGGCCCGTCGCCGTCCCCCAGCCGCTCGCCCGTGTAGAGCATGGAGGCGGCCCCCCGCTCCCCTTCCCCGATGACCACGGTCCCGGCAAACGCCACGTCGTCGAAGGCGTGGCGCATCGCGTCCAGGGCGGCCTGGTGGGCGGCCCGCTCGTTCCCGATCCCCATCCAGCGCGCCGACGAGAGGGCGGCCGCCTCGGTCACCCGGACCATCTCCAGCGCCAGGTTCCGCTCCACCGGTCCCCTCCCCGTCCTCGCCGTCGCCGCGGCGGGACGCCGCACCCTCTCCCAGGAGGGGGCAGTATACTGCCCGCGTGGATTACGGTCAACGTGAAGTCCGCGGCTTTGCGCTTTACGGACCTTCTGGAGGTATGGTAATAAGTCGTCCGTGCGGCAGGCACATCGGCTATTCCAGACAGGAGGAACAGCGCATGGCACTCGTGGGGAAGGTCGTGGTCGCCCAGGGCGGCGGCCCGACGGCCGTCATCAATCAATCGCTGGTCGGCGTCGTGCTGGAATCGCGGAAGTTCACCCAGATCACCCGGGTCTACGGCGCGGTCCAGGGGGTGCGGGGCATCATCAACGAGGAGTTCATGGACCTGACCCAGGAGACGACCAACAACCTGGAGCAGGTGGCCATCACCCCCGCCTCGGCCCTGCTCTCCACCCGGGACAAGCCGGACGCGAAATACTGCCAGGAGATCTTCAAGGTCCTCAAGGCCCACGACGTCCGCTATTTTTTCTACATCGGGGGCAACGATTCGGCCGACACCGTCCGCATCGTGAACGAGCAGGCCGAGCAGGCGGGATACGACTTCCGCGCCATCCACATCCCCAAGACCGTCGACAACGACCTGACGGTCAACGACCACACGCCGGGCTACGGGTCGGCGGCCCGCTTCGTCTGCCAGGCGTTCATCGGCGCGAACCTGGATAACCGGTCCCTGCCCGGCGTCTACATCGCAATCGTGATGGGGCGCAACGCCGGCTTCCTCACCGCCGCCTCCGCGGTGGCCAAGAAGTATCCCGACGACGGCCCGCACCTCATCTACCTGCCGGAGCGGCCCTTCGACACCGACCGCTTCCTAGCGGACGTGAAGCGGAACGTCGATCAGCACGGCCGCTGCGTGGTCGCGGCGTCCGAGGGGATCGTGGATGCCGCGGGGACTCCCGTCCTGGCCAAGGCGGCCAGCATGGCAGAGAAGGACGCCCACGGCAACGTGCAGCTCTCCGGGACGGGGGCGCTCGGCGACCTGCTGTCGGGATGGGTCAAGGACCGCCTGAAGATCAAGCGGGTGCGCTCCGACACCTTCGGCTACCTGCAGCGGTCGTTCTTCGGCTGCGTCTCCGACGTGGACCAGCACGAGGCCCGCGAGGTGGGAGAGAAGGCGGCCCAGTTCGCCATCTGGCACAACCGGGACGGCTCCATCACCATCCACCGGACGGGGGAATATTCCGTGGACTACCGGCTCACCCCGCTCGAGGAGGTGGCCGCCAAGACCCGCACGATGCCCGACGAGTTCATCAGCCCCGAGGGCAACAACGTCACCGCCGCCTTCCGCTACTACGTCCGACCCCTGATGGGGTCGGGGCTGCATTCCGCCCACCGGATCCGCGCCCCCAAGGTCGCGAAGATCCTCTCCTAGGGGCAGCCGGGCGCCGGGCGAGGGTGGGGGCGAGGTCATGAGCACACGGGCGCGTGTCCTGATCGTGGACCACGACGGGGAGTCCCGCCGCCAGTTCCGGGAGATCCTGGACGGGGCGGGGTTTGCCGTCCTCGCCGTGGAGACCGGGGAGGCCGCCCTCCACTGCCTCACGCGGGAGCGGATGGACCTGGTCTTCACCGACTACGATCTGCCGGGGGAGGGGGGGCTGGCCCTGCTGGACGCGATCCGCGCCCTCCCCGCCCCCCCGGCGGTGATCTTCGTCACGGCGTACGGGAGCATCGACTCCGCCGTCGAGGCCATCAAGCGGGGGGCCCTCGGGTACATCACCAAGCCGCTCGGCCGGGACCGGCTCCTCCACCTTGCCCGGAAGGCCATCGACGAGATCCGGCTGCGCCAGGAAAACGAGCTCCTCCGGCGGGAGCTGGATCGTCGCTACACCTACCAAGACCTCATCGGGAAGAGCCCGCGGATCCAGGAAGTCTTCCAGCTCCTCGACAACCTGTCGGGCACCGAATGCCACGTCCTGATCCAGGGAAAGAGCGGGACGGGCAAGGAGCTGGTGGCCCGCGCCATCCACTCGCAGAGCCCGCGGCGCGAGCGCCGCTTCGTGGCCCTGAACTGCGGAGGGTTGACCGAGACCCTTCTGGAGAGCGAGCTGTTCGGACACGTGCGGGGGGCCTTCACCGGCGCCCTGTCCAACAAGCCCGGGCTGCTCCAGGAGGCGGACGGGGGCAGCCTCTTCCTCGACGAGATCGCCAACATGCCTCCCCCCATGCAGGTGAAGCTCCTCCGCACCCTCCAGGAGGGGGAGATCAAGCCGGTCGGCTCCACCCAGACCGTCCGGGTGGACGTCCGCTACATCGCCGCCAGCAACAAGGACCTGGCCCAGGAGGTGGCGGAGGGAAGGTTCCGCGAGGATCTCTACTATCGGCTGAACGTCGTCACCATCGCGCTCCCGGATCTCTCGGAGCGGGCCGAGGACATCCTCCTGCTGGCCAACCACTTCCTGGACCGCTTCGCCAAGAAGCTGCGCAAGCCGATGGAGCGGATCGCCGAGGACGCCATGGCTCTGCTGCTGGACCATGCCTGGCCGGGCAATGTCCGCGAGCTGGAAAACTGCATCGAGCGGGCCGTGGTCCTGGCCAAGACTCCCGTCGTCACCGCCCACGAGCTGCCGCCGACGATCCGCGCCGCTCCTCCCAGGACGGCCGGCCATCTCCCGGCCGGCCAGACGCTGGCGGAACTGGAAAAAGCGGCCATCCTGCAGGCGCTCGCCCATACCAGCGGGAACCGCGCCCTGGCCGCCAAGCGGCTCGGCCTCTCCGAGCGGACTCTCTACCGAAAACTCCGGCTCTTCGCCGGAGGGCCGGCGGCGGCGCGCTGACCGCCCTGCCGCCCCGCGCCCGCGCGACTTCCGTCTTGACCTGTCCCCTCCCCGGTGGTACCGTCCCGCCCGATCGCGTCTCCGCGCCCGGTCGCAGCTGTCGGGCGCGACCCGTGCGTTCCACCATGCCTGATCTGATGCCCGCATCCGGCAAAGACTCCGGCGTCTGGACGCCGAGAGTGACGCCAGAGCCCTGGCGCCGCCCGGCAATCCGGAACGGACCTGACTGGACATGACGATCGATCGCGCCAGCGGCTCGGCCATGATTCTCCTCGGGGCGTTCGTCATCTGGGAACGGCGGGTCCTGCCGCTCGGCACCCATACCCAGCCCGGCCCGGGCTATCTGCCCCTCGTCCTGGCGATGCTCCTGGTCCTCCTCGGGGCGCTCCTGGTCTGGCACGGAGGCCAGGCGGCGCCGCTCTCCTCGGTCGCCTGGCCCGAATTCCCGCACGCCACGGCCATCCTCGCCTGTACCGTCTTCGCCACGGCGCTGCTCGAGCGCATCGGATACCGCCTCACCATGTTCGCCATCCTGCTCTTCCTCTTCGGCGTCATGGAGCGCCTTCGCCCGTGGCTGGCCCTGGCCTTGGCCCTCGGCCTCTCTCTCGGAACCTTCTGGCTCTTCGACTCCCTGCTCAGAGTCCCTCTGCCGCGCGGCGCGTGGGGATTCTGATGGACGCGACCTTCCAGAATCTCCTCCTCGGCTTTGCCACCGTCTTCACCCCCACCAACCTCCTCTATTCCCTGACCGGGTGCCTGATCGGCACCATGGTGGGCGTCCTGCCGGGCGTGGGCCCCCTCGCGGGGATCAGCATGCTGCTGCCGACGACCTTCGGCCTGGAGCCGGCCTCCGCCATCATCCTGCTGGCCGGGATCTACTACGGGGCCATGTACGGAGGATCGACGACCTCCATCCTGATGCGCATTCCCGGGGAAGCGGCCTCGGTGATGACCTGCATCGACGGCTACGCCATGGCCCAGAAGGGGCGGGCGGGGCCCGCTCTGGCCATCGCGGCCATCGGCTCCTACGTCTCCGGGACGCTCAGTGTGGTGGGATTGATGTTCCTGGCGCCCCCCCTGGCCAGGTTCGCCCTCGGCTTCGGCCCGCCGGAATACACCAGCCTGCTGCTCTGCGGGCTCGTGGTCCTGAGCTACATGACCGGCGGCTCGCTGGTGAAGAACCTCGCCATGGTCGTCCTGGGGCTCCTCTTCGGGATGATCGGCATCGACCAGATGAGCGGCTATTTCCGGTTCTCCTACGGGCTGGTGGCCCTGGGGGACGGGATCGGAGTCGTCCCCGTCGCGGTGGGACTCTTCGGCATCTCCGAGATCCTGGCAACGGCCGGCACTCCCCATCAGCGCGAGGTCCTCAAGCCGAAGCTGAAGGATCTGCTGCCCTCCAGGGAGGAGCTGGGGGATTCCGTCAAGCCGATCCTGCGGGGAACCCTGCTGGGCTTCTTCATCGGCATCATCCCGGGCTCTGCCCACATCATCTCGACCTTCGTCGCCTATGCCATGGAGCGGCGGCTGTCCAGGCACCCCGAGCGGTTCGGCCAGGGAGCCATCGAGGGGGTGGCCGGCCCGGAATCGGCCAACAACGCGGCCAGCGAGGGGGCCCTGGTTCCCATGCTGGCGCTCGGCGTCCCCACCGGGCCGATCCCCGCGGTTCTCCTGGCCGCCC
>Ga0265297_10010269_pt1 | contig 11819 bp, 12 predicted proteins | sample Munlanlwell13791_FD_192502 | JGI IMG/M metagenome (GOLD analysis project Ga0265297, IMG submission 192502) | Leachate microbial communities from a municipal landfill in Southern Ontario, Canada - Leachate well 137-91 | ecosystem: Engineered > Solid waste > Landfill > Unclassified | place...
ATAACCGGCTCGGTAAAGCAAGAGTTAATTTCTGGGCTATCTTCATCAATCTCCACGGGAAAATAGTCGGACCAACCGGTTTTCTCCAACAAGCGGGCTTTTATGTTAATATCACAGCCGCCTTCCCATGAAAGTGCGATAAAATTAAAGTCCATCTGGGGATTGTAAGCTGGGGTTTGGTAAGGCTGCCCAGCTTTTAGCCACAGAGTTTTGTTTGTGCCGCCAAGTATGCCGCCGGCAGTCAGAGCAGGGAAGTCAGCGACGATTTCTTTGGCTATGGTTTTACTTGGAGTTGGGCTTTTAGCTTGGGCTTGCGAAAAGCCGCTAGGTAGGGCCAAGCTAAGCGCAAGAATAGCGATAATGATTTGTGTTTTGTTCATTTTTGTTTTGGGCTTTATCATGAAGCGAATTTATTCTGCTTCGTGATTGCCATAAAGCGCTTGCCCTGTAGCCTATGCTTCGGGGTCCGAGCGTTAGCGAGGTCTGCTTCATGGTTTTAGTTTCTTGAAAGGTATCATATAATTATACCAAAAATCAGGCGGGAATTCAATTAGCGGGGGTTGACAAGATGATGATACATCTGATAGTATCTGAACAAAGGAGAAGCTAGACCTAGGTCATCGGCCTAGAATGTTGTCAAAAAAGAGAGGAGGGGGGGAAGATAATGCCTGAACCACTGGAGAACAAGCATTTCTGCGTTATTGGCGGGAGTTGGAATGATTGGCGATTTCTTACCAAAGGCCCGTCATTAAGGCCCAGCGGGGAGCTCTGTTTGATAGTGAGCAAGAACCAAGTTCTTCACTCTTTAGCCAAAAAAGTCGCGGAAGGCTGCTTAAATATGCCTTGGCACGATCGTGACTTTTTGGTCACTGAGTCGAAGGATACGGCATTCGATGATGATGGCAGAATCTTCTATGTTGGGGATGATGCCAATGTCGGTATCTTTATCGGGTATGACGTCCCTAGGGAGAGGCAGGAACGTATGCTCAACGAGATCACCAACGAGTTTTTTACCAAAATCCTTCCGTGGATGGACGCGCGGGAGATGAGCTGATCTTCCGCCGACACGAGAGCATGTCGTAAAACCGCTCTTTTTGTTTGCCTAGATTTTTCTTTCGTTTCTTTCTTCTCCACCACCACACCACCAGCACCAAAACCACCAGTCGTCTGCTAGCGAAACAAAACACATCTATCATCTTACCGCGGGTCGCCCAATTCTTTAAGAATAGCTTCTATCTGCCCTTTTAAGATAGGCAAATCTTTTATAGATATTTCCCATATTTCGATCGGATCAACTTTGCCGTAGTCATGGATAAGCACATCGCGAGTTCTTGCTGCCTTGCTCCAAGCAACATCAGGATAATTCTCTTTCAGGCGATCGGAGACTTTCTTAGACGCTTCGCCGATAATTTCTAAGCTACGAGTAATTGCCAGTTGTTTTTCTAGCGAATCTAGAAAAGCCGTTTTCCCAGTGGATATAAAACTTTCTATATTTTTGATAGATTCTAAAATGTCGACAAGATATAAACGTTCATCTTTCATATGGGCTTCGCTTCGTTAAGAACTTTATCTTTAATCAGCCAGTGTAGGCTATTATAGGTAACCACATCTACTTTTTTATCTAGAAGCTTTTCTAAATCTTGGATCAGTGCCACATGATCAAAAAGACTTGCTTCGGGCTGTAGCTCTACCAAAAAATCAATATCGCTATCTGGTTTTTGCTCTCCGCGAGCATAAGAGCCAAAAACTCGGATATTGCTGGCGCCATGTTTTTTGGCGATTTGGAGAATCTCTGCTTTTTTCTCTTTTATGTCTTCCATGCCTCTATTTTAGCATAATGGTATTGAGAAAACGAGGGTTTATCCTGTTACAATCGTTACTCACTGTTTACTGCTTCACTGCCAACTGCCTACTGTTCTTTCTCCGCCACCACCAGGTAACCAGTACCAACACCACCAAAAAATAAGCCGCCATCCACCATTGCCTCAATTTGGTGATGTCTGGGGAGGCTAGCCGCCAATTGCTGAGCAGTTTAGTTACCTCGATGATATAGGCCAAAATAATCCAAGTAATAGCGCCAAGCAGTTGGGCGATCCCGGTAGTAACCAGGCCGATCAGGCCGGTGATAAAGCTAAACAGCATAGCTGCCGGCACCAGTGGTACGACCAGCAGGTTGGCGAGAGGGGAGATGATACTGAGCCGGCCAAAGTGGTAAATAATAAAAGGTACGGCGGTGATCTGGGCGGCGATAGTTAGCATTAGGGCTTCCCGCAGACCAAGGGCATTAGGGATTTTTTGGAACCACTGCTCAAAAATCGGCGATACATAGACGATGCCCAGAGTAGCGGCAAATGACAGCTGGAAGCCCACATCAAAAAACAAAATCAGCGGGTTAACCAAAAGCATTAGAAAAGCGGCCAGCAGAATGGTCAGATGTTTATCCTGCTGGCGGTAGACGCTCAGGGCTAGCAGGTTGATGCCGCCCATGATAGCAGCGCGCACCACCGAGGCAGAAGCGCCAGTCAGAAACACAAAAAATATGATAGCGAGCAGAGCGGCGAAGATGCCCAATCGGCGATGGAATGGTTTAAACAAAGCCAAAATAACCACAGCGATAATCGTGATATTAAAGCCAGATACAGCGATGATATGGGTGAGGCCTACTCTATTAAACGCGTCCAAAAGCTGCTGATTAAAATTGCCTTGCCGGCCTAGCAAGATGCCAGAAGCCAAAGAAGCATGTGGCTCGGGCAGGGCACCCAGAAGGCTATCTTGGAAGCGATGTTTGAAGCGATAGATAGCCTGCAAGGCTGGGCTACCGAAATTGCCAGCAAAGATTTTTACTTCTTTGGGATAGTACACCACGCTGTATATGCCATAGCGGGCCAAATAGTTTTGATAGGAAAAATCAGTGAAACTAGTCGGCTGTTTTATATCTCCGAGGATTTCTAGTTTTTGGCCATATTGGTATTCTGGGTAGCGCGGCAGAGTGACCAGCACTTTGCCGTGGATTTCTTTTAGCTGGCCATCAATAAGTGCTTTGTCGGTGTTGATAGTTAAGCGGATTTTTTCTGCACTGATATCTGGGTCGGCGGCGACAGTCCCTTGGACGGACAGTTTCTGCCCGTTGTAATAAGCCAAGTCTTGAGGGCCGAAATCAATTTGGCTAAAATCCATACGGACGATGCCAAGAAACAGGCCTAGTAAGCTAATCAAAACCAATAATGGCAAAAGATAGCGGCGGAGGAGTAAGGCTAAAGCGACCAATATTAAAGCAGCGGCGATGGGCCAGGCAGGCGCAGGCAGCCAAAAGTGGCCTAGGCCGATACCGGCAATGAAAGATAATAGGAAGGCGATGGTGGCGTAGTAGGTTCTGGACACAGTAAAGAGCTATAAGGATAACTAATAACTTCGAACCAAGAGCCAAGAACAATTAAAACGCTTTGTCATTCCCGCCATTCGACTACCATTTCAGTTTTTTTAACGATAGTCGAATGCCCTGAGCGAGTGGAGCGAGTCGAAGGGGCAGTGAGGAGAACAACCGCTCATGGTCTTCGACGAAAGCGCTCTAGTCTGCCTCTAGCAGAGGAATCTGTGAACGTGGTATCAGGCTAATTCTTGGTTTAATTGTTGATTAAAGTCATCTCCCAAAAATCCCAAAAATCTCAAATATCCCCAAAATCTCACTTCTGGTATTATAGCGGACAACTCGGCTTTTTGACTAGAAATAAGCCAATGGGTTTTTCTTAGCGCCGTCTTGGACTACCTCAAAGTGCAGATGGATGCCGGAGCTGCGCCCAGTCGTGCCCATCAGGCCGATTGGATGTCCTTGGACAACGAATTGCCCTTCTGACACATATATTTGCGACAGGTGGGCGTACATGGTCTTGAGGCCGCCGCCGTGGTCGATCTCGATATATTTGCCATAGCCGCCGTTCCAACCGTTGCTTTCTACCTTGACCACTGTGCCACCGAGAGCGGCGAAGATGCTGCCACCTTTGCGGTTAGCGATATCAATGGCATAGTGCCCCCAGTGGAAATACTGGGTATAGAGGCCGACGCATGGTATTTTCATTTGGCCGCGGATGGCTTCAGCTTGAGTATATTTGGTAGTAGTGCTGTAGCGCTGGGCGCTTGCGCCACGAGAGGCGATATAGCGTCGATCAACCACATTTTTGCCGCCCGGGATAATAAGAGCGGCATTCTCACTCAATACAGAGTTGGCTTCTAGCTTGTTCTGCTTGGTAATAGCGTCTTCTTCTATCTTATAGCGGCGGGCGATCTGGGCTAATGTCTCATTTTTGCGGACGGTATGTAGGACGCCAGATACCGGCAAAATCTTTATCTTTTGGCCTATTTTAAGGTTGTTGGGGCTATAAATATCATTGGCCCAAAGGACAGTATTTTGGTCGATGCCAAAACTGTCAGCAATGCCGGAAATCGTGTCACCGGCTCTTACCTCATACTCAGCCACTTCATTCATGCGGCTATGGTCGCTTATACCCTCCTGTAGGGACGACTTGAGCAAAAAGCCCTCTTGATTAGCTGATAAGGGAACTTCATTAGTGTTAGCGAGGGCTTCTTCTGGTGCCACCGCTGCTTCGTAGTTATAGCGAGGCGTCAGAGAGAGAACACAAAAAAGCAGCACCAAGAGTATGCCCAATTTTCTTGCTCTTTTCACGATACCTACTTTTTGTTTTGGGTTGGAGGAATGCTTGCGATGGTAGTAGGCCGATAAGTGACGGAGTTGACGTTTACTAATGGTGAGGGGGGAGTTAAGGATTAAAACCATTATTGGGTCTTCATCCCGGCGGAGTGCCTGATAGATATAATTTAATGAAAATTATACCATGTCCGTTAAAAATTAAGCAATAAGTTTTGGTTGCCGGACTCGAACGATGTTTTTTAACATACAATGCTTATTTTGCGCTTAGATAAGCCCTAATCGCCCAGTCAAGCAGCAATTTGCTGTCAGTATAGCGGTCTTCAGAACCCAGCACGATGGTGGTAATTTCTGTTTCTCCTACTGGCAGGCGAGCAATCAGACATTGACCAGCTTGCTCGGTCGTTCCTGTCTTGATGCCGGTTATAGGCAAATAGCTCTGGAAGAGGAGATTAGTGCTGATCAGTTTATGAAAAATCCGTTCATTGGCAGAGCTTATCTGGGTGACATGGGTGCGAACAATGCTGTTGATTATCGGATTTTTCAGGGCATAGTTGACCAGTAGATACAGATCATAAGCGCTGCTGTAGTTTGCGCTGTCATCGAAGCCAGCCGGATTTTGGAAGTGAGTATTGCTAAGGCCCAAGATGTCGGCCTTGCGGTTCATCTCGTCAGCAAAATCCTCAATGTCGTCGCTGTGATAATAGGCGAGGGCATAAGCAGCGTCGTTGCCAGAGGCAATCAGCATGCCTTTTAGAAGGTTTTCTACGGTGATTTTCTCGCCGCGGGAAAGTGGGATAGTAGTGCCCTCTACGGTGCCTACTTTATCAAAAACCTTTACTATTTCTTGATTGCCATGGGCTTCTGTTATTACTATGGCGGTCATCAGCTTGGTGAGGCTGGCAATCGGCAGGCGTGTGTCTGGGTTTTTACTGAAGAGGATTTGCCCGGATTGGGCGTCAAAAGCCAAGGCGGCTTGAGCGCTTAGTTTTGGCCCAAGGGTATTAGTAGGGCTGCTCCATGTGGATTCGATGGGCAGTAAGTCTAAGTCAGTAAAGTTGCCGCTGACAGGAGGGGCATATGCGCTGCCGCCAGTTAAGGCAGCAGCAAGGGCTATACTGATCAGAGTAGGCCACATAAGGAGTTAAGCAGTTAAGCAGATAAACGGGTGACAGGTTACGGGTAACGGGTAACGGGAGTGATTAACATTAGGTTTGGTTGCTGTGACCCGTGGCCAGTAACCTGTAACCTTATCTGTCGAAGTAATCGATGCCTTCAGATTGTTTTAGTTTTGCCACAACGGTGTAGGTGAGTGGAGTAGCCACAGTCTCGTAAAGAACTTTAAAGATCCAACTAGAGATGATAGCAGCAATTAAAAGGTTAGTGCTAAACACACCAGCATAAGCTATTAAAACAAACAAGCAAGTATCAAGGAGTTGGCCGGCGATTGTGGAGGTGATCGTTCGGAACCACAGATGTTTGCCGTTGGTTTTGACTTTTAACCGGGACATAATGAGAGAGTTGGTTAGCTCGCCAACTAAATAGGCCAAGATGGAGGCAGCCACTATCCGTGGTACCATGGCGTGGACTGTGGCAAATTCTTTTTGGAAATTCCACCCAGCAGCAGGAGGCAGCTTGATAGCTATCCAGAGAGCTAAGGCCATAAAGATATTAGCAAAAAGGCCTAGATAAATAACTCGGCGAGCTCGGCTAAAGCCATATACCTCCGTAAGCACATCGCCGAAAATATAACTGATAGGGAATACCAAGATACCGGCGGTAAAAACAGCTGGCCCTAGCTGAAACAATTTGAAGGCTGCTAGATTAGAGACCAATAAGGCAGTCACAAATATTACGGCGGAGATATCCAGATATTTCGGGGACCAATCTGACTCAGCGTTAATAGACCGGATTTTTTGTCTGTCTGCTGTCATTTTTCTGCTTAAAACTAGCTCTTTACTTTCTTGCGAATGAAGGCTGGGATATCCAATTCGCTCTCTTCATTGCTGACGCCGAGTGGGGCTTGGGTTAAGGGGTTGATCCTCTTGGAAGCTCTGTCTTCTTTTAATTTCTTCTGTGCTTTTTCGTCGAAGCCAGTGGCAATTACAGTGATTTTGATCTCGCCAGTGGCAGAATCGTCTATTACGGCACCAAAGATGATGTTGGCCTCTGGGTCAGCTGCTTCAGTGATAATCTTGGCTGCCTCATCTACTTCAAACATGGAGAGATCAGATCCGCCAGTGATATTCATCAGTACGCCCTTGGCGCCATTGATCGAAAGCTCGAGCAGCGGGCTGTCGATAGCAGATCTGGCGGCTTCGATGGCGCGGTTTTCACCAGTGCCATAGCCGATGCCCATGAGAGCAGAGCCAGCATTTTTCATGATGGAGTTGACGTCAGCAAAGTCCACGTTGACCATGCCGTGGATAGTCACTAGGTCGGAGATGCCTTGGATGCCTTGGCGCAAAACATCGTCGACGACGGCGAAGGCATCGACCAGAGGGGTCTTCTTGTCGATGAGGGCCAAAACCTTATCATTGGGGATAGTGATGATGGTGTCCACCTTATCCTTTAGCTCTTCTAAGCCTTGCTCAGCTGTCTCACGGCGGCGGGCCCCCTCGAAAGAGAAAGGTTTGGTTACCACTGCTACGGTGAGAATGCCCATTTCTTTGGCTGCCTCAGCGATGATTGGTGCGCCGCCAGTGCCAGTGCCGCCACCTAAGCCGCAGCAGATGAAAACCATATCGGTTTCTTCCAGCATTTCTTTGATTTCTTCAATGCTTTCTTCAGCCGCTTTTTTACCAAGATTGGGATCGGATCCGGCGCCGAGGCCGCGGGTCAAATTTTTGCCGACATTGATCTTGTAAGGCGCTTCATTGTGATAAAGAGCCTGAGCGTCGGTGTTGATGGCGACAAAGTCAATCTGATCCAGATTGGCTTTAATCATGCGGTTGAGGGCGTTGCCGCCGCTGCCGCCGATGCCAAGAACTTTGATTTTGGCGATAGGATTGATGTCGGGAGTTATTTGCACCATTGTTTTTTGGTTAAGGTTATAGGGTAATGATGATAAAGGGGATAAGGGCTATAGTGGGCCACAGGCAACGGGTAACGGGCAACAGGGGCAAGGAACGCTAGGCTTGGTTACCGTGACCTGTGGCCAGTAACCTGTAACCCAATTATGAATGAGGAAGTAATGACTTGATAAAGTCGCGCAAAAAGCCAAAGGCGCCTGTAATCTGCAACTTGGCTGGGGGGATATTATAGCGAGTAGCCCATAAGATAAGGCCTAGAGCGGTAGCGTAGGCGGGGTCATCAATTTGATCCACTACTCCTTCTATATCTGTTGGGAAGCCGATTTGAACGGGCAAATTGAGGGTTTCTCTGGCCAGGTCAACAATGCCGGGGATCTTGACACTACCGCCAGTTAGCACAGCGCCGGCTGGCAGTAGCCCGTCGCGGTTGATCTTTCGCAGCTCATCTCTGACCATGGTGAAGATCTCGTAGACGCGGGCTTCAATGATTGCAGAAAGCTGATACTTAGAAATGGTGTGCCGATCTAATTGGGAGATTTCTGCCAAGTCGATTTGTTCGCGCTTGCTGACTGAGTTGGGCTGTGTTGATCCAAATTCAATCTTAATCTTTTCTGCCGTGTCGATGGATGTTCGCAGACCAATAGCAATGTCATTGGTGACATTATTGCCGCCGACTGGCACAGTAGCAGTGTGGATAGGAGTGCCTTCTTCAAAAACAGCGATGCTGGTGGAATCAGCGCCGATGTCTACTACTACCACACCTAGCTCTTTTTGGCGGCGGCCCAAGACAGCTTCAGCAGCTGCTAGGTGAGCGGGGATTAGAGCATCGATGCCGATACCGGCTTCATGAACACATTTTTCCAGATTTTTGATCTGAGGAGTGGAGCCAATCACAATATGAGCGTCTACCTCAAGGCGAGTGCCAATCATGCCTACAGGATCTTTGATACCCTCCTGATCGTCGACAGTGAAAGAACGAGGAATGATTCTCAGAATACGGTTATTTTGCGGCATGGCCAGAGCTTGAGCAGCGTCAATCGCTCGATCAACATCATCTTCACGGATTTCATTATGGGCGATGGCGATCACTCCATGAGATGATAGTGATTTGACATGATGGCCATCTACAGAAACAAAAGCGCTGGTGATATGTTCGCCGCACATTCTCTCAGCATCTTCTACAGAAGCAGTCAATGAATTAATCAGCTCTTCTACATCGATAACGCCTCCCTTGCGCAAGCCAACAGTGGGGGATACGCCCATGCCGATCACATTGGGTTTGCCGTTTTCGCCGCGTTGGGCGACAACAGTGCGGACTTTGGCATTGCCGATGTCCAGGCCGCAGATAAGTTTTTCTTTTGCCATATGTTTATAAACAGTTAAGCAGTAAAATGGGCAACGGGCTACAGGTTACGGGCAACAGATATAAATGGGCAGAATGCAGAATAAAGAGGTGGGCAGTGATTGTAGGTCGGGTCTCGTGACCCGACAGCCGAAGGCTTCTAAAAGGATTGGCAGTAAATGGTTACAAGTTGTGAGCGACAGGTGACAGGCGCAATTAACGCTTAGGTTTGGTTGCTGTGACCAGTAACCTGTTACCCGTCCTCTCGTATACGGCGAGTATAGACCAAATGAAAACCATTGCCAAATGGCAAAAATTTTTAGAGGCGGAAGTAACAAAAAATTTGTTCAGCTAGATTGGCTTATTTGCTGGGGTTTGAGCAGATTGGCAAGCTTCTTGTTGAAGACTTTTTCTTCTGTACTATTTTTGTGATCAAGATGGCAGATATGCAGCAAGCCGTGGGCAAAAAGTAGGATTATCTCTTTTCGCAGACTGTGGCCGATAATTTTTGCCTGTTTTTGAGCGATCTGAGGACAGATGAAAATTTCTCCCAGCAGTGTTTTTTCGTCATAATTGAAACTGAGTACATCGGTCGGCTGGTCTTTTTTGCGATACTTCTTGTTGAGCTGCTGGATTTTGCTGGCACTAATAAAAATCAGGTTGATTTCTTGTCTTTTTAAGCCGGGATACAGGCGATTGGCCTGATTGATGATTTTTTGTAGGTCTTTTCTAGGAACGATAACCTTGGTTTCTTTGGTGATATTGAGCATGGGGACGGGTTAAACAGTAGTAACGGTTGTAACGGGCAAGAGGCTACGGGTTACGGGCAACGGCTATAACGGGTTACAGGAGGGATATTTGCGATTTTTGGGGTTTTTGTTGACTGATTGGCGTGGGGAAATGGGGGTTTTGTGGCTTATATCAGCCAGATTTGACTAAAAGACTTAGAAAAAATTCTGTAATACGGGTTTTTGGTGGGGTTTTTCTCGAATTTCAACTGTCAAGTGGTGTCACGCCTATTTTTTGGCTTATATATGCAAAAATATAACGGAGGTTGACTAAGTGGGGAATGTTTAGTTCGTAATACAGAAATTTTGGAGGCTGGTTTCTTGTTAATTTGGTGTCGACGTTCTTCTCACCCCGAATAAATTCGGAGCTATCCGATCAGGTGTTAATACTACCCCCGAGCAGGGGCTCGGGGGCTGCCCGTTTTTAATTATCCTTATAGCTCTTTAAAATCTTTAACATCTTTAATATCTTTAATCTCTTTAATCTCCTTCTTACTTTATATATTAAACCTTCGGTGGCATTGCAGGCAATAAAGAGCTTCAGTCTGCACGGTTACTTGTTTTCTGTTTTCCAGCTTCATCAAAACAGATCCGTCGGGGCACTTGGCGCCAAGGATAGAAAAGCAGCGCGGGCACTTAATCAGGTGAGAGGTGAGATTAGAAGCAGTCGAGGGCATTGATGTGGAGGTTAGGGTGTCGGTCTTTTAATTTGCGGTAATTTTGTTTCCAGCTAAGCAAATAAATATAACGATCAGCTTCTTTCCCTGTCATAGTGTTTATATCTATTTTGGGGTTTATGTATAGACTATTATGTAGGTAACAAATTTGGCATAATTGTTTATCTGTCATATATAGTGGGGTTATTGTTATTAGTAATCATCTATAGCTAGTTTAATCTAGTCTATTTCTATATGTCAAGTATATTTATACATTATCCGTATAACAAAATTGTTCAAAATGTCTTTACTTTGTTTACAGAGTGGGATATAATAGGAATATCTTAAAATCTAACTTTTGTAGAAAATGGCAGAAAAAGTTTACCCTTTTATGAAAAGGATGGCTCGCAAGATCAAGCAAGCCAGGATGGAAGCCGGTCTTTCCCAGGACGAGTTGGCGGAGAAGATGTCCAGATCGTCCAACACTTATATCTCTAAGATTGAAGCTGGACAAAGGCTGCTTAAAATCAGCCAGCTGCTAGAGATTGCGCAAGCGCTCCACAAGCCGGCTGGTTGGTTTATCGATGAGAGCGCGCAGCTTGATGAGGAGGCGCATGAAAAGGCCGCCAAGTTTGATCGGCTGCAGAAGCTGATTCTTGGCGAATTGGATAAGTACATTAAATCCAAATATGGGGTGAAGGCGCCGCGCCAGCGGGAGCTGGATTTGGAGTTTGTCTTGAAGAGAGAGGGTTTGGATAGCGGCCAGACTAAAAAGGCTAAAGAGTTTGTAGAGTTTTTGAAGAAAAGCTAAGCCATCAGTTACCAGTTAAACAGTAAAACAGTGAAGCAGACTGGCTTTGTTCAGCTGCTAACCGTAGAAGGCGGGATTCGCGAATCCCGCCTTCATAAATAAAAGCCCAAATTTTTTGGTTCAAGTTACCCACCTCGGTGGATAAATCCGTGAAGAGTTGTTCCCCCTCCCCTAACCCCTCCCTAAAAATTTTCGCTTCGCTCAAATTTCAGTAGTTAGTAAGGGGTAGTTTGTAATTAGCAAAGGAATAAAAACCTTTTAGATAGAGGCAAAAAATTTTCCCAAACTACTAACTACTCACACAAATTACATATAGGGGAGGGGAAGATTTCTTTATGGGCTCGGAGGCTACCCTGAATAATCTGTTGTGGTGGAGCTAATCGTGTCTACTGATAGGGGACGAACTGGCCGTTTTTGATGGTCTTCAAAATGATTGGTTTGTCGACCGAATATGTCTGTGGGTCGATGGTGATTTGGCCACTAGCACCGTCATAATTGGTCGTGTGGGCGATGTGATCTTTCAGGCA
>Ga0265297_10010270_pt1 | contig 11818 bp, 9 predicted proteins | sample Munlanlwell13791_FD_192502 | JGI IMG/M metagenome (GOLD analysis project Ga0265297, IMG submission 192502) | Leachate microbial communities from a municipal landfill in Southern Ontario, Canada - Leachate well 137-91 | ecosystem: Engineered > Solid waste > Landfill > Unclassified | place...
GTAGCTTTTTTTAAGAAAAGGGCGAAGAGGTTTAGATAATACAGTACAGAGTACAGAGTACAGAGTGTAAAAGACAGATGCCGGATCTTGGATACCAGATGTCAGCAAAAATCTTTATCTAAAATCTGTTTTAACTTGTCAACTTGTTTCCTTGTCTACTTGTTAACTTTCTTTTTTAACTCGTTAACACGTTAACTCGTTAATGTATTTGCATATACAGCACAGAGTACAGAGTGTAAAAGACAGATGCCGGATCTTGGATGCCAGAGAAAACAAAAAATGAAAAAAGTTAAGATCTTCGTATTGCTATTTATCGGTATTATTTTTACAGGAGTTTGCGTTCAGGCGGGTGAAACGCCGGTTATTGCAAAAGTATTTGTTGATAGAACAAAGATCACAGTTGGGGATAGGATAAATCTTAGGATTGTGGTAACGAAAAGTCCAAAAACCGAACTTTTGCAGTTCAACCCGTTTTCTTCTTCTGAAATATTTGAAGTAAAAGATTATAAGAAACTGAAAACAAAAAAACGTTTTGGCAGGGAATTGCAGGAATTTAAGTATGTGATAACTTCATATACTGTTGGTTCGCAGGCAATATCACCTTTGCGGATTTTATACAAGGATATTTCAGGGAATACCGCTGTTGTATTAACCGATACAATATCAATATCTGTTGAAAGCGTGTTAAAGGGAGAAACAGCAGCAGCGGATATAAAAGATATTAAGCCGCCGCTTTCAATGAGGAGTTATTTGTTTTTCTATATTTTTATCTTAGTTATTATTGCTGTAGTTTATTTTTATATAAGAATGAAAAAGAAAACAAAAAATGGATTTTTCGACCCTGAGGAAAAAACAGGCTCTCCTTATGAGTTGGCTCTGGAAATGTTAAAAAAACTTGAAGCTATGGAGCTTGTGGAAAAAGGGGATATAAAACAACATTATATAATTTTGTCAGAAATATTGCGGCATTATATTGAGGGAAGATATGCGATGCCTGCCATCGAGCGCACGACCAATGAAATTTATCAGGCGATGCGGGCAAAAGAAATTGAGCGTAAACACTGTATTTTGATAAAAGAACTTCTTGAGCAATGTGATCTTATTAAATTCGCGAAATTTGTTCCGGAAAAAAAAGTGTCAACGCAGGATATGCAGCGTTCCTATGAAATTATTGAAACAACAAAAGAGATCTATAATATTGAGACTGGAACGCAGGATACTGAAGAAGTGTAATTTTAAAAGGCTGGGTTGAAATATGCGGTTCGCAAATCCTTATTTTCTGATTTTTTTTATTTTTATTCCTGTTTATTTGTGGCTGAAAAAAAGCTTTGGCAAAGATGATGCCGCGATCGATTATCCAAGCCTTAAAATTATTGTTGATAACGCTGATTTTTGGGTGCGCAATAGAGATAAAATTCTTTTTTGGCTGAGGATAACCGCAATAGCATTTGTTATTCTGGCTCTCTCAAGACCGCAGGCAGGTCAATTCAGCAAGGATGTTTCAACTGACGGTGCCGATATTATTTTGTGTATTGATACATCCTCGAGCATGTCTGCACAGGATTTTAAGCCTCTGAACAGGCTTGAAGCGGCAAAAGAAGTTGCAAAGAAATTTGTAGCTGCCAGAAAGTCTGACAGGATAGGCGCGGTTGTTTTTGCAGGATTGAGTTTCACGCAGTGCCCGCTTACAATTGATCACTCTGCAGTAATGGAATTTATTGATAAGATAGAAATAGGGATGACTTCTCTTGATAGGACAGCAATAGGTTCTGCGATAGCTACTTCTGTGAACAGATTGCGTACAAGTGAAGCAAAAAGCAAGATAATCATACTTTTGTCTGACGGTAGGAATAATTACGGAGAAATAGATCCGCTTACTGCTGCAAATGCTGCTCAATTGATGGGTATTAAAATATATACGATAGGCGCCGGTGTTCCCGGTGGCGCGGAATATCCTGTGGATGATCCTGTTTTTGGGAGAAGGTATGTAAAAATGTCAGATCAGGAGCTGGATGAACCAACTCTGAAGAAGATCGCTGATATTACGGGTGGGACATATTTCAGAGCAACATCAACAGGCGGACTGGAAGATATTTTCAGGAAGATAGACAAAATGGAGAAGGTAAAGCTTAAGGTTAAAGAATATACCGAATATAGGGATCTTTATCTTTTTCTGCTCATTCCCGCAATAATATTTTTATTGCTTGAACAGGTGCTTAAATATACAATTTTATTAAAGATACCATAATAAGCGACAGAGGAATTGATGGATTTTTTATATCCCTTATTGATAAACTTATTCTGGGTTGTGCCCATTATTGTAATTCTTTTTGTATTTTCCTGGAAGGAAAAGAAAAAGCGCATGGTTTCTTTCGGAGATATAAAATTAATGGACCTGCTTTCAGGTTCTGTGAGCAGAAAAAAACAGATGTACAAGATGGCAATAATTATTGTTGTGATATTATTCCTTGTTATTTCTGCTGCCGGGCCCGCGATCGGTACAAAAATGCAGGAAATAAAAAGAAAAGGTGTTGACATATTTATTGCTGTAGATTGTTCAAAGAGTATGTTAGCAGAGGATATTGCTCCGAACCGTCTTTCAAAAGCAAAAAGTGAATTATCTTTGTTTATAAATAAATTGCAGGGTGACAGGGTGGGTATAATTGCATTTGCAGGTACGGCTTTTACACAATGCCCGCTTACGCTTGATTATAATGCGGCAAAAATGTTTTTGGACACAATAGATGTGAATTTGATCCCCCGTCCCGGCACGAACCTTCCTGCCGCAATAAGCACTGCTGTAAAGGGATTTGTTAGGAAAGAAAATAAATTCAAAGCATTGATACTGCTGACCGATGGTGAGAACCATGAAGGAAGCATAGAAAATGCAATTGAAGAAGCAAAAAAAGAAGGCATTAGGATATATGCCATAGGATTAGGTACGCCGACAGGGGATCCTGTTCCCGAGAGAGATGAAAATGGAAATGTTTCAGGATATCTTAAGGATAAGAGCGGTGGATCTGTGATGAGTGTTCTTGATGAAACATCTCTCCAGAAGCTTGCCATCGAAACAGGGGGAGCATATTACAGGGCAAGTGACGGTGAAATGGAAGTAGACCGTATATACGATGATATTTCGAATATGGATAAAAAGGAATTACAGGCAAGGGTTTACAGCCAAAGGGAAAATAGATATCAATATTTTCTTTTTATTGCGCTTATTTTATTGTTGCTGGAAACAATGTTTTCCGAAAAAAAAGGTATATTTATAGGTTCTTTAATATTTATTTTATTTTTATTGCCTTTTTCCGGTAATGCGGGGATAAAAGGCAAGATCAATAAAGGCAATTCTTTTTATAATAAAGGAGAATATCAGGAAGCTTTGGATCAGTATAAAGATGCGCAAATAGATGAACCAAGATCTGATATTCTTTTTTTCAATAGCGGGGATGCTCTTTATAAGGCTGAAGATTATGACAGGTCGCTTGAGGAGTTTTCGAAAGCAAATTTCTCAAAAAATCGCACCCTTCAGCAAAAGGCGTATTATAATGCGGGAAATTGTCTTTATATGAAAGATAAATTGCAGGAAGCAATACAATTTTATAAAAAATCACTTGATCTGGATCCCGGTGATAAAGATGCAAAGTACAACCTTGAGCTGCTTACGATGAAATTGAAACAAGGAATGAAATCACAGAAGAACAAGAAACAGGAAGATAAACAAAAAGACAAGCAAGAACAAAAAGATAAACAACAGCAAAAAGATAAGGATAAGAAAGAAGGTGAGAATAAAGATCAGGAGCAGCAAGATCAGGATCAGAAAAAGCAAGACCAGCAGCCCGGAGAAAAGAAAGACGAAATGTCCAAACAAGATGCGCAAAGAATATTGGATGCTTTTCAGGAAAGCGAGATGAAAGCATTGAAGGAAAGTAAGAAAAAAGTACCGGTTTCTTCAGGAAATGCCGGTAAAGAATGGTAACGGATAAATGTTTTAAATAATAATATGAAAAAAATAGTGATATTTATTTTATTATGGGTTATTTTTGTTCCGCTTTGTTCAGCGCAGGAAATTTCAATATCTTCGTCTGTGGATAGGGCACAGGTCTCGCTTGATCAACAAGCGGTGCTTAGGATAACTGTTTCGGGTAATGTTCCAAATTTATCACAGCCGCAAATTCCGCCGATCCCGGGTTTTAGTATATATTCTTCAGGGCAAAGCCAGAGTGTATCTGTAGTAAACGGGCAGATGTCCTCGTCTATTGTTTTTAGTTTTGTTCTTACGCCGCAGAAAATCGGAAAATATATAATACCTCAGATGAACCTTCAGTATGCCGGCAAAGTGTTTTCTACGAACCCGATCAATATAGAGGTAGTTGCAGGTCAGGCAGTTCCTGCGCCTTCACAATCCCAGTCTGCCTCACAGGCGCCGGCACAGTCAAACGGACCGGTATTTGTTGTCGGCAGTGTTGATAAAAAAACCGCTTATGTAAATGAGCAGATCACTTATTCTTTTCGTTTTTATCGTGCGGTGCAGTTGTTCAGCAATCCTCAATATAAGCCACCGGATTTTACGGGTTTTTGGATGGAAGATCTGCCGCCGCAGAGCACATATTATCAGGATGTAAACGGCCAGCGGTATTTTGTTGTTGAACTGAAAACAGCTTTTTTCCCTACTGCTCCCGGAGAATATACCATAGGCAGCGCAAATCTTGTATGCAGCATAGAAGATTTTTCTTCAAACGATTTTTTCAGGTCGTTTTTCTCAGGCGGAAAAACACAGACTTTGGCAACAGAACCTATTCATATAAAGGTCCTTCCTTTGCCGCAAAACGGAAAACCGAAAGATTTTTCAGGAATGGTGGGACAATATAAAATAAGCGCGGAAACTGATAAAACAAATATAGAATGCAATCAGCCAATAACATTTAAAATTACTGTTTCAGGGAAAGGAAACATAAAAACAATTTCACAGCCGCAAATAAAAGAACTCAGGAATCTGCGCAAATATGAGACTATTGCATCTTTAAATGTTTCAAAAGAAAATTATACGGTGCAGGGATCAAAAACATTTACAACCATGCTTTTGCCTCAGGTGCCTGGTAATCTTGAAATACCGCAGATAACAACGAATTATTTTGACCCGGTTGAAAAAGTATATAAAATTATTTCAGTTCCGCCTATAGGTTTAAAAGTAACGCCGTCTACAAAACCTGCATCACCGATACCTGCTGCATTTGCAGCAAAAGGAATAAAATTTCTTAACAAAGATATCAGATATATTAAAACTAATTCTCTGTTTTCAAAGAAGTCCAAACCTTTTTATGGGCAGCCATGGTTTTTATTATTACAGTTCATTCCGTTGATCGCACTTCTCCTTTCATTTTTTTACAGCCGCCATTATAACAGGCTTGTTAACGATAAGAGGTATGCACGTCTGCACACGGCGTATGGTGTAGCTGCTAAGATATTAAAGAATACTGAGAAGGGTGATCCTGCTGCAACCGCCTGTGCAGTTTCTGACGCTCTTATTAACTATATTGCAGACAAATTAAATCTTCCTGCTGCGGGGCTTACTTCTTCAATTATTAAAAATGAACTGAAAAAAACAGGTATAGATAATGAACTGATGGATGAAATATTGAAGATAATCGAGAGATGTGATTTTGCAAAATTTGCTCCGGCAAAAATATTACAGGACGAGACAAACCAACTGTATGACAATACGGCAGCAATAATAGAGAAATTAGAAAGTTTTTTTAAAAAGAGAAAAAAATGAAGAAAATTATTTTGCTATTTTTTATTTTTGTTTCTATTTCGATGTCAATTTCAGCTCAAACCCCAAAGGAAATATATATTGATGCGAATAAGCAATATGAAATAGGTAATTTCAATGCAGCGATACAATTATATAAAAGTCTGCTCAAGCAGGATTGGCAATCATCAAATCTTTATTATAATCTTGGAAATGCTTATTTTAAGACAGGTAAGAACGGTCTTGCTATTTTAAACTATGAAAAGGCAAAGGTTTTGTGTCCGCGGGATGAGGATATCAAATTCAATCTTGAATATGTAAATGCGTTAGCGATACAGAGTGAAGAAAAACAAGCAAACTTCCTAACAGGATTTTTTGTCGGCGTTTACGATATTTTAAGTGCAAGTGAATTGAGTATTTTATTTACGATTGTATATTTCTGTCTTGTTGGGCTTATTTGCATATCGTTTTTCAGGAAGAATGGTTTTTTGCGCACACCCATTATTGTATTAAGCGTGTGTGCCGTAATTATGGGATCATGGGCTTTAGTGAAGATCAGCAGTGTTGAAAAACCTTATGCTGTAGTTATCAAGCCAGATTCTAATATCAGAAGCGGGCCGGGCATTGAATATGCGGCAGGATATTTGTTGCCTGAAGGTAAAAAAATTTTAGTTCTCCAAAATAAAGAGGGATGGTGTGAAGTAGGATTAAGGTCTGAAAGTTTGAAGGGATGGATAGAGCAAGAAAATATCGAAATTATCAAATAAAAATTGTGTTAATTTCCAAAGGGAGAGTATATGAAAGTTTTGCTTATATCGCCGGGCAGGGATGCAGACTATGCAGAAAGAATAGGTTTTGCCTTTAAATTGCCGCCGTTGGGGCTTGCAACGGTTGCCGCGCTGACAAAGTCTGAAATCGAAGTCAGGATCTTGGATGAACATGTGGAGCCTATCAATTACGAAGAAAACGCCGACATAGTCGGGATAAGTATAATGACCGCTGTTGCTCCGAGAGGGTACAGGATTGCTGAAAGATTCCGTTCGCGGGGAGCCAAAGTCGTTTTGGGAGGCCCGCACGCATCTTCTGTTCCTGAAGAGGCTATACAGCATTGTGATGCCGTGGTAGTCGGGGAAGCAGAAGGTTCATGGCAGCAATTAATTGAAGATTTTCAGGCTAATAAACTTCAGAAGATCTATCGCAATGCGCAGCCGCCCAGTCTTGTCGGGCTTCCTGAGCCGCGAAGAGATCTTTACAAAAAAAAGGCCTATTTTGTTCCGAACACAGTACAGACAACAAGAGGCTGTCCTTTTAACTGTTCATTTTGTTCTGTTTCAGGTGTATTTGGCAGGCAATACCGCTCAAGGCCTGTTGAAGACGTAGTTAATTCAATTAAAGCTATGAATACCGGATTTATAGGATTTATTGATGACAATATTGCCGGCAACAAAGTATACAGCAAAGAATTATTCAAGGCGCTTATTCCTTTAAAAATAAAATGGGCCGGACAAGCTTCTGTTAATATTGCTGATGATCTGGAATTGCTTCAACTGGCAAAACAGAGCGGCTGTATCGGTTTATTTATGGGTTTTGAAACTGTTTCACAGCAAAGTCTCGGTGAGATCGGGACATCAAAAAATAAGATAGATGAATTTAAAAGAAATGTTAAACGGCTTCATGAACACGGTATAATCGTGCTCGGTGCATTTGTCTTTGGTTTTGACAGCGACAATAAAGATGTTTTCAAAAAGACCGTTGATTTTATTTATGATGCAAGACTTGATCTTGCGCAATTCACAAATTTGACACCATTGCCCGGGACTCTCCTGCACAAGAAATTGTCAGACGAGAATCGTATTACAGATCCGGACTGGAGAAAGTATGATACTGAAAATGTAGTTTTCAAACCCGCGCAGATGTCTCCTGAAGAACTCTGGAACGGGACTTTATGGTCATGGAAAGAATTCTATTCGCGCGGTTCTATCATAAGAAGGATACTTGGGATGAGATTTGATATTATCAGGCTTCTCATTTATACTGTTCCGCTTATAATTATGAATTTCGGGTTTAAAAAAGTGCTGGATTTTGATTCAGCAGCAAGAAAAAAACTTTTTAAGAAGAATAACGCCAAAAAACTGAAAAACAAGTGATAGGGATTTTTTTATTAGTGGAATTTATTAAAATATTGGGAAAAACTAGAATTGATTTATAATTCAGAATTTGACGTTTATTTTATTCCATAAAAATAATTACAAGAATAACTTTAAAAGGAAAAAAATATGGATAAAAAGGTTTTATGGGTAAGCAACGTAATGGCCAAAGAAATTATAACTGTTACCAGAGGTACTACGCTTTCAAGCCTGCTTAAAAAATTCCATAAATTCCATACATTTCCGCTGATACCTGTGGTAGAAAAAGACGGTCGTTTGGTCGGAACGATCTCTTTTAAGGAAATTGTTGAAATATTCCGTACAAAAGGTTTGGAACTTATCAAGGGAATACCTTTTCTTGATAAGGATGAACTGGATATTTTTGACCTTGATATAAATGAGGATGAAGGTTTGCTTTTTGTTGCAGAGGACTTGATGAAAACCAAGCCTTTGTTCCTGGAAGAAGAAACTACTCTGGAAGATGCTTATAAAACCATGAAAATAAATTCTGTTGATGTGATGCCTGTTGTTGACAAAGAGGGCAGAATAACCGGAATGCTGGGGATATTTGATATTTTTGTGTCAATTTTTAAACAAAAGGGACTTTTTTAAAGATGAATACTATATTAAGCTTAGGGTTTATACTTCTTGTAGGTTTATTGTTTGCAAAAATAATAGGTAAATTCAAATTTCCCAGTGTTACGGCTTACTTGGTTATCGGGATAATTATAGGTCCGTCAATTTTTAATGTTATATCAAAAAATGTCACAGGAATGTCGGGTTTTATTTCCACTGTTGCGTTAAGTATTATTGCTTTTTCGATCGGACAGAATTTTTCCAGAGAAAATTTCCGGCAAATAGGTAAAACTATACTCTGGATATCTATACTTGAAGCATGCGGCGCATGGCTTATTGTAACATTTGTTTTTTTGGTAATTCTGCACCAGCCATTTTACATAGCTATTTTATTCGGGGCAATTTCATCTGCAACCGCTCCTGCTGCTACCCTGATGGTCATAAGGGAGTATAAGGCAAAAGGCGTATTTACCAACACGCTTCTCGGGGTTGTTGCAATAGATGATGCATGGTGTTTATTGATCTTTTCCGTATCATTGGCGATATCAAAAGCGATCCACGCTAATTTGGTAGCGCCGTCTTTTTTAATGCAGGCATTTTTTGCTTCAATTCTTGGTATTTCAGGGTCTTTTTTGCTTGGCGGGATCACTGCATGGTGTTTATCTTACCTTTCACGCTATATCCACACTCCGGCAGAACTGCTTACCTACACGCTTGGATTTATTTTGCTGAATTCAGGGATTGCAAGCGCTTTTAACCTCTCGGTTCTTCTTGCTAATATGGTTATGGGCGCACTTTTGGTTAATATTAATAAAGAGCCTTCCAAATTTTTTGACAGTCTGCACTCAGTAGATTCTCCCATATATCTTGTATTCTTTGTGCTTGCCGGCGCAAGCCTTGAAGTAAATCTTCTTCTTAAACTTGGAATAATGGGAATATGCTATGTTATATTCAGGGTAGCCGGTAAAATGTTGGGCGCATATGCCGGCGGAAAAATATCCGGCGCTCCAATGGCAGTGAGGAGATATCTTGGTTTGGGTCTTGTGCCTCAGGCAGGTGTTGCTCTCGGCGCTGCGCTTGTCGCGAAAACAGATTTTCCCGCAGTAGGTGGAATAATTATTACCACTATCGTAGCAACAACAGTGGTTTATGAATTATTCGGACCGTTTTGCACAAAAATTGCCCTTGAAAAAGCCGGTGATATTGAGATCGGTAAATGAAAACATAATTTTTTAACTTGATTATTTTTGAGAAGAATGGTATACTATATTATACAAAAGAGGTATTTATTGATATATTTATATTTATGAAAAACGGGTCTGGGGAATAATCCCAGAGGTTATGTTGATAGTCGGGCCGCTATCTGGATAAAATTTCAGATCAGCGGCTTTTTTTTGCCCATCATGATATTAAACTAATCCAAACAAACTTTTTTGGAGTTTTTGGCAATGGAGACAAAAATGAAAAAAACAAAATTTTGTGTTTTAGGCGCAGGTAATGGCGGATTGGCAATGGCAGGGCATCTTTCTTTGATGGGTTTTTCGGTAAATCTTTTTAACCGCAGTAACAAAAGAATTATTTTTGCAGGCTTAAAAAAAGGAATAACGGTAAAAGGAGTGGTAGAAGGATTTGCTGAAGTTCCTTTGATTACCACGGATATAAAAGAAGCGATCAAGGGTGTTGATGTGCTTATGGTAGTTGCTCCGGCAAACGCACATTCTTTTTTTGCCGGAATATGCGCTCCTTATTTGAAGGAAGGGCAAATAGTTATTTTGAACCCCGGAAGAACTTTCGGGGCGCTTGAGTTTAAACAGGTATTGAAAGAAAAGGGATGTACTGCCGATATAATAATTGCTGAAACAGAAACGCTTTTGTATGCTGCAAGGGCAGGGAAGCTGGGGAGTGTAAAAATTTTCGGGATAAAAAAAGAAGTTCCTCTTGCTTCTCTGGATGCTCATTTGATCCCGAAGGTGATCGAGACGATCAAAGAAGCATTTCCTCAATTTGTACCCGGAGATAATGTTTTTAAAACGAGCCTAAATAATATTGCAACTGTTTTTCATCCTGCGATCACTCTTTTGAATTCCGGGTGGATAGAGAATACATCTTCTTTTTCCCTATTAGGATTGCCTGTACCTAAATTGACAATGTCTCATTTTCGTTTTTATGTGGATGGTTGTTCACCTGCGGTTGCAGAGGTGTTGGAGAAAATTGACAGAGAAAGAATATCGGTGGGAGCAGCGCTTGGATTGAAAATAATATCAGCAAAAGACTGGCTTCATTTCTCTTATGGCGCAAAGGGCAGTAATCTCTACGAAATGATCCATTTTAACCATGCCTATCAAAAGATTATTGCTCCCAATTCACTGAATACCCGATACATTACCGAGGATGTTCCTTTCAGCTTGGTTCCAATTGCTTCAATGGGAGGAATGCTCGGAATTCCTACTCCGACGGTTAAATCTCTGGTTGATATTGCTTGTGCAATGCATAATCGTGATTATTGGAAAGAAGGCAGGACCGTAGAAAATCTGGGCATTAAAGGAATGAACGTAAAAGAACTCAGAAAATTTGCCATAGGGGAATAAATGAAAATAATAGGCGTTTCATTAGGCACCTGCATACATGTTGCCGGATTGCTTAGTTTTTTAAAATTGTGTGAAAATGAGAGTTGCAGCGTAGAATTTTGCGGTTCTGCTGTATCACCGGAAAGGCTTATAGAGATCATCAAAAAAGAAAAACCCGGATTGGTTGCGATAAGTTACAGGCTTGATCCGTCTGTCGCGGAAAAACTTTTTGAAGATGTCAGGAAAAATCTTGAAAAAAATAGTATTTCAGGCGTCAGGTTTGTATTTGGGGGAACTTCCCATGTAGCGGATATTGCAAAAAAAAGCGGTTTATTTGAGCGTGTATTTGACGGAACCCAATCCAGTGATGAAATAAAGGCTTATTTAAAAGGAAATTCTTATCAAAAGTTAAAAGAGAACTTTGCGCAGGGACTTGTTACGCGCATTGCAAAGAATTATCCGGTACCGATCCTACGCCATCATTTTGGCTTGCCTACTGTACAGGAAACCGTTGAAGGGGTAAAGCAGATCGCAGGGTCAGGCATGCTGGACGTTCTTTCAATAGGTCCTGACCAAAATGCTCAGGAAAATTTTTTCAGACCCGAGGAAATGAAATTAAAGCAGGATGGTGCTGGAGGAGTGCCGCTTAGAAAAGCAGAAGATCTGCGCGCAATATTTGAAGCGACTCGTTCCGGTAATTATCCGATCCTGCGCTGTTATAGCGGTACGCGCGACCTTATAAAATGGGCATCAATGCTAAAAGACACCATCAATAT
>Ga0265297_10010271_pt1 | contig 11818 bp, 13 predicted proteins | sample Munlanlwell13791_FD_192502 | JGI IMG/M metagenome (GOLD analysis project Ga0265297, IMG submission 192502) | Leachate microbial communities from a municipal landfill in Southern Ontario, Canada - Leachate well 137-91 | ecosystem: Engineered > Solid waste > Landfill > Unclassified | place...
CAATTTTTCAACCTTTACATCAGGTATCTCAAGAGCGAGAGATTCAAGACGTGGTTGAAGAGCCTTGCATGGAGCACACCAAGAAGCAGAGAAGCAAACGACGACGGGAAGTTTGGATTTGGTGACGAGCTTATCGAAGTTCTCATCAGTGAAAGAAATAAATAGGGTCATAAGAATGAAAGATTTGGATTTAGTTTTTGTTTTAGATTCCTCTCTATGGATTCCCCCAGAGATCCATCCATGAAACCTTGATGAAACATGGATAAAAGGTTCCGAGGGAGTCTATAGAGAGGAGTTGGATGATTAGAGATTAGAATGGGATTTCATCGGTTTTCTCGTCTATAACGTTTTTTATATTTGGAGTTTGAATCGTTCCATCATTCGCTACCTGTATTCCAAACTTCTTCGCTGTCTCTTCCGTAGCAAACCAGCGCTTTGAAACAATTCCTCCAATTCGTAACTGTTTCTTTTCAAGACCGAGCGCACTCTTCAGCATCCCCGCGGTTCGAAGTTGGTCTATCTTCTTCATCTCACGATATTCTGAAACACCTGAAATCTGTTGGTAGGCATCATCAACGCGAATGCCTTTTGCACGTACATCGTCAGTAAGACCGATATACCACTTAACAAGATCTTCTTCATGATCGTCAGTTTCCATACGAGAAGCCTGAAGTTTCTGGAGTTCCTCTTGCGGATATTCATGGGTCGTTTCTCCATTCTCAATGACGCGGTGGTATGCCTCAGCAAAGAGTTGATCTCGGTTTTCTTTAATCCAATCAACATCAGCGTGCTTCTCAAGCTTCACAGGCAACCAGCGTCTTCCACCAGTTTCATCTTTGATCCATTCAGAATCATTGGTTGTCATCGCAAAGACGCACCCACGCTTGAACGTGATGACACCGCGCTCATATGGAGGACGGCATTGATCTTCAACCTTCGTAATGATTGCTTTGAGCTTCCGAGAGTCAGCGCGATTTGCTCCAGCGCCATCAGAGAACTCGACGATGATGTTAGAAGCAACGACCAAAGGAAAATCCCGATCTTCAATGGATAAGGTGTTCTCGACGTGCCATGGCTTCCCAAGCTCACGAAGCGAAGATGACTTACGCCAACCTTGACCCGATTCCAATACAAGAACTTCATCGAATAAACATCCTGGGCGCATGATTCGCTTCACAAGACCTTTCAGCCAATTCGAACCCATAGCCTGATGAAGAGCGTCGTCAGGAGTTCCATAAACCATGTGAAGCCAAGAGTTGAGACGTGGCTTCCCATCCCATTCCAATTTCGTCAGGTAGTCCTTCGGTGGATTGACCTTGAATTTGTGAGCGACAGAACAGATCGCCCGCGTTACCATCTCATATCCAACCTTGGTGAACGGGGTGTACTTCACGGAGATAAAACGTTGCGTATCAATGACCTTGAAGTCCTGAAGGTTGATCCATGAAGAGGTGGTTTCATCAAACATCTCCACCATGTGACTGAAGTCATTGAGACGAAACTGAGTCTTCAACACGGGATCGAACTCAATGACTCTACAGATATTTTCGAGTATTGGGAGTGGGAATGGAGGCTTTTCTTCTGTTCCTGCACTCATGATGAACTCAATCTCGGTATTTTCGTCTTTGTTTGGTGATTGAAAGGAAACCTTCTGGAGTCTCTCAGATGGTGCCTTGTAGACCTCCATACAACCCTCTACCGCCTTGTTGATTGTCATCTGACCGTATGTAAGAAGCCCGCGTTGTTCATCCCATTTTTCGCGCATGAGACCTGACGAACGAAAAATCTCATCCATTCGAACAGTGTCTTTCCCAGTCCAAAATGCGAGCGCTGAACAAAAGGAAAGATCAGCGGCAGAATGATCGTTTTTGCAATCACTCATGTCGCCATTAAAGAGACGTGAGAGTTTCGCCCCATTACGAGAGGCAAACATCTTCTCCATTAACGCAGGATCAGAACTAAAAGGAGATGTATAGTTCTGAGGAGCAACTGGTTGGATGGACGACTCAACCCCTTTTCCCCATGGATAACCCAAGAGAGCGAGAAGCTTTACAAGTTCTTCTTCGCTGATCTTTCGTACAGGCTTGTTTGTATCAAAAATGTTACCAGTGAAAGTGAAGTAACGACCCTTCGAATAGAACTCTACGAGCGGATATTCATCATAGCCCTTCACGGGACGTTTGTTGAGAAGAGGATCGAACGGAGTCTCAACCTGGAAATAGGCATGAAGACCCGTACCAGAAGGGCTGACTTCTGTATACGTCTCAGATGCCTGTAAGAAATTTGTTATACCCTCATGAGTGATTTTCCCATCTTCAAGACAATGATCGAAATCGACACCTAGGATATTGAGGGACGTTTCGAACGCTATTCCAATACCAGTGATCGTGAGAGGAGCACCTGTAGCGATGTTCTTGTATGAAATTTCCTTCCCTACAGCTTTTTGAGCTTCTTCGAACGTTGACCATGTGTCAGGATTCGTTGAAGATCCATACGAACCTGTAAGTGTTCGCGGAACCTTCGTCATTTCCATGGTTCCGTCTTGTCTCACGGATTGTTTACCGTCTGAACCCTTCTTCGGTTCAAAGGTCCAATTGAGCCAGACTTTCTTATCACTGAGTAGGTCGATGAGACCATTTTTTGTATTCTGCATATCAAGGTTTGTTTGTTATTTAGACGCCTGTATAGTTATATAGACGTTTGAATGAATGAAAATGTTACATTTAGACGATTAGAGGTGGTGTATCCAACTCTTTTATTTAGACGTTGAGAGTAAAAGTAAAGTTTAGTTGTCTTTTTGTATCCATGTCGGGAGATGGATACAGGTTGGATACGCGATTTTTTGGCTAGGTTGAGCGACTGTATCCAACGTATCCAACGTATCCATGTTTTTCCCTATATAGCCCCCGCACCTCCCCCGTTTTTTTACTACTTCTACTACTACCTTACTTTCTTCTCTATAAGAGATAGATACAGTGGATACAGTGGATACAAGCCAATGTTTATCGGGTGTATCCATGTGTATCCAACTCAAGGGGGGTGGATACAGATCAGGTGCCTCTTTTTAGGACAAAGCAAGCCCCCGTGAAGGAATAAGCTTCATGGGGGCTTGTAATCTTCATCCTAGCTATAGATGACGATTTCGTTTCCCTCGTGTGCTTATTCCACATCGAGAAGTGTTTCTTTGAAAGGTGCTTATAGATCTTACCACGAAATCTCTCATGGTGTCTACTGTTCTTTACGCATGGAGGAGCTATTTTCTTTCATGGTTGGGAGGGGCAAGGCATGAACGCGATTATCCACGCCCGCCCCATAAGTGCTAGACGGAGAACCGCCAAGCGAGCTTGAATCTTGTGCAATCTATCGTGTAGTGCCTTTCTTCGTTGGAAGATTTCTCGTCATCGAGACATGGTTCACATGGAAGCGTATCCCTCTGTTCTTCTTCGGGATCGTTTGTCTCCGATGCTTCAGAGCCTCTCGTCTCTGATCTATTGCAAAGAGTTCTTGGAAGGTGCAGTCGTTCTTCATTCATCGTCTCCTCTTTCATCCATAGAACCATTGTACCATACTTTTGGCGTCCAAGATACGAGGAGGGGGTGGAACGCAGTGGATAGATTCGCTAGGAGAGAAGAATAAGATTGTTTGGACGGCTGAAGTGTGCTATTATAAATGGAGAGTCCTAGAAAAAAACTAGGAGAAACCTATCATTTTTATGTCTGAGACAGTAGAAAACGTTGAAAATCAAGAAATCCCTCTAAAAGACCCAAAGAATGGGCATTTTCTTCCTGGTCATAAGGGCGTAGGAGGTCGTCCGAAGGGTTCTGGTCTCTCCTTAACGACGATGCTTCGGAGAAAGATGCAGGAAGTTCCGATTGGTCAGGTGAAATCTTATGCAGAACAACTCATCGAAAACATTCTTGAATCAGCAATCGTTCAGAAAGATTCTCAGAACGTAAAGCTCATCATGGAGTATCTCGAAGGAAAACCTCGTCAGAACATTGGTTTGGACGGAGGTGTTGAAGGCGCTCCAATTATCGTTGCTGTGGAAACGGAGGATATGGCGAAGAAAGCTATCCAAGCGTTTTTGAATCAAGATGCTCCGATAGAAGATGCTCCTTCAGAAACGAACGAATAACGAATACCCATGGAAGAAACCGAGAATCTTAGCATCAAAGATATTCTTGAAGGCGATGACAAAAGTGCCATTCGAGCACTATTTTCGTTCTCGAAGGATGATTCTGATGCAGAGGTTCTTCTGAAGTACAATCTCTGGTGTCGTTATTGCTTCCCCAAATACTTCAAGTCAGACGATGCGCCGTTTCATAGAGAAATGGATCAAGACCTTCTGGACATCTATCGCGGGAGAATAAAGACATATACCTCTATAGTCTTCCGTGGGGGTGCAAAAACGTCTCGTACGAAGCTATTTATCGCTTTTGTCATTCTAAATGATAAGGATCATCTGCGTCGTTATTTCAAAGTGCTTACGAAGGACTTGGGAAACTCAAAGCAAATGGTGACTGATGTCTACAACATGTTCGTCGATCTTCGTGTTCAGAGGATCTATCCAGAAACGTTCCAAAAGACCTCAGCGAAGAGAGAAGAGACAATGGGATCTTTTACAACGTCTACAGGAATCAAGATCATCGCAGATACCGTTGGGACAGATCAGCGCGGACAGATTCAAGAAGCTTCGCGTCCAGACTTCATCATCATGGACGACTTCGAGACTCGAAAGACGCTCTATTCTGCCTCAGAGACGATGAAGATTTGGGATAACATGAACGAAGCGATTACGGGTCTTTCGAGAGATGGAGGCGCTGTGTTTCTTTGCAACTACATATCTGAACGCGGAAACGTACATAAGCTCATACAGAAGAAAAATGAGAATAACCGCGTTCGAATCATTCCTATTCGCAATAAGGCAGGAAAATCAAATTGGAACTTTTACTCCGACGAAGAGATTAAACGTCTTGAGAAGGAAGCTGAGGATTTCTTTGGTGAGTATATGTGTGAGCCTTCAGCGTCTTTGGATGTTATGTTTGATCGCGCTACGTTGGATAGAATGGAACCTAAGCTGCCAATTCAGGATATTGCAGGACTCAAGATATTCAGAGAGTTCAATCCTTCACATAGGTACGCTTCTGGTCATGACGTAGGTGGCGGGGTTGGATTAGACTCTTCTTCATCCGTGTTCATTGACTTCGACTGTCTTCCAGCTCAGGTTGTTGCGACATATGCCTCGAATACGATCAAACCAGACATCTTTGGTGATGAGATTAAGCGTCAGGCGGAGAAGTTTGGAGAGAGTTTTGTTGCCGTTGAACGAAACAAGTATGACATGGTTCTCTTACGTCTTCGTCAGATTTATCCAGAGAATAGAATCTATAAGACATCGAAAGAATCTGTACGGGTTGCCAATTCGATGGAGACAGAGTTCGGATGGCTCACTACATCTCTATCGAAGCCTAAGATGTTCTTTGAGCTTGCGAAGGCAGTTGAGGATGGGTTGCTTGTATTGAATGACGAAGGATTGATAGCGGAAGCGAAGTCATATAGCCGAGATGACATCATGGATAAAGCCTCTATTGATCCTAGGATGACAACGAGACATTTCGATCTCCTAACAGCATGTGCTATCGCATGGCAGATGAGAAATCACGTTGAGTACCCGAAGCGAATAGCCGAAGAAGAGAATCGTTATGCTCGAAATAGAGCGCAGAGGATGAGTGGCGCAGACCTCGGACTCTAAAAATATGTTAATATATGGACAGACTAACCCCAATTCAGCGTAAAGAACTTCTCAGAGAGAAAGACTCTAAGAGGTCTGAAGCTTCTCTCCAATTCGAAGAAATCTTTGAAGCGCATCATGATCCAATAGAAAGAGAACGAAGAGCACTTGCGAGGAAACGAAAGAAAAGAGCTGAGAACACTATCAAAGACTTAGGTCTATAATCATTATGTTAAATCGAATCTCCAAAGAAATACAGGAATATCGAACTGGAAGTGTACAGCTCCTTGATGGAGTCAACTTCTCAGCCGCGAAGCTCATTCGTCGCATCGGAATCTACAAGTCTCATGTCTATCCGACTGGGGAACTAGATTCTCAAGGCAATAAGAAGTATTGGTTCGATGTCATTTCCCCTCGTGTAAATAACGAAGTGAAGAACATCGACTTTGATACCTCGGATATCATTCTCTTTTCTGATTCTCTCTCCGATGCAGGAAGGGTCATGATCGCTAACGTTGCATTGAAAGATTGGCTCGATGAATCTGGTCAAGCCGCTAAGATCAATGAAGCAATTGAACAGTGTCCAGAATGGGGGAATATCGTTTGGAAGAAGAAGGGAAACGATTACGAAATTTTAGATCTTCAGAACTTCATGGTGCTCAATCAGACAGCGCGAGACCTTTCTGAATCAGATGTTATCGAAGAAGGGTGTTTCGTCTCTTCTGATCTCATGAAGATGTCTGGAGTCTGGTCAAATGTCGATACTCTTGTATCAATGGCAACAAAAGACAAGAAACATTCGACGCCCGAGTTCTATATCTACGAACGAAACGGTGAGATGTCGAAAAGGGAATACATGCAACTCAAGATGGAGTTGGATAATGATAAAACGATTGATCTCTCGAAGTTCTCTGATAAGGAGTTCGTTCTCGCTAAGGTTGTCGTAGGTGGTGTTACGAAAGACAAACCATCTACCGTCCTTTTCTGCGATGAGATTTCAAAGAAGCCATTTAAAGAGTTCCATCGTTCTTCTTACCGTGGCACTTGGCTCCGTTCAGGTATCTACGAACAGCTCATGGACATACAGACTCGTGCAAATGAGATCGGAAACCAGATTGCAAGAGGATTGGAATGGGCGTCAAAGACGATCTTCCGTTCAAATGACAAGATTATCGCTCAGAACATCATTACTGATCTTGAGAACGGAGATATCATCAAGTCAGGAGATCTTGCACAAGTTGAAGTTCGGATGCAGGGGTTGGATCAGTTAATCGCCGACTGGAATCGTCTAATGGTGCTCGCTGACCAGATCTCTAACTCTTCTGAAGTTGTATCAGGTGGCAATCTTCCATCTGGAACTCCTTTCCGTCTTGGAGCATTGCAGAACATAAACGCAAATAAGCTCTACGATTTCATCCGTGAGAAGCTCGCTATTGCGCTTCAGTCGCTGATACAGGAATGGATTCTTCCAAGCGCTTTGAAGAGTATCAAGGCAAAAGAAGTTGTTCGCTTGTCTTCTGATTCTGGGTATCTGACAGAATATTACAAGATGATCGTTGATTCCTGGTACATCAAGAATCTCGCCACATTTCCACCTCATTCCGCAGAGATGGCTCAGAACATCAAACAGCGTGAATTAGATGCTTTGATGCAGAAGAAAGAAGTATTGGTGAATCTTGAAGATGAGATGTGGGAGGACTTCAAACCTCGCGTCAAAGTAGCCATCACTGGAGAGAACTATAATCTCGCTGTGGAGCTTGAGACGCTTCAGACCTTCATCGCATTGGAGCAAGATCCAGTGCGTAGAACCGCTCTCATCGAGATTGCAATGGGTAAGAAAGGTATTGATGCAAAATCTCTTCCAAAGACTCCACCCGTTCAACCTCAACAACAGGCAATGGCTCAAACGCCAGAAGCTCGTCCAAAGATCATGACTCAACTCGGTGCGTCCCCAGTCGTTTAAACGTTAATTTCTAAAAATGAACTGGAACAGGGCTTTAACACCTCTTCCAGTACAAAAATCAACTAATCCTATGTCAACATCAGTTACTCTCTCAAACTATCTCGTTCTCCCACTGTTCAATTTTCTAGGCGAAATGAATCTGGTAGGAAAAGAATCACGTACACGCACAAGATTTATCAAGATGATTTTGGATCGTGCGAAAGAAATCGAACAAGAACGTCTTGATCTTCTAAAGAAACATGCGGCGAAAGATGCTGATGGTAAGACGATTTACTTCGATAAGGATAAACAGGAAACAACGGATGAGAGCATCGCGCAGAACATAAAGATTGGTAATTCCGAAGGCTTTGCGAAGGAATACAACGAATTGCTTGGCGAGAAGTTCATTATCGACGTAATGGATTCGTCAAAAGAGACGCTCAATGGGATTAAAGAGATTCTTCTCAATACAGATAGCTCTTTCAAAGGGAATGATGCCGCGATCTACGATGAGATCTGTACCGCATTTGAAACACTATCCGAATAAGCTATGACCCATGAAGAAATCAAAGACATCAAGAAGGTCTTAGATTCTGGGACTGGGATGGCTCTAAAATCCTATCTGTTCAAATGTCTCGAAGAGCTAAAGAGCATTGAGAACGTTCAAGAAAAGGATGTAGGTGCTCACATGGCAATAGAGGTAAAGGCGCAGAAGCGAGCGTATCTAAAGCTCAAAGAGATTCTTTCAGCCATCATGTCTCTTTCCGAAGACGCAAAACAAAAAGACCCAAGAGATTCATTCTTTATCGACTAAACCTTATGAAAGACCTTGAAGCATTGAAGAAAGACTTCCGTTCCAGATTCGTTCTTGCTGGTTGGATGAACCCTGATATCCATTTCTCTGTCATTGAGCGCTGGTTAGCAGACAATTTCGTTCAATCTGAGCCTAATGAGACTGTTGAACCTACAGAGCCAATCGTGGAGCCGTCAGAGCCAGTAGAATCAGAAGCTACTAATGATGAAAAGCAACCAGAACAAGAAGAAATCAAGAAAGATGAAGACATTAAGCCCTTAGAAGATGAGCAGAAACCCATATGACATCAAGAATCTTTAGACTCAACTGGCGAGATCTTATAAAAGGTCTCATCGTGTCCGTTCTATTCGCTCTCTTCACTTCACTCCAAATGGTGATTAAGAATAGCGGTCTCGTTCTCAGCATGAATGATCTTCTCCTCGTTGCTTCTTCATCGGTTCTGTCTGGACTCGCGTATCTGACGAAGAATCTTTTGACGGATGGTGAAGGAAAAATCGCTGGAATCCTTTAAAATCTGTTTTGGACGCCAGAAGTGTGCTATTATAAATGTAACAGAGTTGCTCAGTGCTCCTTATCACCGAGCCTATCAGAGAGACGACTAAGCTCTCCACAAAACTTATGTCCGATAACAATCAAGAGAACGTCAACTCCTCAAATGACGAACAGAACGTCGAAGAAGAAATCATCCTGCCTAAAGAAGGTGAGGAAGAAGAAACTGATGACGTTGAAGTTCTGAAGGAACGTTTGAAACAGCGCAATGAAGCGGCTGCTCAACTTTTCGCCAGAGCCAAGAAAGCAGAAGGATTTGAGCTAAAAGAAGGTAAGTGGATCAAGAAACCCGCAAAGCCTTATGAAGCGAAGCCTGCCGCGCCTGCAAAAAAGATAAATGATGAGGATGTAGCGAAGAAAATCGCTGAAGTCCTCGATCAGCGCGATCTTGAGGCTATGGATCTAAGCGATGAGCTAAAATCCGAAGTCTCTGACCTTGCGAAATTGAAAGGCATCTCCGTGAAAAAAGCTTTGAATGATAACTACATCAAGTTCCGACTGGAGCAAGATGGAAAAACATCGAAAGCTGACAACGCGTCATTGCCATCAGGTCGTAAGTTCTCAACTCCAGTGGCACCTGAAAAGATTACCGCAGACCCTCGTACGGAAGATGGCAAGAAAGCTATCGAAGAACGGAATAAGAAATTGCGGGAAGCCCTTGGATAGGTCTCTGGAGCTTCTTACAAGCTAAAAACGGTTCTCTATTAACCGCGAAGTAAAATAGACATCAAATGGCAAACTCTTTAACAGCATGGAATCCCGAATACTGGGCACCTACGATGCAAGAAACCTTCTTGAAGGAATCTGTTGCACTAGGAATCGCCAATACAGAACTTCGGATGGATCTGCGAGACGGAGATACTCTCCACAAGCCTTACGGATCATACCCTCGCGTACAATCCTACGTGAAGGGGTCGAACATTAAGGTAAAAGATCTCTCAACAACCGATGACTACTTGACCGTTGCGACGGCAAAAGTTGCATCGTTCTACGTTGACGACATCGACAGAATGCAGAATAAGTACGACACTATCGTCGAGTTCGCTACGATTGCTCAGCGTCAGTTGAACAACGCCATCGACCAAGCGGTGATGGCAGAGTACCAGAACGTAGGAACAACCCTTACAGCTGTAGATATTGGTGAAACAGCTGGCTCGATTGCTTTGACAGCAGGTAACGTGGCTAACGTCTTTACGGCGGCTGGTCGTTCCCTTAACTCGAAGAATCGAAACTCTACAGACCGCTTCGCTCTCGTTGGGCCACGTTTCCTTGAGACTCTCCAGAACTACGTTGGAGGTCGTGAAACGTCTTTCGGTGAGCAGGTTGGTGCGAATGGAATGGTAGGAAGCCGCTTTGGTTTCAAGGTGATGCTCTCTAACAACCTTCCTTTCTCCGCGACTCTTACTACGTCTGCTGCTATCGCTAACGCCGAAACTGTGACGATTGCAGGTGTGACATTTACTTTCAAGGATACGACAACGGCTACGGCTGGAGAAGTGTATTCTGGTGGGGATGATGCAAACACGACTGCGAACCTCGTCGCTGCGATTAACGGTACTGGAACTCCAGGTGCTACGACTTATGTGGATATTTCCGAAGAGGATCGTCAGAAGCTTGAAGCTGCTGGCATCGTCGCCGTGGATGCTACGACTTCTCTTACCCTTACGGGATACGGCGACATCGTTGTATCTGAAACGATGGGTCAAGCGGCTAACGTTTGGTCAGTGCAGAAGCAGTACGCTCTCATGGGTGTACGCGGAGCGATTGATCTCGTGACGCAGGCTGAACCTCAGATCGCTTTCCGCGATGCTGAACTTCGTCTCGGTAAGTACGTTCACCCTTGGACGCTGTTCGGTAAGAAGACCTTTACGCGCAATGCTGACAGCCTCGTTGCTGTTACGCTTGATGCGTCAGCTTGGGTCTAAACAAGACACTTAATTAGGTAAATGATCCCTCCCCTTGGTAATTGATCAGGGGGAGGGGGACTCCCGAAAAGGGACATATAAGTATGGCAAAAATTTTAAACCGAGCCATTAAATTGGCAGGTGAGAATCGCGTAGTTGGAGCTTCCGCTACGCAGGTGAAAGTCCTCGAATACGACAACTCGAACATGATCATGCGTGCTGTCGGAGCTACGGTTCCTACAGATGGCGATGCAGGCTATGCTGTTGGTTGTATCTTTATGGACACGGATGGTGGAGTGAACCTCACTTCATACGTCAACGATGGCTCTACCTCATCTTGCGACTTTAATGCCGCGATTGGTGGGACTGGAGACATTACCAGCGTCGTAGCAGGCTCAGGGTTAACAGGTGGTGGTACTTCTGGTGCTGTCACATTGAACGTTATTGCCGGCACAGGGTTGACCGCTGCCGCCGATGCTATCGGATTGGCGGCTGGATATACGCCAACTCACATTCCTATTGCTGTTGGAACGATTACTTGGTCTGGATCTGGAGCCTCTTTAGATACGACTATTGCTGGAGTTCTTGCAACAGACCATGTGGCTTGTACTTTCCGTGTGGCTCCTACTGAGGCTGCATATATCGCAAGTGCCATTCTTACAAATGATCACTTAGTCATTACCTTGTCTGGTGCTAATACCAGTAATCAAGCTCAAATTGACTACATAATTGTTCGCGCCGTCGCCTAACCGTTGCGATTCTCCTCTATGCCTCTTTTATGGGGCGTAGGGTAGAAATCACAATTCACTTACCTTATGTCAAACAGACTATCTCATATCACAGGAGCGCATACGACCGTAGTTTCCTCCACACCGTGC
>Ga0265297_10010272_pt1 | contig 11816 bp, 7 predicted proteins | sample Munlanlwell13791_FD_192502 | JGI IMG/M metagenome (GOLD analysis project Ga0265297, IMG submission 192502) | Leachate microbial communities from a municipal landfill in Southern Ontario, Canada - Leachate well 137-91 | ecosystem: Engineered > Solid waste > Landfill > Unclassified | place...
GATAGTCGTTGGCACTCAGTTTCTGGATATCAGTACCAGCGAGTCCATTAATCCGGATTGCATCCTGCTCAAAGAGGTCTACTCGCTTACCTACTGTGAATGCCCTAGATTTATCGGCTTCTCGGATAGTGCTCCAAACTTGCCCGTCAGGCGTTCTCAAGTCGATTTTAACGAACTCTTTGGTCATGTCCTTAGACAGACCGCCAGCATCCGTCAGACCCTTCCAAGTGGTCTCTGGGAAGCTAAATGGATCGACTTTGGTGACAGATTCGATTATGCTCCCATCGGCACCATCTGGGATTCGGAATTCGACTGGAACATTGGTTGGCGCTTCCCAGAAATACATATCCAGTGGCGTACGAGCTGAGCTAATAGCCTCTTCTGCAGTGGTTACAGCATCGTTTTTGGCGATAAAGGAGATATCCTTTCCGTCTGGTGATCTGACAACCCAGCCATCAAGTTTCTTGTACGTGAATCTAGTACCCCGGTAACCATCTTCTCCACCAATCACTAAGCCTTCACTGTTGGCTTTTTGGAATGCGGTTTCCATGACATATTTAGTTGGGCCCCTGGCTTTTTCACCAATAATGATATCAGCGTACTTGTTATTACCGAGAACCATTTCGGAAACACTGAAATCAACATTCTCAGCTTTCCACCAGGAGGGCATGTCAGTGATAAGGTTTTTAGACGATCTCATGGCTTCTACGGTATTGTCCCAACTCTCAGATGTCGGTATTGTCCAATCTTTCTTAATTTCGTTAAACTTATTAAGTAGATTGGAAATGCTGCTGGGCTCACCCGCATAATACCCTAGTTCGGCATTGATGATCTTCCTGGCCTCACTCGAAGCTCCTTGGTATTCATCTGACATGATGAATCGACCAAGGTTCTCCTCTGCTCTTGTTTGGTGCACTATGATTTCTTTTTCCGGGGGTAGACCTGATGCTTTGATTTCGGCATCAGTCATGGTTCCGATTTGTGCTCTATTACCCGTAATCATATTTTCGAAATCATTCATGGGCATTAGGTTGGCACTGGTGGCACCACCCGTTGCTGCATCAAAAGCAGCCTGACCTTCCGGAGACATTCTTGATCTCAGGTATAAGGCACGGTCGATCTCTTCTGCAGATAAGGATTTTCCATCCTTAGCTTTGATCAAGATCTGAGTATCCTTATCAGACTTGATGATTCGGTCGAAATCTGAAGTCTGTGTAAAGACGGTCCAAGCATCTGCAGCTTCTTCTACAGTTGTGCCTCTATCTACAATTGGTGCTACGGATTGCGCATAACTTGATTGCAAGTTTGGTACATACGATTCGTAGGAAGATGGTTGCTGATAAGTGGCTACCTGTGTTGGTGAAACTGGGGTGGCTGCAGCAGCTCTTTCTGAAAGGTATGCACCATATTCGTCAGGAGTTTGCCTGGTGTTGGTCCACGGATTCTGGATCTCGAAACTTCCATCCGCTTTCTTGTAATAATAGTACCCACCTTCGGCATTCCAGATGGGTGTCTCTGCTGATCCTTTTAGAGCGTCATAGACATCTTTAGTAACCCAGTTTCCGGTCATCTCATCCAGATATTGGACTACATGAGTAACATCATTGGTTCGGATTCTGGCGGTGCCATCTACACCCATGGTAAAAGTCGGGTTATTAGCGGCAATGGCTGCTCTTTCTATGTCAAGCTCACTTTTCGTGACCCACCCACCAGCAGAATCTTGATATTTCTCAACATTCCACTGACCATCAGCTCCCTTATCGATTTTCTTGTACGTATTTGTTGCTGAATCGTATTTTGCTCTTCTTAATTCTACTCTTTCCGCCACTACTTTTTCGTAATCGGTGGTTGACATTGCAACCAATGTCTCGGGATCTTCTACTTGCCAGGTTTTCCCATTGTCTAGGCTACGAACTCTGGCCCCCCAGTCAGTATTTGCTGTCCACTGGCTGATGTCAGCAGTCGATACTGGTGGAGTATATGTAGATCCCCCGTCACTACCTCCACCACTGCTTCCACCGTAATCCCCACCGCCACCCCCGCTGGATGGTTTTTCGGCGTCTAGCTGAGCATTGATGTCTGCAAGTTCCTGTTCCATCTGAGTTTTCATGGCCTCGACATCAGTTGCAGCAGTGCCTTTTGGTGCGGGAGGTATTTCTCCCGAAGCTAGTTTGCCTTCATATTCCTCAACAAACTTTATGGCATCGTCACTAGATAGTGAAGATGATCCCGGCATGGCAGAAACAGTTTTCCTAAGGCCATTTGCATCTTCGTAGGTGATATGGAATAAGTCAGTTGCTGAATCTGGGGTTATTAGATGCACGATATTGGCATTTCCAACATCGTCTACATTTTCAACGCTTAGGATGCCTTTTACGTTGGGATCATAAGCTTCTCCCACTGGTAGATATCGATCTTTACCGTATTTTACGTATTTCTGGCCATTGCTGGCCCGGTAAACATCGTTTCCGAGATCTTCTGTTAAATCAAGATCCGCGGAGGTAAGTGGCTTGTAAGCTACTTCAGGTTCTACGCTACTCATTTTGGCCAATTTCTCCGGGGTTACCAGAAACTCATCCATCTCATTTGCAACTTTGAGATCGGCTTTTTTAGCAGTTTCTGGTATCTTTACATCTATCTTTGCGACTGGCTCTGCAGCTAGTTTATCTGGGGTAACTTTCTTGAATTCGATAGTTTTTGTAACTGGTGTACCTGATTTCGAAACATCGGTTGATTTAACAGGTATTTTCCATTCACCCATGGCTGTTTCTGCAGGACGAGCGACTTCACTGTAAGGCACCGTCTCGGATTTAGCTTTCATTCCGGTTACTGTTTCCGTTTTAGCTTTTGTTATAACAGGTGTTGCCTCCTTTACTTCTGTCGCAGTAACTGTTTTTCCTGAAACGGCAACCTCTATCCTGCTACCGTCAATACCATCGACTACGAATTTGGCAGGATCTTTAAGGTCACCAATTAGCGATCCGATAACCTTACCATCTCTGAGAGCACTCATGCCCTGTGCGGTCTTTACCAGAGTGAGCACTCCGGCCTTCTCTCCAACCTTTGCACCAGACTTTGCAATAGCGATGGGTGTCTTCCCGACGATCAGAAGAGGTGCTAATAGCAAGTTTACACCCACATTAGGTGTCACAGGGCTGATGATGATATCTTTACCCAGCTGAGTGAGCTGTCCTGCAGCATATTGAGCCAGATCCGGCATAGAGCCTAAATCCGCACCCGTTTCAACGAATGATTTTAGTATATCACCCATTGGTTTATCTATGCTGCTTTCTTTAATTTTGGTTTCGAACTCCTTATATTCTGAGTTAGACAAACCGGTTGCTACTGCTTTCCAGTACTCATCCCCCATTTTGGCTTCAAGGATGTTCTGTAGTGAGTTATCTACTGATGCACCTATGATTAGCCGGGGATTGCTTTTGGCAATTGCAGCCAATGCTTCTGGACTAGCATGGGCCATGGTAGCGCTGAAGGTTTCGTAGGATGACATACCACCAACATCCTTAACATCCTTCAAAGTAGCGCCAGGCTTTGACAGTTCTTTCGCTATGTTGTTGAAGGTTAAGAGGCCAGCAACTGTGGGTTCAATAGTATAACCGTTCTTATATTCTGGTTTTGCAAGATAGGTGTAAGCATCTTCTCCTTTTTGAACGGCAGATGATACCAGGTAACCCCACGGATCAGTTAATGGATCTGGTGTTGCATCTATGTTTGCCTGTCTTTGAGCGGCTGTCAATGGTACTTCTGTAAAGAGACCGGAACCTACCTGTCTTTCTCCTGGGAGCTGCAGGCCTTCTTGGAGAGTCGTAGGCAAAGCCGCTATTCCGGACTTGGATGTCAACGAACCAGTATCTGCGGTCTTCATTTGGTTTAGTACGGTAGTCGGTATTTTTGCGATATCAGCGTCCTTTATACCAAGTTTCTGCAACTTGTAGTAAGTGAATTCAGGAACACCAACGAAGTTACCTGTAGCTGGATCGATGACCGCCTTATAGGGGTCTACTTTATAGATACCAGATGCTTCTGTGTATGTCTCGGATGGTTTCTCTGCTACCTGTCCTATTTTTACGTCTCCCGATTTCGTATCAACATAAACACCAAGCCTTGCATCTGATAGCAGATCAGCTATTTGATCATCCTTGTATGAGGTTTTGAGGCTGTTATAGATATCAGTATCGACCTTTACTGCCCTCTTTCCATCTGATCCTTTTACGTTGGTCATACCAGCCGGTGTAAAGGTTATGATTTTAGTTACCGGTTCGAGAGCTGTAATCGGTTTTCCAAAGATATTAGTGGCCGTGCTGATTTTACTGGCAACTGCGGCAGCTGGTGTAGTCTTTTTGGTAGGTACTTTCCATTCACCCATGGCTGTTTCTGCAGGTCTTTCAACTGCTTTGGCTGCCGTTGATTTAACTGCAGCTGGTGCCGTTTCAGAAACACCAGATGGTGGCATAGATGGACCAGCAATATCAGGTGCCAATCCTACGATATAAGGCATATCGGATGGCTGGATTTGGTCACCAGGGATAAGGTTACCACTTTTGGTTTTGTACATTTTAGATGGGTCGATTGTCAACGCTGCCGGTGTTGAAGATGACGATTTCTTTTTGGCAGCAGCAGTTGATTTTTCAAGTGCCGTCTTTGCTGCAGCATCGGCTACAGGAGTAAGTTTAACCGGCGTAGATGTTGCTTTTTGATCTGGTGACTGAGTTTGACCAATTTCGACTTTGGATGTATCTACTGTGCTTCCGCCAGGTACAACAACTTTAGGCGTTTCCTGGGCTTTCGGCTGATTCAACCCTTTAGCTGCAGCTTCTTTGTTAAATCTTTCAACCTTTTGGGCTGGTGTTTCAGCACCGGCTGCGGCTGGTTTCACCAACTCTGATGTCTGTATGACCAGCTTTTGAGAAAGTTGTTGCTGTATGGTTGCCAGATTTGAAGCACTCACTGTTCCATTGGGGCCAACTGTATTTTTTACCACTTTTAGGATGGCTGCATAACGTTCTGCAAATACTTCAGCTCCCACAGGTGCTAGATCTCCATACAATTTGCTGTAAACAGCTTTAGCAACCACATCTGGTTTAGAATTTGGTGGTATGTCAAGGATCATGCTCATGACTTTTGGTGATGGTGTTGTTTTAAACTCGATAACCTTTGAAACCGTTGGTACGGCTGCTTTACTGGTTAATTTTGCAACTGCAGCTGATAGGTCAGGCGTCTTAGGCTCGGTTTTAAATGTGATAGTCTTGGTTGGTGTTGCAAGTGCGGCTTTTTGCTCCAGAGATACATCAATGTTATTTTTAACGAATTTACCTATACTGGATACAATAGCAGCATGATCTTGCGCCAGTGTAGAGTTCGCTGCCGCTGTTATCCCCAATATATGATTAGTACTTAATGTCGCCACTTCTTTGAGATCCTGTGCAGCTGCAACACTGGCGGCAGATTTCATGCCATATGATGCTAATTTTGCGATTAAGTTCAGTGCATTTGCGGCATCTGCATTATTTTGAGCAGCAGCCATTGCTGCACGGGAGGTGGCAACATTTACAGATGCATTAGCTACCGTTCCCATGCTAGATAGTTGATTTGTTACGAAGTTGTTAAAATTACCAACTGGGTCTTTGGCCTGCTGTGCTTTTACGAGTGCAGCTTGGATCTTATCCGTGATTAAGATTTTCTGAGCAGATGTTGCATTGGCATCCCATGTGGTATCGGTTCTTTTGGCGATGGCCTCGGCAGCATCGTTGGCTGCCTTAACCAATGATTGCACCGTTTTATTGATATCAACTGATAATATGGGTGCAGCAATTGCACTTACTGCAGCTACGGCTGAAAATGATTTTGAACTTTCTGGGACGTTCCATTCACCCATATTTGTTTCAGCTGGTCTTGGGGTTTCAGTTTTGAACTCGATAACTTTGGTTACTTCCGGGACTACTTTATCTTTATCTGTCAGATTTTTTAAAGCGGTAGCCAGATCTACAGTGATTGGTTTGGGCGTAGAAACTAGGGATGGTGAGACTGTTTTGAATTCGATGACCTTGGTAACCTCTGGGACCACCTTGTCTTTGTCTGTCAGATTTTTCAATGCGGCAGCCAAATCTACCGTGATCGGTGGGGGTGTAGAAACAGGGGTAACCTGGGTGACGGGGGTGGTAGTTTTAAAGGTGATTGATTTAGATGGTGCAGGTACTGTTCCTGTTTTAAAGGTTATTGTTTTGGTAGGTGCTGGCGTGCTAACTGCTGGCCTAGATGAGCTGTTTTTAAATGAAATAGACTGGGACGGTTTTGCTACCGATCCAGATTTGAAAGAGATTGTCCTCGTAGGAGTCGCAGCAGAGCTATTTACCTTAAAAGTGGCCATTTATTTTTTCACCTTTTTAAGCCTCTGTAATGCGGTTTGGAGGTCTTTATCGATCTGTTCCTTAGTTTTCCGAGCGCGTTCCTGCAGAGATTTATCATCCATTCGTGATCACTTCGACTATTAAATATGCCTAAGATCTATAAATAGAAGCAACCCATGTATAGCTTATGCAAATTGTAGTTCCCTGCGGGGCAGTGGAAGTCGTAGCTCTTCCATTGCTAAGAGATTATGGAGGTGACGAAGATGGCAGAAACAGACATAACGGACATGAGTTACCCGACAAGCGAGAGTGACATTCTCGCCATCGATAACAAGGTGGATGCATTGGCGAGACAATGGCTGGTTAGAGTCCAAACCAACTTCTGGCAGTTCGATGCAGCCGTTAGAACCAGGGTTACTTGGTTTAACGAGCAGCATTATAATCCACTGAGAGTTTATGAGGGTATTTTACCTCATTATGCAGCTCTTTTATCCGATTTGAATAACTTCAAGCAGTTTTTGGATGACAACGGATTCTCAAAATCAAGCTCATATTATCAGTACTACGAAGCGTATGCATTATATTACGCAAGTTATGCTGATGTAGCAAAGCCCCCAGCACTGGTTCAGGAAGATCTTGACCGTGGAACAATTGTAGGGATTTGTGAGAAAGTTGACGATGGGGATACTCTATTTGTTGGTGGAAAAGAAGTAAGGCTAGTGGGTATTAACAGCCAGGAGAAAGGAACTTTCATAGGTGGTACCGCCGCTACAGCACGGCTAAGAGAACTAGCGGAAGGCAAGCTCGTAACGGTATATTTCGACCCTTACACCCCCCTGGAAATGTACCGCCGAGTCTTGGGTGCTGTTTACCTTGGTGATGGGAGTCGCGAAGCGCTTTACTTGAGGTCAGATTGGAAGCAGTTGTTCTTAAATTATATAATGGTTGACGAATGCCTTGCAGAACCCACTGACAAGGGTAGAAACAATTTCGTTGATTCTTATGCATTTAAAGCGGCCTGGGCAAAATGCAAGATAGCCGATACTCCGAACCTGGCAAGGCTCACGATTAAAAGTAATCCGACCCATGCCAGGATATTTGTGGATGGTCAAGTGATATCGAAAGTTACACCAGATTGGGTGGATATGGTACCCGGTGTCCATCATATCGTAATCGCGGCAGATGGTTGTAGTGCTTGGCACGAAGATGTGAACGTGGCATATGGTGACAATAAGTTTTTCAGGAAGCTTTTGCCGTTACCGATAGCCGCGGGAGTTCTGAACATTTTCACGAATCCTGAAGATTGTGATGTGATCATGAACGATATGCCGCAAGGTATAGCACCACTTATAGGTGTTCAGATGATGGCAACCAGTCCCGTGGTCATTACAGCTTTGAAAGAAGGATATGAATCAAAAACGGTTAGTGTATTACCTTTGGCGGGTAGGTACATTGATATAAGATTTGACCCGCTTCAAAAACTTTAAATAGGTTGAAGTTAAGGTAGTGGTAGCACTGAACCATGCTGACTGGGAATGTGCTAAGTTGTCAGGAATCGCCTCAAACATCCGGTGCATGTGGTGTTCCATGCGCCGGTCATCACCATAGTTATTTGCTCAGTCAAAAAGCCAAAGTGGCGTGAATTGAACCGTTGTATGAGAGGGAGGAGGAGAGGTCCTCTCTCTTTCATAGTTATAATGCCAAAGGCAAAATAGCGGCTTTACCATCCGATTTTATGATCTTTAAGATACGGCCGATTTCTGTAAGATCTATTCCATCATCATTCAAGATCAAGAGAATTCCCTTGCCTCGGATAATGTCTTTTGAGATTGCATAGACCGTGACAGGATGGTTGCTACTTTCTGTTTTTGCTGTGCTTTTTTCTATAAAACCCTCTGCAACCATAATGCTGAGGTGTTTTTTAAATCGGTTAATCTTTTTCAAGCGATCCTTGTTATCATCCTTTCCATCATCACCAACCTCGATTCCGTAGATTTCACGTACAAGATCAGTAAGGGATTGGAATCCCTTTAGATCTAAAAGTTCAATTGCCTTCAAGTCCTCCGGATTTATTTGCCAGGTCATTATCTCTCCTCACGAAAATGTAGTCGGTTCTGGAATTGCAGCCATTGCTTCCTCAATCGAACCATATTCATTACGGTATATTCCTGCAGCTACTTTCATTTTATACTTCTGCGCTTTTCCTGCAAGTAACGGATCTCGACCAATCTCATGACTAAACTCTAACCAGGCATTCGTTTTCTTAACCTTTTTAATTTCTGCAGGTGCATCAACACCGGTTCTCTCGAACCCGGCTGTCATGAAATTTTCATCGATGATACTAACCGTTTCTGCAACTAAGCGCCCAAGTTCGTCCTCACATCCAACCCGCCCTTGGCCGCAAAGCGTCTGAGCGTATTTACTGTGACTAGCGATTAGATCAGCATCATCGGTACACATGCTACAGGCAATTGAGTCTTTTTTTTCCTGTACCATCAATTCGTCAAGCTGATCTAAATTCCCCTTCTTGATCATTTCCACTCCGGTTAAGTAAATGTCAACCTTTTCAAGGGCTTTCGTGACGACCTGTGGATCCACTTCGCGCACTTTGACATAACCGGATGGATTTTCCTGTTGCTCCACGACAGGTGCTGCAGATGGCCGCCATGGTTGCCTTTTGTAGTGCTCCAGATATGCTTTACTGACAAAAAAAGCGCACCCACACATTTGATCTTCTGGGGTTCGATTAGGATCAGTGATCCTCGTGATAGCATCTTCACAGGGACATGTTGGTGCATGATGGCATGGGCATGCTCCATCTCCCTCGGCAAGTGTCTGCGCCCATTCTTCCGGGTTAGTTCGCGAATGGATCTCAAAACCGTGCTCTTTGGCAAAACTGATGAGTTCCTGGGCTTTATCTGACATTTAGATCCCCTGCTCAAGTCTCAAAATGCTGATCACTTTTGCCGTTCGGGGTGATAATGGCTTGCCTTCTGCTTCTTGTTTTTCAGCCCACTTTATCAGTGCTGCGGAATTGGCTGCATTATGAGCTATGGCATAGTCAACTTCAGCTTGAATGAAAGCATCCGGATCTGGGGCGCTCTCAATAGCTCGCAGAATGACTTCCTCAGCTGATTTTACGTCCTTTATTGTGGCCGCCATCTTGTCCATCTCAGCTCTGCATGTAGTTTTTGCGGTGGGATCTGGTAAAAACTCGCATGCGGCGCGGGTGGAGTTCCATGCAGCCATGATTTTGGGTAGTAAACAAGGCAAACAGGGTTTCTCCCCGTCTTCTGGAATGGCTGTAGTTTCATTAGCTTCACCAGGGGTTACGAGCGTTTCATTTTCAACCATAGTACGAACCTCTCATCTTTTAATATAATATTGTTTTCTCAAAACCGGAATATCTGTTGGGTCTACGAGTCGCGCACCGCCAGTTACGATGGCATTCACCAGTTTGGTAAGTATCGAATCAGGAAAAACAACGATTTCTACCTCCCCCCTGGCCATGAGATCAAGCATTTCCGCAATGATAGACTCTTTGCGAACATTATCTGGTAGGTCAGGGTCAGGTTCACCTTTCCGAACTAAACGATCCGCAATCAAATGATAATGAGATGCCCAGGCCGCTTCGTAGCTTCCTGTAGCTGCTAATATATCTGATACGGTCTTATTGTCGTGAAACATCCGGCGATGATTAGGACCTTCGCCTGACAAGATATCCATAACTTGGTGGACATCTGCAAACTTTCGTCCAATCATCAAATCATCTATATTGTAGTGGATTTCATGCTGTGGCATTAGGGTCCTCCGCAGCCAACTCTTTTAAAGTAGTCATTAAGCTTTTAGTAGTAAATGCAATGCAGAAGGTTACATAAGCATATTCTGAATCTTTTTTCGATAGGCCACAATTGAATGCAAAGAGTGATGCTGTTTTTATGTTTTCCATCTCTTCTACAGGAGCCCCTCCTTTCAATACTCTGGTTTGGTGCGCTACTTGTTGGTTCTCCTTCCACATATGCATACTATCATGCGCATACCTTTATATAGATTTCCTATATAATTGGTTTCCATGAAGCGCACTGGAGCAGGCCGACCCCCTGCAGATGAAGTCCATACCGAAGCTGCAAAACAGGTACTGGATGCGAATAAGATCGGTGCTGGTGACAAAACCGATGAATTAGTAGATCGGGCTAACACCATGCTGGCGAATACTGCAAAAGCCACATTACTAGACGCAGCCAACATTAGTGCAAGAAAAGCTGTGATTCTGGCGAAACGCGAATTAAGAGAAGCAAAGGAGGAGGATGAGGAGTCTGCTCCCAGACAAGGATCATTTAAGGTAAATGGCATGTCTGCTGACGATATTCGGACAATGGCTGAAAGTCTTCCAGAAGCACAACGCGAACCTTTTATTCGGCAAGCGTTGGGTATGCCAGTCAGTGGTAATCCCATGATAGGTGCATTCCTACAGCAAAAGACCCAATCTCAGGCTGCAGCTCCAATCGAGCATTCTGGTCCCATGACTTTAAGTGAGGCCTTACAATCGATGATGGGTCTCATGACCATGCAGATGACAGCCTCACAGGCCAGGGCGGAGGAGTGGAGGCAACAGCAGGAATTCGAACGGCAGGCTCATGAGCGTCGTTTAGAGGAGATCAGGGAGGCTCGTGGAGAGGTTACTCAACAGGGGCCCAACCCCGAAGTCGAAGCCCTAAAGCTGCAGATGGATTTCTACAAGGATACCATCAAAGAGCACCAAGCACTTATCAAAGAAATGGCTGCTAATAAGCCCACTGATGCTGTAGATCAGATGAGAAAAGAGAATTTCGAACTGACTAAGAGCATCCTCGAAGGCCAAAAAGCTCAGATGGAAGAGAAAGTTCGCAGCATGGAAGCCAGGCTGGGTGATGCAAACCGCAACACAATGAATCTGGGTGAGCTTATCAAGGCAGCCAATGCCAATGGTGCAAATCTGCACCAGGGTGACTCCACAGACCTGCAGGTAGCAAATGACCATGAGTTTAAAATGAAACAGTTGGAGATACAAGAAACGAGGATAACGAATGAGCAAAATGCGAGACAAGCCGAGGCAGAAGCACGAGCAGCCGAGGCTGCCAGAACCATAGAGACTGTTAAAACTCTGGCTACAACTTTGGGAAGTGCATTGGTACAGAGTAGACTGGCACCTAAAAAGGACTTATCAAAATCCGATCCACTTATTCAAAAGATTGCCGGGGCCGTACAATGACATTCGACCGATTGGATGCGATTTTAGACACGTATAAAGCAATGGCCGATGACATTGCGGATGATAATACCGCCAAAGCAATGTTAGCTCAGTCCATGGTTGTTGGAGTCGATGGCACTGTAGCAATGGTCATTAGGTCTAATACATGGCTTACCGCTCTTTCTTATCTGCAGTCAGCTATTGCAGACATACCAGTTTCA
>Ga0265297_10010273_pt1 | contig 11816 bp, 24 predicted proteins | sample Munlanlwell13791_FD_192502 | JGI IMG/M metagenome (GOLD analysis project Ga0265297, IMG submission 192502) | Leachate microbial communities from a municipal landfill in Southern Ontario, Canada - Leachate well 137-91 | ecosystem: Engineered > Solid waste > Landfill > Unclassified | place...
AGGGTCGGAATCGATGTGCGCCACGGTGAGGGTGCGCTGATGAGTGTCGAACCGCTCGCCGGGACGGCGACACTGTTTCCCACACTCCTGACAGCGCCAGTCGGCAGCCTCTTTTATCCTGCTGGCGATGTCGTCCCAGTTATCGGGGTAGAGTTCGCGTCGCATGGGCATCACGCTTCCTCCTCATACCACGCCCGAAATCGCAGCAAATCCTCCGGCTGCGGCCATACGCCAGTAAACAGCAGCGCCCGGTCATCCAGAGTCAGGAATGCAGGCGGCTTCGTCGCGGTGACGGGCATGGGCGGGAAGCCGTGGCGCGCCAACCAGGCGCGCATGGCTAGCAGCATCTCCTCATACCGCGCGCGACTGCTGAACACCACCACGTCAAAGACTTGGACGGCGCGGCGCACAAAGTCCACGGCACCCGGTACGGGCGCGCCGAGTTTGTTCGGCCCCTGCCATCCGGCGTGATAGTCGCTGAGGACGCCATCGAAGTCGAGGAGGAGGGTTGGCTTTGGCATTACCCCCTCCGGCGCTTCCTCTTGTAGCACAATCTCCAACGTCCTATCCCGCGTCCATGCGTGCTGCGTGCTCTGGTCGCGATACCAGTATTCCAGCACCTGGAGGTCCTCACAGTTCATCGTGTCGCCGATGCAGTCGTGATGTGGCGGATCGCCGTAGTGGATCGCTTTGTCGACGATCGCCTCCCGAATGGAAGGCCCCCATCTGTTTGTGTCCGAGACATGGAATCGCGCCCCACAGCGCTGGCAAGCGATTTCCAGCAGCACCGCCTCGTCGGCATAGATGTCGTTGCACATGCCCGGCGCAAACGGGTCGTAACGCGGCACGCCGCATTCGTCAAACCAAACTGGACTGCCCAGGCGGGATGTGATGTCGTGGTAGTCTTGGTGCATCATGCCTCCTCTGCCCGCGTCCGCAGTCTGTCCTCCAACTCACGGATGTAGGCGCACAACTCGGGGATGGCGGTGCGAGAGGCGGCAATGAGGTGCATGTTGGCCCGTTCTTCGGTCGGCATGTCACCCGTCGCCCAGACGCCGTAGGCGATGGTTCTGTGGGTTAGCCCGAGTTCACGGTGTGTTTGAACGGCAATCACCCGCCGATCACACTCATCCAGCTCGTCGAACGTGTATGCGACCCACGGCCCCACCGTCGCCTCCTCCGCCATCGCCTCGTACTTTTCCACGTTAGGTCGCCGCATCGTTGTCCTCCCCCTCCTGTGTAGTCATACGCTCCACCATCGTCCACCAGGCCCACGGTGCGGAATCATACGTGCCCGCCTCGCGGGCATAGCGCTTGTTCCACCACGCCGCTATCTCGTACTTGCCGTAGATATCAACGAGGCGCGCCAGCTCCTCATCGGACAGGCTGGGCGATGGGAATGCGGGCAAGTGGCGGGCCAGGTCCAGGCCCATCGCCTCGGCGTCCGCGCCGGGGATGTCAGTGACGCGAATGGTGCCTAGTTCGCGCACGATGGCCGAGGGTTGGGTGGGCCAATCCGCCATTTTGCACAGCACCGTCTCCCCCTCCCGCCACGGGCAGACGCGCTCTATACCGCGGCGGAATGGCGCGGGTTCCTGCCAGACGTAGTACTTCTCGGAACGGACGGGATTGTCCGCCCATGGCGGCGGGTTGGGCAGCACCGGCCTCACCAGCAGCAGCGTGCCCTTTTCGGACAGGCGACGGGCCTGGTATGCGGCAAGGTGAATCGCGTTAGGCATGGGATTCCTCCTGGGCCTTCCACTGCTTCATGGTGTCACCGCTGGCCCCAGGGCCAGCAGCCGCCGCTCCAACTCGTCTCCGGCGGCGTCCCCGGCGGCGTGCCCGACGGCGTGCCCGACGGCGTCCCTGGCAACCACGGCGGCGTGCCCGACGGCGTCCCTGGCAACCACGGCGGCGGCCCTGGCGGCGGCCCTGGCGGCGGCCACGGCGGCGGCCACGGCGGCCACCCGGGCGGCGTCCCTGGGGAACCGCGAGGCGGCCACGGCGGCGGCCACGGCGGCGTCCACGGTGGCGGCCCAGCCGGTGTCATCGGCGGCGCGGGCGGCCTCCTGGGCGGCGGCCCGGGCGATGGCTAACTCCTCATCCGTAGCCTGCCCGTCCAGCCAGCGTCGCTTCACCTCCAGCGCCCTCCATGGCCGCTCGTCCCTGACGTTGCTCCCCGTGAGTGCGCCCTCCGCGCACCACATCGCGAACTCATGCAGCGCGCGGGTTGCGTCCGCCATCCATAGGACCGTGCGCTCCGTCGCGCAGGCCTTATCGAAGTCCTCCATAATCGTGCCGCCCAGCCGAACGCGGCAGATGATGAGGCCCTGGGCGTTGGGCGCATATCCGAGGGCGTCGACGGCACGCCTTGAGGCGTGCAGTCCGTGTTTACACGGGCGGGGTGTGCCCTCGATGCGGTAGGTAACGCCAGCGTGCACCTCGATGCGTTCGGTCTCGGGCAGCTTGCCCTTGCCCCACAGGCGCCCATCGCCAGGTAGAAAGTGCCAACCCTCCCAGCTACCCTCCTCGGCCATGTCGTCCCTCCCGACATATCCTCTACTCGCCATCACACTCCTCGCATTCGCCGTCGCATTCCTCGCACACGGCGTGATACGGGCGCTGCCAGTCGACGAACAGCGACAGCAGCCCCGCGTTGATCGACACGCTGTGCAGCAGCCAGCAGTAACACACGCCAACCTCGAATGTCCCGCAGGGCTGCACCAGGGAGATTGAGAAGCGATGTCCGCCCTCGCGTCCGAAGGTGATGGCGGCCCGGAAGTGGGGGCGCAGCCCCCACTCAGTTTGGATGTAGTCAGCCAGCTTGTGCATCACGACTCGCCATCCTCTTCTCACGCCATATTCTGTTGGTCTGTTTCAGCACATGAGGAAAGACAAACGGCCAGTACATGCCAGCAATAGCCGTGCAGACCTGTACTGCTACGGCAATAGGATCGAGACGGTGCAGTCCAATGGTCGCGCCATCTGGCCCGCTAGTCCGCCACTCATCACCTTCACTCATCCGCTCAACTGGCCTGCCAGTGATCATTGCTAGCCACGGGATCAATGCGGTTGAGTCTGTCAGGCTGAATTCCACCGCCATTTCAGCAATGCGCGTCTCTGCGGATGCCGCCATTTGCACGCCCCCCCCTCCCTTCTCCTGCCCGCCCCTACCACCCAATCGTTTCGGGGCGGGCAGTCTACCGTCACGCCCCGCGCACTCCGTTCGTGACCTCATCACGGTTTCGGCCCGCATCATGCGCGGTGGCGCTTGGGGCGGTGCCGACAGTTGCAGTCGGTGACCATCTAGCACGGCCTCGATGGCGGGGAGTCGATTCCGTCTCACCCCTAGCCCTCGCTAGCAACGCCGCCCATGCCTAACAACACCCTACCATAACTAGCCCATCTTGTCAATAGTCATCATCGCCAACGGCCATTGTCCGCCTACTGAGGATCATCCTGTCGGTGACTTGTTCCCGATAGTGGCGGATTAGCCAGCGCATGAAGGCCCGCAACCTGGCCCTGCCGTACGCTACGCTGCATGGGCACAGCCCGAGGTGTTTGCAGGTGATGTGTTCGGCAGCAATGCACGTCTCTGGGCAGTCTGTCGGAATTCCCTGCATATCGGGGCACCAGATGCAGAACATGCTGCCGCGCAGGCCGTTCGCCATAACATCGCGGCCATCCGAGTAATGGCGTATGATGCAACCCCTTGGCCTGGCCCGCAGGACGCGAATGCGCCGTGCTGCGGCCACCTTCTCCTCATGGAGGGCCGCCCTCACCATAGGGCCACCCTCACCTGTGAGGCGTCATAGTGGCCCTCCGCACAGTAGGCGATGCCGTACTCGAACGCCTGCACTATGAGGACGTATGGGCCAAGCGCCCACTTGCGTTCACTCGTCAGCGCACGCCCGAGATGTTCGTCTAGTGGCGGGGCCAGCGGCCCGGCGGCGGCGTACGGAGAACGCGCCGCCTTGGCAAGGGCGGCGTCCTTGATGTACGTCACGCCCAGCGCCTCATAGGCCAGTCGGCGCGCCTCCTCAGCCGTAGCCGTGGAGTCCAACCAAGCGTTGAGTGGTTCGGCCATGTCATTCACTTCCTTGATGAGTTGCGGAACCTTGGCGAGAAAGGCGTCGCCAGGGCACTGGGTCGATGGATCGTATGTGCGATGCGTGGTGATGCTTACGTCATGTCGGGAGTGTCGCCTGATGGCCGCGCATACCCGCACGAGGTTATCCCACTGGCTTCCCGTTGGCGGGAAGTCAGTGAACGTGCCCAACACTTCCAGATTGAGGCGCGTCCTTGATGTGAACCCTGCGCCCCTATTCGGCGCGCCCAGGGCCGTGAACTGGCCGAAGCCACACTGTGACACCAAACCGAATACCCCCTCCGTCCAGCGAAGGGTGGTGCGCCAGTAGTACTCCCACGAGTCCATCATTCTGTCGAGGATGGGCAGGGTATCGCAGTCGCGCGTAACTGAGTGATGCAGGATGATCTCCTCAATCTCGCGGGCAAAGTCGGAGGCGGCCAGCTTGGCCTGGAACTCGTCTATCGTCATGGCGTGGCCCAGATAGCCCGCCATCCTCTCTCCCGTTGACGGGATGGGCGCCGGACTCGGGGCCGCAACTTGCTGAAGGGGCGTAACCCAGGAGTGGGCGAAGCCCTCGTCTACGTCGAAGGATGCCCACTCCCCCTCATAGCCGAAGGTGAAGTAGCACAGGCCGACGATCTGCGGCATGGTGTGGGCGTATTGTTCCGCCCTGATGATCTCGGCGCGATAGGCGTCTGCGTTGCTGAGGATGCGCCAGCCCTGCTTGGCCGGATGCCCGGCAATGCCGCCGTCGATGCCGGTCTCATTTACCAGTACCTTCAGCTTATTGCCGTCCACGCCCATGGACACAAGCTGTTCGATGTCCCACCTGAGGCGGCCCAGGGCATGGTACCGCCCCTCTGGTCCCTCCACATCACGACGCCAGTAGCAGTGTCGCCCGAGGATGTGGCCGTTGTTGGCGGCCACCCTGACCGCCTCGGCCAGTTGCTCCCACTTCCAGCGTTCCACCTGGCGGCACTCGGCGTCTGGCCTGCCCAGCGCGGACAGCCCATTGTCGTTCGGGTTGCCCTCGGCCAAGTTGAGAATGACAAGCGTGATGCCCAGCCGGGCGGCCTCTTCCATCGCCCCGAGGGTAAAGAGGCGCAAGTTGGCCAGCCCCTCGTTGGAGTTACAGTCCGGCTCATTGGGCAACTCAAAGTGCGCCCCACCCCAGCCCAGGTAGTAGCGCCACTCCTCGTCATACATCTGGCGAACGTACTGTCGCCCCCCCTCATGGCCGCGGGCGATGTAGGCGCGATCCCAATTGTCCGTCCAGTGGCGCAATGCCTTCATCTGGCCGGGGAAGGGGTCGGCGCCGCGGGGCGGGTTGACGATCTTCACCCACGCTGGCCGCAGGCTGTCGGCCCAGGGCCTCATCCATGAGAGGACGCGCTGGATGTGCGCCGTTGTAAGCATCATGTACTCCTATGTTTGGCGAGACTCTTGGTCGTTGTGCGGCCCCTCCGGGGGCACAGCATGTGTTTCGCGCCACTCACGTTCCCTTTGACGTATGATGATGGCGTCAGCCTCCTTCTCCCTAAGCTCTTTCATCCACCACCACCAGAACCATTCGGCGTCGGTGCCATGCATGTGATAATGGACATCATGCCCATATATCCATATGGTCACGTAAGCGTCGTTGCCAAACGCGCTCGCGCTGTCGGCAGGCTCGAATGAGGCCGTAATGATGTCACTGGTATCGAGTGTGAACGTCTTGCCGTTCTCTTCCCAGACCAGCCAACTACCCAGGATGCGCGCGTTCATTGGCCCCCTCCTTTTGTGCAGTCATCAGCTTGTCCAGCAAGCGACTTATGGCCCGCCCCTTGGCGATGTTCGCCCCAGTGGTCGGATTCCACTTGTCACGATAACAGCAGCGCGCCGCGCCATAGGCGATGTAGTACCTCTCTCCATAGAGGACACCGGCCATGGCGATGGTGAACGGCGGGCAGGACTCCACCACCTCTGCCGCCACCGCCTGATGCAGCGTCTCCCACAGTTCGCGTCTCGTTGGCATACGCCCCCCCCTCTTGGGTAACGGCCCTCCTGTACGGCCCGTGTATGGATTGCACACATGATCCCTGGGTGGATAACACGGCCCAGGCGCGCGGCGTACTTGCTGCGGTCCGCATACAGCAGCTCATCTATGGCCGGATCACGTGCGTTTGCCCTCTCTCCTCCCGCGGGTCTACCAGCTCCATGGCGTTCGGGTCGTCTTCCAACGGCCACTTCTGCCGCCAGTAGGACTCGCCCCGCTCTCGCCTACAGTCGTTGCATTGGCAGGGGCGCGCCAGCCAGGCGCGAATCCATGCCGGCGTGACCCACTCGTAGCCCGCCGGGATATGTTCCCATCGATTGCATATCGGGCAGGGGATGAACAGGTCGTGCGGCGATTCGCTGTAGAGGAGACGGTAGTACGCGGTGGCGGTGATCCGGGCGTCATCGAACGATTCGCGGGGGATCGCCATCATGCCGTCGAGGCTGCCACAACCCTGCGGACAGCAGCGGGGGTCGCCGTCTGGCGATTGCTGGTCCCTCAGGTTGGCGTAGTAGTCGCGGCGCTCATGTTGGCTATCTCGTTCCAGTTGGGTGGGCGCGATGGTCTCCATTGTGATGGTACCTCCTCTATGCGTGTGAGGGTGATGGCCCGAACCCGGTCAGCATGGCCTCATGCTTGTAGTTGGCTGGGGCCTGCACCTCGGGCAATAGCGCCTCGGCCCCAGGGCGGGCGACGGTCTCGATGTCGATGAATAGCGGCGTTACATCCGGCGACGGGTCGACAGGGAACGCTGCAACTTCTCTCGCCATGCCGCCTCCTTTCCGTCTACCCAGGCGAGAAAGGCAAACACAACGGTGACGCTGCCCCAGAGGGCGAGAAAGTAGAGGATCATGTCGCCGCCTCCTGGTGCACCCGGTCTCCACTCTTGGCCCGCAAGAGGGCCGTTGTGCCCATGCCGAACGAGGCCCACGGGTTCGTGATGGCCGACGGGTCATTCGGGATACCACCCTGCCCCGCGCCCCATGCCGCCATGGCCTTTAGGCAGTCCTCAAGCGCGGCGACCAGCGCCTCGTGCTGCTCCTTGTAGATGTTGGTGACATCCTCGCCCTCAAGGCCGATACCCGTGTCCTGACACGCCTCACAGGGCTCGCCGGCCCGCAAGTCCCGTTCATCACTGAAGCACTCGGGGCAGGGCCTCAGCCTGATCTGCAGCAACAGGGTGACTGGGGCGGCATCCCTCTCACCCGAGGCCATGTCCAATCCAGCGCAGATGTTTGCCAGATGAGATACCATGTCGTCATAGGTCGCGTACTTCATGTCCCTGCCTCCTGTACTGCTGGTACTGGCACGGGCCAGCACTCGGCGCACACGTGAGTTACGCCGTCGTCCACACAGATGCGTTCATAGCCGCACTCGTCACAGCGCGTCAGCATGGCCTCGTCATGCTCGTAGAGGAACGCCACCGTGACGGGTACGCTGCCAGCCCCCCCACACAGCCGGCACGGCCACCACTCGTCAGGAATGCGCTCCACGTCAGAGCCCAAAACCAACTCCTCGCCGACGCCCTTGCAGTGAGGACAGGTGATGTACATGTCTTCCTCCTGTATGCCGAACCTGGCGGAACGCGCGCACGAGGCTAGCTTGCCGCCACCTCCGGCGCCCCAGCAATGGCGGCATCGACAATACCCCGCGCCATATCGATGGCCTCGGCAGGATTGTCATCCACCCACTTGGCGAGGGAGTCCACCCCCAGCACCTCGCACAATTTGTTGGGCGCTATCGCCGCGTCGTGGGCATAGCGCAATAGCTTGTAGATGACCGCCAAGTCGTCGCGCGTGTGTGTCGCCTCATACTCGCCAGGCTCAGCGGTACCGAGGATTGCAGGATAACTCTTGGGCGTCAGGCTCATACGCCCGATCGCCTTCTCGAAGGCGTCCCAGTCGATGGATTCTCGTTTCACCGTCTCCTCTGCTGCCAGCTCATGCGCTTCTCCCTCTATCACCTCCGGGTTCCCTGCCTGGGCCATCTCCTCCGACGTGTACATGTAGGAGAGTTCCTGTGGGAACGCCTTCCGCAGGCCGAGGGCCTCGGCGCATTTGGCAAGCTGGCTATCGGGCATCTTCTGCCATATGGCGTTGGGGTTGCCATCCTTGTTGAGTTGAACATAGCTTTCGTATCGGGCCACGGCCCAGATGGGTTGCGTGAACTCAGAACGCAGCACGCCCACCTTGGCGGCAACGGGCGGGTTCTTATCCAGCCACACATCCTTCCAGTCCCCGTCCTTCCCGCACCAGAACGGGCCGAGTTGGCCCCGATACTTGCCAGTCCGTTCAGCAATGACGCGATAGCCGTCAATGCCGGTCTGTGCCTGGAACACCTCCCGCTTTTCCCTGCTGTCCCACCGCTTCACAAAGTGGATTTGATGGCTAAACGGGTCTAGTCCCATGCGCTGGCATAGCAGCAGAAACAGCCGCAGCTCCTCATTCGTCGCGCCCCTGGCGATGGTGCGCTTGATCAAGTCCACCTGTTCCGCCGTGAATTCAAGCTCCACGGCACCTCGTGTGGTCGGTAGATTCTCGTTCATCATTCTGTCCTCCTCCACTTTACCACTGCCTCCATTAGGGAATCGCTATCCCGAGGCAAAAAAACTACCCCCGCTTCTCAAGCGCCATGCCCACCAGCAACAGGGGCAGGGCGACAACCATCATGCCGAAAGCGACGCATATGAACGCCGCCACGTAGCATAACGCGGCTAGTCCTCGCATCCATCCTCCCCGAACGCCATGGTGAACAACATCCGCCGCAGGACGGGCCGCTCCTCGGGGAAGGCATTGTACGCCCCCCGCCACATCTCCCAGCCTGGCTTCCGCTCCCCGTTCAGCACCCTGGCGACGTGCCCAAGTGATAGGCCCATCGCCTCGGCCACTGCCGTGACGCTGCCCAGCCTGTCTCGCATCATTGTCAGCCACCTGATAAAGGCCATGGTACCACCCCCAGCGCGTTTGCCCACAGTATAGCATAACCCTTGCCTGTTGGCAATAGGGGGCAGTCCCCACCTTGCATACAGCAGCGATTCGGCCCAGCCCCTCGATAGTCAACGTCAACTCGCGCGCGGCACATCTCTCGTGCCCTCCCTAGCCTCAAGCTGGGCCAGCCGCTCCTTCAGGCTGGCGATGGCCTCGTCCTGTGCGGCCAAGCGCCGCAGCGCGGCACTCAGTGCCATCTCCAAGCGAGACACCGCCGAGTACGCGCCGTCCCGCGGCATCTCATCCTCGTACTGCCGATTCATGCTGCTCCTTTCTCCCGTTGACGGGATGATGGGGCCGAATGGCGGTGATCCAGCGCCGGGATAGCGCCCCCGCCCGCGCCATGGCGCGATCAAACGTCGTCGCCGCGCCGACAACCTGCCAGCAGCGCGCGCGATTGTCCCAGCGTACTGGCACCCAGCCGCGAATCATGCCCCCCCCTTCTACGCCCCCACTGTTAGCACCGGCAACCAGCACCAGCATTCTGGGCGCGCCGGATCTGGCCCGAACCACAATTCCCCGCGCTGCACGCCTTGGCGTAGTAGCCGCAGATCATCGGCGGAGAGGGTCGGCCAGTTGGCGGCCAATCCCTCGCCATATGCCTGGCATACCACACCCGAGGCCCCGGCGGGTGGGTCGGGGAAGACAAGGCCGATGATGATGGGCACCTAGTCCTGCTGTGCCCAGCCGCACACCAGGCAGTACCAGCGGCCCGAGGCTGCCCGATACTGTGCGGTTACTCGACCGCATCGCGGGCACCAAGCCCGCCGCTCCTCGTTCACGCGCCCCTCCCGTACCACTGGCCCCAGCGCCTGGCTGCTGGCGCGAGGCAAAAAAGGACGCCAACCCCAATCCGCCGTCCGGCCGCAAGCGGGACGGCGCGGGAGTAGCCCGCCCACTCTATCGTGCCCCCAATGTAGCAACGGCCCAGCGGATCGCTGGCGCGTCAATAAGATGGCCGTCAAGGGTAAAGCGTACACCCCCAGAACTCATTGCGTCAGCGTCCTCTAGCGCCTCCTCGGCGCAATGATAACCGTCCACCAGCGCGCGGGCCGTCTCATACAGCCAGCACTCTAGTGAACCAAGCAAATACGCCCCTCGCATGTCCCTGAATAGCGGCCTGACGCTGGCGGGCATAGGCAACCGCCGCACGTGTCCGATGTGCCGAGGCGCCAATAGAAGCATAATACCCCCCCCTTAGTAAGTCAGCGTGAGGATGTCTGACACAAAGCCCCCAAAGCGCGCCCGGCCCCGCAGCCGCCGTAGCAGGCGAAGACACTGCTGCAACGATAGGCGGCGACAACAAATCCACCCGTGTGGCCCCGTGGTGGTGACGGCAAAGCGCCCTCGGGCGTCTGGGCGCAGGTCAAGGTGTAGATTCCCCATTCGGCCTCCTCCCGCGTGATCGGTATGCGCGGCCCACCGGGTGCAAGGCTCCGCCACACGCTTACCGTTCAGCCCCCTCGGCCTCTAGGGCCTCGTCGAGAGTAAGGGGCCGACTCATACCGGCCGCCTCAGCCAGCTCGCCAAAGCGGCCCATCGGCTCCAGGTCCTCGGGCCTAGCCTCCATCAGGCGGTAATGGTCTTCCTCGCCCTGCCAGTGGCTCCAATCCTGGATGTAGACGATGTATCGCCCGTCCTCGGTACGATACATGGTCTCGGTTGTTCCCCGCGTGTCGGTGGGGGCACCGTTGCGCCCAAGGCCGTAGTGCGTCACGCGGCCCACTTCCTCGGCGAGGAACTCCACCACCCGCGTGTGGTCATAGATCATGCCGTTGCCAGTCGTGCCGAGGACGCCGACTTTCACGTTCTGCTTCTCCACGTTCATTCCTCCCTCTGTAGTATGCAAGCCAAGTGACCCCACTCATTGACGGATAGGCCACCTCCTTCCCCCTCTTTTGGCCCGCCGGGCTGAACCGGCGGGCCGGTGTGCTACCAGCGCAACTTGGCGCGCAGGCTGCTTAGCGCCTGTAGCGCCAACGCAATGTCAGGGTCGGGTTCCGCGTCTCCGTTGTAGGCCCCGTATTCCACCCAGGGGCCATGGGAGTACGAACAGCTGTACCCTGACCCCGCGCAATAGTCAACGCGGGTCATTTCATAGATTAATGACCCGTCCGCATTGACCAGGCGCACGGTCTCACGACCGTGGCCGTAGCCGGTGCGCGCCCCGGTGTGCTCGACGTGCAGCGACACGCCGGGCACCGCCTCCAGAAGCGCTACCACATCTTCTTGTGGCGTACCTTCTGGTACCCCGTACACCGTCAGATGCTGGACGGTGTACGGCCCGATGGCCACAAATGGCCTTGCCAGGTCTAGAACCTGGCCAGGGTCTGGCGGCAGAAACACCTCAGACCACATGTTAGTCTCCTTCTGCCCGCCTTTGAGCCCCTCTTTAAGGCGAAAGTGCAGTACGCAAACATCCTTACCCATGTTGTTAGTCCTCCTGTAAGCGGTCGTACAGGTGACGGTACAGGTCAAGCCGCGTCATGCCGGGCGTTACCGTTAGACCAGAGAGCGCCACTAGGTCGGCGTCGTATGTCTGCGAGTACCACTGACAGCGATACCTAAATCGGTGATCCACCAGCGACCGAAACGCATTGTAGGCGTCCAGCCACGCTTGTTGTGCCCCGTCTGCGTTGGGCAACAAGCGGAAGAGCCGATCTGCCAACGCCGCCGCCCTAGGATTCTCGCGCTGCGCCCCCGC
>Ga0265297_10010274_pt1 | contig 11815 bp, 12 predicted proteins | sample Munlanlwell13791_FD_192502 | JGI IMG/M metagenome (GOLD analysis project Ga0265297, IMG submission 192502) | Leachate microbial communities from a municipal landfill in Southern Ontario, Canada - Leachate well 137-91 | ecosystem: Engineered > Solid waste > Landfill > Unclassified | place...
AAAATATATAGCTTTAGATAATTTTCTTACATAATTATCATTTTGCTTAACCATAGACAAATCAAATGTGTCAGAATTAAAATCATACCTATAAAAATCCATACCCAAAATCGCTTTATTACCTAAAGAAAAAATTTCTTTATCAAAGATATATTTTGGATTAAAACCAACCGTATTAATATGTGATTTAATGTAAGGATTATAACTGTAACCTAGCCAAGATGAATAATTTGCACCTATAAAATTACTAAATGTCTGACGCCTACGCAAAGAGGCGTCAAATGAAAATTTGCCAAAATCTCCCGTAGGCTGATCAAACCCTACTCCAAAATTATAGTCAGTATCTTTAGCGTGATCATCTCCATAAGCAGAGTACCTACGGTTAAACGCGGCTAAATCCGCACTTGAAAGTGCCCCAGGCAAACCATACTCTGATTTACTGTAACCCTGTGTAAAACGCAGGTTAGTACCGGTCGGTTCAAATAAATAATCAAGATTAGTAGAGAAATTGGTGCCTTTAAAATATGAATTGCTTCTATAGCCATTGGTAGAATTCTGATCGTAAGAGAAGAAATAATTAAGCTTATTCTTTGTGCCACCCAAATTGATACCCTCTTTATTCATCGCGTAACTACCATATGCACCTGTAAGCTCTACCGATATCGGCTTATCTCCGCCTTTCTTGGTAATAATATTAATAACACCGCTGACAGCGTTATCACCATACAAAACAGAACCAAACCCGCCTTTTAATACTTCTATTCTTTCAATCTGATCCATAGGAATCTGCGTCCAGCTGACCCCAGACATATCAATCTCATTAACTCGCCTGCCGTTAACTAAAACCAAAACATTCAAACCAGCTTGTTCCCCGAAACCCCTGATATCCACTGTTGCTTTAGAGCCATTACCAGTCCAATCCCTGACTACTACCCCAGATATATCCGATAAAAGCTCTACTGTGGTAGTAGCGCCAGATGAAGCTATCTCATCCGAACTTATCACCGCGACGCTTGTGGGAGCTTCGCTTAAACTCTCCCCATACCTATAAGGCGTAACCACTATCCTGCTTAAATCCACTTCATCATCCTGCGCAAAAAGCGCAGATGATGATAAAAACCCCGCTAACAACGCCAAACACAACTTGCCGCAAAACTCTGCTACTTTCATCTTACAACTTCCTTTCACGGACCCACGAAAACAAAAAACCCTTAACGCTTTTCATAAAAGCATTAAGGGTCATCCCTGTTCTTAACCCTTTTAAACCTGTCCGCGGGTTTAAAAGTAACTGTTGGACACATGTTCTTAGCCAGGTCTTCTGACTTAAGAGTTTACCTGCAATCTTCTCCTGCCTTCCCAGCTTTTCCAAAAGCCAGTGGCAAAACTTCAGAGAAAATACACTCTCTTACAGCAGCGGGAACTGTGGCCGATTCACACGGCCTTCCCTTAACTAAAAACGTTTACCTTTGAAGCTTATAAAAGAACTTTAGCTAACTTTGTATCCGCTACTTTGCGCGCGATCAACTCATACGCGCCGAAGAAAACCGCCGTATACAAGAACGTAGCTAACGAGAAATTGCGCAAAAACGGCAATCCTAAAATATAACAATTCAATAAACCCTGGCCGTCGCGGGGATACCAGCCCATTGCCCAGACGCCAAAGTTAGTGATCAAGTAGAATAAGATGGATGAAAGAGCTGCTCCGGAGATAACACCCATAACGCTCTTTTGCTTCCTGACTGCAAAACCCAAAAGAGTAACCAAAGCAAAACTTCCCCATGTAAAGAGGACTACGTTATGCATCCCTAAAAACAGGTCGCTTATAACCATAAGTAATAACGGCACGATGAAAGCCTGTTTTTTATTTAAATACACTCCGGCAAATAAAGCGATCGCGGCTACCGGGGTAAAATTAGCGGCATGCGGAACAAACCTTAATAAAATACCGATCAAGATCAGAATTATGGCTAACATATTTATTGCCTCCTTATTTATTTGTAATGTTAATGCAAATTGCTTTTTGTGTCAAGGGAAAATTTCTCAGCTAACCCTTTTCCACCGGCAAAAGGTCGCAGTAATAAAAGCGATTATTCCTTAATACGATGTTGCCTTCTTCATAAAGTATTTTGTCCCGGAATATCGGGCCGTCAAAGACAAAAGAATGAAACTCTCCATTTTCGCCGCAGGGATCAACATTCTCCGGCAATTCCGACAGAAACTTCTCATCAAATGCCCTGCCGGCAAAAGACCTGTCCAGGAATTCAGAATCAACGCAGGAGATCACTGCCTTAAAACCCAATTTAATGAACTTTAGCGCCAATTCTTCAGTATCGCGCTTCCATAAAGGGAATAGCCCTTTAAGCTTTACTTTCGCCAGGTTATCTTCTCTGTATGTACGCAAATCATCTAAGAAAATATCCCCGAAGGCGACGCTGGAAACACCTTTCTGCCGGTAACTATTGAATACCTCGCCGATCTTTCTTTCGTATTCACCGTCAGGAGCGTCCTTGTTAAGCTGGACTTTTTCCAGGCAATACCCCAAAGAGTTGACCTGCTGCTCAAGCAGTATGTTCCTTACCCCGTGCATACTCACCCTGTCATAATCAGTGGTTACGGTGGTAATTAACGCGGCTATCTCAAACTGGCGCGACTTCTGCAGCTCATACAGCGCCAAAGCGCTATCCTTGCCTCCGCTCCAGGTAAAAAGTATCTTTTCCATTATTAGAATTCAATGCCTCTTCTGGCTTTAATGCCTTTGGCGTAATAATGTTTCTTCTCTTTAACCTCGCTGACTAAATCCGCTAACTTGATTATCGCCGGATGCGCGTAACGGCCAGTAAGCACAAGTTCCAGCTTTCGCGGAGCGCTCTTAATAAGCGTAACCAGCTCATCAAGCGTAACCAGCTTAAGCTTCAAGGCAATATTTATCTCATCCATGATGATCATCTGGTAGCGCCTTCCCTCAATGGCTTTCTTGATCTTTTTAAGGCCGCGTTTGGCCATTTCTATATCTACCGGCTCAGGGTTTTTCTTAATAAAACACCGGCGGCCGAACTGCTCGATCCTTATATTCGTGACCTTATCCAACGCCTTGACCTCGCTGTAACAGGCTCCTTTGGCGAACTGGCCGATATAAACTCTTAATCCCGCTCCGCTTGCGCGCAGAGCCAGGCCTAAAGCCGCGGTTGTTTTACCTTTTCCTTTGCCTGTATAAACTTGGATCATCTAACTCACCGCCTTCCAGGTGAAAATACCTAAAGCGCAAAGCGCTGATACGATCAAACCGGCGCAAAGGATACCCGCCGTAATAGCGATTAAAGCGTACCTGAAACGGATCTTAAACAAGGATGCTGCGATCACCCCGCTCCAGGCTCCTGTTATCGGAAGCGGTATAGCCACAAAAAACAGCAGTCCCAGCGCTTCATATTTCTGTATCGCGTCAGAGTTTTTCTTTGTGCGCGCAAAGACCCACTCAAAAAACCGCGCGAACAATCTCATCTTCCTTAAATAGTTTGAGACAGGCTCAAAAAGAAAAAGCGCGGGAATAACGATAATCCAGTTGCCCAGCACAGAAAGCCAAAACGCCTTTGATAAGGGCATGCCAAAAGATAAAGCCAAAGGTATCGCTCCCCTTAATTCCGAAACAGGCAGAGCCCCCACAATGATAACAATATAATCTTTAGGCAAAGCGGATATCCAGCCAAGCAACAAATCAAGCACGCTTGATCCTCCTTAAAAGCTCCCTGGCTAAGAATCGCAAAAATCTGAAAGTATCCACAAACGGATTGATCTGGCTCTTCTGGTTGCCATAGATCGTCTTGATGCGCACGGATATTATCTTAAACCCCCGGCGGCTTGCCTTGATCAATATCTCCGATTCCATTTCAAATTTAGAAGTGACAAGGTTTACTTTTTCCAACAGTGCTTTTTTCACAAGGCGGAACCCGCATTGCGTATCAGGGATATTCTGTTTTGTGACCAAAGAAAGCAGCCAGGACATGGCCCTATTGGTAAGGATACGCACAAAGGGCATCTTTCCTGGATCAAACATACGGTTGCCAATGATCAAAGCGTTGCCCGATCCTTCAGCCGCTTTTAAGAAGGCCGGCAGGTCTTCGGGAGAATGCTGGCCATCGCCGTCCATGCTGATCACCGCGTCAAAACCTTTTTCTAAAGCGTAGGCATAACCTTTAACAAGGCAGGCGCCCTTGCCAAGGTTACGCTCATTGCGCAAAACTTGCGCTCCGTTTTCCCTGGCCACCCTGGCTGTCTGGTCAGTTGAGCCGTCGTCAATAACGAATATATCCGCGATAAAGCTGCGCGCCTGTTTTATCAACTCGCCGATCTTACGCGACTCATTTAATGCCGGGATAATCACACAGGTTCTCATAATTGGCCTTTTACCCAGAATTGCCGGAAGGCATACCATTGTTCCGGATATTTGCGGATGTAATCTTCAAAAATATTTTTATACAGCGTGATCAGGCCCACCAGGTCTTTTTTCTTATCCAGCGTGGGTGTAAACTCAAGCGGCTTTTCTATCCTTAAAGTAAAACTGTCGTCGGGATTCCGAAGCATAAAACCGGGGACAATCGCTGCTCCGGTCATAAAATGCAGCGCGGCCGGGCCTTGCGGAAAAAGCGTAGGCTTGTTGAAAAAATCAATCACCGAGCCGCTAGCCGTAAAATCCCTGTCGCCTACCAAAGCGACCATATTATTATTCCTGAACTGCTGGATACAACTGCGCACGGCTTTTCCCATGGCAATGACTTTGATCCCCTTGCTTGCCCTCTGGCCGTCAAAGAAATCGTTTACCTTTTTTTCTTTATGGGGCAAGGCAACCACCCAGAAAGGATAACCTAACTGCGCCAGCACCACACCGCCAAGCTCCCAGTTACCCAGGTGAGCGGTTAAAACAACCACGCCTTTGCCGCGCGCCAAAGCTTGATCAAAATAATGCAGGTTCTCCAGCTTTATGTTTTTACTGATGTATTCTTTGTCGATCTTCTGGAAACGGAAGAAATCCACAAGGTACTTGGCGAAATTACAGAAGACCATCCGGCATATCCGGCGCCTTTCTTTATCGGTTTTATCCGGAAAGATCGCCCGCAAGTTACCCTTGACATAGCGGCGGTCACGGAAAGCAAAAAGATAATGCAGGTCAGCCAGAAATACCGCCACAATGTAGCCTAACTTTAATGGCAGTGTAAGGGCGATAAATTGGCCTAACCGGTAACAATAGTAATTAAACACGCTTTAGAGGCCCAGCAGCAGTTTGGCGATATCAAGGCTGGAATTAGGTTTAGCGATCTCTGCGGCAGCATTGCGCATTCGCTCCAGTTTGTGTTTATCCGAAAGCAGCTCTTCTACGACTGAACAAATCTTCTTGGGTTCATCTAATTTTACTGCCGCTTGCTTGCGCGTAAGGAAATCCGTGTTATTGGCTTCCTGCCCGGGTATGGGTTTGACGATCACCATGGGCAGCCGCAAAGCCAAAGCTTCTGCGGTTGTCACGCCGCCGGGCTTGGAAATGATCATCGTAGCGATAGACATCAGCTCATTGATATTATCCACAAAACCAAAAAGATGGATATCTTTTTTGTATTTCCTTATTCTGCGTTTGAGCGAGCGGTGCAATTTCTTATTCGTTCCCGTAACGATCAGCTCCTGGATATCCGCTTTTACGTTTTCTAATGACTTAACGATTGTCTTGATCGGCCCTAACCCCTGGCCGCCGCCCATGATCAAAACCACGGGCTTAAGCGGATCAAGGTGCATTTTACGCAAAACTTCCTGGCAATTCAGCTTCTGGTTGAATTTGGGGTCAAAAGGTATGCCAAAAGAACGCATCTTCTGTATAGGCACTCCCTTTTTGGCCAGGCGCTCGCTTACTTCCACAGAAGGAGTGATATAATAATCTACCGCGTCATAAACCCAGTAAGAGTGCGGAATGAAATCCGTGAGCACTGCCACCAAAGGAAGGCTTGAACCATAGGCCTTCTTAAAATCAGCGACCATACCGCAAGGAAAAGCCTGCGTGCAGACAACCAGGTCAGGATTGAATTTATCAAACAATTTCTTGAATTTAGGTGAATTGGATTTATGGACCAGTTTCTTTATTCTCTCTAATCCTTTTACGACTTTGGGGTTGTCGTAAAGATAATCCCAGAGTTTGGGCGTGTTCTTGATCACGCTCATATAAATACTGTTAACGATCTTCTCGGAAATCGGGTTAGTGTAATTAAAAGCGTTGATATTCAGGATCTCTGTTTTCGGAGAGAGTATCTGAATCGCTTTCTCAATGGCCATGGTCGCGCTGCGGTGGCCGGAGACTTCTGAGATGTACATCAGGATTATGCGCTTAGGCTGCATAAAGGTCAAATCTTTCCTTCCTTGCAGAGCGCAAGGAAAGTTTCCGCGACTTTAGGATGGAACTGGCGGCCGCTTAGCTGTTTGATCTCGTTGACCGCAGCGTCGCGGAATAATGCCGGCCGGTAAGGCCGGTCGGTTGTCATAGCGTCAAAAGAATCAGCTACGGAAATTATACTGGCGACTAAAGGTATCTGGTCGCCTTTTAAACCTTCCGGATAACCGCCCCCGTCAAACCTCTCATGGTGATACCTTACGCCCTGCATGGAAACTTCCAGCTCCTTGATCGGTTTTAAGATATTCACCCCGATCATCGGATGCTCCTTGATGCGGTTACGTTCGCCGATAGTAAGGCTGCCCCTTTTATTCAGTATATGCTCCGGGATGCCGATCTTGCCGATATCATGCAATAGGCTGGCAATATGCAAATTCTCAAAAAATTTCAGGTCTAAAAGCTTTTCATGGCTGTCCTGGTTGATGCGGTTAGCTATCTCAAGGCTTAAATTCGTAACGCGCGTAGTGTGGCCGTGGGTATAGTTATCCTTGGCTTCTATCGCCGCAGCCAAAGCAATGGTCGTGCGCACAAAAAGCTGATGCTTGCGGTCAAGTTCATACTCAAGTTCCTTGAACAACTGGGCATTACGGATAGCCATGGCGACATTGGAATTAAGCGCCTCAAAGAAATCCAGCTCCTCATCAAGAAAAACTTTGCCGCTATTTTTCCTGCCCAGGAGCAAAATACCCAGAAGCTGATCCCGGAAATAGCTGGGGATGCAGACAACGCTCTCTAAAAGCTCCATCTGATAAAGAACCTGCTTAAGCTGCTGCTTTTGCTCTATTTTTACCCTAGGGTTCTTTAGCGCCAGTTTAGCCTGATGATGCACCAAGGCTTCCCGCTTAAAAAGTAACCTATTCTGATGCTCCCTGAAAAAACGGATGAGCAAATCGTCTTTATCTATGCAGATCATATCCAGGGGAAGTTTTTTGTTCAGCGAACCTTTGGAAACAGTAAGCGAATACCCCTGCTTCTCTTTGTTGTAAAGGAAGAAACTTACGTGGGCGATCTTAGCCTTATTCACCATCATGCGCACGATCATTTTGATCAAAAGATCAACATCGTGCACAAGGATCATGTTCCGGGAGGAATTTTCCAGTTCTTTTTTATAATTGATAGCCATTTTAATAAATATACTAGATAAACCCGTCGTTGTCAAGACAATGTCCCCTTCTCAGGCAAAAACGGGTGCTTTCCCCATAAAGCAAGAACTCCGCCCTTATTTGCGGCGGAGCTTTTGCTCTTAAATCCCTACATTCTACCTGCTAACCACTATCTACTGGTTTACTGGCTTTCCTCAATGATCGCCAATAATTCCCCTGAATTAACAGTATCCCCTTCAGTATGCAATATCTGCGTAACCATACCCGTACAGGGGCTAGGCAGGTTAAAAGTAGCTTTATCCGTGACCAACTCAACTAAGTCGTCTTTTTCGCTTACCTTTTCTCCCTGCTTATAATACCAATACGATACTGTAGCTTTGGTAATACCCTCACCCAGATCCGGTAATATTACTTTTACCATCTCAACCTCCCTCATTTACCAGGGACGGTTCTTAACTAAATTCGAGCCTGTCCCTTTTAAGGGGACAGTCTTAGATCAGATTGAGAACCGTCCCTAAGATTTTAATGAGTCCTGCACAGATTCGGATAATGTCGGATGCGCAAAGATCATCTTACGCAGGCCTTCCGTATTTAAATGGGCGGAAATCGCTACGCCAAACACAGCCGATAGCTCGCAGGCCTGCGGCCCGATGATTGAAGCACCCAACAGGCATCCCGTATCTTTATCGCTGATCACTTTTATGAAACCATCGGCCTCATCCAGGATGCGCGCAGCGCCTGAACCAAGAAAATCAAACTTGCTTATTTTGATATTCAGCCCCTTTGCCTGGGCTTCAGCCTGGCTTAACCCCACGCCAGAAACCTGCGGGTCAGTAAATATGCAGTTGGGCACGACCGCGTTATCCGCTTTGATCTTTTTGCCCATAATATTATCTACGGCAAGCTTTCCCTGATAAGCGGCGTAATGCGCCAGCATAAGCTTGCCTGTGCAGTCACCGGCAGCGTAAATATTCTCAACACTCGTCGCCAGGTAATCATTGACGACAACCGTATTCCTGTCCAACTTTACCCCTATCTTCTCAAGCCCTAAATCGCCTGGATTAGGCGCCCGGCCGACACAAAGCAAAGAAAGCGTAAAATCAGCTGTATCACTTTCAGATACCTCGCTATTAGTTTTAACCTCAATACCGCGTTTTTTAAAAACATTCTCCAGCTTCCTGGATATATCAGCATCAAAACCAGGCAGTAACTGCGCGCACTTCTCCACCAGGGTAACTTTACTACCTAACCCGGAGAAAAGGCTGGCGAATTCGCAGCCGATCACGCCGCCGCCGATAACAAGCAGCGTTTCCGGGATATCTTTTAAATTAAGCAATTCAGTGCTTGAAATTATCTTCTTGTGGTCAAATTTCAGCTGCGGCAATTCCATAGGAAGAGAGCCGGTGGCAATGATAATATTTTTCGCCTGGATAATCTTATCGCCGGCCTGGATCTGGTTTACGCTCAAAATCCCGGCTCGGGCGCTGATCAAATCAACGCCCTTAAGCGAAAAACGCATCCCCGCGCTCAATTGCTGGATGATCTTTTCTTTCCGCTCGATAAGCTTGTTAAGGTCAAAAGTAGCTTCTTTGGACTCAACGCCAAAAAGCGATGCCTTTTTGACCAGTGAATAGACTTTTGCCGATTGGATAAATGTCTTTGTGGGGATACAACCCTGGTTAAGGCAAACGCCGCCCAAAGCTTCAGAATCAATGAGGCAGGATTGAAGAGAAAGTTCTTTTGCGCGCAGCGCAGCGTTAAAACCCGCCCAACCTGCTCCGACGATGGCAAGATCATACATAATAGACAAGGCCAAATTAAACTCCCAGCTGCTGCGCTGAATCACGGACAGAACCAGCGCAGGCCAGAAGTTTATCTTTTAATTGCTGCTCCAGGTCAAGTTCAATGACCGCCTCAATACCGTTTTTGCCCAGCCGGCATGGCACGCCGATGCAGGAACCTTTGACCCCGTATTCGCCATTAAGATAAGCGCAAACCGGTATTGTTTTCTTCTCGTCTTTTACGATCGCCCGGGTGATCGCTAAGATAGCCGCGCTTGGAGCAAAAAACGCGCTGCCTGTGCCAAGGTTAGCTACGATCTCGGCTCCGCGGCCTATCGTGCGTTTAACCAAATGCGCTGCCTTTTCTTCGTCAATAAATTCATCAAGCGGCACGCCTTTTACTTTGGCCAGGCCCGCCAAGGGAAGCATACCTTCACCGTGGCTGCCGATAACCATTGCTTCAATGTCCGTATTGGGGATATTCAACTCCTGCGAAATAATGTTGGTAAACCTGGCTGAATCAAGGCTTACACCCATGCCAAAAACCTTACTGCTCTTAAAACCTGTGGCCTTTAAAACGTAATATGTCATTACATCAAGCGGATTGGTCACGACCAATACGATCGCGCTTTTTGCCAGTTCTTTTATCTTTAAGCAGATATCCTTAAGGATACTGGAGTTTTTAGCCAATAATTCTTCCCGCGTCATTCCCGGTTTGCGCGCAAGGCCAGCGGTAATGATCACCAGTCCGGAATCTTTTATATCCGCGATATCCTGGCTGCCTTTAATATTATAATTATACTTTAACAAAGGCCTGGTGTCTTCTAAGTCCAGCGCTTTGCCATGGGCAAGGCCGTTGACCACATCAATAAGCACAACATCACCTAAGCCTTCCTGGACCAAGCGCATAGCGGTCAAGCTTCCTACATTACCGGCGCCAATAACGGAGATTTTCATCTTATTTAGAGCTTTCCTTTTATTTTGCTGATCACTGCATCCGCCATCTGGGATGTGCCTACAGCGGAAGGATCATCTGCTTTAGGTTTCAGGTCATAAGTAACAAACTTGCCCTCTTTGACCACTTCCCTTAAAGCATCCTCCAAAAGCTTTGCGGCCTTATCTTCATTCAAATGTTTTAGCATCAACACACCGGATAAGATCATCGCTGAAGGATTAACCCTGTTCTTGCCTTTATATTTTGGCGCAGAACCATGCACTGCCTCAAAAACAGCTGCTTCTTCGCCGATATTCGCTCCCGGTGCAAGCCCCAGCCCGCCGATAAGCCCGGCGCAAAGGTCAGAAAGGATATCTCCGTAAAGGTTAGGCAATAGCAGGATATCGTAATTAAACGGTTTCTGCACCAGTTGCATCGCCATATTATCAACCAGCGCTTCCTCAAAAATAACCCTGCCCTCATATTCACCGGCGACCTTGCGGCAGGATTTCAAGAACAGCCCGTCTGTAAATTTCATAATGTTGGCTTTCTGCACGCAGGTGACCTTCTTACGCTTATTTTTTAAGGCGTATTCAAAGGCAAAACGGGCGATCCTTTCAGAAGCGGTTGCCGAAATAGGCTTAATAGAAATACCTGAATCCGGCAAGATCTTTTTCTTTGTGTTCTTTTGTATATGCTCAATGATCTCTTTTGTTTCGGGTTTACCCTCCTCAAACTCAATCCCCGCGTACAGGTCTTCGGTATTTTCCCTGACGATCACAAGGTCAATATCCTGATAACGGCTGACGGACCCGACAAAACTCTTCACCGGGCGCAAACAAACATAAAGTTCAAGCGCCTGGCGTAAAGCCACATTTACCGAGCGAAAACCCGAGCCAATAGGAGTGGTGATCGGGCCTTTTAAAGCTACTTTGTTCTTCCTGATGGAATCAAGGACTTTACCGGGAAGCAACTCTCCGGTTTCACTGAGCGCGTCGCTGCCGGCAAGCATCTCTTCCCAGGTAATAGACACTCCCGTAGCATCAATACACCTTTTTGCTGCCAGGGAAACTTCATAACCAATGCCATCGCCAGGAATAAAAGTAACAGTATGTTTCATTAAACTTTCAGCTCCCCGTATTTTTTATAGTAGTTGATGATCCCGCCTTCTTTAAGCAGTTTCTGCATGAACTCCGGCAGAGGCTTTATCTCCAGGTCAATGCCTTTGGTCAGATTCCTCACCAGGCCTTTTTCCAGGTCGATCTCTAAATCGTCATACTCGTCTATCTTATCGGTATCGGTCTGGATCAAAGGCAGGCCGATATTAAAACCATTACGGAAGAATATGCGGGCAAACTGTTTTGAGAGAACAGCCTTGATCCCGGCTTCCTTGATCACTAGCGGCGCCTGCTCGCGGCTTGAGCCCATGCCAAAGTTATTCCCGGTAACCAGGATAGATTTTCCAGGGATGATCTTTTTAGGAAAATTCGGGTCAATATCCTCCATGATATGCTTGGCCAGCTCCTTCATATCGGTGATAGCGAATTTATAACGGCCTGAGATGATAAAATCC
>Ga0265297_10010275_pt1 | contig 11815 bp, 9 predicted proteins | sample Munlanlwell13791_FD_192502 | JGI IMG/M metagenome (GOLD analysis project Ga0265297, IMG submission 192502) | Leachate microbial communities from a municipal landfill in Southern Ontario, Canada - Leachate well 137-91 | ecosystem: Engineered > Solid waste > Landfill > Unclassified | place...
AAATTATAAACGAGCATTAATGGAGTCCACACCTGATTATAGTGCAATACTGGAGGAAATCTCACAGCTTAGCAAACTTCTATCTGAAGCGAAAAACATTAAGATAAATCTTGAAGAAAATAAACTTATATTTGCTGATCTTCAGAATGAAATCAGATTAGCTGAAAATAAAAGAGATGAATTGTCTGCTAAGAAACAGCAGCTGGAACAATATCTTGACTCATTGGAACCGGACACTTCCTATAATGATGAAGAATTCTTAAATGCTTATACAGTAGCAAAAACAGATTATGAGAATGCGAAAGCAATGCTTGATGCTGAAAAAGAAAATCTGAAGACTCTCCAAAGGGAATTAGTAAAAATAGCAAACCCTCTGCTTGTAGCACAATCAGCTGTTGATGCAAAAGTTCTGGAAAAACAGACTTATATAGCTTCTCATCCAAGTACTGGAGTTCCAACATCAGCTGAGCTTCTTGCCAAAGAAAATGAACTGATTGCAGCCGAGAATGCAGCTTCACCTGATGCAGCTCTCATAAATCAGCTCAGAAATGAATTAAATACAATGATATCTAAGTATTTTGAATATATGCCGGTACAGGAGCAGATTAGTGAGTATGACAGGCAGATTGCCATACTTAACTCTGACCTTACCCTAATCAAGAATCAAGAAAGAGATATAAACACTTCGATTACACATTCACAGAATAAAATTAATGTTTTACAATTTACACATGATGATTTATATGAAATATACCTTCCTTTAAAGGCTAGATTTGAATATGCTGATAAAGAAACAGAACTTGTAAATACATCTGCGAATCTTATATCTGCGCAAGAAGAACTGAATGCTTTAAATGAACAAAAAACATTACTTGAAGCAAAAATAATGACACAAGCACAAGCAGATGCTCTAGTATCAAGCAGACAGAAAGATTTAAATGATAAACAGGCTGCTTATGAAAAACAAAAAGCTCAGGATGAGCTTGATGAACAGATAAATAAAATGAATCTTGATAATATGAAAAGGGAAATAACACAGCAAGAAGCATTAGTTGATAGACTTAAAGAAAAAGCTGTAAACGGGACAATTACCGCTCCAGTCAGCGGAATGATTTTAAATCTTCAGTATGTTGCTGGTGAGAAAACAAGTGCAGGAGGAGTTGTTGCTGAAATTGAGATAAGTGAAAAAGGATATACCATGAGCTTCTCAGTTACTTTAGAGCAAAGCAGAAGACTAAGTGTCGGGCAAGTTGCAGAAGTTCAGTATTATTATGGTTCTACTGCACCGTATGCTGAAATTTCTGCAATTAAAACAGACTATTCAAATCCTCAGTCAAGCAGGATAATAGAGCTCGAAGTAAGAGGGGACAATATTTATCCAGGTCAGACTTTGTATGTCGCTTTAGGAGAAACAGGAAGGGATTTTGAGTCTGTTATTCCAAACAGCGCTATCCGTGAAGACAATAAAGGCAAATTTGTATATATTGTTGAAGCAAAAAACACTCCAATTGGAAACAGATATATTGCAAGAAGAGTTGATGTGCAGATTATTGCTTCAGATGATGCTTCTTCAGCGATATCAGGAGTAAATGCTTATAGCAGTTATATTATAACTACTTCATCAAAACCAATTACTGATGGAATGCAGGTGAGGCTGATTGAAAACGGATACTAGAGTTAAAAATTCACTTTCATATAGGATAATAATATTCATCTGCATACTTGCCTTTCTTGTATCACTGTATTCTATCTTCTTAGGTATTAGCAGAAAAGCAGTTAGTGAAAGAACAGAACAGTATGCAGCTCAAAGATGGATGAATGAGGATTCTGCATTTAATTATGCGCAAATTTCTTGTTTTTTTACTTCTGATGCTAATTTTAGTAAAAATAATATTTTATCCTTAAGCCGTTCATATGATGAGAGAATGATTACTGAATCAATATCATCCCAAGCAGGCGGAAGGTTATGGATACATGCTTTCAGCGGACAAGGTAAGGTAATTGTTGATTCATCAACTAACATTCAGACTCAGGTTACAGCTGTCGGTAACGACTTCTTTTTCTTTCATGACATTGAGCTTTTATCAGGTAATTACTTTACTGATGACCCTTTAAATAATGATCATATAATTATAAGCGAGTATCTTGCATGGCAATTATTCGGTTCTTACGATGTAATTGGAAAAGATGTATTCATATCGAGTGTCCCTTATTATGTAAGCGGTGTTTCAAAGGATGCATATGGGGAAGGTGGAACTGCTGAACCGCATATATATATGCAATATGATGTTTATGAAAAAATGGACAATACTTTATTTATATCCTGTTATGAAGTGCTGCTTCCTAACCCTATTTCAGAATTCGCTTTAAATATTGTAAAGTCATATATTTCATTAGATGCATTGGAATATGAAATTATCCAGAATACATCACGATTTAGTCTAGTAAATACATTTAAGACACTTGGTAATCTTACAGACAGGAATGTAAAAATAAATAAAGTAATATATCCTGAATGGGAAAACCAATCGAGAATACTTGAGCAAACGCTTGCATATCTTCTCTTGATAAGGATTATTATATTGTTCATTATTGCAGTTACACTGATGATAATGATTATCATATACAGAATGAAGATATCAGTTTTCTTTGAGAAATCATTCAAATTTATTAAAACTAAAGCAAAAAATACTAAAGTAGCTAAAGCTATATCAGATAAAAGGAGAAAAGAGTATGAAAAAATGGAATTTCATTAAAACACTTACAGCTGTATGCATCATTTTAGTTATGCTGACACAGCTTGTTTCCTGCAATAATAAGAAAGAAGTGAAAAAGGAAGTACTGGACCATGTTTTTCGCAGAACTGAAATAGCCATACCTGATAAAATGCAAAACGTAAACAGCATGTATTTCGATGGCCAGAGAATTAACATGATAGGTACAGGATACAATGAAGAAGATTACACTCAGTTTTACATAGTATACAGCGTTAATCAAGATGGTTCAGACCCTATTGAGAAGAAGCTTAATCTGGATTTTTCAAAAATGGAAGGATATGACGGTTCATATTTGTCAAATATTACTGTTCTTCAGGATGGACGCCTGTTAGCTGTTGTTGAGGCATGGGTATCAGACAAGATGACTGGAGAGTATAAATCAGATAATTTCATCATTGTTATGGATGAAGTAGGAAAAATACAGAAAAAAATCAACATAAAGGAAATGCTTAAAGATTTCATTACAACAGATTACTTTTATGTTGGCATGATTACTGCTGATTCAGAGGGTAACCTCTATTTATCTTCTGACCGTACTGTATTTGTACTAAAAGAAGATTTCTCATTTTTCTTCAAAGTCGATATGGAGGAGAATTCCTGGATGAACAGAATGTTTAACTTTGATGGAGGGAAAGTCGCAGTAGCAATTAATGCAGAAACTCCTGAGGGATACAAAATGCAGATACGGATAATTGATACTGAAACTAAAGGATTTACGAATGAAGTTACAGTAAATGAGCATCTTCAGAATAATATATATAACATATTCTCAGGACAAGACCATTCGTTATACTATTCCACTCAGTCAGGAATATACGGATATGATATAGAAAACAACGAGAGCAGAGAACTTCTTGACTGGATAAATTCAGATATCGAAAATCCGAATATAAATATGATTACTGCAATTTCTGATAAGAAGTTTGTATGTGTCGGTTATGAGTATGATGAATCCACATGGACGAGCCGGAATTTCCTTCTGCTACTTGACTATATACCACCTGAGGAAGTAGTTCCTAAATACCTTATAACTCTAGCGACCGCATATGGTTCATATGATATACGTAAAGCTGTAATAGAATTCAATAGAAGCAGCCAAGAGTACAGGATTCAAATAAAGGATTATTATGATCAAGAAGAAAATGTTGATTATGATAAGATAATAGAAAAGCTTAATAATGATATTATAGCAGGGAATATGCCTGATATACTTCTTGTTAATTCAGAAATGCCCTTTGACAGTTATGTTTCCAAAGGATTGTTTTATGACTTATACAAACTCATGGAAAAGGATGAAAATTTCAACAAAGAAGACTATTTCACCAATGTTCTTGATGCTCTGAGCGTAAATGGTAAATTGTATTCCATATCTCCTTCTTTCACAGTCAGCACAGTAGCTATTAAAAGCAAATTTGTAAATCCGGGAACTACAGGATGGACAATGGGTGAACTACAGGCTCTTCTGGCAAAACTTCCTCCTGAGACTGTAACTTTCCTAAGTGAAAATCGTGCTGGCATTATGAATATAGCTATGAATCTTTCATTAGGCCAATTCATTGATAAAGATACAGGTAAGTGTTATTTCGATAGTCAAGACTTCATAGACATTTTGAAATTTGTAAAAACATTTGATGAAAAATCATTTTGGGATAATATTGATTATGAAAATCTTCCTCCGGATTTCTGGGATAAGTATAATAAATCATATGAAGAAGACAGAGCTATTCTAAACTACATGACATTAAGTTCATTTTATCAGCTCACTGAAATGAGGGATTATACCTTTAAAGATGATATTACTTTCATAGGCTTTCCAAATTCAAAGAGAGAAGGGTCAGCAATATCAGTATATAGCCGTATAGCTATCTCTTCAAAATCAAAACTCATAGATGGTGCCTGGGAGTTTGTAAAGACATTCCTGTCTGATAAGTATCAGGAAAGTCTGACATATGAGTGGCCAATCAAAATTTCCGCTTTTGATAAACTAGGACAAAAAGCTATTGATGGAGAAGGTACAGGAGGTATTATAAGACCGTTAAAAGAAGAATATGATGATATTATGCCATATCCCACTCCTGAAGTATCAAGGATTACAGAGGATGATGTCAAATACATAAAAACTTTTATTCAAAGCGTAAACACTTTGCAGACCTACGAGCCTGGTGTTCTTGAAATAATTGAGGAAGAAACAAAAATGTATTATGCCGGAAACAAAACAGCTGAAGAGACAGCCAGGATTATACAAAGCAGAGTACAGATATACATTAGTGAAAGCAGGTAAACTTTCAAGCGAATATAAGGATGACGAAAAAAATACTTGATTATTGATTTCTCATCCTGTATACTAATTTAGGTGCGTTATTTAGGAGGTGAAGATAATGGCTAAATGTGAAATATGTGAAAAAGCTACAGTGTTCGGTAATAACGTCAGTCACTCTGAAAGAAAAACCAGCCGTACTTTTAAACCAAATATCAGAAAAGTGAAAATAGATGACAATGGAACTGTTAGAAAAGCTAATATATGTACAAGTTGTTTACGTTCTGATAAAGTTAAAAGAGCATAATTTTAAAAAAAAAGAGTAAGCTCTTTTTTTTTGTGTAATTATGAATTATTGACAAGGATTCAGACAATAGAGTACAATCATTAAAGATGTTTAGTATGGAGGAAAAATATGATTACAGCTGGTGATTTCAGAAACGGAATTACATTTGAAATGGATGGAGTAGTGTATCAGATAATAGAATTTCAGCATGTAAAACCAGGTAAAGGCGCTGCATTTGTCAGAGCAAAAATACGTAATGTTAAGTCAGGATCAATTGTTGAAAGAACATTCAATCCATCAGACAAATTTGAACTTGCCCGAATGGAAAAGAAAGACATGCAATACCTTTATTCTGATGGGGACCTTTTCTATTTTATGGATGTTGAAACATATGATCAGCTTCCTATCAACGGAGATGCTCTTGGTGACACACTGGAATTTGTTAAAGAAAATGAGATAGTTCAAATTTTATCATACAAAGGTGAGATTTTCGGAGTAGAACCTCCAAATTTTGTGGTTTTGGAAGTTACTCATACAGAACCTGGTTTTGCAGGAAATACTGCACAGGGAGCTACAAAACCTGCTACTGTTGAAACAGGCGCACAGATCAAGGTTCCTTTATTCGTAAATATCGGTGATCTTGTCAGAGTTGATACTCGTACCGGCGAATATATGGAGAGAGCATAATGCCTGTCCGTGTTACTATCTGGAATGAATACCGGCATGAATTAACAGATGAATCCGTAAAAAAGATTTATCCTGATGGAATACATGAAGCTTTAAGAAATCAGTTGTCTTCTGAAACAGATTTTGTTATAAGGACTGCAACTTTAGACCAGCCCGAACATGGTCTTACAGATGAGGTTATAGAAAATACTGATGTTCTTCTCTGGTGGGGTCATATGGCTCATGGACAGGTTAAGGATGAAATAGTTAAGAAGGTTGCTGACAGAGTAAGAAGGGGAATGGGTATTATTCTTCTTCATTCCGCACATGCCAGCAAACTTATGCAGGTTCTCACAGGATGCTCTGGCAGTTTGTCATGGCGTGAACAGAATGAAAAACAGATAATGTGGAATATGAAGCCTACACATCCCATTACAGAGGGAATAGGTGAGTATATTCTCATTGAACATGAAGAAACATATGGCGAACCATTTGGTATTCCGAATCCTGATGAACTTATATTTATTTCATGGTTTTCCGGTGGAAATGTATTCCGTTCAGGATGGGTCAAGAATATCGAAAACGGTAAACTTTTTTATTTTCAGCCAGGACATGAGACTTTCCCGTCATACAAAAATCCTCAGGTAATACGAGTTTTAAAAAATGCCATCAGATATATCAAGCCATCTGGATACACTGAACATGTCGATAGTATATGGCAGAAGGAACCTGTAAATAGGTAATATGCTAAATCCAAAACCGGTATCACATACCAATCTGGAAGAAATAAAGGAATACTTCATATATGCTCATAAGCATATGTCTTTGGCTCAGTTCACTACAACCTATCTTTGGCGTCACAGCACTGGCCTATTATATGATATCCAGGATGATTTTTTATTCCTATTTGAGAAAAGATATAATTATGCTGCTCCACTTCCTCTTGGAAACGGCGATATATTTAAAGCTCTTGAAAAAGTTAAAGAGTATAAAAGATATATCGGTGGAAATAATCTTGTTTATTGCATAGATGAAGATAAGGTCAAACTTTTTAAGGATTTATATGAAATTAATGAAGAGCCTGATTTTGCTGAATATGTTTATCTAGCAGATGACTTGGTGAACCTTGCAGGCAAGAAATATCATGCAAAAAAAAATCATTTAAATCAGTTTGTTAAAAATAATGAATACACTTATGAAAAAATTAGTGCTTCAGATATACCTCTTGTTATGGACCTGCTAGAGCAGTGGAATGAGAAGAAAGAGTATTCAACAGACTTGAATGTTGAAAAACAAGCTATAAACGAACTCCTGAATTATGATATTGGGGTAGATTATAAAGCAGGAGCCATATTATCAGATAACAAAGTGATTGCATTTGCCATTGGTGAAAGAATATCTGAAGACATGGCATGTGTATACTTCGAGAAAGCTGATACAAATATTAAAGGCTCGTATGCGGTAATTAATAATGAATTTATCAGAAATGAATTTTCTGATGTAATGTATATAAACAGGCAAGAAGACCTTGGACTAGAAGGCCTAAGAAAAGCGAAGGAAAGCTATAACCCTGCTTTTAAAATCAAAAACTACTCTATGAAGATTTAGAATCAACAATAATCTTATCAAACTGACTGTAGTATAATTTTGAATAAAAACCTGCTTTTGCTAGAAGTTCAGTGTGATTGCCTTTTTCTACAATTCTACCATCATCAATAACTAGAATTACATCAGCATTCTTAATAGTAGACAATCTGTGCGCTATTATAAATGAAGTACGGTTCTTCATTAGATTATCCATTGCTCTTTGTATTAGGATTTCTGTTCTAGTATCGACATTGGATGTTGCTTCATCAAGTATAAGCATTGGATTATCTGCCATAATGGTTCTGGCAATTGTCAGAAGCTGCTTCTGCCCAGAGGAGATATTGCTTGCTTCCTCATTTATTACCATGTCATAACCTTCTCCACTAGAAAGTATGAAATGCTCAGCACACGCTAAGGAAGCTGCTTCCTGTACATCTTCCAATGAGGAATCAGGATTTGAATATGATATGTTATCACGTAAAGTTCCATTGAATAACCATGTATCTTGAAGAACCATACCAAAAAGACTTCGTAAGTCTGCACGTTTCATATCCCTGATATCTATTCCATCAATTGTTATGCTTCCCGAATCAACTTCATAAAATCTCATCAGCAGATTAACGAGAGTCGTTTTACCAGCACCAGTCGGACCGACTATAGCAATTTTTTGGCCTGCCTTTATATCAATAGTAAAATCTTTAATTATATTTGTGTTTTTATCATAACCAAAGAAAACGCTATTGAAGGAAACATCTCCCCTAATAGTAGATAAATCATATGTTTTGTCGGTATCTTGTGTTTCTTCCGGTTCACCTAAAAACTGAAATACTCTTTCTGCAGCAGCTGCTGTACTTTGCAAAGTGTTTGCAATTCCAGCAGTCTGGCTCATAGGATGATTAAACTGTCTTACATATCTTATAAATGCTTGTATATCCCCAACCTGAATGCTGTTGGATACTACCAGATATCCACCCATTACACATACTGCAACATATCCTATGTTTCCTATAAAACCCGTAACAGGCATCATAAGACCTGAAAGAAACTGTGATTTCCAAGAACTTTTATAAAGCTCATTGTTATATTTTTTAAACTCTTCAATGGAGCGTATTTCGCCGTTAAATACTTTTAGTACCAAATGGCCAGAGAGCATCTCCTCAATATGACCATTCAGATTACCAAGATTTTTTTGCTGAGCTTTAAAATATTTCTGTGATTTTTTAACTAAAATTGCTACAAAGAGAGAGGTGAGAGGAACAATAATAATTGTGACACCGGTCATCAGAGGTGAAATCAACAGCATCATTACTAAAACACCGATAATTTGTGTAACTGTTGATGTTATCTGTGACAAGCTCTGATTAAAAGTCATAGTTATGGTATCAATATCATTAGTAACACGGCTCAAAATATCACCATGAAGATTAGTATCGAAATAGCTTAAAGGAAGTTTATTAAACTTATCAGCCATGTTTTTTCTTAGTTCATATCCTATTTTTTGAGAAACTTTATTAGATATAAAACCTTGTACAACATGAAATAAAGAATATCCTATATGTAGAAATATCAGGAACAGTATAATACGAGCAATATAAATAAAATCAATCTGACCGTTTTTTTGCATGACTCCAATATACAGTTCAGTGGTAATAAGTCCCATTTGTCTAGGTGAAAGTACATTGAAAATTGTCGAAGCGACTGAAAATAGCATAGATATAAGAAGCAAAAACCAATATGGCTTCAAGTACAGAAATAATTTTTTCATGGTTCCCTTGAAATCTTTTGGTTTTTCTACAAGTCTCATTGTAGCTCTTGGCCCGCCTCTTGGACCTGGGACAGGTCTGTCAAATTTATCACTGCTTTTATTTGGCATTGTCATAACAGTTCCTCCTTTGTCAGTTGTGATGAAGCTATCTCATAATAAATGCTGCATGTTTCTAATAGATCATTATGCTTTCCAATTCCTACAATTTTTCCAGAATCAAGAACAATAATCTGGTCTGCATTCATGATAGTACTGACTCTCTGAGTAATAAGAATGACTGTAGAATTTATAGTCATGCTTGCTAATGCAGATTTGAGTTTTGACTCAGTCTGAAAATCCAATGATGAAAAACTATCATCGAAGATATATATTTTTGGAGAACCTATAAGTGCGCGGGCAATAGAAAGTCGCTGCTTTTGGCCTCCTGATACATTCATTCCTCCCTGAGCGATATTATGATTATATCCATCTTCTTTATCATTAATAAATTCAGCTGCCTGAGCAATATGAGAAGATTGCGTTATTTCTTCATTAGTTACATTTCGACCAAAACCAATATTGCTCTCTATGGTTCCGGAGAAAAGAATATTTTTCTGTGGAACATAACCTATACGTTCTCTTAATTCATGCGTGCTAAACTGTTTGACATCAACACCATCAACATATACTGTTCCTTTTGTTGTATCATAGAGTCTGGGTATAAGATTTGCCAGTGTGCTCTTGCCACTGCCTGTAGAACCTATAATTGCTGTTAATTCACCAGGTTTTGCTGTAAAAGAAACATTCTTCAAGGCTGGTTCTAATGCATTCGGATATATGAATGTAACATCATAAAATTCAATTAAACCTGTTGCTATTGGTGTTTGAAGATCCTCTTGTAAAGGATTTTTTATAACAGGTTCTGTTTCGAGTATCTCATTTATTCTTTTAATCGAAACCATAGCTCTAGGAATTATCATGAATGTCATGCTTAACATCTGAAAACTGAACATTATCTGCATTACATACTGGATAAAAGCCATAAGATCACCGACTTGTATAGATGAATCTGCTACAAGAGCGGATCCAAGCCATAATACAACTACTGTTGTAATATTCATAATAAATATCGTCATGGGCTGAAGTATAGCCATTATCCGGCCGATAACAAGATGTAGTCTTGTTAAAGAAACATTTGCATCATTAAACTTGTCATCCTGAGTTTTTTGTGCGTTAAAAGCTCTTATGACTCTGATTCCGCTTAGGTTTTCTCTGGTAATAAGATTAAGCTTGTCAACATTTATCTGCATCTGTTTGAATTTAGGTACAGTAAAAATAAAATTCAATCCCATTACTGCAACAATAGCCGTACAGGATATTATCAGTATCCATGAAAGGCCTTGTCCATAACGTATTGCCATTATAATGCCTCCTATAGCCATCATAGGAGCTGAGATAGCCATACGTAAAGTCATGTCAAGAAAATGCTGTACCTGAGTTATGTCATTAGTGCATCTTGTTATAAGGGAAGCTGTGGAAAATTTGTCAAACTCGGTCAAAGAGAAGGATTCAACCCGTGTAAATACAGCATATCGTATATCTGCTGAGAATTTAGCAGAAACTCTGGAAGAAATGAATCGTGCAATAATCTGGCATATAATACCGATTAGTGCAACAGCAAGCATTATACCTCCTATTTTTAGAATATATGGTGTATCACCAGATGGTATACCTGTATTTACGATATCAGACATATAGCTCGGCAGATAAAGATTAGCCATCGCTTGAGCGAAAGTTAAGGCTAGCACTACAGCAACTTTCCACCAGTCCTTTTTTAAGAATTTAAGTATTTTAACCACTATTTATCCTCCTCTTTCTCCAGAATTTCACTAGCCTGATTCAGAAGCAATATTAAATTCAAAGTTTTTTCATCAGTTAATCCGGATATAAGCATATCTGCTTGTTCCAGTTCTTTTTTTGCCATATCTTCAAATATTTGGAGGCCTTTGTCAGTTATGCATACTAAAATCCTGCGTCTGTCATCGGTATCAAGGGTTCTTTCAATAAGTTTCCTGTCCTCTAATGAGTTCAGTACTGCAGTTACATAAGACCTTGAGAGATTTAATTTATGGCTTAAATCAGAAGGATAAACAGAAGTATTTTTTTCTGTCTGCATCTTCAGAATACTTCTAAGTACTACAAATTCGTGAAATGCAACATCAGCAGACATTCTTTTTCGACGTAATGTTATGGTGAATTTGTGAATCGCATTGAGAAGCTCTTCATTTAAACCTGATTTCTTAGTCATTTTTGTTTCTCCTTATTGATTAAGTAAATGAATAGTTCACTAATTGAATTATATTTCTGTTTTGCTTGAAGTCAATAGAAATATCAGTTTTAACCTATCATTTTTTATTCATACTGGTATAATTATGTAAGCGAGGTACTTATATGCCATTGACTGGACAAGAGAGAATAGCAAGAATACTTAAAAGGCA
>Ga0265297_10010277_pt1 | contig 11814 bp, 10 predicted proteins | sample Munlanlwell13791_FD_192502 | JGI IMG/M metagenome (GOLD analysis project Ga0265297, IMG submission 192502) | Leachate microbial communities from a municipal landfill in Southern Ontario, Canada - Leachate well 137-91 | ecosystem: Engineered > Solid waste > Landfill > Unclassified | place...
TGTCGATCTCAGGGATGCAAAGACGGTGGCAGGAGCGGTTGAAGCGATCGATATGTTTATCCGCCCTGAACACGTTGATGGTCCCGTCCTTGACCCGGAAAGCCTTCAATCCTTCGAAAACAGCCTGCGCATAGTGAAGGACGGTTAATGAAGGCAGCATGTGTACATGTGCAAAAGGTGTGATCCTGGCCGGGCCCCATTTACCGTTCTTATAGTCCATTCTGAGCATATGGTCGCTGAAGACATCTCCGAAGCCCAGTCCCGAAAAATCCACTTTATGGATCTTTGTCTTCTTCGCTTTTTTGATCTGCATGGTCATGTGTACCACCTGCCTTGTGTATTAAATTTACATCTGGGGAAGAGGGGACTCGAACCCCTACGCCTTGCGGCACATGATCCTAAGTCATGCTCGTCTGCCAGTTCCGACACTCCCCCGTATACTTTTCGAGTGAAAAGTGCCCATCATTCTATCAAATATACTGCGGCGAAGCTATAGCCTCCCTGCTCGAATTCTCATTGTACGCCACCCTGCGTACAAGTTACAATCTCCGGCCATGGAAAGATGCAATAAAAAAAGGCAGGGAAGCCGGTACCGGCTTCCCTGCCTTTTAGATATCACGTTATGCAGTCGAATTAGGCGATTCTAGTCTCCGGGTTTACCGATGGTCCAGAGCATCTTGATAGCGCCGATGACAGCTGCCGGGGCTACCAGCACCGTAACATAGGCCAGTACACCGGCGATGAAAGTGTCGATACCCAGGAATTTAAGAGGTGCAAATGCATTGCCGACAACGATCAAAGCGATCGATGCCAGCAGCAGAGACTGAACTTCTTTGGGTGTGATGTTAAGGAAGCCGATTACGATACCCAGGATGACGAGGATGATGGCTATAATAGCATTGCCCGGGAGCACCAGCCCTGCAACCAGAGCGATGACAAGACCCACGATTAAAGCCCAGAAACCAATGAGACCTACAACCCTTGCTTTGTCAACTGCCATTGTATCCTCCTTATTAATTCCTTAAACTTCATTATATACCCTGCAGGGAAATATTGGAATAGGTGATAATACTTAGATGACCGGCTGAAAAAGGAGGGGAGCCGATGAAAAGAGCTGGTGAGCCGTGGAGGGCTCGAACCTCCAACCGGTTGATTAAGAGTCAACTGCTCTACCTGTTGAGCTAACGGCCCGAAAGACAAAATATGGTAGCATCACCCCAAGCTGTAAGTCAAACAGTATAGCTCTGCCCCTTCCTTTCCGTTTGCTTATAATGTAAGGTGTCATGGGAAAGGCATTCGATGTGATGGACCATACTGCAGATATCGGCATCGTTGCATACGGTAACGACCTGGTCACATTATTCTCCAATGCCGCCGCCGGTATGCTGTCCCTGATATCTAAAAGTGGTGGACATGTGTACGACGTTACCAGAACGATAAGCCTGGAGGCTGAAGATAACGAGACGCTCTTGATCGAATGGTTGAATGAGCTACTATACATAATATATACAGAGAAGCTGGTGCTGCATGGATTTGATATAGTTATTGACGAAGGACGATTGACAGCTGAATGTGCCGGACAGAAGCTGAAACAGGGAGGTCTGGTAATAACCAGGGAGATAAAGGCCGCTACCTATCACGACCTGGAGATCACGTATAAAGAAGGCATATATTCAGCTAAAATAATCTTCGATATTTAGGGTTATATCAACTATGGCATGGCAGGGCGAGATACGCAGAATAGATGACTACCGCTGGGAGATACCGCAGGACTATAAGAGCGGTATGAAGGTGCCAGGGCTGGTTTATGCCGACAGCGCCATGCTGGACAAGATCAGGGAAGAGCAGTCGCTGGAACAGGTGGCCAATGTTGCCTTTCTGCCCGGTATAGTCGGCCGCTCTCTGGCTATGCCGGATATCCACTGGGGCTACGGGTTCCCCATCGGCGGTGTGGCTGCGATGCGTGTCAGCGACGGCGTAGTATCTCCCGGCGGCGTGGGCTACGATATCAACTGCGGCGTCCGCCTTTTGAGAACCAACCTTGGCGAGGACGAGGTCAGACCGAAAATTCAGGAATTGATCAATCATCTTTTCAACAATGTTCCGTCCGGGCTGGGCTCGGAGGGCAAGATCAGGATCGGGCAGAAGGAAATGGACGAGGTGCTGGCTTCCGGCGCCGAGTGGGCCGTCAAGAAAGGCTATGGTACCAGACAGGACCTCGAGGTTACCGAGGAACAGGGCTGCATGAAGATGGCCGATCCCGGCAGGGTCAGCGAGCGGGCTAAAAAGCGCGGTATGCCGCAGCTCGGATCTCTGGGCTCGGGCAACCATTTCCTGGAAGTGCAGGCGGTACGCCGGATATACGACAGGACAGCCGCCGCAGCAATGGGAATCACCCGCGAGGGACAGGTATTGATGCTGATACATACCGGATCGCGCGGACTGGGACACCAGGTCTGCGACGACTACCTGAGAATTATGGGCGCGGCCGTCAGAAAATATGAAATAGCCCTGCCCGACCGCCAGCTGGCATGCGCACCGGTGCAATCGGAAGAGGGACGTGACTACCTGGCGGCCATGGCCTGTGCCGCCAACTATGCCTGGGCCAACAGGTTGTGCATCGCGCACTGGGTGAGGGAGTCTTTCACGAATATATTCGGCAAGAGCGTGGATGAGATTGGTCTGGAGCAGGTCTACGATGTGGCCCACAATATCGCCAAGATAGAGGAGCACAGTGTAGATGGAAAAACATTGCGGCTGTGTGTGCACCGCAAAGGCGCGACGCGCGCCTTCCCTGCCGGCAGGAGGGGTGTGCCCGACCGCTATAGCTCCATAGGACAACCGGTGCTGATACCCGGCGATATGGGCAGGTGTTCCTTCATTGCGGTGGGGACGGAAAAAGCTTTGCAGGAGACTTTTGGCTCCACCTGCCATGGCGCGGGCAGGCTGCAGAGCAGGGGCGCTGCCAGGAGAGGGATGCGCGGATCGGATGTGGCGCATGAGCTTGCAGCGAAGGGCATCTATGTTAGAACCGACGATCTGGAGTCGCTGGCGGAAGAGGCTTCATACGCCTACAAGGATGTGGCAGGCGTAGTTGGAATTGCGCAGGGTGCGGGCATATCCCGTAAAATCGCTATGACTGAACCGCTGGGCGTAATCAAGGGATAGGCTGCCTGGAATTGAGATAAAATTAGGCTTTAAGGCGTTTGTCATAATCAGTGCAAGCGTGTAAAATTAGTCAGAAATTTTTAATAAGGAGTGACAATCATGGGTCTAGCAAGAGAAGTAGTGATTATCGACTATTTACGCTCCCCGTTTTCCCGCTCCCGTCCCAAGGAACCCGAGAAGGACCTTTTGAACGGCTACAGGATGGACGAGGTCCTCGCCATGCTCTGGAATGAGATGATCAAGAGGACCAAGCTGGATCCAAAGGAGATCGACGAGGCCATCACAGGCACGGCAAATCCGCTGCTCGAAAACTTCACATTCGGCGGCAAATTCCCTGCATTTTATGCCAACCTGCCTTTCGAGATCTCCACGCAGCAGGTTGACCAGCAGTGCGGCTCAGCACTGTGCGGTCTGAGGACCGGTGTCATGAGCATTGCCTGCGGCTATGCCGATGTGGTCCTCTGTGGCGGCATCGAGCACATGACGCATATCCCCATGGGCGGCGGCGGCGCCATCAAGTATCCGGATGGGCTCATCAACGATCCCAAATATAAGAAGATCGACCTGATGTTCTCCGTCAACATGGGCTTTACCGCCCAGAAGCTGCAGGAGATGGCCGGCATATCCAGGGAAGATATGGACAAGTTCGCTGTCAGGTCGCATCAACTCGCAGCCCAGTCGAAGGAATGGCTGAAGGGAGAGATTATGCCGGTCGAGATCACCCTGCCTGACGGCAGCAAGCAGATGTTCGATTACGATGCTTCTGTCAGGGGCGATACCACTCTGGAGCAGATCGCTGGATTGAAACCTGCCTATAAACCCGATGGAACCATTACGGCAGGCACATCCTCACCGCTTAACGCGGGCGCCACTGCCATGCTGATCATGTCAAAGGACAAGGCCAAGAAGCTGGGCCTCAAGCCCATAGCCAGCTTCGTCTCGTTCGGTGTTGCAGGCGTCGACCCCACCATCATGGGGGCGGGCCCTGTTCCTTCCACAAAGAAGGCCCTCGATGCAGCCGGCCTGAAGGCCAAGGATATCGACTACTGGGAGGTCAACGAGGCGTTTGCCGTTGTCTCCCTGTATGCCGTCAAAGAGTTTGGCCTGAAATGGGACCAGGTCAATGTGCACGGCGGCGCAATGGCTATCGGCCACCCGCTGGGCGCCAGCGGCATCCGGCTGGTCGGCACTCTGGCCCGCATTCTCAAGGAGAAGAAGGGCAAGTATGGCGTCGCCACGATGTGCGAGGGCGGCGGTCAGGGTATAGCGGCTATTATCAAAGCTGAATAATCAGGCACAAGAGCATAACAAACAGGGCGGCCTTAGGCCGCCCTGTTTTTATTTTAATGGCACCGTGTCATTGCGAGGAACGTAGTGACGAAGCAATCTTGTGCGTTCATGCGTGTGTACAGGATTGCCGCGCCCTTCGGGCTCGCAATGACGAATTAAAAGGGATTCCTCGCAATGACGAATAAAAAGTGTTTTCTTGCAATGACCGGTGAATAAAGCGTCATTCCTTCGATGGCTTATCAACGCCGGGACTTTCTGTCAAGCTTGATCAGGAAATATTCCATGCTGTCGTTCAGCGCCAGCCAGCTGGCCTCGATGATATTGGTGGATCCTCCCACGGTGCGCCACTGCACCCTGCCGTTGGACGACTCGATGAACACGCGCACCAGCGAGCCCGTGCCGCTGCTCCCCTCCAGAATGCGCACCTTGTAATCGATCAGATCCACTTTCGACAGGCCGGGATAAAACTCCAGCAGCGCTTTGCGCAGTGCGCGGTCGAGCGCATTTACCGGGCCGTTGCCCTCGGCCGCCGTATGCATGACCTTGCCTTCCACTCTTACCTTGATGGTCGCCTCGGCCAGCAGCTCGCTGCCTATATCATAGGCCGAGGGCAGGCGCCTGTGTCTCTCCACGACGACCATATAATCGACCAGGCTGAAGGACGGCTTATAGCCGTGCTGCGAACGCAGCAGTAGAAGCTCGAAGGATGCATCGGCATCCTCGTATTGAAAGCCCATATTCTCCAGATGCTTGATCTGGTCAAGTATCAGACGCGCCTCTTTGCCGTGAGGCGGCATGGGGATGCCCAGCTCCCTGGCTTTGTAAATGATATTGCTTTTACCGGAGAGCTCGGATACCACAATCATGGGGCTGTTGCCAACGAGCGCGGGATCGATATGCTGATAACTCTCCTCCCATTTAGCCATGGCCGATACGTGCAGTCCGGCCTTGTGCAGGAATGCGTTATTTCCCACGTAGGGGAGGTTGGAGCCCGGCGGAAAGTTGGCCACCTCGGAGACGAAGCGCGAAACCTCGGTCAACTTTGAAAGTTGAGTTTTGCTCAGGCATTTAACGCCGAGCTTGATCTGAAGGGCGGGTATGATGGAGCAGAGATTGGCATTGCCGCAGCGCTCGCCATACCCGTTGATGGTGCCTTCGACGTGAACGGCGCCCGCCTTCACGGCCGCCACCGATACGGCGGTGGCCATATCGCTGTCGTTGTGCGCATGTATGCCCAGCGGGCAGTCCAGTTTTTTGGCTGCCTGCTTGACGGCTTCCGCCGCTTCCCAGGGCAATGTTCCGCCGTTGGTATCGCACAGAACCAGGCAGTCCGCACCCCCTCCGGCTGCCGCCTCTAGAGTACGCAGGGCATAGGCGGGATTCGACTTGTATCCGTCGAAAAAGTGCTCGGCATCAAAAAATACCTTCAGTCCCTTCGATTTCAGGTAGGACACCGACTCTTCGATGACAGCAAGGTTGTTTTCGAGACTGGTTTCCAGCACGCGCTTTACCTGGATATCCCACGATTTGCCCACGATGTTGACTGCCCGCGCGCCGCTTTGCACCAGCGCCTGAAGTCCCGGGTCCCCGGATGCCCGTGTATCCACGCGGCGCGTGCTTCCGAAGGCCACCAGCGTGGCGTTCTTGAGCTTCAGGTTTGCCGCTCGGGCGAAGAACTCGGTGTCTTTGGGGTTGGATCCGGGCCAGCCTCCCTCGATGTAGCGGATACCCAGGTCGTCCAGCTTCTGCACGATCTTGAGCTTGTCGGTGACGGTGAAGGAGATACCCTCCTGCTGCGCGCCGTCCCTCAGCGTCGTATCATAAATCTCGATATGTCTCATTGCATCAGATGCCCCGCTCGATCTCACGAGCTATGACTTTTCCCATACGCTGCGTGCCTGCCTGTTTCATACCGGCAGTCATGATATCTTTGGTGCGATGGCCATCATCGAGCACTTTCAGTACCGCCTTCTCCACGGCGGCTGCCTCTTTGCTCAGCCCCAGTGAATAATGCAGCATCATTCCCGCGCTCAATATGGCTGCTATGGGGTTGGCCAGGTCCTGTCCGGCGATGTCCGGCGCGCTGCCGTGGATTGGCTCGTACAGACCGAAGGCGTGGGAGGATTTACCTGCGGGTATGCCGGCCAGGCTGGCGGAGGGCAGCATGCCCATTGAGCCTGCTAGCATGGAGGCTTCATCGGTAAGTATATCGCCGAACATATTCTCGGTTACGATCACGTCGAAATAAGCCGGATCGCGGATAAGGCGCATGGCGCAGGCGTCCACCAGCATATTATCCACCGTGACGGAGGGATACTCTCCCGCCAGCTCCCCCGCTATCTGTCTCCAGAGCCTGGAGGACTCGAGCACGTTGGCCTTGTCCACGGAAGTCAGCCTGCGGCGGCGCGAACGCGCCAGTTCGAAACCGACGCGCAGTATGCGCTCGATCTCCTTCTCGGTATAGACCATCGAGTCGACCGCCCGCCTGCCGCGGGAGGTGCTCCAGCGCCGCTTGGGACGACCGAAATACAGCCCGCCCGTCAGCTCACGCACCACCATCATGTCCACCTTGCGGACGATCTCCGGCTTAAGGCTGGTGGCATTCTCCAGCACCTTGAACATCCTGACCGGGCGCAGATTGGCAAAGAGCCCCAGCTCTTTCCGTATGGCAAGCAGCCCGTCCTCGGGCCTGGTCGCAGCGCGGGGGTCGTCCCACTTCGGTCCGCCCACTGCGCCCAGCAGCACGGCATCGCACTTCCTGCAGATATCGATGGTCGCCTGCGGCAGGGCGGTGCCGAATTTATCGATGGAAATGCCGCCGATAAATCCCTGCTTGCAGGTGAACCTGTGGCCGAAGCGGCTGCCCACTACATCCAGCACGCGCCGCGCCTCGTCCGTAACGTCCGGCCCGACGCCGTCTCCCGGCAGGACTGCTATATTGAAATTCAAATCACCTTGCTCCGACGCTCTTTTTTCGGATATGTTCTATCAGGCCGCCCGCGTTAATAATCTCCATCATAAAATCCGGATATGGCTTTGCCTTAAAGGTCTTTCCGCTGGACAGGTTGGTAATGGTACCCGTTGCCAGATCCACCTCAACCGTGTCTCCCTGCTTGATATTCTCCACGGCCTCTGCAGATTCCAGCAGGGGCAGCCCGGTGTTGATGGCATTGCGAAAAAAGATACGTGCGAAGCTTTTACCGATGACGCAGGAGATACCTGAGGCCTTGATGGCAGAGGGGGCGTGCTCACGCGAGGAGCCGCAGCCGAAGTTGGATTCGGCCACTATGATATCACCCGGCTTTACCCTCTGCACGAAGTCGGCATCGATGTCCTCCATGCAGTGCGCCGCCAGCTCCCTGGGCTCGTGCATATTGAGGTAGCGCGCGGCGATGATGGCGTCGGTATCTATATTGTCGCCGTACTTATGAATCTTGCCTTTGTGCGGCATTTTATTTGACCTCCTCCGGCCCGGCGATCCTTCCCAGTATAGCGCTGGCCGCCGCTACGGCCGGATTGGCCAGGTAGACCTCCGACCTGGGGTGACCCATGCGGCCGACGAAATTGCGGTTGGTGGTGGAGACACATCTCTCTCCTGCGGCCAGTATTCCCATATGCCCGCCCAGGCAGGGGCCGCAGGTGGGCGTGCTGACCGCTGCGCCGGCCCTGATGAATATCTCGATCAGGCCTTCTTTGAGCGCTTCAAGGTAGATCTGCTGCGAGCCCGGCAGGATGATGCAGCGCACGTGAGGATCGACCTTCCTGCCCTTGAGCACACGCGCCGCCAGGCGCAGGTCATCCAGCCTGCCGTTGGTGCAGCTTCCGATAACAGATTGGTCGATGGCAACATTGCCCACAAGGCTGATGGGCCTGGTGTTGGAAGGCAGATGGGGGAAGGCCACCTGGGGCTCTATTTTGGCTGCATCATATTCGATTACACGCGCATATTCGGCATCTACGTCGGAGGCATACACCGTATATTTACCGCGGGCGCGTCCTTTGAGATAGCGCAGCGTCGCTCCGTCCACCTGAAAAAGGCCGGCCTTGCCTCCCGCCTCGATCGCCATATTGGACATGGTGAAACGGCCGTCCATGCCGAGGTTATTAATTGCCTCGCCGTGAAACTCCATGGCGGAGTAGAGCGCGCCGTCGACACCTATATCTCCGATAGTATAAAGGATAAGGTCCTTGCCGCCGGTCCATTTGCCCGGCTTGCCGTGATAAACGAATTTAATGGTAGGTGGCACCTTCATCCAGATCTCGCCGGTGGCCATGGCCACGGCGATATCGGTCGATCCCATACCGGTGGCGAATGTGCCCAGAGCGCCGTAAGTGCAGGTGTGGGAATCGGCCCCAACGATCACCTGTCCCGGCAGCGCCAGTCCTTTCTCAGGCAGGATGACGTGCTCGATACCCATCTCACCCACCTCGAAATATATCAACCCGTGCTTCCCGGCAAACTCGCGCATCATGGCGGCCTGCGTGGCGGACTGTATGTCTTTATTGGGACAGAAATGGTCCGGCACCATTACGATCTTGTTGGGATCGAAAACATGTGGGAAGCCCAGCCGTTCGAACTCCCTGATGGCGATGGGCGCGGTGATATCGTTGGAGAGCACCAGGTCGCATTTTGCGCTGATGAAATCCCCGGCGCTGACCTTATCTTTACCGCAGTGTGCGGCCAGTATTTTCTCCGCTAATGTCAATCTATCATAATCCTCATTATATTTTGCGGGCTGTCATTGCGAGCCCGAAGGGCGTGGCAATCTTGTATACCCGTGATTAATCACAAGATTGCTTCGTCGCTACACTCCTCGCAATGACATGTTTTATCCCATTCATCCTTTGGCCCTTGGTATCATAAGGACCAGTACGGTTATAAGAGCTGTCGCCACAGCGATGATATACAGCCCGACCCCCGCAGCGATACCGATGGCCGCGGTTACCCAGATGCTGGCTGCAGTGGTGATGCCCATAACCTTGTCGCCGCGCATGCCGCGGAAAATAACACCCGCGCCGATGAAGCCGATGCCGGTGACCACGCCTGCAGCTATCCTGGCCGGATCTACGTTGCCGGTGAACCCCAGTACGGAGACCACGGTGAAGAGCGCCGAACCCAGGCAGATCAGCATATGGGTGCGCAGCCCTGCCGGTTTACCGGCCCTTTCGCGCTGGAACCCGATGGCGCCGCCCAGTGCTGCGGCGAGCAGCAGCCGCAGGCCGGCCTCGAGCTCAGGGCTCATCCCTTTCCTCCTCGCGAGGGGACTTCTTCTGCACCAGCAGGCGGTTAAGCGCATTCATATAGGCCTTGGCACTGGCCACAATGATGTCGGTGTCCGATCCGCGGCCGGTGTAAGTGGCGCCCTCGCTTTCGATGCGAATGAGCACCTCGCCCAGGGCATCTATACCCTCGGTCACGGACGATACGGTGAACTCGGTCAGTGTGTTGGGCACACGAACGATGCGGTTGATGGCCCTGTAAACTGCGTCCACGGGACCGCTCCCCAGTGCAGCATCGGCCAGCACTTCTTTGTTGGGACCTATCAGCCTGACCGTCGCTGTGGGCATGCTGTGGTTGCCGCAGCTCACCCCGACATGTTCCAGGTGATAGACTTCACTGGCAGTGCGGAGCTCCTCGCCTATCAGCGCCTGAATATCGCGGTCGGTGACCTCCTTCTTCTTATCGGCCAGATCTTTAAAGGCCTTGAAGGCGCGTGAGAGCGCCGCTTCGTCCAGCGCATACCCGAGCTCAAGCAGCCTTTCTTTGAAGGCATGCCTGCCGCTCAGCTTGCCGAGAACGAGCGCGCTGGAGGGGACTCCCACCGCCCGGGGGTCCATGATCTCATATGTGCCGGCCTTTTTGATGATGCCGTCCTGGTGGATGCCGGACTGGTGGCGGAAGGCATTGGCGCCCACTATGGCCTTGTTCTGAGGCACGACAAACCCGGTCAGCTCGCTCACCATGCGGCTGGTCTTGTATATCTGCGTGGTATCTATACCGGTAGATAAATGGAACAGGTCGCCACGCGTCTTGAGGGCCATAACCAGCTCTTCCATTGCTGCGTTACCGGCCCTCTCTCCGATGCCGTTAACGGTGCATTCCACCTGTCGAGCGCCTTTGCGGACGGCCTCCAGGCTGTTGGCTACGCCCAGGCCGAGGTCATTGTGGCAGTGAACGCTGATCAAGGCTTTAGATATGTTGGGCACGTTTTTGACAATGCCTTCGATCAGCTTGCCGAACTCGCCGGGTGTGGCATAGCCCACGGTATCGGCGATATTTACCGTGGTTGCGCCCGATTCGATGACGGCCTGGAGTATCTCATAGAGGAATTTAATATCGGTGCGGGTGGAGTCCATGGGCGTGAACTCTATATCATCCAGGTATCCCCTGCCGTGGTCGACCATGCTCGACGCCAGCTTGAGGACATCGTCCTGGCTTTTTTTGAGCTGGTATGCCAGGTGCATGCTGGAAGTGGAAAGAAAAATGTGGATACGTTTTTTCCTGGCCGGTTTGACCGCCTCCCAGGCGCGGTCGATAGCCTCCTTATTGGCGTGGCTGAGGGCGCATACGGTTGTGTTGCTGAGCTCGCGCGCGATCAGGCGCACCGCTTCGAAGTCCCCCTGGGAGGTAACGGGGAAGCCGGCCTCTATAATATCAACGCCAAGCTTCTCCAGCTGGCGAGCGATCTCCAGCTTCTCCTCCGGATTGAGGCTGGTTCCTGCAGCCTGTTCGCCGTCCCTCAGGGTTGTATCGAAAATAAGGACACGTTCACCTTTCATCGATATATCCTCATGTAACGCTGTGGCGGGTATACCCGGATGTGCTATTTCAGCCAGGGCATCATGGCGCGCAGCTTCTTACCCACCACCTCGATCTGATGCTCGGCCTCCTTCCGCTTGAGCGCATTATAAACAGGGCGGTTGGCCTGGTTCTCCAGGATCCACTCGCGCGCAAAGCTGCCGTTCTGGACTTCCTCCAGTATCTCCTGCATCTCGCCCTTGACCGATTCATTGATAATCTGGGGGCCGCGGGTGTAATCTCCGTACTCGGCCGTGTCGCTCACGGAGTAGCGCATGAAGCTCATGCCGCCCCGGTGTATGAGGTCAACGATCAGTTTCAGCTCATGCAGGCACTCGAAGTAGGCGATCTCGGGCTGATAGCCGGCTTCCACCAGGGTATCGAATCCTGCCTTAATCAAGGCGGTCACACCGCCGCACAGAACAGCCTGCTCACCGAAGAGGTCCGTCTCGGTCTCCTCGGCGAAAGTGGTCTCGATAACGCCGGCCTTGGCGCAGCCGATGCCCCTGGCATAGGCCAGAGCCTGCTGCTTGGCCTTGCCTGAAGCGTCCTGGTAC
>Ga0265297_10010279_pt1 | contig 11813 bp, 12 predicted proteins | sample Munlanlwell13791_FD_192502 | JGI IMG/M metagenome (GOLD analysis project Ga0265297, IMG submission 192502) | Leachate microbial communities from a municipal landfill in Southern Ontario, Canada - Leachate well 137-91 | ecosystem: Engineered > Solid waste > Landfill > Unclassified | place...
GGACGAACCGGTCCATCCTCCTGATATCCTTCGGATTGCTGATATGAAGGGAGGGATCGAATCCCTTGACCTCGCAAGCTATCTGGCTGTCAAAGCCGGTGGGATCGAACTGCGTAATCTTTCCGGCGCCGCTTTTGCCCGCAAGCAGGGATGCCCAAAACTCATCCTTGGTATTGCCTACGGGTGTAACGGCTCCAAGGCCCGTTACTACTACTCTTCTTCTCTCCATTAAGCTCTATTAAGCCTTGTTTCCGGTCTTTTCTTCTATATACTTGATGGCTTCGCCTACCGTCTTCATCTTCTCGGCGTCCTCATCGGGTATCTCTGCCTTGAACTCTTCCTCAAGCGCCATAACGATCTCAACCGTATCCAGGGAATCCGCGCCAAGGTCATCTATGAACGTCGCCTGGGGGGTAACTTCTTCCAGTTTTACACCTAACTGCTTCGCTATTATCTCCCTAACTTTATCTGCAACAGCCGACATGTACTCTCCTCCTTGTTGGGTTGACTACATGACCATCCCGCCGTCAATCTTTATTACCTGTCCGGTTATGTATGACGACGCGTCAGATGCCAGGAACATCGCCAGTTCAGCTACGTCGCTTGCTTTTCCGAATCTATTTAATGGGATCATCGACAACATCTGGGCTTTCACGTTTTCAGGAAGCTTTGCGGTCATGTCTGTAGCTATGAAGCCCGGAGCGATAGCGTTCACGTTAACGTTCCTTGATGCCAGTTCTTTTGCTACGCTCTTTGTGATCCCTATTATCCCCGCCTTGGAGGCCGCGTAATTGGCCTGTCCGGCATTACCCATTATACCGATTATTGAGGCTATGGAAACTATCTTGCCGTAACGCTGCTTCATCATAACCTTTGAGGCCGCCTTTGTGCAATTAAATGTCCCTTTTAGGTTTACGGCGATTACGGAATCGAATTCCTGCTCGCTCATCCGGACGATCAAAGCGTCTCTGGTTATGCCTGCATTGTTAATCAGTATATCGATTTTCTGGAATTTGTCAAGCGTCTTATTGACCATATCCTCGACCTGGGAGAAGTTGGTCACGTCGACAACGAAAGTGGCGCTTTTGCGCCCCAGGGACTCTATCTCCTTGCTCGTAGAGTCCAGGGCATCCTGATTCACATCGCAAAGGACTATGTCGCAGCCTTCCTTCGCGAAAGCCAGGGCTATCTCCCTGCCTATACCCCTCGCCCCTCCGGTTATTAAGCATACCCTGTCCTTAAATATCATTGCCGTCTCCTCTCTTTACTCGCGCAATAAAGCATCTTTCACGGACAAAACATCGGAAGATGCCTCTACGTTAAGGCATTCAAGCGCCGGATCTATCCTCCTTAACAAACCGGCCAGGACCTTGCCCGGGCCGACTTCTATATACCTTTTTATCCCGCGTCCGGAAAGGAACTTTATAGAATCCTCCCAAAGCACGGACGATTTCACTTGGATTACTAGATTGGACTTGATCTCGTCCGGGGATTCCTCGAAACCGGCATTTACATTAGTCACGACCGGTATCCTGGGAGGCTTTATCGCCACTTTATCCGCTTCCACGGCAAGCTTTGAAGCCGCCGGTTCCATAAGGCTGGAATGGAAAGCACCGCTTACATCAAGGGGGATGACCTTCCGCGCGCCCTTTTGCCTGGCCGAATTGGAAGCCGCTTCCACGTTCGCCTTGGTCCCGGATATCACGATCTGTCCGGGAGAGTTCAGGTTAGCTATCTCCGCACCCGTCTCCAAACAGGCCTTTCTGGTCTCTTCAAGGGAAAGCCCTATTACCGAAGCCATGGTGCCGGGATTCTGCTTGGATGCTTCTTCCATGAATTGACCGCGTTTTCTTACAAGCATTACCGCATCGTCAAAAGAGATCGAACCTGCCGCAACGAGCGCAGTATACTCGCCGAGACTGAGCCCCAGCACAGCCTTCGGCACAAGCGGAGCCTCTAGAGCCGACTCAAGGGCCCTCAATGCGGCTATCGAGGCCGTTAATATAGCCGGCTGGCAGATATCCGTCCTTGTCAACTCTTCCTTGGGCCCGTCAAAACATAACTTTGCTATGTCAAAACCAAGGATGTTATTGGCTTTTTCGAATATGACTTTTGAAGCGGGGAATTGCCCGTATAATTCCTTGCCCATTCCTACGTACTGGGCACCCTGTCCCGGGAATATTATGGCAGTATCTACCATTCTATTACGCATGACCCCCATACAAAACCGCTTCCGAAAGCAACCATGAGCACCTTGTCGCCCTTCTTTACCCTGCCTTCTTTTACAGCTTCATACAGGGCAACTATAGCGGAAGCCGCCGACATATTGCCGTATCTTTCCACGTTCACGAACGCCCTATCGGAAGGTATGCCTACGCGTTCGATAACGGCTTCTATTATCCTCCTGTTGGCTTGGTGGGGTATTATGCAATCGATATCCTTCGTAGTAAGTCCGGCTTTCTCAATGGCCCTGTTCACCGCATCGGTCATTACCCTTACTGCGTTTTTGAAGACTTCGTTGCCTTCCATCTTAAGGAAATGCAACCCTTGGGTTACGGTCTCGTGTGAGGCCGGATTGACTGAACCTCCTGCCGGGAACATCAGCAGCCTGCTCTTTGTCCCGTCCGCACCGAGATACGATGACAATAGCCCTCCCGATTTGACGGGCGCTATGACGGCAGCGCCTGCCCCGTCACCGAACAAAACGCACGTCGAACGGTCATTCCAATCTATAAAACGCGACAACAGTTCAACGCCAATGACGAGTATCCTTTTGTACATGCCCGTCTCGATGAACTGCTGGGCTATCGTAAGCTCGTGGATAAAACCCGAACAGGCTGCGTTGATGTCAAAACAGGCCGCGTTCTTAGCCCCAAGCTTGGCCTGCACGAAACAGCTTGTCGCCGGAAAAGGCATATCGGGTGTTATGGTGGCAAGTATGATAAGTTCTATGTCCTCGGGCATAAGGTTGGCATCCTTAAGGGCCATGCGGGCGGCGTGGACAGCCAGGTCCGAAGTAGTCTCTTCCTTATGGGCTATCCTCCTCTCGGATATTCCCGTCCTTGTACGTATCCACTCGTCCGAAGTCTCGACAAGTTTTTCGAGATCGGCATTGGTCATTACCTTCTCGGGCAGATATGCCCCCAGACCTATAATTCCGGCTTTTGTCTTCATCATTTGGGGTTGTTTATTGAATCGAGGATGTGATTGTTTACCTTGTGGTCTACAAATTCCCCGGCGACCCTTATGGCGTTCTTTATGGCTTTCGCGGAAGAGCGTCCGTGACTTATTATGCATATCCCGTTGACGCCCAGCAGGGGCGCACCGCCGTATTCCGCATAGTCTATTTGCTTCTTCACGGCTTCCAGCGCCGGCTTGGTCAATAATCCGCCTATTATCCTTAACGGGTCTTTCTTTATCTGGTCTTTTATGAAGGATGCTATGGTAGAAGCTATGGATTCCGAGACCTTCAGGACCACATTACCGGTATAACCGTCGCATATTACAACATCAAAAACACCGGTAAATATATCTTTGCCTTCGGCATTCCCTTTGAAATTAAGCTTGCTTGATTCCAGCAGCTGGTGGGTTTTTTTGAGGTAATCAGGCCCCTTGGAAGATTCTTCTCCTATATTAAGAAGGCCTATGGAAGGGTTCTTTCTCCCGAATATATGTTTTGCGTATACGTCTCCCATCAAGCCGAATCCCATAAGATGCTCGGGTTCGGGGTTTATAGTGGCGCCCACATCTATAAGTAATACCGGACCCTTAATAGAAGGTAACGGTATCGCTATGCCGGGGCGCTCCACTCCCGGAAGCCTCCTGAGCGACAGCATGGCCGCGCTTACGAAAGCCGCCGTATTACCGGCCGATACAACCGCGTCGGCTTTACCTTCTTTGGCAAGCTCGGTTGCAACGCATATAGAAGAATCCTTTTTGGCCCTGGCGCTGGCGGCGCCGGGCTCATGCATATCTATTATCTCGGAAGCATGATGTATTTTTACGTTGGAAGGGACATGGCCTGTTTTTTTGAGCTCAGCCTCAAGCCTGGCCTTGTCTCCAACCAAAATTATCTCGGAACCGTACTCTAACGCGGCTTGGACCGCCCCCTCGACAACTACCTTCGGGGCATAATCACCGCCCATGCCATCGACGGCTATCCTCATTTCTTCTTCTCTTCCTTGACCTTAACGTCAAGGACTTTGCGTCCTTTGTAATAACCGCAGCTGGGGCATGCGTGGTGTGATTTTACATACGCAAAACACTGGGGACATTTAGATACGGCCGGCGCTGAAAGTACCTGATGGGTACGCGATTTATCACGCCTTGCTTTTGAATGTTTTCTTTTTGGCAGTGCCATTTATCTCTTCTCCTTCGTTAATTGCCGCTTTTCTTGGCTTCGCTCCACCTGTCTGCATCCGGCTTGTGCCCGCAATCGCCTTCGTTAAGGTTCTTGCCGCAAACCTGGCAGAGCCCTTTGCAGTTCTCACTGCAAAGAGGTTTTACCGGATACTCCAATATTATTTCCTGCCTTATATCATCGGTCAGGTCCAGGACGGTCTTCCCTTTGACGTCGTAGCTGAAATCGAATTCCTTGTTGAAATTTATAATGTATGCCGCGAGGCAACGTCCGCATACCGCCTCGATCCTGCCTTCCGCCGACACATGGGCGTAGACATCATCTGTGTCGCGCGTTATGAACGCCTTCAATGTTATAGGTGTTACGAACTTGAGGTCATCCCTAGCCAGGTCAAGGGCCGCGGCATCATGCTGTTCCTCAAGCGTCAACCCTTCCTGCGGTATGTCATTGACCTTTATCTTCATCTTAGTTTGCGTGTCAGGGCTTTGGCGACAAAAGGCGGGACAAAATCCCTTACATCTGCGCCAAAGGCGAACGCTTCCTTTATAAGTTTCGATGAAATATACGAGTATGATTCCGAAGGCATCATGAATATCGTCTCTATGTCCTGGGCAAGTTTCCTGTTCGTAAGGGCCATCTGAAATTCATATTCGAAATCCGAGAGCATCCTGAGCCCGCGCACCATGACAACGGAGCCCTTCTCCCTGACATAGTCTACGGCAAGGTTGTCAAAACTTTCTATCTCAACCCCCCTCATGCCCTTGGTCGCCTGCCTGAGCAAGGCCAGCCTTTCTTCCACACTGAACAAGGGTTTTTTTTCGGCGTTACGCGCCACGGCTATCACGACCGTATCAAAGATCTTCAGGGCCCTTTTAATCAGGTCTATGTGGCCGTATGTAACCGGATCGAAAGTCCCTGGATAGACCGCTTTTTTCTTCATGGTTAGCCTTTTAATCCTTGCGGTAAAATGAAACCAGCGTATCGCCGTACCTGGCAGTACGCAAGAGCTTTAGGCCACCGCATACAGGCGGTAGTGGGCCATCATGCTTGGAATGCTCTATGACCGCTACGCCAGTCGCAGACAATATATCATAATCACCAAGCAAAAACAAGGTTTTTTTGGCCAAATCCTTGTAATAAGGCGGGTCCATCAACACTATATCGAAGGCCGCGGCATCCCTGGAGAGTCTTTCGATGGCTGCGGAAGAATCCGCATATATAACGGCCGCCGGATACGGGGCTTGCGCCGCCGAAACAAGCCCAAGCAAGCCGAGATTGTCTTTTATCGCCTTTATAGAGGCCCTGCTGTTATCCACGAACGTGCACGAAGCCGCCCCCCTGCTTATGGCCTCTATGCCGAGAGCACCGGAACCGGCAAAGAGATCCAGCACTTTTGAGCCCTTCACGGACTCCCCGAGTATATCGAATATAGCCTTCCTAACGTTATCAAGGGTAGGCCTTATGCTGGAGGGGGCCTTTATTATCCTGCTTTTATGTGTTCCGCTTGTTATCCGCATCCGGGAATTTCCTCCTCAAAATCTCCCTTAACCCTGAGTTTTCCGGCTTTTTGAGGCCGGTATCATACTGCATTAGGCCGAAAGCCTCTTTCCTGGCCGACTCAAGCTGCTTAACATTCGAGACAAGATTGGCATACTTGAGTTCCGGAAGCCCATGCTGCCTTGTACCGAAGAACTGTCCCGGACCTCTCAAATTGAGGTCCTCCTCCGCTATATTAAACCCGCTTGTCGTCCCTATAAGCGCTCTTAAGCGCTTCTTCGCTTCTTCCGACTCCGTGTCGGAAATAAGGATACAGTAAGAACGCTGACTGCCCCTGCCTATCCTGCCGCGCAACTGGTGCAGCTGGCTCAACCCGAACCTTTCGGGATTCTCGATCAGCATGACCGATACATTAGGGTTGTCTATTCCTACTTCGATAACGGTAGTTGAAACAAGTATACGGACCTTGCCTGACCCGAAATCCGACATCACCTTCTCCCTTTGCGCGTTATCCAGCCTGCCGTGTACCAGGCCTATAGCAAGACCGGGAAATACCGAGTCCCTGAACCTGGCGTACATCTCGGCGGCAGACTTAAGTTCTTCGTTCTTTGATCTGCTTATAATGGGGCACACTATGAAGGCCTGCTTACCGGCAGATACCTCCTGATATATGAATTTGTATACCCCCCGGCGCTTGTCTTCCCCGACCAGGTACGATCTTGAAGGTATCCGGCCCCGGGGCATTTCATCCAATACGGACAGGTCCAGATCACCGTACAACGTCATGGCAAGCGTCCTCGGAATAGGGGTCGCTGTCATAAAAAGCATATCCGGGTTCAAACCTTTGCGGCCCAATTGCGCTCTCTGGTCGACCCCGAATTTATGCTGTTCGTCAATAACGGCAAGACCCAGGTCATTGAAGACCACTCCCTCCTGGACGAGGGCATGCGTGCCAATCACTATATCGGCCCGGCCTTCTTTTATCATGCGAAGCGCCTCTTCACGGTCCTCTCCAGTAACGCTATTGGTAAGAAGGACTATATTAACCCCCAGAGGGCTGAGCAGCCTGTTGAGGTTATTGAAATGCTGCTGCGCTAAAATTTCGGTAGGGGCCATCAAGGCCCCCTGGTGGGCATTGGAAACCGTAAGTACCAACGCATATGCGGCCACTATTGTCTTGCCGGAACCCACATCCCCTTCAAGCAGGCGGCTCATCGGCTTGCTGCTGGCCATATCTTCCTCTATGTCAGATATAGCGCGCTTCTGTGCATCTGTAAATCTGAAGGGGAGCAGCTGGCTGAACGAAGCCGTCAAGTCCCCCCCTACTTTATGGATTATGCCGTTGCCCGAAGACAAGGAGCTCGTTTTTCTGCGCGCAAGCGCCAGCTGCAGGATAAAAAACTCGTCAAAAACTATCCTGTCATATGCAGCCTTGCGGGAGGTTTCGTCGGGAGGGAAATGAATGTCCGAAAGTGCCTGCCTTAGCCCCGGCAGATCGTTCCTATCCATTATAGCCGTGGGTATGAACTCCTCCACATCGTCAATATATCTGTCGAGAAGGTTTTTTATCACCGACCTCATCCCCCTCTGGCTTATACCTTCGGTTAACGGGTAAATAGGCACTATCCTTCCCGTATGGATGGTCTCGCCGTCCTGATCGTTGATGATCTCGAAATCGGGGTTCGCCATCTGTTGAAAATCCTTGTATCTCTCCACCTTGCCATATAGGATGACTTTATCACCGACCTTGAAAACGTTCTGCATATACGGCTGGTTGAACCAAAGCGCGTAGATAACGCCTGTTTCGTCCCCGAAGGCCATCTTATATACGGCCATCTTCCCTCCCCGGCGCACCCCTGAGGTTAATACCTCGCCCTTTACGGCAATATGCAAACCGGGCTTAAGCTTATTTATCGGCTCAAAATGGCTGCGGTCCTCATAGCGGCGGGGAAAGTGATAAAGAAGGTCCTCGACCGTCTCTATATCCAGTTTACGGAGCATTTCGGACCTGGCGGGACCTACTCCCTTGACAAAACGCACCGGGATATCGCATATGGCTTGTTTTTTAGTATTGATGTTTTGGGTCATCTGTGTTATTATTATACTCCAATAAATAAGGAGAAAACAATGTCAAAGGTATGTGATATATGCGGAAAAGGCAAACTTGCCGGTATGTCTATAAAGCGCCGCGGTATGGCTAAAAAGGACGGCGGTGTAGGCCGTAAGATAACCGGAAGGAGCATAAGGCGTTTTTCACCCAACCTTCAGAAGGTCAAGGTGAACATGAAGGGCGTAATAAAGACGATCAAGGTCTGCACTTCCTGCATAAGGTCGGGTAAGATAGTAAAGGCCTAACTCAGTTTCAAGTCCTTCAATTGTAACTGCACCATCTCCTGCCCCTGCCACACATTAATAGAAGGCGTAAAAGCAAGGTCGAATATTGACGAGGCGGCATCAAGTTTATAATCAAGGGCTTTCCTGAAGCCAACCGCCTCGTAGGTCGTCTGTCCGTCAGTCACCCATATCTTTAGGGTGTTTGACCCCATTACCTTTGGCGGGGTTTTAAGCTTAAGACCTTTGACGGCAAATACCGGCTTCCTGTTACCTACCCCATAAGGCTCCAGGAGGGCAAGCTCCTTCATGAGTTTATCGGTTATATCCTTAAGTAAAACCCAGGCGTCTATATCCAATGTGGGGACCAGGTCAAGCGGTTGGAGAACATCATGCGCTACGGCATTCAAAGCATCGCGGAAATTACCCATGTTTTCCCTGGTAATGCTTATTCCCGCGGCATGCTCATGGCCGCCGAACTCGATAAGATGCTCTTTGCATTTCGACAGGGCATCAAAAAGGTGAAAATTCTTTATTGACCTTCCGGAGCCTTTACCGTGAAGACGACCGTCCTCATCGAACGCCACCAGGACAGTAGGTCTATAGTACCTTTCTACGATACGCGAAGCCACGATCCCTATGACACCGGGATGCCACCTGTCCCCGTGCAATACTATTACCTTGTGCTCCTTAAAATTCACTTCGCGCTCTACTTTGGAAACGGCGTCCCTTAGGATCGCTTCCTCCATCTTCTGGCGTTCCCTGTTACTCCTGTCCAACTCGGCCGCAAGGTTAACCGCTTCCTCTTTATCTTCGGTAAGAAGCAGTTTAAGCGAATGCGCGGAAGTCCCCATCCTGCCCGAAGCATTTATGCGCGGACCCAGGATAAAAGCCACTGTTTCTGAATAAAATTCCTTCTTCCTTCCTATGCCGGCCGCTTCCATAAGTGCCCTCAAGCCGGCGCGTTTGGTCTTCGCAAGATACTTCAACCCGTGCTTAACCAATATCCTGTTCTCTCCGGTAAGCGGGGCCACATCGGCTATAGTCCCCAATGCCACGAGATCCAGGTCCTCCTCCAACGGCCGGATCTCGCTCCCTTGAGGGCGTTCCAAAACCTTTCTTAACGCCTGTGCGAGTTTATATACAAGCCCGACACCGGCAAGATGTTTATACGGATACCCGGAACCCGCCACAAGGGGATTGAGTATGCCGTAAGAACGGGGTATCTTGCTTTCGAGGGGCTCATGGTGGTCGATTATAACGGAATCTATGCCGTTACCGTTAAGAAGGTCTATCTCTTCCGCTGCGGTTATACCGCAATCGACGGATATGGCAAGGTCCATGCCGATTTTACGTTCCTTCTCCAAAGCTTGCCGGCTTAAGCCGTAGCCTTCCCTTACACGGTCGGGTATATAAGTCCGGACAACGGCGCCATAATCTTTTAAAGTATTATATAAAAGTGCCGTAGCCGTAAGGCCGTCTACATCATAGTCGCCAAATATAACGATCTTCTGCCTGTTCTTGACGGCCAGACCTATCCTTCCGACAACCTTCTTCATGTCCTTGAAAAGAAACGGATCGTGGAGGGAGGAAAGTTCGCAGGCCAGGAAAGCGCGCGCCTCTGCGGCTGTCTTTACGCCTCTCTTCAGCAACAGGTGCGCAACAAGCGGCGATATGCCCGTATCTTCACAAACAACCCTTGTCTTTTCGGTATCCGGAGAATCTATTTCCCAGGCCTTCTGCATGTCAGGCGGGCTCTATATGGACCATGACATCCGTAACGCCCTGGAATTTTTCGCGTATGCGTTTCTCGATCACGGTAGCAAGGTCATGGGACTTGCCTACTGTCATGTTCCTGTCAACGGTTATATGCAGGTCTACATGTATGTCATCCGCCCTTCCGCGCGTACGTATCCTGTGGCAACCGACCACATCCTTCAGGTCGGAAAGAGCTTCGTTAATGTCCTGGCTGTTGATGACGGCATAATCGGTAAGGACCCTGGAGGTGTCCCTTAGTATCCCGACCCCGACATAGCCGATAAGTAAAGCTATTATCATCCCGGCTATGACATCTATGATGGGCAGGCCGAGCCTGACGCTTATCAAGCTGACCACTACCATTACGGAAGCGAGTATGTCCGATCCGGTATGGAGGGAATCCGCTATCAGGAAGTCGCTGTTGAGCTCCCTGCCCTTCTTCATCTCGTACCTGACAACCCAGATATTGACCAAAAGGGTTATACCCATTACGACAAAACTCAGGACCGTAGCTTCCGGAACTATAAGCTCTTGGTGAATAAGCTTGTGTACGGAATTACTCAACAGCCTGAATGCCACAAGGAAGAGCGCAACCGCTATAGCCATGGAAGCCAGGGTCTCGTACTTCCTGTGTCCGTAAGGATGGCCTACGTCACGGGGGCGTGCCGCCACTCCTATACCGATAAGCCCTATGATATTCGATGACCCGTCGGAAAGCGAGTGCACGCCGTCCGCGAACATCGAGACCGAGTTCGTAATGTGGCCGTAGACCATCTTCGCGACAGCCACGCCCCAGTTAAGGAGCAATATCGCTATGAGAAGACGGCGTATCTGCGAAAACTTGTTTTCGCTCATAACCCTTTCTTTTTATTCCCGTGGAACAGAAGCATGAGCGGGCTGGCTATGAAGACCGTCGAATAGACGCCCGATATAAAACCTACGAGCAGGCAGAAAGCGAAATCATTGAGCACCTCTCCGCCGTAGAAATAGAGTATCGCAACAACAACCAGCACGGTAAAAGAAGTAAGAAGCGTCCTGGACATCGTCTGGTTGACGCTCAGGTTTATCAGGTCCTTAAGCGACATCTTGGGATTGATCCTGGCGTTCTCCCTTATCCTGTCATAGATAACTATCGTGTCGTTTATGGAAAAACCCGCGATAGTAAGAAGACCGGAGACTATAAGCAGCGACATCTCGCGTCCGGTCAGCGCCATGAAGCCCATGGCTACGAATACATCGTGGAAAAGCGCGAGTACGCCCGCCAAGGCAAAATACCAGTGCTTGAACCTGAAAGCCACATAAGCCATAATGCCTATCATGGAGAATACGATGGCATACGTCGCCTTTGTTCGCAGCTGGTTTCCGACCGAAGGACCGACTTTTTCTATCCTTATGACCTCTGCCTTATTATCCTTGAAGGCTGATTCGAATTTCTTCGTTATCTCGTTCGTTACTTCCCCTGAAGTGCGTACTATGAACTCCTTTGGATCGTCTCTCAGCTGTTGGACGGAAGCATCTCCCAATCCGATCTCTGCCAAGGCGCTGCGCACATCCTTGACATCCACGAGTTTCTGGAACCTGAATTCCTGAACCTGGCCTCCTTTGAAATCGACACCGTAGACATCCGAGCCCTTCATGAAGAAAGTGCCCATCCCTACGATGAGGACAGCGGCGGACAACGCATAGCATATCCAGCGTATTTTGATGTAATTTATCTTGGGCGTACCGATTATCTTGAGCATCGGAAGGCCCTTGATAAGTTTCATGCCCATAAGAAGCTCGAATATCACCCTCGTTACGAATACAGATGTGAACATGCTGATAAGAAGACCTATGATAAGGGTAAGGGCAAAACCGCGGATCGGGC
>Ga0265297_10010280_pt1 | contig 11812 bp, 31 predicted proteins | sample Munlanlwell13791_FD_192502 | JGI IMG/M metagenome (GOLD analysis project Ga0265297, IMG submission 192502) | Leachate microbial communities from a municipal landfill in Southern Ontario, Canada - Leachate well 137-91 | ecosystem: Engineered > Solid waste > Landfill > Unclassified | place...
GTTGCCACCTATGGTTATTATTACAGTGTGTTCTTTTTTCATTCTTTTCCTTCCTTATATTCTCCCATAATTAAGTTGTTGAAACCGAATTCATCCATGAACTATAAAGAAAAGTCGAGTCACCCATGTATCTTGAAAACGTGCTTGTTGATGTATATGTTACAGCAAAAGGTGAAACATTATATACGTTGTTTTGTGATGGATCTTGACTCCATCTTTTATCTGATATTTTTCCATCGTGAATATATCTACAGTGTTTATGACCACACTTCGGGCAGGTCAGGATGTGCTTGCCATTTAACTCAAGATCGAGATTAAATTGAACATATTGATCACAGTTATGGCAATGAAGTTCCTGTCTTTCAATCATTTCTTTTCCTCCTTCAACCATTTTGCCATGGCTTCAAAAAAGTTATCGGCATTGTAAAGCCATGCAAAAAAGTTAGTTGGCCATATATCAATTTTCGCAACCTTAAAGCACATCATGAGGGCGTAGTTGTTAAAGTCATCCAAGTCTCCGCGTTTCTGCATCTTCTTAACACACAGTCCGGCGTCGTTGAGGTCGAAGTGGGCCGTTCTGTCTGGTGCTATACAATACCCTACCAACAGCTCATCTTCTTGCCACCCCATATATTCAGCTATAAGCTTTTCATCTTTGTTAGTCATAATTTCTCCTTTTTTATTTTACTAACAACTTCTTGTTTTTTCTGTACCACTCGCGGCGTTGTTGTCTGTTCATGTTTAACAACTCTTGTTCAAGCTCTTTTGGAATTAGCTTAAAAAAATTGGCTGATGGATTTTTTCGCGCCCTTAATTCTTCGACTACTTCTGCTGGCACAATATTATAGTTTCTGGTGTCCATTTGGAGACCTTTCTATTTTACTGACAAACCTTTCCTTGCACAGCCAAGGGGCGCCACCATGCAGCGACATTCTGTCCACGATATAATAACCGTCTTGCAGTTCTGTTACTATTCCGGTGTGCATCTCGACCAATTCCCTTCCTACCTCTACGTAGCATTCCACCCTATCGCCAACATTTATTCTGTTCATTTATTTTTCTCCCTTATGTTAAGTTGCTGTAGTCAAGTCCATCCACGCACCGTAAAGAAAGGTTGAACCTCCTTGATATGCTGAATATGTGCTTGTTGACGTATGCGTTGTGGTTAGAGCAGAAATATTATATAAGTTATTTTGTGACGGGTCTTGACTCAGCCTTCTATCTGATATTTTTCCATCATAAACATATCTGTAGTGTTCATGACCGCACTTCGGGCAATACAGAATATTCTTTCCATCAAACTCAAGGTCGAGATTAAATTGCACATACTGGTTACAGTTATGACAATGGAGCTCCTGCCGTTCAATCACTTCTCTTTCTCCTTTCCACAAATAATTCTTTTTATTGCTTCGTCCAAGACTTCTTGGGGGAAAAATGTGCTAAGTTTGAGAATTAACTCTGGAATCTTCATATTTTTTACTTCTTGATCGGACGCAAAAACAGAATACATTAACATCTCTATAGCTAGATTAATTTCCTTTTCAGTCTCCTTCATACTCCCTCCTGATCACAAAGTGTTTTAAGCAAGGCTGTGAATGGATCGGACACAATAAGTGGATGATCTTTGATGGGAATGCCCATTTCTTCATTATACTCAATAAACGGAACTTTATAAATTGCAATATCGCCATCAGGCCCATATAGTTCCTGATGGAATTTAGTCCAGTCCACCATGCACCATAGTCCTCTTTCTGGATTTTTCCAGTCGTAAGCCTTTGGAACGCGGATTGCTTTTTTATATATAGAATCGTATATATTGTCTCCAACACAATCCTCACAATATACATCCTCAATCCCGTTTAATATACATGGATCTCCATGTTCCCATCCTCCCGTTTTCTCTTTAAAAAAAGGCTGTAAGCGATTTATCATATCAAGTTGTTCTTGTGTTAATTTATTCATTTATTTTTCCTCCTTCAGCCATTTTAGTCACGGGTTTCCATCCTGATGACGTGAAAGATACATTCTAGCGCCGCTCCAGCGCGACAGGAAGGACATGAGTTGAGTTTCCCCTTCCGCCGCAAAAGTTTGCAAGTACAGGGCTGTTTCGCTTTAATGTTTAATTTTCCCAACACATCATTAGCCTCTAAAATCGAAGCTCCATAATTTTTATTTATTTTCATGCCTTCTCCTTTCTGACCCTAACATCGGGACACCCGTGATAATTCCGGTAACTGCAAGAATAGTGCTTATCAGAACAGATCATGCTTCCCTCTCTTGAATTATAAATCCGGTGCTGATAATGGTGAGGTGAGAAACAAGCATAAAGTGGACAATTCTTTTCACTTACATCCACTTTTATTTTCTTATTTTTGCTTTTTATTGTTATGAACATTTTTGCTTTTCCTCTCTTTCATATTCACTTATTCTAAATTCACCACGAAATGTCTTTTTGAGAACATCAAGAACCACTGCACATTCATCGTAATCACTACGCACGCAGGATACAGCATCATACTGGATTCCAAGCATCGTGTTTGCCACTACGGGAAACATCGATAATGGCTTCCATTCTTCCCCTGCCTTGCGTTCAATTACATATAAAGTCATGATTTCTCCTTTTGCGGCCAACTATCAGGCCGATGAAATGAGGACTCCGCTTGGTCTTTTAGTTGTTTTAAAATGAAAGCAGTAAAATCTTTTTCTAGGTTTTTCAATAACTCTTCTTGTGTTTTTTTTTGTTCATCTAACTCTTCTTGTGCTTTCTTTTGCTCATCTAATCCCGGCATACATTTACCTCCTTAAACGGGCAGTTCTTTTCTGTGCATTGTTTATAATCATTTTCCGAGCAGAATGGTTTTTTCCGAGCGTGGTATGGAATATATTTAAACGGACAATGCTTTTTATCGGTTTTTATTATGACCTTAAAGTTTTTCATTATCTGCCCTCCTTTGTCCAGTACCATACATCATGCAACATTACTGCTTCGGAAAAAGGATGCGGCTTAGCGTCTAATGGGACGTACTTCCACCACTCGCGGCTTGCCGAGACAACTGCGCCTTTTCCCGGCAATAGCCAGCGCCATCTCCCGCTTTCCTTGATATACGTTGGCTGCGGGTCGACTCTTACTAATTTAATTTCTTCTTTCATTCTCTACTCTCCTTTGTCAGCCCGTCTGAATACCATTTGTCACAAACCTTATGGCCATTTATTTGCTCTCCCGTTATTTTGCAGTATGTGTCGATATTTAAGACACAATTATTAATGCAGTTCCCGCAGCATTTGAGATTTTCGAGTCTGCTGCGAATCTCAGCAAACACTTCCTGATTGTCACCATCATCAATCAGATTTACTAGCTTTTCGTGGCTTAAATTATTTATTCCCATTATCTTTTTCTTCTTTTTTAATTCTTACGTCAGGACAGCTTTTTCTTCTATTTCAATAAAGTAAAAATCTAATAAAAAATTCTCTTTTGTTTTCTTTGATGTTATTTTAAACACAAAGCCGCAGTGGGCACATGGTAAGGTCTGGAGATGTTTTGTTATCCCAGAGATTGTAATCATAAACACTGTTCCTGCAGGCATTTTACCGAGCTGATTTCCTACAATTCTCGTTGACATAACATAATGGTTTTCCCAATCTTTAATTTTGGCTGGCGGGTCAATCTTATGGTAATTAATCATTTTCTTTTCCTCCTCCTTTTATTTATATCCCCTCTCAATCCTTGTCAACCCATCTGGATACCAAAACTCGCAGTAATGCCCTGGGCTATATCCATGCTTTGATCGGCAATCTCCGCGGGGTGTGTAGTGTTTGCAGTTGCCGCAGCACTTTAAGTCATTTGCCTGCTGCTCAATGATGGTTATCTGTTTTTTCAGTACTTCGGCCAACGCCTCAAGTATTGCTATCTGATTCATGTTTTTCCGATCCTCCCATAAAGCTTCCGATATTCATCACGATAGTCCGCCTGATATTGCCGGTATGCTTCATCGGTTGCATATCGCTTGCGCTGTTTCCGGTTGATCTCCGCCCTGTTTGCTTCCCTGTATTTCCGGGCCAGCTCCAGTTGCCTGGCCCGGTTCTTCTGGTAGTAGGTCATCATTTACCCCACGCTGGGCAGCCTACGAACTTCTCACACGCATTGCAAAATGCCCACGTATATGTCGTTTCCGGGTTGTCTGGGCACGGCCCCGGGGCCATTTCAGCCGGTTCCGGATCAGGAACGGCGGCGGCAGGCTCTTCTTTTTTCGCCTGTATTGCTTTCTGCTGCTTTTCATACGCCGAGTAAATCTTCCAGAATGCGGCGGTGTCTTTTGCGCCTTCGATCTTCACGAGCTCGACGGTTGTTTTATTGCTCTCCGCCGTCCGAGTCAGAAATTCACCCAACATCATTCCGTCAATTCCCTTCGGGATTGAATCATCAAAGGCTTTGATCAGGGCGGCGGTGTCCTCAACGGCTTCGGTGTCAATCACGTCGCCGTTATTTTCAGGATTGTCGTCATAGGTATAGGCGCTTCCATCAATGTTTTTCACCGTTGCCTGATCAAGCTGAACGGCTGTCTGCATTTCGATTGACAAAATCCCCCAACGTGAAAGCAGAAGTTTGAGCGGGGTTTTAAGGGCCATCGACTCAAAGTCTGTCTGCCATTTTCCCTTTGGGTTGCTGTACGATTTTGAATATTGCTTTCCGTGTGACTGAATCTGCTCAACCGTCATGTAAAGATACTTCTCATACCCATTCATCAACTTAAAATAGGAAACATATCCGATGATTTTGTCTGACGTGCGCTGTTTTTCGTCAAAATACATTTCCCCTGTGAAGCGGTTGCTATCAACAAGCTCACCTTCATATACCGCGCAGGTGTTTATTGTCTTGTATTGTCCAGACCTCATGCCCAACTGAACGAACCCGCGCCAGCCCATCTGGAAGACCGCGCGTCCGGCATAAGGCACTATGTGTGCAAAACCCAAAGACGGATTGATGGGGAGATCCAAGGACGCTGCTACCGCCGCCGCCGAAACAACCGTGATCGGATCGGCCTTTTTCAATTCCGGGTTTGCGTTTACTGCCGATATGACAGACGACATAAAACCGGCCGCCTTCTTTCCGAGAACCTGTTCAAATCGTTTTTTGATGGATTCCTGGTTTAACAATACTGATACATCATTGTGTTTCCTCTGTTCCGCCGGTAAATTACTTTGTCCCATTTTTATTCCTCCTGTTTTTATTCCTTCGAATTAATTCTGCCATTCGATGACATTCTTTATGTCTTCTAGATCGCCTGCTCTTTGTCGGCTTTGATAGGTTTTCAGGATCATCCCACTTCTTGCAAATTACACATTGTTTCCAGTCCGCATGACCGCTTTCTACAAATGCCCTCATCATTTGATGTTCAATGGCATGTTCTTTTGCGTTCAACAGGACTTTAAGGTTCACGGGAGAATTATCCTTTTTATCCTCATTACGATGGTGAACTATTGCCCCAGGTGGAAGCTCGCCATATATTTTCTCGGCAACAGTTTTATGTGCGAACTTTCCGCGGCAAATTAAATATCCATTATTGACACCCATTTTGCCCGTATGCCTGTCATGCCCAAGTATATATTTTTGGTGATCACCTTTCTTATATCCTCTGCTTTTACGGTCGTAATTTGAAATTGGCGTTTCTTTTCCGCAACCACAGGAACAAAGGCTCATGTTATCCTCCATTAACAACGAAATCTCGTCTCTGAAACTTCCTCAATCTTGCATCCTGGTATATCGCGGATGCCCATCTTTACCGCTTGGTTCAACAACCGGCCATCCGGCACGCAGTATTCGCGCGGCACCAGTTCCGGACGCTCGACAAAACACTTCCACGACTTGACTTGGTGACTTGATGTTCCAGTTTCCGTCCTGGTCACGGTTTCCTGCTTCGGGATGATTATGTCCGGCACCTGGGGGGCCTGAACTTCATGTTTTGCGGCTTCCTCGGCGGCTGCTTTCCGTGCCGCTTCGATTTCGGCGTCACTGGCCTTTTTTGCACGGGCTTCTTCCTCGGCCTTACGTTCTGCTTCCTCTCGAGCTTTGCGGTTCGCCTCGGCAGCCTCGGCATCAAGTTTTGCCTGAAATTCTGCGGCGGCTTTTCTAGCCAATTCTTCTTGCTTGCGCCGTTCCAGTTCGAGCTTGGATTGATAATTCGTAATTTTGTTCTTCAAAATAATTTCAATCGCATCTCCGTTTGTCTTTTTCGTGTTGGCGACAAGTTTCTCGGTAAAAATTTTGCAAAAGCCATTTACGGCATCAACGAAGTCGCTGGCCTCCGCCGTAACTTCTTTCCGCTTGGCCTCAATCGCTTTAGCAATCTTCTTAGCCTCTCCACCCAAGGCAACCGCAAATTTTAGGCTTCCCTCGTCTGTGATTTCGATGCTTGCGGCATCCGAAACCATACTGTCAACACGCTCGACATATTTTCTAAACTGCGGTTTAACCGCGACCAGCGAAAGCACGGGGGCGGGGGGCATGACAATGGCCTCGCTTGTGTTCGCTCCTTCATCCAATGTTGCTGTTTCTTGGTCTTCTAGTGCTGCTGATAAATTGATCATGTGAACCTCTCCTTTCATTTTCGGTTAAAATATCTGTAAAGATTCAAAGCCTGCAAAAACATATTAAAGTCTTCAAGCGAGTTTTGGTAATAATCTATCCTTGCTATTCCGCCGTCCGGATGTAATCGGAGGCTCCCGGATCGTGCCGGGACAATTCCGTTTTTGGACACCAGTGCACAATAAGCGGCGCATTGTAGCCGCCACGATTTGATCAGTTGAACCGGTGTCTTGTTGTCGATTAAGATAATCTCCTGGTTTTTCGCCCTGATCACCAGGTCGGGCTCTCCGTTGAATCCGAAATCAATATCGACAAACCGCGTCTCGACTATTAAAACCTCGTCAACTATCAAATCAAACCAGCGTTTATAGCTGTCCACATATCCTGCCGTCTCCGGCGTACGGTTCATTACCGGCAACCCCCTGGCAATCGTGGCACAGGCGTCATGAACCGCAGTCCCCCTCAAACAAGAACGCTCTAATACATCAGCGGGTATCATGGAATAATCGACAAATGGCGACAACACCTGCGTTACGGACGGAAACAACATTACGCCTTCCTTTCTTTGTTTGCATCAGGGGTGGTTGCCCACCCCCTCCGCATCATGCTACCTCTTCATCCGGCCTTTGGTGTCCGGGGCCGACGACCGGGAATAGACTGCGTGGCGTTCATCCGGGTTCGTGCGCGTTATCCTCTTCGGAGTTCCGCCAAAACACTACTGCGCGGGCAGCCCGCCACGTTTTTGTATTCGTTCCCTTCCTGCTCGCCATCATCGAGACGGCGTTCTTCCATCTCGATGTCGTAGCATTCCTGCGACTTACGCTTCCCGTATTCCGTAAAAAGATAACTGCAATCATGTAAGTATAGGTTCATGCTGTGCCTCCCAGCTTTCTGAATTTGTCTGCGATCTTTCTTATTTCCCTCTCCAATTTCACGAAAGCGTCCTCGTGATATATTGGATATTTATTCTGTATTTCTTTTTCCCGATTCGCGACCTTCATGGCATCGGCTTTGAAGGATATAGCCTGTGCCTCGCAAATCAGGGCGTTAATTTCTGCCAACCGTTCTGATTCGTTCATTTTGCCTCCTTTCTTAAGTTTTCATAAAACATAGCCAATGCGTCAACCCTTTGCGCCCTGACACGTGGCCGAACAGTGGTTGCATTGGTGTCAATTCCAAGACTTCGTTTACTTTCACCTGGCCCTCATTCCATTTAAAAATCAAAATGCCATCGGTGGCCAAGACACGGAAACATTCTGAAAATCCTTGACGTAAATCCTCACGCCAATGTTTTGAAAGTTTCCCATATTTCGCGGCCATCCAGCTTTTTTCACCTGCCCGTTTTAAGTGCGGAGGATCAAAAACAACCAGCTTAAAATATCCATCCGGATACGGAATTGCCCGGAAATCCATCAAAACATCAGGTTCAATGCGCAGTGTCCGCGTCCCATCCCTTTTACCATTCGATCTGTCTGTCACAACCAAAAGTTCACTTCTGCGATCACCGAATATTACGTCAGGATGTTTCTTATCAAACCACATCATCCGGCTACCACAGCACGGGTCAAGTATTTTCTTGCTATCCATTTTTCAAATCCACTTTGCAATCATCGTTAAAATGCTCACGGCCACGAGAACTGCATCTCGTGACAACTTCCATTTCATTAGTCATGTAAGCGTGCGTTGGCTGTATTGCCATGTTGACCAATGAGCGAACAAGGCAACGGTCTCCACGCACTTCTTCAACAATCATTAATAAACTATCGTCACCTTTTTCTTTAACATCTTTAAATTTTACAATATCGCCGTTTTTCATTTAATCTCCTCCCCACTGGTCCGCCATAGCGTTTGCAATTCCTAAATATGTACGGCTTCGTTCTTTCCACCTATCCAGGGCCGGGCCTAGTTTATTTTGGCCACTTGGTGTTTGATTTCCGCGCCGTGTTTTTTCATAAAGTCTGTTTGTGTCTTTTAGCGACGGTAGGTTCTGCAACCAAAGACACGTTTTTTTGCTTGCATCTTCGCCAAAAAACCAAGGTTGGATAATTTGATCAGGTTTTCTAATCCTCGTTGAAATACAACTCACAGGATTTTCCACGGCAATCCGATTGATCGGTGCATCCATTAGTTTTTTGACAAACAGCAATGCCTCTTCTGTTTTTTGTGGCCTTCCGGGTACTCTTGTATTCCAGTGCAATCCACTAACGGCCAAATATGTGCATGGCGGGTGAGCTATCATTAAATCCCATCCATCGTTGAGGATGTTTAAAACGTCGCCTTGAATGTGTTGCCCAAGGATTTCGGTTGGCAATAGGTCACAAGACCAGGCATCGTGCCCTTTGGCCTTAAAAGCCTCCCGCACGATTCCAGAAAATTCACAGGCAACCAATACTCTCATCTCCTCACCACTTTTTTTAAATCCACTTTACAATCATCATTAAAATGCTCACGGCCACGAGAACTGCCATGATCCAGAGAAACACTTTTCCTGCCTTGCTTACAGGCTGGTCAAGCCATGCGTCAATCCTGTTCAGCTCGACATACCGGTTGTTCAGCTTTAATATTTTCCACGGGGACTTCATTGCTTGCCTCCTTTCCGTCGTCGTGCTTTTTGAAAAATATGATGGTTGTGTTTTTGTCAACTTTGATCTGGCCTATCCAGTCCGGCATCCCTTCTTTAACGTCGAAAGCAGGCCGAAGTTTCTTGAAAAGCTCCGGCTCGACATCGTGAAGATTTATTTCTCGCTGGCCGCTTTCATACGCCCACATCGTTACTGTCTTCATTGTTTACCCTCCTCTTGTTTAATTGCCCTTGCGACCGGGGTCGTGATCCCCTTACTGTTTGCACCTGTCGTCAATGGTGCAACGTCCTTTGCGGCTTACTGCGGCTTAACGAGTGGACGCTTTGTCCGTTATGCCCTGCATGGCGCTCAAGCCTGAAGCCAGGAGCTTCGGGGTGTTTCTTAATCTTAGATTGCTAACCACTCGCTAATCATAGCCAAGTGAGATTTCTGTTTCCCAAAAAACCACTCCTTTGCCGCGTCAGATGCAACCATCCTTCTTAGCGGCTTGCCATCGAAGTGATACTTGATAGCTGTCATGCAGTAATTTAATATCGTTGCCCGCTCGCCACCTGCCGATTTGCCGCGTGTTTTTCTTCCAAGCATGAAATTCCGAAAAGTTAATGCCGGGTCACCTTCATCAAGATTTGCTCCCTTGAAATATCGATGCTTGAAGTCCATCGCCTTATCGAGATCAACCTTTGCGGCAAGGATTATGCCAGTCATTGCTGGAGTGTAGGAAAGACCTTGAACGGATGACCTGTCAGAGAGTGTAAATTCAATTTCGTCGGAATACAGGTCGATAATTTTCAATGCGACATGAGGGCTTAGTTTGACAACCCCCTTTAACGAATAGACGATCATGTTGGCAATGGCCACCTTATAAGTGGCGTCGGTTATGCCGTGCGATATTGCAAGAACGTCTGATATAGTGCGCGGTTTTCCGCCATCTATGACATCCTGGGTGAACAGCTTGCCATCTCCGTTGTTTTTGTAAATAGTAGGAAGGTTGCGGACAACAAGCATCTTAATTGGAACTCCAGATTTGACGATTGCAGACAAGCGTTGCTGTCCATCAAGCAAGGTTCCATCCTCGGAAAAACCAATCCCCTGATTAGTAACTGTCCATGCACCGGATGCCATGTCTCTGGCGTATCTGTCAATTGTGTTTTCAAATAGTGGCCGGTTTTTTGTATTGTGTTTCTTCAACCATTTTTCTGCCATTTCAGGCGTGATTGACTCAACATTATAGGATACGTTCATTTATATACCTCCTTCTTTCGTCCATTCGATAAAAACATGTTTGTCTTTTTTCGTCGCCTTCTTCCACCATCGTTTAAGGTGAAAAAGTGCGTCCGAATCTTCATTGTTATTGGCTTTTGGTGAATCTTTAATTAAGTGATATACCCTCGTTGCGGTAGCGATTTCCCCGTTTTCCCGCGCCTCTGCCTTTGCCTGTTCGACTATTTCGGGATGCTTTGAAAGGGTCTGGGCTTGGTGTGATTGCTTGTGCGTGATATCGGGGGGGAGGGATGGTCTTTTTTCGATTCTTCCATACCCGGAAGAATCGATATTAGAAGGTATTGCCTCCAATATTTCTCCCAGTCTAACCTCTGCGTCAAGCAGGATGTCGGCCATATCTTGAGCGTCAGAAAGCGCGGCTTCATGTGCCGCAACCGCCATCCGCGCCTGTTCGATTGCCCTGATCTTTGCCTTCTGTGCGATCAACCTTTGTTTCCCTATCAAAATGAAGGTATTTAATTCTTCAAGTGTTGCTGGGAGATTGTTGCCCGATTTCGTGATTGCGTTTTCCATTGGCTGTTTAATCCTTTCTTGTTTCGTTGATGATAATTATAAGCGACTATTGCCAATTTGTCAAGCAAATAATTGCAACCTGGAAAAAAATAGTTGTGGTGGGTGTTTTCAGGCAGTGAAAAATGGCAATTAAGCTGACTTAATTATTTGAATTCATTAATTATGTGGTGTGAACGGCTGCTGCGTCCATCTATCGCCGTATGTCGCCAATCCGGTTGTTCAAGTTAATTTGCGTATTGACATATTGTCAAAATATGCTAAAATGTGGGCCATGAACATAAACGATTGGCAAGAAAAACAACAAATATCAGACGCTGAACTGGCTAAAAAAATGGGCATTTCAATCAGTTACCTTAGCCGGATTAAGCGCGGCCTCCGTCGGTTGTCCCCTGAAAAAGCCAAACATACCGAAGTGATCACTGGCGGCGCTGTATCCGCAATGGAGCTTTTGTTCCCAGACAAGGCGAGCTAAAAGGTGTCGCGCCATTTTATGCATCACACAAACAAACAAGGAGGCACCATGCCCATGCTAAACACACGTGACTATTTACGCGGCTTCACACGTCTGGCAGTTGTCGCCGGCATCCTGCTGGCGGCGTGGACTTTTGTTTTTCTGGCGATTTATGGAGCCATGAGATTGGCAGAAAGGTTCGGGTTATGCTGAAGTGGCTTATTAAGCGCAAGTGCACGTTGTCGTGGTCGTTCTGGATTTGGCGCCAAAAGATCAAACGGATAATTTTCATGTGGTTTTTCCGATGAAAAGCGCAAAATCAGAATCCAATGCAAGTGCCGGACCTGCGGCAAGGTTTGGATGGACCGTAGGCAGGCGGACTTTTGCGAGGACTGCCAACAA
>Ga0265297_10010282_pt1 | contig 11811 bp, 12 predicted proteins | sample Munlanlwell13791_FD_192502 | JGI IMG/M metagenome (GOLD analysis project Ga0265297, IMG submission 192502) | Leachate microbial communities from a municipal landfill in Southern Ontario, Canada - Leachate well 137-91 | ecosystem: Engineered > Solid waste > Landfill > Unclassified | place...
GCGGGCGACTTCCAGCAGAACGTCGCTGAGGCTAGTGTAACGGCTAAGGCATCGGCGCGTTATCCAACCGACTACCTGACGACTAACTGGCAAATCAACCACGACTGGATGCTAGGGACTGCGGTACATCCGCACATTCACTGGTGGCAGACCTCGGTGAATATGCCGAATTGGTTATTGGCCTATCGTTGGCAGATTCAGGGTGGTGCTAAGGTAACGGGCTGGACAGAGTTGATTTGGACGACAAACAGAGCAACCTGGACAGCAGGAACGCTTAATCAGATCACTGGCTTTGGTGCAATCGTTGCGCCGGCAGGCTATGGGCAAGTGAGTGATATTGTGCAAATTCGTCTGTACCGGGATGTGACCAACGTTAGCACGAAGTTCGATGGGGTCGAGACAGACCCTATTGACCAAGGCATTGTGAACCTAGATGGACATATTCAGGTAGACACGCTCGGTAGTAGGCAGGAGTATGTAAAGTAATGCCGTACAGCAATGTTCCTTCCGATAAAACTGCGGCAATGGAAAGTTGCGTAGCGCAGGTACAGGCTACAGGCAAGCCGAAACAGGCCGCGATTGCTATATGCTACAGCAGCATTATGGGCAAGAAGGTACTGTTGTCACCGTATCCTGTCCTTGATATTCCCATTGGCGACCTTATACCGCCGGAAGGGGGTGATCCACTCTCTTGGCAGCAGGTAAGCGAGCGTACCGACGAATGGGCGCGGAAGCAGCTAAGTAGGAGAGAGGCAGCGGCACGGGCCCGCTGTGCGGTGCAAGGCTGTACTGCCTCTCCTACTCAGCTTGTCACGGTCAAGGGTGCAGTACTGCCGTATTGCGAGGAACATCTGCCGGGCGCGAAGGACGTGCTGGCAAGGCACAGCATCAAGGTTGAGGGCGTGCGGAGCGCGGAGCAGGTGTGGGTGGATGCGAGTTTTTTAGCACAGGATGAGAAGGACATTAACACGGTTGAACTAGGCTACGACGAAAAGGAAGAACACACCGGCGCAATCCTGGCCCTCAAACCACCTGCCTATATCGCAGACGAGGTTGCCGTTGAGGGGGGCCTTCTTCCTACTGAGCTTCACGTCACACTGGTCTACCTAGGCGAGACGGCGAGCCTTAACAAAGACGAAATCCTTATACTCGCTGAAAGGTTGGCACAAGCAGTCCATCCATTCACCGCCAAACTAGACGGCACAATCCGGTTTGCTGAGGGTGCGGTGGCGCTGAACGTCAATTCGCCGTACATCCCGGAGATGCGGCAGCAGTTAGTGGAGACCTTGCGCGGGTTGGGTCACGAAGTCACGGACATTCACGGCTTCACGCCGCACTTGACGATCAAGTACGTAGAGTCGGACGAGCGGTTTGACGATGAGGTGTGGTTGCCGGATGAGGATGTGGAGTTCAACGAACTGTGGCTATTTTGGGGCGGGGAACAGGTGGCGTTTCCGCTGCTGAGTAGTAAAGAGTTACAGTTCATTACGCGAGACGGGCAGGTAGTCCCGATTGGTGGGCCATCAAGTGGTGGTGGTGGTACAACCGGTAGCACAGGTGAACAAGCCAGCTATTGGACAAATCCAAGCGGTGTGACTACAAACAGTAAGGCTGACATTGTGCAGTTCTTAGCCGCTAACGGGATTCCTGAGAGCGATGTTGTTTTTAGCGGTTCAACAAGGGGCATAGACGGGCATCCTGTACTTGCAGAGATTGATGTACGCAATAATAAGATTGTTGTTAGTGCACAGGCTATGAAGGCCAAGAGCGATATTAGACCTGTTCTCGTTCACGAGATGATGCACTTGCGCACTATGAATAACGGCGAGTTAGCACAGCAAGTAAAAAACACTGTTGGACAAGAGCAATGGGAAAAGACTTATTGGAATTCAATGAACAATGCCGGTGCTGTGTCTGAGTATGCGACATGGCATATTGGGCGAAGTCCTGGAAACCTCATTATCAAAGAGCATTTAGCAGAAGTGGCACGTTTAGACTACGAGGGTAAACTTAGCACCGTTCCGAGCGGATGGGCTAACCTGTATCATCAAGTTATGGCAGGCAACGAATGATACTTTATCTTGATAGCGACTTTAATATTGTCGAACAAGACCAGGCTGTATTTGCTATAGCCATTGGGGATGAAGGGTTGCCTGTCTTTGTGGATACGGCCTCTCTTTCTACTCAGCTCAGTAGGAAAGAGAACGAGGGCGAAGCACAGGCCGAGCCTGCCTTGCACACACCTACTGAGCCTGACACCAAAGCTGCCACTCCTGACCTAGCTACTCTCGCAACCGCCATTGCCGAACGCGCCGGGGGTAAGGCGACTGCCGAGGATGTGCAGCGCGACCTGTTGGAGCCGTGGTTGACAACGGTGTTTGGTACACCAGCCTCCAACCAAATGCAGAAAGTGGCAGCGCGCACGTTTGGCTTCCCTGACCCGCCAGGTATGGAAGAACTGAAAATCAACTGGCAGTTGCTTTACCCGATGGGCGAGATGTACAACATCACGCAAGAATATCTTGCGGCACGCGGGTTCAAGGAATGGGAAACCGTACCGGTCTACCGGCCTTATGTACCGAGCGAGGCACGGCCTAAGCAGTGGAAGAAGGGCGACGAGGTGCGGATTAAGCTCTTGCCGTTGACATCGTGGACGCTGGACATCAGCGAGGCTGTCAAGGTTGCGGAGTTCCTAGGCGCGCCGGGCAATCCGGCCTTTGTGCTAAAGACGTTCATCCCGATTAAGAGCGTGGTCAGCACGCCGAATACGGGCATTGGGATTCCTGGGACGAACGAGGTAGTGTTGGCTGGTGGGGAATACGTAAGTTTAATTGAGCAAAAATATGAATGACGCAACAAAAGTACGCAACTGGTTAGCTGACGATGCCCAAAACCGCGATTGGGCGAAATTGCTGTTGCGCCTGCGGGAGAAGAAGGCATTGGAGTTCATCACCAACGAAGAAGGGCGGGTCATCCCGATTGGCGGGCCGAGCGCGGGCAGTGGGGGAGCAGCCGCAGGCGGTAGTGCCTTGTCACAGATGGCTAATGATCTTTATGCACAGGCGCAACAAATGGAGCCGGACTTGACTGCCTTCATTACTGACTTTGTAGCAGAGAATGGCGGCGAGATGGAAGGGATGGACTTCCGTTTGAAACAACCTAATTCTATCGAAAGCAAGATTAAACGGGACGCCGATGAAATGGGAGTTAGCCATGCTGAGGCCGCGCAGGGCATTACTGACCTGGTACGCTACACTGCCATCTTTGATGCGGACGTGTTGACTGACAAAGCCAGCGAGATGCAGAAACAACTGGCGGCGATGGGGTGGGAACGCTACGATCATAAGTGGCGTAACTACTTTGGTGAGAAGGGCAACTATCGTGGCTACAATACAGTGTATCGGGATAAGTACGGACGGCGCTTTGAGTTACAGTTCCACACGCCGAGTAGTCTGGCGATTAAGGAACAGGTACACGCGCTGTACGAACGCGCCCGTGAGTTACCAAAAGGGCCGGAACGCACGCGCCTTGACCAGCAGATGCAGGCTTTATGGCAGGGGTTCCAGAATCCGGCTAACTACCAGAACTTGGCAGGAGAGGTGATGAACTGATGCAATACTACGCCTTAATGCAAATCGACTCGCAGAACGACAAAAATGCGACGGTGCTGGCAGTCTGTCGGAGGTATACCGACAGCGCCGGTGACTTGGCGTTAGAGAAGTGGGACACAAAACAGTGGGTAGACTTCCCGGCGCTGATGGACGCGAGTGGGATAAACGGAGCGCATAACTACTTTCCTATTACTGAGCAGGAAGCGCAAGGATTTATGGGAGGAACTATGACAGAACAACAAGAGGTCAAAGAACTGACGCTCCTACAGCGCGTCGAGCACGGCCTGGCGGCACTAGGCGAGGCAATCAAGAGCATCTTCGAGGCGCGGGAGAAGGAAAGCTCAGTAGAAGGTGAGGGGCAAGAGGCTGTCTCTCTCCATACTGAGCTTGAACCGGAAAGCGAGATCAAGGCCGCTTCATACTCAGTCCAATCCTTCCACAGCAACTTTGACAAGGCTGACGAAAACGCCAAATGGTCATTCTCCGCTGACGATGGCAACGCCATTTTGGACAAGGGCGGGTGGGCGTTGTATAAGCAAGTCCATCTTGTCACTGATACGTCAGACGGCGCAACGCCGGAGAACAAAGGCGCTTACACCTATCCTGTTGCTAAGTTGGTAGATGGCAAGCCAACCTATTTCCTCAACGCAGCGCAGACGGTTTACAGTGGACTGCGGGGCGGGGCGCGGGGTGCAGACTTGCCAGAGGCAACAAACGAGAAGGTACTAGCAACGGTCAAGCGCATCTACAAAGCGTTTGGAAGGGAGACTGAGGAAATGGGGTTGAAGGCGTTCTTCTATACTGATAGCGAGGGACGAGTAAGGTTCGCCGGTGGGCCGGGGTCAGGTGGCGGTGGAAGTGGCAGCAGCGGTGGCGGTGGAGTCGGGGCCGGTGGAAGGGATGCTGCCCTTGCGAAAATGCGTGAGTTATTCAAAAAACAAACCGACATTCAATCTCAAATAAATAAACTGGTTGATACACGCAACGCAAACAATCCGCTAGAGGGCTATTACAATAGAGCGGAGAACAAACGCCGTACAAAATTGCAGGCCGAATTGGATGAACAGATCAACGCCCTCGAAACAGAGAAGCAATCTATGCAGGTAGAAATAGACAGGCTTTGGGCAGAGAGTCAGACGCCAGAAAAGGGGTTGAAGTCTACTGCCTTTGCCTTCAAAGCCGCTGACGGCGCGGACTGGTGGATGCAGTGGACGACTAACGCCTTTACCGACCGTGAGGGTGAGAACTTCCAGACTAAAGCCCTGGAAGAATTCGTAGACCGGCACCGGGGCGAGAAGGTCAAAGGTGAGTTTTGGTATCATCACATTCCTGGCACGAAGTTCGGGGATGTGTATTGGCAAGCGATGGTGGGCCGGTTTTTGGTACAGGCTGGCCCGTTCGACAATACGCCTGTCGCACAGGCGTTCAAAGAGTTTTTTAGTCAGTATCCCGATGGTCATGAGCAGATCGCGCCTGAAGGTTGGGGAACCTCCCACGGTTATCAGTACAATGCGTCAGACCGTAAGGACAGTATGTATGAGTGGGTAGAGATTAAAGAGAGCACGGTGTTGCCTCGTCACACGGCCAGCAATCCCTGGTCGCCTTACCCGCGCATCATCCAAAGGAGTGACAGCATGAACGCACAGGAAAAGAAAGAGTTGGAAGCTATTGGGGGCAAGGCCCTCGTTGACCTGGTTACCCGCGAGGGTGAGCAGCGCACCAAGGAATTGGAGGGGATGGGCGTCGGGTTCAAGGGCCTGTCGGGTGCGATGGCCAAAGTGATGGCCCTGATGGAAGGCGTCGAGGACGCGGACATCAAGGCGGCACTTTCCGAGATTTATGACGAACTGCAATCCCCTGATGAGGAGGAGGGAGAGGAAGAAGAAATGGCCGCTCCCGCCGCCGAGATCGCCATGGACGAAATGGCAATGACTGAAGAAGTGCCGCTGCCGATGGCTGAGGCCGCCGCCGGGAAGCCGGACGCCAGTTGTAAGGAAGCGCCGGTAGACGTGGCTACGCGCACCGAAGTCGCCGAGGCTATGGCCTCGCTCACTACTGAGCTGCGCGCCGAAGTCAAGGCCGCCGTGGACGCGCAGACCAAGACCATCGTGGACGCGCTGACGCCGCTGTTGGCTGAGGTCAAGGAACTGCGTAAGCAGGACAACCAGAAGATCGCAGAGAAGGCGGCGGCTACGCCTGCCGCGTCGTTGCGCGATATGGTGCAATCGGTGTTGGAGAGCCAGAAGGCTCAGGTACAGGACGGCGACCCGCTGTTGGCCCGCAAGCCGCAGGAGACGCCCTTCACACAGCGCCCGGAAGGTGGGATGCCCTCATTCTTGGCGGGTATGTTTGAACGATAACTTTTGGAGGAGGTTCCCCAATGAACAAGCAAACGACTTCGCAACCGAACATTTCTAAGGAGATGTTCTACAATATGATGGCTGAGGCGTTCAAAGACCTCAGTACCGGCCAGAAGGCCGTTGGCACGACTCATGGCGGGATGCTGTTGCACGGGCCGGGTGGCCTGTTCTCGACCTTCGGGTTGGAACGCGAGATCATCACCGCACACATCACGCCGCAGGGTTTGGCGAGTGTGTTGCCGCTTAATCCGAGCATCGACACCGACCCGCGCTTTGGCTCGATTACCGGTGTCACCGACAGCGAAGGCACGCAGCCGACCAACACCTGCGACGACGCGCCCTATGCGTATCTCAAGGGCTGTAACCTGACGGCACGCTTCGGGCGCATCCGCTTCGACACCAACACCATCGAGTTTGATGCCGTCATCACCCGCTACAATCGCGGCGACTTTATGGACTTGCAGTTGCTCGGTGGGCTGATGGGTATTGACGACTTCCGCAAGGGCATCGCCCCGGCTGACCTGAACGAGGACGACATTCTCAACGTGGTCACGCTGGCCGAGATGCTGGTTGTGGGCGTCCAGGCGCAACGGGAAATCATCAGGCAAACTTGGCAAGGTAACGTCCTGCTCAACAACGAGTTCCCTGGCCTCGACTACCAGATTGCCACCGGCCAGATGGACGCGGACATCAGCGGCAAGCTCTGCCCGGCGCTGGATAGCGATGTCAAGAACTTCGGTTACTCGGACGTGTGCGGGACGACCCGCGACATCGTGGAGTACCTGAGTTCGATGATGTGGTATCTGGAATTCAACGCGCAGCGCATGCAGTTGACCCCGGTGGAGTGGGTGCTGGTGATGACCCCGACGCTGTGGTTTGAACTGAGCGCCTGCTGGCCGTGCCGCTATCTTACTAACCGCTGTGCCACCTCTGCCGGAACGGAAGTCGCCGTCATCAACGACGAGATGAACGTCAACTTGCGCGACTCTATGCGTGAGGGAATGTTCCTGTGGGTCAACGGCAAGAAGTACAACGTCGTGGTGGACGATGGCATCTACGAACACAACGCCAGTAACAACCAGAACCTCATCGCGGGTGAGTTCGCCAGCACCATCTACGCCGTCCCGCTCACGATCCTGGGCGAGTTCCCGGCCACTTACCGCCAGTACCTCAACTACCGCACGCCGGTCGCCAGCCAGAACACCGCGCCCTTCTCGCAATACCGCCGCGACTTCTGGACGGATAACGGCATCTTCTCCTGGGCCTACGATGGCGTCCTGTGGTGCTACAAGCTCGGTATGAAGACCGAGCAGCGAGTCATCCTGCGCACGCCGCAACTGGCAGGCCGGATTGACTACGTGAAATATACGCCGACGCAGCACTTGCGCGATGCAATGGCGACCGGAAGCTACTTTATGGATGGAGGCGTTAGCACCCGTCCAGCCGACCGCACTAGCTACGCTGTGTGGTCTTCGGCCCGCGATAACGTGGTTCCGGGTTAGTTTCATAACGACAGGGGAGGGGGGAGTAATCCCCTCTCCTCTCCATACTGAGCTTATGAGGTGGAGTATGGCAGACATTTATGAACAATGGATGGAGAAGGCCGAGGGGCGCAAGGCGTTCTTCTATACTGATGAGGAAGGTCGGGTAAGGTTTGCGGGCGGCCCTGGCGGTGGGGCTGGTGGAAGCGCGGGCGGGGGCGCGGCGGGCGGTACAAGCAGTATTGTTGCAACATCGTCTGGAAGTGTTAGTCCAGAAATTGTCAAGAATTTACAGCCTGTTTCCGCAGGAGATTTGAGTCCAGGACAAAGAATAGTAGATGATACTAGGTATATCGCAACTGTAATTGGACGCGATAAAATTGACCCAACCAAACTCTCGGAATCAGGATATACTGAGCAAGATTATGCAAAATATTTACAACGAGTTAATATACAGCGACAAGACGGGTCTGTCCATTCTGTATATCCACGTGTAGTTGTTAGAAATCTTCCACCACAAATAAAGATTGAATATTCTGATTAGATAAGCCTATGACCATCACAATCCTAATCGTAACCTACGACCGGCCTACCGAAATCCGGCGCACCATTGACGCCTTGCGCGACAAAATCCAGTACGCCGGGCCGCTGCGCTGGCACATTGCCGACGACGGTTCACCGGGTGAATACGTCACCGAGATTGTGCGCGACTACCAGGAAAACCTAGACATCACCGCTACCGTCACGCCACGCTTGGGATGGGGCGCAAACGTCAACAAGGCGCTGCAACATCCGCGTATGACTGATTTGATATTCCTCTGCGAAGATGACTACGTAGCCTTACATCCGCTGAACCTCAACTACGGCGCGGCACTCCTACTCAGTAGTGATGAGCTAGGTGTAGTGCGCTATGACGGGCTAGAGGGCCACGTAGGGCTGAATATGTGGCTGAAAGAGTGCCGCGTGGCAGGCGACACGTTCAGCTACTTGGAAATTGACCGCGAGAAGTCTACGCATTTGAACATCTACAGTAACCGGCCTCACTTACGACACCGGCGCTGGCATGATGCGTTGGGGTTGTACCCGGAGAACCTACCGCTTGGTAAGACTGAGGAAGCCTACGCGCACAGGGTACGGAATCGGCTAGACGCGCCGGGTTTTGCCGTGCTGATGGATGGCTTGCCACGGGCGTTCGACCATATCGGCAAGAGTCGGCAGGGGACTGAGAAGGATACGTTGTTTAAGGCGTAGTCTTTTGACAAACTTATAACAGCTATTATAATAAAAGTATAGAGTAAGTCAGTAATACTCAGTAATAACGAAGGAGCAACCAAATGGCAAATTACCTCACTGTCCCCGGCGCGCAGGTCACAGAGGCCGAGCGCCATTTCATCCGCGACATCGCAGTCGTCTACAATCAGCCTGATAAAGTCATCCTCAACGTTGGCATTATGTGGGGCTGTACCTTGTGGTGTTTACGCGACGGCGCGCCGACCGCGCAATTGTATGGCGTGGACATCACGCCGGACAACTGGCAGATTGTGGATCGCGAACAACTCAATGCAATGATTATTCAAGGCGATAGCCGCACACTTGAATTTGCATTGCCGATTGACGTACTGCTCATCGACGGCGACCATCACTATGATGTGGTCAAGGCCGATATTGAGAACTGGCTGCCGCGAGTGAGGCAGGGCGGGACGGTGATCTTCCACGACTACGCCCCTACTAAGCTAAATATGCAACAGTTCCCTGAGCTAGAAGGGGTAAAGCGCAGTGTGGACGAATACTTTAAGAACAAACCGGAGTGGCAGGCATTGGCTACACCGGACTCGCTGAGGGCATTTCGATGGAAATAAAACAACCAACTGACGATCAGATTTATGGACGTTCTGCACTCCAACTAGGCGAACCCTGGATTGTACCAGAGTCTTTAGTCCATCTCAAACGCATCGTGCAACCGGACTGGACAGTATTCGAGTGGGGCAGTGGCGGCAGCACGGTATTCTGGTCACGCTATTGCAAGCTGGTTATCAGTATCGAACACGACGCTAACTGGCTCACCCGCACTACTGAGCTATTGACCAAACACGGCTGCAAGGACAACTGGATGATTTACCTTGTTGCCGGTGTACCGGACGCGACTGGACAAATGCATCACCTAACATCCTTTCGCAACTATGCCGACTCCATACTGAGCTTTGGACGGCTGGAACCCTATGACCTCATCTACGTAGACGGTGAGGCAAGTTGTCGCGGTTGGTGTTTAGACCACGCGCTGAGTAGGGTGAAGCAGGGCGGCTATCTGCTTTTAGACAACTCCAACTGGCTAGAGGGCCACGACTTTGGGCCGGAGTGGGAAAGGTGGGACTACGTGGCAAGAGGATTGAAGTGGGTGGGTCAGGAAGGCACGTTTGATTGGTGGACTAGCATTTTACACAAGCTATGAGTGACTGTTGGATAGTCTCATTCGGTGATACGCACGGCGGGCTGAAATATGGCCTGCTGATGCCGCAAACCGTCCTGCATGAGCAGTCGCCAGAGGGTGATATTGTACCTTTCCAACCCAAGTTGACCAAGACGCAGGAAATGCTCTTGCACTTGTACAGGGAACAGGTACAAGTGGTCATTGACTTGGCGGCAGGCGCACCGGTCGTCGTTATTCACGGCGGCGATCTCTGTCACGGTCAGAAGCATCCTACTCAGCTTATGAGCAATCGTCTTAGCGATCAAGTATTTGTGGGTGTGGATGTGTTGCGCGAGTGGAAGCGAGTGCCTAATCTAAAAGCCGTGCGTGTGCTGATGGGAACGGAAGCGCATAACGAGGGCGAAGGTAGCTTGGAACTGTTGGCAGTGGAACAGCTCAAACCTGAAATGCCTGTCGAAATCAGCGACCACTACCGCCTGACGATTGACGATGTGATTTTTGACATCGCGCATCACGGTGCGGGGCCGTCCAGCCGCTACTGGCTCAACGGGAACAGCCTGCGCTGGTACATTGAAGACATCGTAATGCGGGATATAATGGAGTTAGGAATAAGACCGCCGGACATCGTACTGCGCTTCCACCATCACACTTTCGTCGCCGCCACACACGACTACACCTATCACCAACAGGCGCACAAATGCTACGGCTACGTCCATCCAGCCTGGTGCGGAATGAACCCGCACGGTCAGAAGGTCACGCGCAGTAAAGCGACGACGCACTACGGGATGCTGGCCTTCCACGTCAAGGACGGCGCAGTCGTAGAGGTAGTGGACAGAATGGTGGTGTGGGCCGACCGGCGCACGAAGGAAACTATTGATGTCTGAGATTGACGACTTGTTGGCGGCGTCCGTTGCGGAGATCGAGGCCGCGCTACGCGACCCAGAACGCGAGGACGGCGAAGTGCTGGTAGAGGAATATGCAGAGCAGAAAGGTTTATCTATTCCGCAGGCGCGTCGGGATTTGAACAAGGGTGTGGAAAAAGGCAGACTTGTCAAGCGTTGTATAAAGATTGGCAGGACTTACAAAGCATTGTATCGGGTGGTTAAATGAACATCGTCTACACAGCCTTATTCGGCAATTATGACAGCTTACTCCCGCCGCTGGTCGTTGATCCAGAGTGGGAGTATGTCGTCTATACCGACCGGGCCTTTGACGCGCCTGAGCCGTGGCAAGTACGGGTAGAGCAGCCTCCGCACCGCGACCCGCGCAAGGCCAGCCGCTACTATTTCGACCAGTCCTGCCTTGTCGCGCCGTTAGCTGAGTATACGGTGATGCACGGCGCGAACGCGCAACTCAACTGCTCACCCTCTTTCCTACTGAGCTTTCTTGGCAAGAACGACATCGCTGCGTTTAAGCACCCGCACCGTGAGAGCGTCTACGATGAGGAGAAAGCCGTCATTGCTCTAGGCAAAGATAAGGCTGAACATACAGCATTACAAATAGAACGCTACCGGCGCGAGGGATTTCCTGGCACACCGTTATCGGCGTGTATCCTGTTGGTGCGACATAGCACCTTGGCCCTAGACGAGTTCGAGGAAGCATGGTGGGAAGAAGTGCGGACAGGCAGTTGTCGTGACCAGTTGAGCTTTGACTACTGTCGCTGGAAACTTAACGTCGCTGTAAGTTATTTGCCAGGCGACCCGTTTGCTTGCGAGTTCTTCAAAGTGGGAGCGCACTTGTGAAAACTGTGCAAGAGCTTGTCGAGATCGAAAAGCAGATTGCGGCACTTAAAGCGCAGCGTGACCAACTGCTAGAGGCAGCGGGCATGATGGATGCAGAGGTGGCGCAGATATTGGCAAACCGCACGCCTAAACGGACGCTCTGCCAGATGTTGCGCGAGATGCACGACCGCGCTGTAGGAACTGATAGGA
>Ga0265297_10010283_pt1 | contig 11811 bp, 14 predicted proteins | sample Munlanlwell13791_FD_192502 | JGI IMG/M metagenome (GOLD analysis project Ga0265297, IMG submission 192502) | Leachate microbial communities from a municipal landfill in Southern Ontario, Canada - Leachate well 137-91 | ecosystem: Engineered > Solid waste > Landfill > Unclassified | place...
TCTATGAATGAGTGTTGTTACTGATATTAGTTCTTTACCGTCAATATAATATTTGTGTGGTTCGTCATAAAACGTCACATCATTGAATGCTGTAAATAATTCATGAGGTATTATATTCATAGAACGCAAAAGTAACTAAAAATTAGTTAGTAACAATGTTTTTTTGTAAAATGTTATCGAAATTAATATTTTCCAAATCTTTTATTAATGCATTTTTATCTGCAGGTAGATTTGAATAACCATGAATATGATTTATAATTGCGTTTCTAAGTATGTTTAATGCTTCAACGAGCACATCGCCTCTGGCAATAGGATGACCTTCGGCAAATATTCTTGCTCTGTCTTCTGCTGTTAGTTCTGCTGCTTTAAATTGTGGCTTACCGCTATGAGATATAAGTGCGATTTTATCGCTATTAATAACTGTGCTGCTATAAAAATCGTTACTGTTTTTTTGTTGTTCGAATACAAGATTAACTGATGCAGGATTTTGTGTATTTAATTTAAGCACATTACCATTTAAATGTTTTCCTGCTCTGATGTGTACTTCGTTTGTACGTAAAATAACATCAGTATTAACTTTACCCACAATTGCTACATCTGTTGGTAAAGGATATACGCCAATTGCATCTGGCAATGTTGATGGTGCTGGGTCTGGTATTGTTAAACCCATATTTGTGGTTGAAAGTGCGGTAAAGACAGTATCAAAACCAATTTTTTGTGGCTGCGATATTACGCTGCCCATCCAATACCTACTTCTTTCAGGAAATTTAACGTCTTCAATAAAAACTCTAACTACTTCACCTACTTGTGGCAAAATAAAAAAGAATTTTGGTAGCATAGGATAACAATAAGGTAAATCAGCATTTGCAGTACGATTATCCAAATCAGGTATTTTAACTTGAATTCTGCCACCATCTGTATTATCGCTAATAGATATCACTTCGCCATAATAAATTGTTCTGGTGACCTGATAAGTGCCTACCTTCTTAAAAGGATTACTTGTTTGTATTATGGGTTTATCAAATGCCATTATCTTTTACTTATTTCTTCAATTAATGCAACATAAAGTTTTTCTGCTTTATCAAGTGCAACAAGTTTTTCATTAATTTTATTCTGAAGTTCATCGAGTTCATATGTATGATCGACAAGCTCCTTTTTTAACGTTTCATGTTTCGACTTAACATCAATAAACATTTTATTTAGTTCAATTGGTGTATATTTACTTAAATCTTCCATAATTTTTATTAATATAATTCCAATCAATAGTAACCACAAAAACTTCTTGAATTGCTTCAAGAATTTCTTTAATTCGTAATAATTCTAAATCTTCTTCCATTATTGTATAACTCCATAACCACTTACAAATCTTATTGTTGAACCAAATACTGTAACCGGTCCTGTAGGTGATATACCTGCAGCCGTTAGCGTTATCCCCGGTGGTATTGCCACCGTAATCACTGCATCCTGTTGAAATGCTTTCACAATTTCTTCAATTCTGATTCTTTCCATTATTTCATCTGGAGAGATACCACCAGAAGGCAAAACACCTACTGGCAATCCAGCTTCGCTTTTTCTTGCAATAATACGTGATGCAATTTTTGTTGGTGATAAACCAGAACGTGATTTCACACCAAGAAGTATTAATGGGGTCGGCACAGTGGGCGGACCGCCAATTGAGGATAAGTTTAATATTTTATTAAACGCACCAATTATTGCTTCTGTATTATTAAAGTTAATTGCCATTTATTTTATATTTTCAGTGGCACTAAACTTTTAATAATGCCAGAGTATTGTGTTATTTTTTCTTTTATTATTTTAAGTATTAATGGTTTAAGAAGAATAGTTAAAAACTTCTTAATGAGATTAAATATAAATTCGTTTATCAATTTCATTGCTTCATTAATAATGCATTTTATAAGTGTTTTAAATTTAACAAGGTCATCCTTTGGATTACCAATTTTTGTGATGCCTTGATTTTGAAATGCACTTATAATTGAAAGCAATGCACGAATTTGTGGTGTAGCAGTTATTGCTTCTGCCAGTGCCTGAGTAATCAATGCAATTAACCTTTGAAAAAATCCGTCTTTAACTGTTTGTTTATTAGCATTTGCAATCTCTTTATTTTGTACACTTTGATCTATTGTGTTGTTCACCTGATTACCAACATAATTTGGGTCAGTCGCTTGACCAGTAGTACCAGATATGTTATTAATTAAATTTGTTAAACCACTTAAAGGCAAACTTGCTGCCATAACACCGCAACCCATATCATAATTAACAATACCGTTTATTATTTCTTCTGCACGTCTGAGTAATGCAGCATTATCTTCTGGTGAAATTTCAAAACTATCATCATCGTTAACTAATTGACCAATTAGTGCATTAACCGTTAACTCTTGATATGCTTCGTTCACTGTTTTTCCCTGACTTTTTGTAATTGTACCATATATTTTATTCATTACATTACTAATAAATTCTTTTTTATTAATAACATTAATGCTATCAATATAATCATCTGCCCAGCTACCAATTGATGAAGCACTGCCGTTCAAATTAAATTGCATTTCATCACTATTTGCAAGGTATTTCATCTGTAAATTACTAAATGTTGCATTACCGTTTGCAATAGCATCATAGGCTTTACTGTCAAAGTTGGGTGCTGAATTATTATATAATAATTGTCCGTCTTGTGAGATAGGATTTGTTTTGAGTTTACCATTAATATCAAGGTCTTTTACTTTAACTCTGACACCAGTACCTGCAGGTTGAAAATAATTTGGCACATTACCACCAGCATTATATTGTGCAACCTGATTTTTTAGTGCTGCTTTTAATTGGGGTTCGACTTTATCAATAAAATTAGTAAACAATTCACCAGTTAATTCTTGTAAAGCGTCTGTTCCAGCAACGACTTTGAGAATATCCAACATGAAAGGTACAATTTCTTTTTTATTATTGATTGAAGGAAATAGATTGGTCGAGTTAGGCATTTTTGTTGCCTGAATTACCGATGTATATGAACCTATCGTTGTAAAAATACCCCTTTTGTCGTCACTTAAACTCATTATTGTCGTTTTTCTTTTTCTTTCTTTTCAAAATGTTCTGAAACCATATTTAATAGTTCCATTCTTCTTTCGGCTGTTATTTCTCCAGCTTCTTCTGATGAAGATGATTTAGCAGTACCACCATTAACACCGCCAACGGCATTACCTGCTTTGACACTATTATCAAACACTACCTCTTTTAAAAATTTAAGAAGCATAATCTTTTGATCTTGGTTCTTTGCTTCAGCAGCGATAAGTTTAACAATCTGATCACCAATTGCTTGAATTTCACCGCCCTCTTTCACCTTAAGTTCCCATTTAGTAAATAAACGGGTAATTTTAGCTTTTATATTATGACTTTCATCATATATTTCTTGAAATAGCTTATTTGCACTTTCTTCGTCAAATGTAAGCCTACGTCTCACTGGTCTTGGCATAATTATAGTTTTAGTACATATAAATACATATTAATTTAATTTATATTAATTATCGAGATAGTCCATTTTTTCTATGAAATAGATTTCTTTAAATGGTTTAATACCAATTCGTATTTCTTTTGTTGATAAGCCAGTCTGTTCCTTCAAGAACAACAGAATTTTGTTCTTTGCAAACTTATTGGTAACTCTTTTATTATATTTACCTTCTGGTGTATCTTCCATAAACAGTACGTGCCAATTTTTAAGTACATTTATAATTGCGTCACCAACAATGACTTCGTTTTTTTTCATTGTTGGGTCGTTATTAATTTTATCTTCAATCTTTGCAACAACAGTATTAATCAACTCTTCAAACTGATGGTGTGTTTCGGTTTCAATTTCATAAGAATATTCAACATTTTCGTTGATTTCATCGATATAATCATCAAATGACAAATTTGTTTTCTTTTCAATATAGCTTTTCTTGCTATGATCTTTATAATAGTTTCGAATTATTGTCTGGCAATAACTATATGCTTTGGAGTTAAATATTCTGTAATTATATTCGTCTTTCTCTTCGATCAATGACTTTAATTTTTCTTTAGCTTCTTCGGGAAGAAAATATTTAAAAACATTTGATTTAGTCCACTTTGGACTGCCAGTTTCGTTGTATTCAATAATAAATGGTCTATACTTGACCATATGTTCAATCAGGTGACTTCGAGCATTGGATTCTACTTCTACAATATCATAATTACCGATATGTATGGGATAGCGTCTTAATATTGATTCTATCATTTTGCGAAAAGGTACTAACAAAATTTCATTATAAATCCTGTTCTTTCCCTCTGCTGTTGTTCCAGTAATATAATCTATAACCGCTTGTTCTTCTTTCTCCGCAAAATATGGTACATTAACTTCTTCATCAACTTTCTTCTTCATTTAGTTATAAATTAACATAAAGATTATTTTTGAAGTCTTGACATGTCGATAGGTCTATCTGTCATTATGTTGGCTTCTTTAGTTGCTGTTTCAAACCAGAATTTTCTTTCATTAATTGGCATGCTTTTAAGATAATTATCAAACATGCTGCCTTGTCTTGTTGCAAAATGTTTGTAACCAATTTTTGGTATTGTAAACACTTTACTTGCATTATTTAATGCTCTAAGTAAGAATTCAAGCATGAATGCTAATTTAATATTTGATTTATATCCACCAAGATTTTCAAATTCCGATTTTTTAATTACTGCGCCAGACAATTTAAAGTCGGTGTATTGCTGAAGTGCTTTTGCATTTAAATAACCCATTTCACCATTTTCGCCAACAAACTGTTGTGCCCAAACGGTTTCGTTTGTAATTTTAATACCTTCGTTTTTTTCATTAACTTCGATCATCATGGTCAGAAATACATCGATTTCTGGATATGCTTTAGTATAAATTTCAGCATTCTTGAAGTATGTTAATCCATATTCATCATCAAATTCAAGTACCGAGAAATAATCGGTAGTTATTGATTTAACTGCAAGGTTAACCTGTGACTGATAATCAGTTTTTCCTATGTTTGAAAGGAAAATAATGTTAATACCTTCGGGATATTTTGTCAATAAACTTTGTTGATATTTTAATATGTCATTTGCAATTGCAGATGCATACACCACCACTATTTGTGGCTTTTCTACGATTTTTTCTTGTCTCTGAACAGAGCTAATTGCTTTATCTAACATTTCAGAAACCTGTTCATTATATTCGTGTATTGGAATTATTACAATTATATTCATTTTTATATGTTTTATTTTTAAAATTATTTTTCTTCTTCAGTTACTGGTGGTAATAAGATATCAACAGTTTGTGTAGGTGGCTGACTTGGGTCAGCTTGTGGTGCTTGTGGCGAATTAATTGCAGCATTTAAAAGTGTAATTCTTTGATCGACAATTTCCTGATAAACCTCATTCAATCTTTTTTCTGCAGCTTCCTGACTATATTTGCTGGCAATCTTACTCATAGTTTTGTACAATTCAGGAGTAATTGCATCGTCAAGAAACTTAACAAGTACTTCACCAACCAATACTGGCAAGTCGTAATAGTTTTCAGTCCATACTCCAGCACCTTCAACTACTTTAGTTGCTACGCCATTTTCGTCTCTTTCGAGCATATATTCTGGCATAATATCTGGCTTAAGACAGATTGGAATAACCCCTGCTTTCATACATTCGAGAGGAAATGTACCAAATGATGAAATTCTGTCAATCCATACAGCAGCAAAATTACCCTGAAGTCTTTTTGCAAAGTCAATTCTACGCATTGGCTGTGGTGGTTTGCTCTTTGTAAGCATAGGGTCAAAAGTTACCCAGCTATATTGAGGATATTTAGCAAAAAACAATTTTACGAGTTTGCTAATTTCATTAGCATTACGTCCCATAACCGAAATAATTGGTTTTTGAGGTACTTCTGTTCTTTCAAAATAATCAGGTATACCAATATTGTATGTTCTGATATTATATTTACCCTTTCCGTAAAAAGTTTCAACCCATTCTTTAAGTGTTGTTGATGTTGTAATTATATCATGAATATTAAAGGCTGTCCAGTCAGTACCGGGTATCAAGGCACTTGTCATATAGTCAGCCGATTGTAGCAAACCAACTCTCACACAAGGTAAGTTTTTTGTCTGCTCCATAACGTTTGAATATATTTCAGGAATTACCATCACGTCTTCAGGACCTACCGTTAGTTTAGGGTCTGCCATTGATATGTGTTTATGTGCTGTGAGTTCTTTCTCAACCCATGCGGGTACTACATAATCTCCTTTTTCTACAAGGATTATTACTTCAAATCCCATGTTTTTTACAACAGTTGCATGAAAATAGATTTCATATACTGATGCGGTGGGACTTTGTGATTCGGGTACGCAGAACAAGAATTTCGATTTCTTGTTTGCCATTTTAGCTAAAGATACTTTTATCTTTTCTATTTTTTCTAATTCAGCTTTCTGTGCTTCATTAATTAATAATTCTTCACTCATTGTTTTACTTATTTTTTGTATTTAATTATTTTTTCGAATTTTTTGTTGTCAATCAATTCGGCAACTTGTTTTACTTCAACTGAACCCACATTTATGGCTTCATTATATGGTCTTGTTATTTTAATTAACTTTTTACCCCAAGGAGCACCACCCTTCAGAATTTCTGGGTTAGATGTGACCAGAATATCAACATGATTCCACATATCCAATGCTTTATCAACAAATCGAACATTTTTAAATCTCATTGATATTTTACTGAGAAAGAAAAGTGTTGGTGGTATTGTGAATTTGTTTTCAACCGAAACTATTGTAAACTCAACATTATTCTGATACTGTTCCAAAAATTTGTTAACCTGTACATCCATATTTCTATACATCATTGGTGCTGCACCAAAGATTTCAAAAAGAAAATCCTGATTTACAAAGCGATTGTAAACTTGCCTTGCAGTTAATTTGGTTTCGACAGGTGCTTTAAATAAAAAGATATCTGCAGGTGCTTCACCGAGCTTTTCATCATGTTGATAATCCAGTGGATTAATATCTGGTGGCATATCTTCAGGTTCTTTTAATTCTTTTTCTGTTTCTACTGTGTCGTTAAATTTATATGCTTCGAAGTAGTCAAATACATATGGATTTCCTTTTGGTGTGCCTTCTTCTCCAAATTCTTCAATATAATGTTTATCAAACTGAAACCATTTTGCTCTCAGGACTTCATCAACGTCAATTCCTACCACTAATTTTTTACTTAATATTTCCATCGTTTTTATCTTTTAATATGTCGAGTTGAACTTTCAACTCATGTTTTAAATTATTCATTAATTGTGTGTGTTCTGCAATTAAATCATTATCCGTAATATATTTCGGATTAATACATTCAATTTTACTGTCAACACATTGTACTGGTAAAATAATAATTTCGCCCTCAAATGTTATTGGCATGATCTTCTCAGTTACTTTTCTAACATATGTGTCGATATCTTCGCTTCTGATACCCGCAATACCAATATACATTACTAAAATCTTTGCTTCCATATTATTCACATGCTACTGCTGCCCTTGATAGGTCTTCAAAATCTAATTTACTATTATGTGTTTTCTTTTCCACCACTTCAAGTAATAGTTGTTTGTTATTTCTATTATTTTTAATGTTTTTTAGATTACTTAAATATTCTTTATATTTTTCTTCAATTATTTTAATAAGAGGATTTCTTACGTTTTCATCGTTTTCATCCATCTTAATAACACCCATATTACCAACACCTTCGAACATTTCAACTAATGCTCTTAATGAGCTATCTGCTTTATCCTTCATATCTACCTGATTAACATCACCCAAAACAATTAATTTACAATTACTACCAATGCGTGTTAATAAAGTAAGTGAATTATCCAGACTGACGTTTTGCATTTCATCTGCAATGATAATACAGTCATCCAGACTTACTCCACGTAAATATGCAATTGGAAAAGGTCTTATAATATTAGTGTCAACCAATTGTTTTACTGTTAATTCGAGTAATATTTTTTCCATATTAATGTAAAAACTCCACATAAATGGATCAATTTTTTCTTTTAAATCACCTTTTAAAAAGCCGAGTTCTTCACCCTTGAGTGTTGTTACTGACTTAACGAGATAGACTTTTTTATAACGATTAGATGCTTTTCTTAATAAACTAAGTGCATATGCCATTGCAACATAAGTTTTACCTGTTCCTGCACGACCAGCACAAATAGTAATTTCATTATTTTTTATTGAGTTGATTAACATCTTCTGACTTTCGTTTCTTGCAATAATTTTTATGTCATTTGGTAAAAGTTTGGCAATTTCTTCTTTAATTCTACTGATTTCAAACGAACTATTGACCGAAGTCAATTCTTTAAAATCTTTTTCTTCCTTAACTCTGTCTCTACCCATTTTTGCTTAATGTATTACTTTATATAACATTATTTATTTAAATTATTTTTAACTACATATGTATATACGGTTTTTAATTAAAAATCTTGAATTAATTCAAAAAATTTTTTTCACGTATTTATTTGAAACAATAATAAAATATAAAAAATTATAATTTATGAAAAACGAACATGAAAGCAATCAACCTTCAAAAGAAAGTATTGCAGCTTCATTAGAGAAGTATAAAAAACAACATGGACTTACAGATGATGGTAGCAAAAAAACTACAACAGTAGCTTCTATACCAACTACACCGCCTAAAACAAATTTTAATCCACAAGAATTTGAAAAAGCAATGTCACAGGAAACAGACCCTGACTTAATGATGTCATATGAAGAAGTACATTTACCCTCAAAAGGTAAATTTTATTCTCACGGCATTTCTAAGGTTAATGTCGAATACATGACTTCAAGAGATGAAGACTTATTAACAACCCCTTCATTAATTGATAGTGGAAACGTGATAAATATATTATTAAGGCGTAAAATTAAAACTGCAGGTATTGTTGTAGACGATCTTCTGGACGGTGACAGAAATGCAATTATTTTATTTTTACGTACTTCAAGTTATGGTTCAGATTATACTGTACAAGTAACTGACCCAAGATCAGGTATACCTTTTACAACAAAGGTAGATTTATTAAAACTTCAATATAAAGAAATTGCTGAAGAACCTGATGAATTTGGTCATTTTAATGTTACTATACCAATGCGTAAGAAAAAGATTGTATTCAGACTTCTTACTTCTGGTGAAGATAATATCTTACAGAGAAAAGCTGAAGCCATTAAAGAAGCATATAATAGCGAATTTAGTGATTATAGCACCATGAAATTAAAAGCACATATTATATCAATTGATGGTAATGCTGATAGATCATATATTGACAAATTTGTTGATGTAATGCCAGCACTGGATGCATATACAATTCGAAGAAAAATATTAAATGTCAGTCCTGATGTTGATATGTCATACGAATTCATGGCTAAAGATGGATATAAATTCAGAGCCAATTTAGCTGTGGGCATAGACTTTTTTTTCCCAAGCACTTAGCGGGTGAATATAAAAAAATGGTCAATGAAGAGATATATATACTGACCAAACACGCTAAGTTTCAAGCAGATTATATCGAAAATCTACCAATATATCGTAGACGACACTTTTTACATTTACTTGAAAAAGAAAACGAAGAAATTGAGAGATTACAAGACGAAGCACAAAGAAAATCAAGCAGACGAAAATAATAAAAGATCGAATAATAAAAAATTCGATCTTTTGTATTTATATCTATAATAGTATTTCATGGCAGCAAAACTTAGTACGGTTAAAGAATATCAGGCAAGTCTCGAATTAGTAAAAGAACTTAGTGGTTTGGATAATCAACGAACCCAAAATCAAACTCTTATTAGTGAAAGACAAAAAATAATTAATGAATTATTAACTAATTCTTCTAAATTAACTGGTGAACAAAGAGATTATTTAAAAGAACTTGTTGCCGAACAAGACAAAGCTATTGGAAAAGAAAGAGAAATTAATTCTCAATTAGAAAAAGGAGTAAAAAGCAGACAAAGAACTGTTAATTTAGCTAAAGATTTAGTTGGTCTAATTAAAGAAGAATGGAAATATTTACAAGAATCTGATAAAACCATAAAAGCCACTATTCTTAGTCTTGGAATGAGTGGTAATAAAGCTGCTTTAATGCGTACTTCCTTCGAAAAATCTGCAACATTTGTTGCAAGATTAGGTGGAAGTCTTGCTGATATACAAACAATACAACAAGGTTTTGCTGATGAAACTGGTCGTGCACGTGCTTTAACGGCAAACATGGTCGAAGACATTACTTTAATTGGTAAAGGTACTGGTCTTGGTATTGAACAAGCAACAAAACTTGGTGCACAATTTGAATTTATGGGTCTTGATGCTCGTAGAAGCATGGATTATGTTCAGGGTATTGTTGATACTTCTGAAAGAATGGGCGTTAATACTACAAAAGTATTAAAAAATATAAGTGATAATTTTAAAAAATTAAATACATATAGTTTTACTGCTGGTGTTAAAGGCATGGCTAAAATGGCACAGGATGCTGAGAAAATGCAAGTTAGTATGGAAAATGCACTTAGTGCAGCCGATGCAGCAAAAGGTCTTGAAAAAGCTATTGATCTCGCTGCAAATTTGCAGGTAATGGGTGGAGAATTTGCAAAGACTGACCCATTTGAATGGATATATTTAGCACGTAATGAGCCAGAAAAACTTACAGCAAAAATTTCTGAAATGACCAGAGGTCTGGTTACATTTAAGAAAAATAGTGAAGGAGTATTTGAAAAATTTATAAGTCCTGCAGATCGTCAAAGACTTGAAAGTGTTGCAAAATCATTAGGTATTTCAAATGAAGAAATGGTTAAGATCACACAAAGACGTGCTGATCTTGATAAAATGAATCAGCAATTAGCTGGCACTGGTTTAAGTGGACGTGAAAAAGAACTCGTTCAAGGTGCTGTCGTTTTTAATGCAAAATCTGGTAAATTTCAAGTTGAACTTGCTGGTTCAATGAAAGATATAAGTACATTAACAGCTACACAAGCTAAATCATTTGCTGCAGAACAAAAAATGTTAAAAGATCGTGCTGAAGAAGCATTAACATTTGATCAAACATTAAAAGCCACTGTAGAAATATTAAAAGCATCATTATTACCATTATTACAAGGTATTAATAAATATTTATTACCACCAGTTAAAATACTTGCTGATCTTGCAAAAAGTGGTTTTGGGGGTGCGGTAACTGCTGGTGGTATTTTACTTGCTGCTGCTACAGCATGGAAATTAATTTCATTAAAATTAAGTGATGTTGCTGATAGATTTGTAAAAGGTGGCGCAAGAAGAGCAGCAGAACGTGGTATTGGGGGTATGATTGGCGGTGGTGAAACTATTGCTGGTCAAACAGCAACTATTGCTGAGAAAGCTGGTGCAAAAGGCATGAGTGGTCTTGGTGGTAAAAGATTACTTGAAGGTCAGGGTGCTGCTGCAGCAGGAAAAGGAAAAATGTTTGCTGGTGCGGGTGCAGGTATTGGTGCTGCTGCATTAGGTGCGGGTGCAGGTATTGGTGCTGCTGCTGCTGGTATTAGTTTACTTGCTAATGCAATGAGTAAATTAACTCCTGAACAGGCAAAAACATTATCAAGTATTGTTAAATCAATATCACTTGTTGTAGGTATTGGTGCTGCTGCAGCAGCAGCTATATTGTTATTTGGTGGAGCATCTACGGCTGCTGCCCCCGGTCTCTTAGCATTTGGTGGTACAATAGCATTAATTGGCGCAGGTATTGGTGTTGCTGCTGCTGGTATTGGTGTAATGGCTTTAGGTCTTAGTAAATTAGCTACTTC
>Ga0265297_10010284_pt1 | contig 11810 bp, 11 predicted proteins | sample Munlanlwell13791_FD_192502 | JGI IMG/M metagenome (GOLD analysis project Ga0265297, IMG submission 192502) | Leachate microbial communities from a municipal landfill in Southern Ontario, Canada - Leachate well 137-91 | ecosystem: Engineered > Solid waste > Landfill > Unclassified | place...
AATCCCTGACTGCGGTATCGACGAAGTTTGTCCGCCTTGGCTCCGCATGGCCGGATGGCTTCACACTGACCAACGGATCGATTGGCGGAATTCTGATCCGCGACAATTCAGCTTCCGTCGCCTACGTTGTTGACATCAACACCGGGCAGATCGTGACGCGTTTCGACTTCCAGAACGATGGGAACAACTCACAGAGCCCCGGCACCTCGACCGTCATTGAGCACAAGTTTGCCTCCGGCTACGAGTACGCGTCGCTGAACATGGTGTACTTCCGCAACAGGTGGTACAACCTGAGCACGGGCAGATGGTGCTCTGAGGATCCGTTTGGCACCGTTGATTTCGAGAACCTGTACTCCTATTGCGTAAATGACCCCGTCAGATGGGCCGACCCGTACGGCACTTATATGTCAACCGGTCTATGCTCACTAATTGGGCGATTCGAGGATGGTCTGCGGGATTGGGCTACCCTCAAGCCTATCAGGTCTTACCTGCAGAATGTCTGCAACAAGTACAATGACGTTCCTGAACGAAGCGATTTTGATGTAGCGATACTTGCTACGCTAGACATCACCGGAAACCTATCGACTTGCGGGGCTGTCGACATGATTGTCGATATAGAAGTAGAGGAGCTTGAGCCTTTCTCCGGGGAGTTTTGGAGCCGGAGCGCCGCCGTTGGCATCGACTTGGGCGTTTGGGCGTTGCTCGGAGCTGCGGGAAAGTGCTCGTCAAGCGGCGGGAGAATTCTGCGAAACGCTGTTAGATGCGGAGATAGGAGTGTTCCGGCCTTTCGGCTCGCAGAAACAAGTCTCGTGGCGGAAGGTGAAGCATCAGCACCTGCAGGTTACGTAAGCCCAGCAGTCAAAATGGCGGGCAAAGCGGATGGACCCAAAGTGAATCCTTTGCCATACTTGAGGGAAGCCCCTACAAGCTTTACGAATTTCTCAAACATCAGTGATGATCTTGCAATCCTGAACTTAAAACCGGGTAAAGATGGCTGCTTCCTTATAGAGGAATCTCAGATAAAGGAACTGTACAATAAGTGGATCGCCAAAGCTACCCGCTGTAAGCCACTCTTGGGCTTTAAACGGGTAGGTGATGAAATGGCCACTTACAAGGATGGGACCACGTTGTTCTTTCGCAAAACATCCAAGAGTGGCGGCCCGGCGATTGATATAGATTATAAAGGCCCAGATGGCAAGCAGACGCACATTAAGATCCATGTCCTCAAGGGCAAAGGAAGTCTGAGCCTTTGCTTACACTCCTCTTGCTTGCGGGAGCAGACGATTGGGTGTCGCTGGTCGATGTCGAGAGAATTGTCTTCCCAATCGGAGGTCCTCAAATCGGGGACGAAGTCCGCGAGAAATCGCTTCGAGTCATTCGGGAAGTTGTCTGTCGCGGACTGATGGAGATCGGCGAACTTGATGGAGGCTTCCGCAAGTGGGATCTTCCGGACGAGGAGGCTCTTGACCGGGTGGATCGGGAGTGGAGGGCATCGCAGAGGCAAGTGTTGCGCGGCGACATCTGCTGGTTACGCAATACGGAGAAAGGCGACGCGATAACTGAGGAACTCCAGAGGAAACGCGACTCTCTCCGAGGAAGAGGAGAGAAATGACGGCTTTTCTCTGCGACATTCCTCACCGGTATCCCGTCCGTGTGGACGTCCATGTCTGGCATGACATCAAGATCCCGAAGCCGGACGCGCTATCTGCGTTTGAGTTCGCCCTGCAATATGGCGCCCCTATAGCCTGCATTGGTGGGCCAGGCTCGGGAAAGACCGCAGGACTGAAGGCGGTGACCGGGATGCGCGTGACGGCGGTGTCCGACGGCAGGGCTGGTCTGGGCACCTGGCTGCCTGTTTATGTGGATCTCGCCCTCTGGGCCGGGAAAATGCTTGAGGAGATACTGGAATGCGAGCGTCCCACCATTGTCCCGACAGATAACAGAGTTCTCTGGCTTTTGGACAACCTCGATTTGCACTCCAATAAGGTGTCGATAATTCGCCATGCAAGAATGCTGCAAGGCTCAACATACAGATTTGCCATCGCGACAAGGCCTGAAGACTCACTCCTCAGGGTGATGGATGATCTCCATTATACACGTCTGCAACTGTGCTCTTTGAACTCCCGCGACAGATTTGGGATCGTTTCCCGGCAGTTCCCCTCTTTAGCAGGCGCATATGGGAAATTCGAGAAGGATAACCCGAGTCGCGTACGGCTTATGAGGAGTCCTCTGTCCTTTTCGATGGTCCTCGAAACGCTTTCGGACAACGGCGCGGTCCTGCCAGGCAAGAACAGCGGCAGATCCGGAATACTGGCCGACTACGTTACGTTTTCGGTCAATCGGGCCGCCGAGGCGGGCCGGATCACGCAGGAAGAGCGCGAGCAGTGGTCGGCCTGCGGCCACAAGGCCGTGAGCAGGATGTATTGGGGCAAACTGACCAGAGGTCTGGTGCCCGCTGAATGCGGGTCGGACAGCGATCCGGCAGACCTTGGCGCGGGAATAGGGATTCTGCTGAAGGCAGGAATCCTGACCGAAGGCGACGGTGGCAGGCCGGAGATCGCCCACCGGCAGTTGGCGGAGCATTTTGCGGCCTGTCGGCTTGCGGAGATTCTGGAAAGCGCCCGGAGCGATACGGAGTTTGAAGACGCCCTGTGGCGCTGTTTCAGGCATCAGGATCTCGACGAAGTGCTCGCGCAGGCACTCAGCATACTTGAGAGCCGAAGGCCGGGGACGTACGATGACATGCATCAGCTCGTGGTTCACGAAGTCGTTTCTGCTCCGTGTGTTGTAGGTCTGATCGCGAAAACGCTCGATGTGCGAGCATCAGAGATACCGATGAGGTATCTGGTTGAGAAGGGCGGGGCAGAACAGCTTCGCCTGCAGGCGATAGCGGCCCTCGGGGAGATTGGCGACCAGAGCGCTGTCCCTGCGCTCATAAAGGCGCTTCATGACAACGACATTAACGTGTGTTTGAGAGCAGCATGGGCTCTAGGCAAAATTGGAGACCTCGGAGCCGTTAGTGCGCTTCTCGAAAGCGCCCAAGAGACCACTCGCGCGATGTGTATAAGCGCGCTGGATGCCCTAGGAGAGATCGGCGACCAGAGTGCGGTTCCCGTACTTCTGAAGAGCCTTCTATCGTGCTACGACTATTCGAGGACGGCTGCAGCTCGGGCGCTCGGGAAGATTGGTGATCGGACAGCGGTTCTTGTGCTGATTGAGCGTCTGAAGAGTCCGCACAAAGCGGATCGCGACAAGGCGGTCAATGCCTTAGAGGAATTGGGAGATCCGCGAGCGGTTCCTAGGCTCACAGAATGCCTGAATGATGAAGATCACTGGGTGCGAGGTGGTGCGGCGCGACTTCTTGGGGACCTAAAGAGTCGGAGATCTGTGCCCGCGCTCCTATCGTGCGTGAAGGATAGAAATCCAATGGTGCGGGAGAATGCCATTGCTTCTCTTGGGAAGCTTGGAGATCCCGCCGCTTTTACAACGCTCATCGCATGCCTCAGAGCAGAGAACGCGTCGGTGCGCCGTGCGGCAGCTGCGGCTCTTGAGGATTTCGGAGACATTTGCGCAGTCCCTGCCCTCATTGAGAGCTTGAACGACACGGACTGCATGACGCGCCAGAGTACTGCTCGCACGCTCGGGAAACTGGAAGACAGGAGTGCGGTTTCTGCACTCCTGGATTGCTTGGCGAAAGAGAAGGACTACTATGTTCACTTGAGTGCTTTCGAAGCACTTCGGCGTCTGAGGGAGCCGAATATCCTGGGGGTTCTCTCGGAGTGCCTTCGGAACAGCGATCCAAAGATTCGCTGGTACGCGGCTTATTCCCTTGGCCGTCTTGGAGAGAAAGAGGCGGTTCCAGCGCTCATCGGATGTCTTGGCGATGAGGAAGATTATGTGCGCCAGTACGCGGCAGAGGCACTTGGGAAACTCGGGGATACTGAGGCGGTTTCGGCGCTGATAGAACGGCTTCATGATCGCGAGCCTGATGTGCGCGGGCGAGCCGCCGCCGCCCTCGGGGAACTGCGGGCTCACAGTGCGGTGGCCGATCTTGAGGAGTGCCTGAACGATGTGGAGGACTCGGTTCGTTGGAGGGCTGCCAGGGCGCTCGGGAAGATCGCGGATCGGAATGCGGTTCCTGCGCTCGTTGCAGGCCTGAAGGACCGCGATTGGTACGTGCGCTGCAACTCAGCCAAGGCCCTGGCTGTTCTGGGCAGTAAGGCCGCCGTACGAGGGCTTGTTGAGAGCCTGCGGGATGGCGACGACCTAGTCCGGCAGTGCGCGGTCGAGGCCATCGGAGACCTTGGCGCTCCGGATGCAATTCGTGAACTGGTCGGGTATTACCGTGCCTCGGCGGGCGAAGAACGCTGGATCGCGACCAAGGCAATCTCCGCAGTCGTCTTCCGTAACGGAGTCTCCATCGAGCGGCTGCTCGAAATGCTCGCAGCAGGCGGCGTTGCGCATCTGGAATGCACCAACCTTCTCGGCTTCCTTGGCCGCAGGGTCAGGAAGGCGGATTACGAGAAACTGCTCGAAGCCCGGCAACAACAGGCTGCCACCGACTAAGCCGATCTCTACCAGGCCACCAATCTGTACTGCCCACCGTTCTTCTCAGCAAGCGGTTTCAAAAAGGGCTCGCCGTCTTTGCCGACACCGATCGTGTGGATGACCATCCTGCGGATGGCGTTGATCCTGCCCACAATCTCCATCAATTTCTCGGGATCGACTTCCGGCCCCACCGTGGGCATTCCGTCGGATAGTAAGAATAACGTGTCCGGTGTGCGGTCCTGGGGGAAGTAGCCGGTCTTCTGGACCAGCGCCCCGAACGCCTTGGACAGCGCATCGTGGATATTTGTCCCGCCGTCCGCTGCGAGCCCGTCAACAAATCTGCTTGCTGCCGTCTTGGCCTTGTCGTCGGCGAGGGTCTGCGCACCGCGCCAGAAATTGGCCTCGGCGTTGAATGTGATGATGTCGAACTTCGCTTCGGCTGGCAGCGACCTGATGACCCGGATCAACTCGGCCTTTACGTAGTCGAGCTTTGTATCGCCCTTTGGCGTTGCGCCTTCGCCGGAATACGCTCCCGGATTCGTCACCTTCTCGACCATCGAGCCCGATATGTCAATCGCGAAGATCATATTCAGCGAACGCGTGGGGATTTTGTAATACGTTACGTAGGGCGTTTCCCGCGGGCGCGGCTTTGGATTGCGCTCGATCTTGCCGCCCGATTCGTCCAGCCATTCCTTCCAGTTCAACGGGTCGCAGCCAAACTTGTAGCCCGTGATAGTCTCAAGAGCGGCCTGGAAATCGTCGAGCAGGCGCCCTTTGGCCTTCTGCATCGCCGCCACGAGGTCCGGAACCGACTCGATCTCATTGCGCTTGGCAAGGGATTTCACAGCCGCCGAGATTACTTCCCATTCCTTGTCGAACAACGCCTTGCACAGTGCCGTGCGGAACTGCACGCCGGGAAGCTCTCCTGCCGCGCGACAGCCTGCAACCCGGATGGCGGGCTCGAGCGCGGAGATTGCCGTAAGCACGGCCCTTTCTGCATCCGGGCCGCCGATCAGACCAAGCGCCCAGATGGCCGAGCAGCGGATCTCCATAGTGTCCGAGGCAGCGAGGTCGGCGAGCTTGGCGCTTGCAGCCGAGCCCTTTAGTGCACCCATCGCCTCAACGGCCGTGATCCTCACTTCGGGGCGGTACATCTTGTCCAGGAAGGGCAGAATCGCGGCGATGGTCTTGTCCCCTGGATATTTGGCAAGGGCTTCTATCAGTGCCACCTGCGGGTCGGGTTCGGCTTCCTTCTTCAGGGCGCCGACAAGTGAGTTGAATGACTCCGGATGGGCCATTCTGCCGACCACTCGCGCGAGCTTGGCGCGCATCGGTGCCTTGTCCTGGCCTGTCATATGCTTGTGCAGCTTGTCCAGGGCAGGGCCGACGGTGGTGGTTATCAGCGTGTCTTCCATGGCGGAGTCGAAGTAGTAGTCGTACTTGCCTACCGCCACCCAGATATCCATGACGTAGTCAACCAATTGTGCGTTGTCTATGGGGCAGAGCAGGCGCAGCGCCTCGATTGGGTTGCGAGGCCACATATCCCTGAAACGGTCAACGCGCGACTTGGCGGACTCACCTGTCGCCGATCCGGCAACGATGAGAACCAGAAACAGGAACGGAATCCCAAGCCGGAAAATGCGCGCGAATGGCATCATATGTAGGACGGTCCTTCGGGGCGATTGTCTTGACTTTTGGGGAAAATTCCTGATAATCTGACCTTTCGCGATGCGTCGGCAGGCTCGGATTTCGAGCCTTCCGGATACTCCCTGAAGGGCCGGCGACCGAAATGCTCACCTCAGCGACGGCGTTAATCCTTGCCGCAGGCAAGGGAACACGTATGCACTCTGACCTCCCTAAGGTCCTGCACAGGATCGACGGGCGGCCGATGCTTTCGTTTGTGGTTGATGCCGTTCGTGCCGCCGGAATCCCAAGGATTATTGCCATCGTCGGCTACGGAGCCGATCAGGTCGTCGCGTCGCTCGACGGGGATGTTCTTTACGTCCACCAGTTCGAGCAACTCGGCACCGGTCACGCCGTAGCCTGCGCCGCTCCGCTTTGCCCTCGAGTCGGGTCGCTGCTTATTGTCTGCGGCGACACCCCTCTCTTGCTGGGCAAATCGCTTTTCGACCTTGTGCGCAGGCGCGAGGAATCCGGGGCGGCGGCCGTGATGCTGACAATGGAACTCGACGATCCCCGCGGCTACGGTCGCATCGTGAGAGGGCCGGACGGTCGCATCGTCGGAGTTGTGGAAGAGAAGGACGCTACACCGGAGCAGAAGGCCATTCGCGAGGTCAATAGCGGCGTTTACTGCTTCGATTCGGCGCTCATATTTGGTGCCCTTTCAGGGGTCGGTTGCGACAACGCCCAGAAAGAGTACTACCTGCCGGACGCGCTCAAAGCTCTGCTGCGCTCCGGTGCGTTGGTCGAGACGGTCCTTTGTTCTGAGCCCGCCGAGCTGGTCGGGGTCAACACTCCCGAGCAGTTGAGGCAGGTTGCAGAAGTTATCGCACGCAGAAAAGAGGGCAGATGAAGACTTCGATGGTCGTCATAAGCGGATCCTCGAATTTGCCGCTGTCGAAAGGGATATGCAGCTACCTCGGGATTCCTCTCGGGAATGCCGAAGTCTCGCGCTTCCCCGACGGCGAAATAAAGGTCGTAATCCAGCAGGATGTTCGCGGGCTGGACGTGTTCATCATTCAGCCTACCTGCCATCCCGTCAACGAGAGCGTGATGGAACTGCTGATAATGATCGACGCGCTCCGTCGCGCTTCGGCCGACCGCATCACGGCGGTTATTCCTTATTACGGGTACGCACGTCAGGACCGCAAGCACGAGGGTCGTGTTCCGATTTCGGCCAAGCTGGTCGCCAACCTGCTTATCTCCGCCGGAGCGAACCGCATTCTTGCTATGGATCTTCACGCTTCGCAGATTCAGGGATTTTTCGACATCCCGTGCGATCATCTGTCAGGCGTTGTTGTCTTTGCCCCGATTTTCAAGACATTCGATCGGCACAACACCGTGGTCATGTCTCCCGATATTGGCAGCATCAAGATCGCCCGCGACTTCGGCGACCGTCTTGGTATGGCTCTTGCCGTCATTGACAAGCGCCGCGATTTCGATGGCCAGATCGAGATGCCGCACATCATCGGCAGCGTCGAGGGCAAGACGGTTCTTCTCGTTGACGATATGATTACGACCGGTGGCACTCTGTGTATGGCAGCCACAGCTCTGAAGAGTGCTGGCGCAAAGGAAATCATCTGCGCCGCCACGCATCCGGTTCTGGTCGGGAGCTGCATCGAGAAGATCAACGCTTCCGCGATCGACCGCGTATATGTCACCGATACGATTCAGCTCGGAGCCAAGGCGGCCCTTCTGCCCAAGTGCGAAGTGGTCAGCGTGGCTCCGCTGCTTGGCGAATCCATCCGCAGGATACACTCCAACGAGTCGGTTAGCTGGCTGTTCAAGAACATGGTCAGGTGACTTGATATAGATTTGCGCGTTCACTCTCTGAAATTCGAAATACGGCAACGGAGGAAACAGATGATTTTGCGAATAAGCGCCAGGAAAAGAGAGAAGACCGGCAAGTGTGCGAACAATCAGCTTCGCATGGCCGGGCTTGTTCCGGTGAACATGGTTATGCCGGACAAGAACGTATCGCTGTCCCTGTCGACCCCGCTTACTGAAATCCGCAAGGTTCTCAACGCGGGTGCGCACTTGATCGAACTCGATATCGAGTCCGATTCCGTCAGACAGGCATTCGTGAAGGAAGTTGACTGGGAATCCCTTACAGGGAATATCCTGCACATCAACTTGATCGAGGCGAGCAAGGACAGAGCGATCACTGCGAATGTCCCGCTCGTCTTCCGCGGAACCCCCGTTGGCATTTCGGCCGGCGGCGTTTTCACGGTCCTTCTCGACTACCTCGAGGTAACCGGTCTGCCGCAGGATCTTCCCGATTCACTGGTGGTGGAAGTCGCCAGGTTGAATGTCGACGACGCGGTCTTCGTAAGCGAACTTGTGGTTGGAGACAAACTGCAGATTCGCACGAAGAAAGAACAAAGAGTCTGCGAAGTCCACATTCCTGCCCGCGCTGCTCTCCCGACAACCGAAGCCGCTGAAGGCGAAGAACTCGCTGAGGGCGAAGTTCCGGCTGAGGGTGAAGCCGTTGAAGGCGCTCCTGCTCCTGAGGCCGAAAAGGCCGAGGATGGCAAGGGCGGCAAAGACAAGGGCGGCAAGGATAAGGGCGGAAAGGGCAAGAAGTGAGATTGATCGTGGGTATCGGCAATCCCGGCCCCCAGTACATCGGAACCCGGCACAATGTCGGCTTCGATGTGATGGACACCATTTCGGCCGACAGGAATCTGTCCTGGAAGTCCGGATGGTCCGGGAGCTTTGCCGAACTCGCCGCGGTCGAGAAAACTATCCTGCTCAAGCCCGCCACCTATGTCAACCTGTCCGGTCGCAGCGTTCACGAGGTATCGGCTTTCTTCAAGATTCCGACGTCGGAAATCCTTGTCGTTGTCGATGACTACAACCTCCCGCTTGGCAAGCTGCGCTTGCGCTCGACGGGTTCTGACGGTGGTCATAAAGGACTCGTTTCGATCATTTCCGTTCTCGGCGAGGATTTCACGCGACTGCGCGTCGGAATCGGCGCCCCGACAAGGGACCCGGCCGATTACGTGCTCTCTCGCTTCTCGCCCGTGGAACGGGAGACTATAGACCTGTCGGTTCGTTTCGCCGCAGACGCCGCCCTGGCATGGGCTGACGGCGGTCTGGATGCGGCTACTAAAGTGATTTCCGGCTGCAACGCTGCGGCCGAAGAAGACTAGTTCCTGAAAGGAGGTCTTTCTTGAGACTTTACGAAGGCCTGTTCCTTGTGGATCACAATCTGGCAAGGACAAACTACGAAGACGTGGAGAAGCATATCCACGGAATCATCAACCGATACGAGGGCGAGGTAGTGCAGTCCCTGAAGTGGGCGGAGAGGAAACTGGCGTTTCCCATTCGCTTCAACAACATCAAGCACGAAAAGGGCGCGTACATCCTCATCCATTTCAACGCGGAGCCGACCTCAGTCATAAAGATGGACAGGCAGTTCAGGCTTTCCGAGACTGTCCTGCGCCACCTGGTCACTCGCGACGAGGATGGTCTCTTCGACGAAGCATCTCTGCATCAGGAACTCTTCGAGTCCGATGAGGCTCAAGCTCCTCGTGAAGACGTTGCCAGTCCCGCAGACGCCCCCGCAGTTGCCAGCGAAGGTGAAAAACCGGAAAAGGCTCCTCGGCCCGAGTAGGCCGACTTCTGCTGTGGAACGCGAAACGCAAACCCACTATTGCGGAAAGGCATGCTATGTCAGGGTTTAACAAGGTAATCCTGTTGGGCAACTGTGTACGCGAGCCCGAATTGCGCTACACCCCTCAAGGCACGGCGGTCACCGACTTCCGTCTCGCGGTTAACCGGGTGTTCGGCACCGGCGAGAGCAGAAAGCAGGAGACCCTGTTCATTGATGTGCAGGCTTGGGGCAAGACCGCTGAGACGCTCAGCCGCTATCTGCAGAAGGGCACCTCAGTTCTTGTCGAAGGAAGGCTCGTGCTCGACCAGTGGGAGTCCAACGGCGAGAAGAGGCAGAAGATTAAAGTTGTGGCCGAGAGCTTCCAGTTCGTTTCCAGCCGCTCTTCGGCGGCCGGTGGCGAGGCCAAGGGAGCGGAAGGCGAAGCTACTCCGCCTCCCAGTCCGGAACCGCACGTTTCAGGTGAAAGCGACGAAGTTCCCTTTTAAGGAAAGGTTAGCATATGGTTTTCAAGACTCCTAAGTACAAGTCCCGCAAGCGGATAATCAAGAAGATCACGGTTTGCCGCATATGCGGTCCAAACTCGACCATCAAGGTTGACCACAAGAATATCCCGCAGCTACAGCGTTTCGTAACCTCACAGGGCAAGATACTCAGCCGCAAGCGTCTGGGCACCTGCGCAGGCTGCCAGAACAAGGTCAAGCGCGCCGTCAAGCGTGCCAGGTTCATGGCCTTTCTGCCCTTCGTGCAACTCTACTAAGGAAGGGACGAAAAATGGAAGTTCTTCTTCTTGAAGACGTCGCAAAGCTCGGGAAACGCGGTGAAGTGATCACCGTCAAGGAAGGCTACGCGCGCAATTTCCTCGTTCCGAAGAAGTTGGCGATCCGCGTGAACCCCACCAGCAAGAAAATGCTCGATAACGAGCGCAAGAAAATCGAGATCCAGAACCGCAAGCGCCTCAGCAGGCAGCAAGAGTTGGCTGCGAAGCTTGGGACTATGGAACTCCAATTCGTCGCTCGCGCAAACGATGGCGTTCTTTATGGATCGGTGTCCATTCCTGACCTCGTGAAGAAGCTCGCTGACTCGGGTTTCGAACTCGAGCCGCGCCAGATTCTGCTTGAGGACCACATCAAGACGGTCGGTACGCATTCGATTCCGATCCGGCTGAAAGAGGGCATCCAGGCCAATATCACCGTACACGTCGTCGCTGAGGAGTAGGATGCCGACGGACCCGCTGCGCGAGCAACCAAAGGATCTCGAGGCCGAGAAGTTCATTCTCGGCTCGATCCTCATGGACCAGAATGCTCTCGCCGCGGCAGTCGCGGTGATGGTCTCCGATGACTTCTTCGCTCCGCGCCATGCCCTGATCTTCAAGACCATCAAGGACATGTACCGCGTCGAGACGGTGGATATCAACCTCCTCCGTGCCAAGCTCACTTCGCTCAACCTGTTGAACGACGCAGGCGGATTCGAGTACCTTCTGGAATTGTCCGAGTACTCCTCCGCGGCGCCCAATATCGATGCCTATGTGCGGTTAGTGCGCGAAAAGGCCGTCTTGCGCAGCATCATCCGCTCGGGCGGCGATATCGCGTTCAAGGCATATGAACAGAGGCTTTCCGCCGAGGATATCATCGAAGAGGCGGAAAAGCAGATCTACGCTCTGTCGATGTCCGACCAGCGCAACGAACCCCAGCAGATTGGCGACGTTCTTCAGATGGTCATGGCCGACCATGCCGATTCCGCTTCTGGCAACGACAAGGTGGTCTTCACCAAGTACTTCATGCTTGATGACATGACCACCGGTTTTCACCCCGGCGAATTGGTCATCGTAGCGGGCCGCCCGAGCATGGGGAAGAGTTCGCTCCTCCTGTCAATGGCCGTGAATGTGGCTATGTCCACCCCGCCAAAGAATGTCGCTGTGTTCTCGCTGGAAATGAGCAAGGAGCAATGCGCCATCAACATGCTCTGC
>Ga0265297_10010285_pt1 | contig 11809 bp, 16 predicted proteins | sample Munlanlwell13791_FD_192502 | JGI IMG/M metagenome (GOLD analysis project Ga0265297, IMG submission 192502) | Leachate microbial communities from a municipal landfill in Southern Ontario, Canada - Leachate well 137-91 | ecosystem: Engineered > Solid waste > Landfill > Unclassified | place...
ATGCTTCCGATATTGGACGAAAAAAAGTATTCAAACAAAATAACTTTATCGCCACAAAATGCATGGTAGATTTAGCGCAAACTTTAGAAGTTGAGCGTTTTATTTATATTTCTACAACTGATGTATATGGCATTAAAGACTTTAATGGCGAAACCGAAAATGAGATATCTTTCTGCAATAATCGTAAAAATAATTATCCAAAGTATAAAATAAAATCTGAGCAATGGATCAGCAACCAGCTGGCTCCACATAAATATGTAATTCTTAGGCCAGCAGCTGTTTGGGGCCTAAATGACACGACCTTAACCAAACGCATAGTGGATTTTTTACATTGGTCACCATTTATAATACATTTTGGCAAATGGAAAGGTAAAAACTATTGGCCATTAGCCCACGTGAAAAATGTTGCTAGCGCCACATTTATTGCAGCAACTCAACAAGAAGCTTTAGGAAAGGCAATCAACATACTGGATAATACTTTAGTTAGCATAGATGATTTTTACTGTGCTTTAGCGAAAATTTACTACCCTAACAAGAAATTTAAGCAGCTTTGTATACCAATAAGTATTATTAAACCAGTTGCTGCGCTAATTACCTATCTATCTAATTTGCTAAATTTAAAACAGCCATTTATTGATCCGTCGTTATATGCTTTGTTTTCAGTAAGCAGCAATTTATTTCTATCCAACAAATTATTTAAGCAATTAACCGCGCACAGCAAGCAAAAAATCATCACTTATGATGAGGGATTAACTGAGCTCAAAGCAGGTATTAATACTGAGGATTTACTATGAAAGTTGAAGTTTATTTTATAGCTGAAAACTCTCATGAAAAACAAGAGCTAATAAGTACTCTAAATCCTGTAATTGCGGAAGCTCATTACTTTAATTTATGTAAAACTAAAACTTCTATTAACGGCCAAATTATTGTGAGATCTCACAATGGAATCAACCTATGCGGTGAATATATTACTGGTAAACATGATAGCAATCTGCCCAGAGAAAGAAACGTTCATCGTTACAAAATGATTTGGGCCAATAATAACGAATGGATTAAACCGTGCCCAATTCAAATTAGAGGCCTAGCCATGGCTTGCTGTGGTAATCAACACGGCTATCAAACAAAATTTGCCAGATTGCTTGGAATTGAAGCACGAACCTGGCGTCATTGGGTTAAACTAATTAATAATAAAAAACAAATGCCATGGTATGCTTGGTATGCGGCATTAAATCTTTTTTTTCATTCTATAGACTTAAACTTAGCTGCTCAAAGACCGGCTGAATTGCTTTTGAACAATTAAGAACAATTTTCCATTATTTACCACCTGGTTTTATTGTTTCTCCAGCATAGGTCTCTGTGTCCTCTGAATCTGCAGTTTCGAAATCTTGATTAAGTGCAACAATTACTCAATATGGAGCAGCGGGCACATCCATGCGATTTTATACGGTTTAAATACTGTATTTAATAAATTCAATCGGTTATAAACAATATGGGGATTCCTATTTTTTAATACCACTACAAATTTGGGCAATTATCAAATTTAACTTGAATTCCCAGCGGCTTGCCGCTGGGAATTCAAGTTAAATATGTTTTTATGGTTTTTTCTTTAAGTCTCTATAAAAGTTTTCGTGTACGCCAAGGGCTAATAAAAGCCTTTCTGATTCGTTCCATTCATAAGCTAATAAGACTTCTTGGTGATTGATCTTGAATTTGTAAACAAAAACCCCGGTCAAGTCACCTTTTTTTTCTTGGCCCATTTTAGGGTTTTTCATAATAGTTCTAATTGCATCGTCTACAGCCTGTTTTTCATTAGCAAAAAGTTTTTTATACTTTCTTTTAAAAATTGGCATTTGTTTAACGGAAATCTCAGCCACGTTTATTCCCCAAAAATGAATGGTTCCGCCAAGGTTATATCAGTGTGTTTGGCAATGACAATGTCTTTAATTAATTCAATAGGCAAATCCGGATTATCTAAAGCGCACTTCCCTATTACAGCCCAATATTCAATTTGATGTGGAATAGAACGAAATTCCGCGCATGCTATTTTTTTAGCTTCATTATAAATCGTCTCATCAATTCGGATAGGAATTCCCATAATTGTACCTCATAAGTATCTATTTGCTACATTTGTAGCATAATGCATTTAAAGTATTTCTGCAACTTTTTTAAATTATCGACAATAACAAAAATATTGCAAATAACAACACGTTGATTTTATGTGTAAAAATCTTGAAATCTCAATTTTTTTCGGTTTGTATATAATACCCTATTATAATAATAAAACTGCTTTTTCCCTTAACCGAATGCTCCTATCTTCCCCTTAGTCTATAAATATATTATTTAAAAGCAGCGGGACAAAAAGTGAAAGTATACGGTTTTAATTCAAATGTTATCTTGAAACCGTATAAAATCGCACGGATGTGCCAATTAACCCATAGCCTTATGAAGTTTTATTCATTTTCTTGAAATATGTCTTCGTCAGTTAATACATAACTAGATTTTAAAAAAATTAAATTATTCAATCGTTTTGAATCAATGCATTGTTTTGGGTATTTTGTTGCATTAATTCCGTTTGAATTTTCTCTTCCATTTCTAATTTTTCTAGTTTTTTGCGTAATATAAAATTCCGAATTTCTCTAAATAGCCAAAACGAAAAAGACAGTAAATTCCATACTATTAAAACTAAGCCAACAAAAACTATCAATATAGCCGCATTTTCAGTTTTTCTACCTCTAAAAGTAAGGCCAGGAATACCAGTTTTTATTGAAAAACCTTTAGGACTAATAGACCCATACTTTGATCTAAAGCTAGCTGACACTCCAGATTTACTTAAATTAAGCCCTAGGTGTTTACTTAATTTTAATCTTTTTTGATATCTAATGCCCATAAAAATTCAATCCCCTATTTTTATAATTATTTAAAACATAGTATCAATTTTTTATTTAATAAGCCAACTAGGTTGGAGAACAACATAGTATTTAATGTTACATAACTTATTTACCATAACTATTCATGATGCACTTAAAAAATGAAGAATAAGTCTAAAAAATATTTTTATAATCTAATTAAAGCTTTGCAATAATTGGTAAGAAAAAAATAATATAAGGTGGTTTTGCCTTAGCTGCTTTATGCTTCGGTTCTCTAAGCCAAGAATTTAGTCTTACTCTTACTGCATCAATTATACTTCTTGTTGAGCTAGCAGTAATTTGTATCAAGTCCATATTTTCGCTATATCTTCCGGCTTTATGGTTGTGCTACCATGAAAAATCAAATTATTAGCAATCAGATAACGGTTTTATTATGTGTTTAGATCCGTTAAGTACTGCTATATCAAGAGGTATATAACCATCTTCTGTTACAGCATTGACTCTAGCCCCTGCTATTATAAGTTTAAGCGCTGCTTCCAATGAATTATTTTGTGCTGCATAGTGGAGTGGAGTTACATTGGCTTCATCCTCTATTATATTTGGATCAATACCATTAGCTAAAAGCTTTGAAACCGCTCTGGTATCATTTTTTACTACAGCATCTATTAAATTCATAATTGCCTCTTTTGGTTTAAGTTATGTGTAAATTAAATCCCTTTGTTATTTCGATTGCATTAGGTGCATTGCAATGCATAGGTTGTCTATAGGATCAATAATTTTTATATATACCCCTTAGTGTTTTCTAAGGTTAGGTGGTAAAAAGTAACTTTGTTTATGATATTTTCTATTAGCATTTTATCCAGTTTAGCATCCAGAAAGCTAACCTAGCTGGGTAGCTTTACGTTAAAGTTTAAGCATATTATTTTAATCTCGTTACGCGGTATTGATAGCTGGTTATACTCTCCCCTAACCTACGATACCAATTTTCAGCATATTTTTTAGCTAATACCGAATTATGAATTATAAGAAGGTTTTCAGTATTTTTTTCTTCAGCAGCCTTGGTAAAATTGAATGACCCTGTAATTACCGTCTCATTATCAATAACCATTATTTTGTTATGAGCTATAGCTGGCTTATAGTCAATTTCTGGATTAAGGCCATTATTTTCAAAGTACTTTGCCGAAGTATATTTAGCTTTAACCTGGCTTTTGTCTAGAATAATCTTTACGTTTACGCCTCTTTGTTTTGCTTCCACCAATGCTTGGGCTATAGGGGCGCTAGTGAAACTATAAGCTTGAACTAAAATTTCCTTTTTGGCTTTATAAATTGCATCCACTACCTTAGTGGTGCAATTTTCATGCAGAGTAAAGCATACGGTATATGAAGTATTCGGAGAAAAGGTATCTGCAAGGCTTAATGGCGCAAACAATAGGCAGGAGAAAACAATAATTTTTTTAAAACTCATTGCAAGCTCCTTAAAACGGTACATCTTTCTTAACTTTCGTATCTGACAATACGTTGGTTTCCTGAAAAATGCTATCCAGCTTTTTAGTCGCCGCTTCCAATCGAGCACTGCATTGCTTTATGCAGTTCACGGCTATTTCAGATTTAGCAATTAAATCATCAATATCAATTTCCGGGTTATTTTTAAATTCTTCAAGAATACTTTTGAGTTTATTGTAAGACTCTTTAAAAGTCCGGGTTTCATTTGATGCCATTTATTTATCCTCATTAACCTTTATAGAACATGTGCCGTCATTAAATTTCAGTAAAAACACTGCATTTTGGGCAGCTTCTTTTTTCGAACGAATTACTTTATTGTTACTATCTATAGCTAAAGAATAGCCTCTTTGCAATACCGTGTTTGGATTAAAGCTTTGCAAAAGGTCATGGAAATGGCTTAAATTTAACCGATATTGCTTTAAAGTTGCCTTTGATATGGACTGGGTAGTTGCGTAATGATTATCAAGATTATCCCTGGTTCTTACAAGGATTTCCCTGATTTTAAGGGATATTTGGCCGCTAAAATTGATAATATTCTGTTTGAGCATTAAGCTGAGATTTTTAGTATTTCCTAGTTCGTGCCTAGCAAGTTTTAGTTTATTCTGCCAGTTGTTTAATGAAATCATGGCGGTTGCCTTGATTGCTTGTTTGTGCCCGGAAATGCTGTTATTTGTTTGCGCTATCCGATTTTTAGCATGCCCTGTCAGAACTGCAAACATCTTTTCACATATATCTTTTTTGTGCTGTAAGCTATTTATACTAAAATCTCGGATTGCATCAAAATCAACTAGCATATCCCGAGCATTTTGTTGAATGGTTTGTTTAATATGGGCAACGACCTTAGATGGTGTATCGAAGGTTAAGTGCGCTACCTCATCTAAAAGCAATTTGTCATCGGCATGTCCTAAACCTGTGATAATTGGAATTTCAGACAGGCAAATCTTGCGGATAATTGATTCTTTGATTAAGTTTAAGAGTCCTTGTCTTGCTCCGCCACCACGAATAATTACGATAGCATCTAAGGGATTCTTATAGTGTTCTTTTAAAGCCCGCTCTAGTGCTTGAATAATCTCAGTTTCGGTATTAATGCCTTCAAAACTACTTGAATAATAACTAAAACTACATAAGTTTAGATGTGTCAGGATATCAGCATCTTTTTTAAAATCATGAAAACCAGAAGCATTCGATGGGTGGATGACCGCTATTCTTGTGTAGTCAAACGGCTTGGGGAGTAATTTATTTTTATTATAAATGCCCTCCTCTTTTAATTTTTCTCGGATTTTAAGCTGTAAGAGAGCCAGTTCCCCTAGGGTGGCGGCAGGATCAATATCTACCACCTGACCGCCCAGGTGATATCTTTTATGGAATTGAGGTTTTACCTTCAAATTCACCAGGAATCCTTCCTGAAGATCTAAACCATGTAATAGCATTTTCTCCACAATAAGACCACTCTGTTCACCCCAAGCGGTTACGGTCATAGCTGAAGCACTTTGCAGATCATTACTGCATTCAGGATCGATCAATTGAATTTCGAGCCCCTTTTCTTTTTCTTTCAATTTAGTAATTTGCCCTAAAAGCCAAATTTCAGTGTTATACAGATCATAGAAAGCATTTTGAAGGTTTAGGATAAAATTACCCACGGTGTATTGGGGTTTACCATCATTTGGTATTAACAAGAGACTTTCTTGTTTTTCTAGTTGAACAGTAACCGGTAGCCATTTTTTAAATGGTTCTAGAGATAAGCCTTCAGGAACATACCATTTTTTCACTGTTCCATTGAAGCGTGCACCAAGTGCTTTAACACGGTCTTTATCAGTAAATGGGCAATTAAGGTAGATCACAATAAACCATCTAGTGTAAGTTGCTTAAAGTTTTGTTCTTGTTCAAGACGTATCCTTAAACCAATTAATCTTATTGATTTAGATTCACTTCGATTATAGCTTGTTGTAAATAAATCTTTATAGGCTTTTAATTCTAGAACATTGTTAATAGTTTCTATAGTAGTTATAGAAAAAACATTGAATTTTTTATTATTCAATTCATTCACCCTTTTAGTCTATAGCACGCTAATGGTCAAACTTTTGTAATACGACAAGCGTATCAAATTTCCTCTGCGCTTTTATGATATTTTTCATTAGTTAAGACGCCTAACCCTGTATTAGCTTGTATTTCTTCTAAGCTTAACCCTTGCTTTACCATGTTACAAATAGATGTTTGCCTTAATATTTCTGCTCCTAGATGTTTTTTCGTAATGCCACACTGTAGCAAGTATTGAGATATGACTTTATAGAGCATGCGTTTAGTTAACGATGTTCCGGATCTTGTTACAAACAGATAATCGCTCTTTTTTCCTGCTAGGATAATATTTCTCTGTTTTAGCCAGTGAAGGCAGCTAGACTTGCACATCGCCATATCTAGATTTATTTTTCTTGCTCTTTTGTCAGTTTTTGAAATATCTAAATAACCTCTTTCTAAATTTAAAGTATCCATTGACAGGGTTAGCACTTCTTCTGCGTAGAGCGCGCTAGCCAGTATCAAAAGCACTATACACTTGTTTCTAACGGCAAGGGGATCATTGCCGATTTTTGCATTTATTAATATATCCTGCTCTTCTAAAGATATTAGGTCTTTTGAAATATCAATAGCTTGTTCTTTGCTATCCAGTGAAGATTTAGCATTTAGCTTAGTTTTTCTATATTCAATGATAAGGTTTTTACGACAATACCCGTATTTGTAAGCCCATTTATAGAAAAGGGATAGGGAGGATAACCTCACCCCTATAAAACTAGCAGCGTACCGTTCATTTCCCTTAAATTGGACAAATTTCAATAACAGATCAAGATTTGCATCACTAAGTCTATATACGCTAAAGCTCTCAAGGTAGCGTAAAAAGTTCCTAGTAATACTTAGGTAGTTGGCTTTCGCGCTCTCTGAATAAAGGCTTATTTGGTTTAGCCAGCTATCAAATTTTTTGAATATTTTTTCGTAATTTTCAGATTGCATAAGTTCCTACTAAAAATTATAGCAGGTATTATAATACAAACACTTAAACCAACAAACTTACAAATCCTCCAACAAAAACTTGCTCACATAACTTCGTGCATCTTTCTCAGCACTAGCCAATATAGCTCGCCTATCTCCATCTAATGAGGGATTTACTTCTATAGCCTTCCTTACGTTGATTAAAATTTCAGCCACCATCTCAGCTACTCTAACATCTAAAGATCTATTCCCCTTTCCTCTCGATTCAACTATCTTCTGAGAATCGTCTAAACCATTATCTACTGCTATTCCTAAACGAAGAAGATCCCTCACATAACGAGTAAATTTTATTCCTTTCATTTCTGAACGTTTTTTTAGTTGTTGAAAAAAATCTTCGTCAATACGTATACTCATAGTTTGCATCTTTTTCTTCCCCCTTTGTCTATAAATTAAAAAATGCAGTAATAACAAAATAAATACTATAGTATACTAATATCCAAGTACTAAATAATAATTTGTACATTATTCTTCCATTTCAAACACTATAGTAATAAAAACAACCTTACGAATTATCACTGTACTATTATAAGTTATCCTAGAGCAATCCCCCTCTTCTTTTACCTAAAAATCATATAATTTCAAGAAGTTAATCTTCCACAACCTAAGTTGCGACGGGTGTGGTAGTAAGTACAAAAAAAAACAGCTCCAAAATAATCAAACCAAATCCTGCCTTATAATTTTACTCTCAAACTCTAGTGTTTTTACCCTCTCAAGAAACCACTAAGCATAATGAATGAAAGTAACAAAAAAATACCCGGCGGATCTCACGACCAACCGGGCATTTCTTTATATAGTTCTGAAGACATGTATCTTGTAATCTTTTTCAAGCGACAAGTAATCATTAACGAATAAATCGCGAGCAAATGATTCGTAGTTAATATAATTTTCTAAATAATCCGGAATTTCATAGCAATCTTCCATTAATCCCCTAGCAAAATCTTCCTCACTATCATAAGCTCCGCAATACTCTTCCATACTCCGTTTTGCGGATTCTAAATCGTTTCCATGATAATTTAAAATTTCTGTACCAGCATCACCGTGTTCTCTGATAAAAGCCACAATTTCACTCATGGTATCTAAATCTTCAGATTCAGATAAATCAATACTACCAAAATCTTCATAATCGTGGATGGCCCATTCCTCAGCTCCAACCATAGGACTGTCTGCTAACATTTTATTAATTTCATTCCGTATATCATCAACAGGCTGGCTAGCATCGATCCATTTCCCATATAAAATTCCATTGTTATAAGACGCCAAACAAGCGACATAAATTTTAGGTTGTAAATTACCCATAAAATATCTCCTCAACTAAATATAATTAATAGAATCTACGGTCGAAATCACCGCAGCCCATGGAGGCACGGCGGATAAGAAAAATTGCAAGGGTTATGAGGAGCGCAGCGACGAAGAACTTGCGAAGCCCTTGCAATTTTTCGAGCCGTGCTAAAATGGGCAAGGGTGATGATGACCACTCTACTAACTTGGAAAAGTCTTTTAGAATGGACTCCGACGATGAGGCATGGATGCCGAAGAGCCCGAAGGCATTAGATAAAGCCGTCACAAGCTTTAGCGTTTTCACGATATGGATACACAAAAATGACACTAAAGCGGTGCAACTCCTTTTGCAAAAGTTCCTATAAGATGGCAAAATAACTTATTACCTCTTTTAACCAAAATGGAGAAAAGTTATGACAAAAAAAGAACTCTTAAAGTGCATCGCTACCAAAACCAAACAGCCGATGACCAATGTAGACGCAATGCTGTCAGAAATGGTTACATGCATCACTAAAGCTCTTGCAAAAGGTGGTAAATTGTCAATACCAGGATTGGGCACCTTTTCCAGAAAGAAACGAGCAGCGCGAGTGGGACGTAACCCACAAAATGGCAAAACTATTAAAATTCCAGCTAAAAAAGTGCCTCACTTTTCGGCCGGAAAAGCGTTGAAAGAAACTATTAACAAATAGCGCTAGTATTATACAATGCAGAGCAATTGCATGAAATTTATTATTAATAAAACAAGAAGTTAATATGGTAAAAAGCTAAAAGCATATTTTATAAATTACGAATAGTAGCTAACTCTTTAGAAGCAAATGGGCATAGTTTAGCTGATAAATGTTTAGTGGTGATAATCCAAGTTATTAAGATTAATTCTTGGCACACTAAAAGTGAAAAATTAGAACAGATTCGATTTCTCAGTTTGGTGAAAAGAATATATTCCAGGTTTCGCTCTCCTTTGGTACATTGGACAAAAATTAACTGGTGGATTAAACAGAAAGATGCAGAAGATTTAATTAACGTTAGCACCTATGGTTCATCGTCGTATAGATAAAAGGGTAAGTCAAGTAAAAATAGAGAGATGACAATAATAAATTTGTTACTAGTTTAGAATATGAAAGAAGTTAAAATAATTATGATTTCTAAGGGTTTGTATAGATGATTACATATAAAAAAGAAAATGACTTACAATATAAAGCTTATTCTAAAGAAAAATGCGTTGGGAAACTTGAACTTTTAGAACCTGCAGAAGAAGAAGGCGAAGAAAAACCACCAACTCTTCTAAATATTTCTGTGGATCCAGAACATCAGAAACGTGGGGTAGGAACAAAGTTGTTGGAAAAAGCACTTGAAACCTTCCCTAATTTACTTGTAGATAACACGCCTCATTGTGAAACAGGTGAAAATGATAACGGCACACATTTAGCTACAGAAGGTGCAAAACTTGTTAATAGTTGTCTCAAAAAAGGTATTTTAAAAAAAAATAATCTAAAACAATACGAGTCGGAGGAAGAAAAAAGTAGTCCAGTTGATATATTAAAGGATACATTGCCTACAGAAGCAATAAAACACGATGAGCCGCCAATTACAGCACTAAGTACGACAACTGCAACCGCATCTTATTCCCCCCTGGACAATTTGGTGCGCATTGAAGAAGATGAATTTGATTCTTCGGCGAAGGTTGCTGATGTAAAAATAGTCGTAACTACTCCTAACCAAAATACATTTCCCACTTTATCTATATCTCAACATGGCATACAAGGCAGTTCTTTATCCAATACAATTGCAGCAACAGCCGTTGTCCCATCGACATCTAGTAGTTCTTCTTTCTTTGGCTCTGGTACTACAACGACAACTCCTGCAGCTGATTCTGCACTACAGACACCAACCTTAACATCTGGCGGGGGTAGCGAACTTTAGTGCAAACCGTAGTAATTTTTATTACTACGGTTAATAGATGGTGGATTCAAGAATTCAAGATGTAAGAATTTACCAATTTAGGAATTCAGGCAACCAATTTTGACACAGATCCACCTGCTACCCCTTGCCCATGCTATGCCTTATTCGCCATACTTGTGTTTTCTAAGCTCTATCTCTTCTTCAGCGCGGCGTTTTTCTTTATTAATCATTTCATCTAAATAAGCCATATAATTTTCTGTAAAAGTTCGTATTTTAATATCAGGATCTTCTAACCATTTCTTAACCTCTAGCTTTTTTTGCTCGTATAATTCAACAAGCCCAAATTCACCACATACAGCATCAGAATTTAGTAGAATTATACCTATATACGATAGCCATTTGCTATCATTAGGCAAGGTTTTAATAAGTATTTTACAAATATTATGCAAAAATATTTCACCCTTACTTGTTTTATACGTTCGTAAAACTGCAATAACAATTTCTATATTTCTATCTATTCTACTATTTATAAGGCTCAACAATGTTTCCTCAAATTTTTTCGGAAAATCAGGAAAAATGTTATGCAATAATTTAGCTCCTCGATAAATAAAAAACTCATAGTTTCCATCGTACCAACCACTCACAATATCCAATGCTTTTCCTGGGATTTTAGCAAGTGGTTCTTTGAGTTTATCAAGGTCATAAGGTATTGGATCATAATCACTCTCCATATCTTTTTTTGCTAATCGGTTTCCAAAAAATTTCAAGACTTTTTCGGGAAATCTTTTAGCTATTGGAATTAAAATGTCTTCCGCATGAGAATCGATCGTTTTTAAAAATAATAAGTTTTCTAAAATTTTATCAACAATTTTGACATCAAGATTTTCAGCAAAGGCTGAGTACTCTTTCCTATACCATAAAGAAATTATCCCTTTAGGATTCTTTAACTCTGTTAATAGTATAACAATTGGTAAAAAACAGTCTTGAACAATTAAACTATTATCATGGTTATAGTTGATTACAATTGCTGCCAAAACTTCATTTAAAGTTGCTATATCACACAATTTGATAGCTTTGTCTGTAATTTCTTGCAATAACGTCAAATCAAGACCCAAAGTAAAACAAATATTTCGTTCAAACAATTTTGCACAGCAATAAAGATGTTTCTTGTCATCGATCCACTGTTTAAGCAACAAAATTGCCTTATCTTTAAAATTGCT
>Ga0265297_10010286_pt1 | contig 11809 bp, 28 predicted proteins | sample Munlanlwell13791_FD_192502 | JGI IMG/M metagenome (GOLD analysis project Ga0265297, IMG submission 192502) | Leachate microbial communities from a municipal landfill in Southern Ontario, Canada - Leachate well 137-91 | ecosystem: Engineered > Solid waste > Landfill > Unclassified | place...
TAAACTACGAAGTTTGGCAACTGCACGCTTTGGGATGCTATCACGATATTTCCGTTCCTCGGCGTGCATTTGGTCGTTGTAAACAACTCCTGGCTTCACTAGGAGTCGAATCTTATCAACCTCGGGCTTCAGTTGTTCCTCCAACTTTTCATAACCATGGATTTTGATTCCGAGATCTTCCACAGAAGCGAGGGTAAAATCACCGAAGCTTACGTCTACACCATGGGAGTCAACCACCGTGTGGGCAGTGGTGCGCCTTTCGTCTCCGCTCTGTTCCTCTACTTCTAGATAGTCGAAAAATGACATGGTATTCTCCTAAAATGGAATTATTGGCTCCAGTTCTCGTCTTGACTTCACTTTGACTGATTTTCCTCGAACCCATCTAAAGATGGTTCGGATTAACTTTCCACCCAGGAAATCATATTGGCATAAGTCATCCTTGGTTTTGTAGGAGACCCTGATTTGGCCACCATCAAGAACGTGGGTGCCAAGTGCTCTGCAGAATAGTTCCGGATTCCTCAATTTACTGTCGATTCTGGTGATCCGGAAGATTTCTCCAGAGCTGTGGAGTTTAACTCTGCCTACTATGTGGAAGGTTCGATCCCAACTTCCACCATAGGCGAAGTTGATGCAGTCTAGTAGGTATCCTTGTCTGTCTTTTTTGAATCTGAGGTTGGTTGGTTCAATCATATGCGGTCCCATTCTCCGTAAGAGTATTCGCCTCGGCTGAGGATTAGGTCGATGTATTTCTTTGCTGTTGCGATTGAGTTGGAATTACCCGCTCCTACGCAGCAGAAGTTGGGGCCTGGGCTGTCAACGAATCCTTTGGGGTAGTAGAGGTAGACTGCGGTCCTGCGGACTGGCTGAGAAGCGGTGAATCGGGCACTGTTTCTTACAATGATGCATCCTCGGTGGATGGTGTAGGTTTCCCGTTTGCCGAAGGGCTTTCGGAAGAATCCTGGGCAATTTCGCTGCATGTCTACGAGGCTTGCTCTGGTGTCTACTTCTCCAGATATTGATCCATGGGATTTAATGGTGATCAGGTGTTTCTTATTCTTCCTGAAGTCTCCTGGGAGGATTCGCTGTTTGAACCATGCATTTTCTTCTTCTTTTGAGGAGATGTAGGATTGCCACAATTGTCGTTCTTTTGCGCATTGATTGCAGCAACAGCCTGTTTTGATGCATGGGCTTCCATCTCTGTCGATTTCGGCTAGGGAGATTTGTATTCCCATTCCTTCGCTGGGGGTTAGCGTGTGTCCACAGCTTGCGGTGATTGACATGTTTTTCTCCTTTTGTGGGCGGCAGGACCAGACGGGCGGGTGCGGCGGGATTTTGCCGGTCTTTGAGCGTCGTTTGCCGTCCTGCGAATCGTGTGCCGGTGGCGGTATCCCCGTACCGACTGGCGCGGGTTTGGTGGTGGTGTTTACTGGTGTTCTAGGTCTAATCTTCGTTTAGTCCTCCGCATTTCTTGCCATCACATTTTGCAGTTTTTGTGTTGTTTGCAGCGCTTTTTGGTTGTTGGTTGTTTGCACCAGCTACAGGTTGGTATCTTCATTGTTTACTCCTTTAATGGTTTAGTGAATGTCGGAAAACTTATAGAGGCTGGGATCTCACCTTGTCTGCAAGCTTCAAGACTGGAGGGGCTTGAAGCGAGTCATGGGAGTTCTACCAGCCTCTATAACTGAATTTTGTGGTGAGCCTCTTTGGGAGGCTCACGATACTACTCCGGATCGATTTGTATCATTTGAGAGCCTCGTTTTCGATTTGTTCGACATCTTCAATACGAAGGCGGATGATTGCGGGTGCATCTTCTTCATAGTGACCCTTTGGGCCGAAACGGGGTTTGCGTCCGAGAATTACCAGTCTGCGGCTGTTATCACCAAGGCCAATCAGGTATTCGAGAAGCCAGCCTATTTCTCCTTTGTCTGCTATTTGGCCTTCTGCTGTGATAATGTCATTGATCAAGCGTACTTTGGTCACGTTAACACTCCTTTCAGACCATTTCGTTTTCTTTGTATCAAAGACCGTGAGAAGAAATACCTGCCACAAAGAGTTCTTCAAGCTTTTGGAAGTTATCTCGTTCAAGCCTGATGACCTTTCGGGCTTCATCCAGGGTGGCGAGGACTGCTTCGTTGGGGTTTGCGTAGCTATGGAGTGTCCAGCGACAATCGCCGCTGCAATGTCCTCGGTATCCGGCTAGACAGACGAAGCCTTGTGGCTGGCTCGGGTAGACGGTGATTTCTTTGTTGTCGCCTAGATAAGCGGCGTAGTGCCAACCAAGGTTTTCCCAGACGTGGGGTTTCCAGGGTTTGCCTCCTAGTTGCTTGCAGAGCAAGTCTGCTGCGACTTGTGCGTCAAACTTTTCCATTTTAGTCTCCTATGGATTTGGGTCTGCGAAATTGAACTGTATTTCTTTGCGGTTTGCCCGTTCGGGATTAGATTTCCATCTTTCTTTGAAGTACCATTTGAAGGCGTGTTGTTCATCGTCAAATTCCAACCCTTCACCTTCAGCATCTTCAAAGATCCAACCTTCCAGACGGCTAGAATATTTGGTGCAGGGTCCCAAACCTGTGTCGTCCATAAACAAAATTCGATCCCCGATGATGGACTCGACACCTTCAAGGAGGTCGCCCCATTTGATTTGCTCACCTTCTAGGAGGAAGATGATTTGTTTGTTGATTAGTTTGGCTGTGAAGCCTTTTCGATTGAGTAGGTCGATTTTCTCTTTGGTCATTTGAATCTCCTAAATCGGATATTCCGGCATTGGCTCCTTAATTAGGGGTCGGGCGGTAAAACCGCAACAAAGGGGATGCCCTTCCGACCCCTAGGGGTTTAATTTCTTATCAGGCTCCGCAGAGGTCGTCAAGGTATTCGTCTTCGAACTCCCAGATGGAAGTCTGGTCGAGTCCAAACTTTTGGATCAGGAATCCACCAATCTCCAGGAGTTCAGATGCGGCGAGGTTGGGGTTGTGGAGCAGGAGCATTCCGATTAGGCGATACCACATGTTTCGTCCTCCTTGAAGTTGTCCCTAACGGGATGTTAGGGAATTAGTCTGGACTTGAGACCAGTCTGGCGGTTGCCAGGGCCTTAAGCAGGGTCGCAACCCTGCTCTCTCGGTTTTGAGTTTTGACCTGTGTGTTCGGCCTTTAGGACCATCGCCGCATAAAATTTGCCTCCTCTTGAAATCAGACCACCTTCTGAAAAGGTCGGGCCAAAAGATGGCCCTTCTCTATGCGGTAGGATAATGGCACTCGCTCAGAAGTATGGGGATATTACTTTGGTACTATGTTGATTGAATCCAAATACGTTCAATATCTGCCCAATCATAGAAATGGTTCATAGCACGATTGAACGCCGCTTCAGTCTTGGCCTTCTTGAATCGTTCGATAATTTCAACGGGGACGCGTTCATTCTTGAGGACTTCGATAGCTTTTGCTGCTACCTTTGGGATTTCTTCCAATTCATTCTCAGGGTTGTAATCGTCGTTATTGATGATGCCTTTGAATTGGATGGTGCGTCGCCAGTTAGGCATTCTTAATCTCCTTTTTCTTGATCTTCTTCACTTTGCCATTTTCATCATAGGTTACTTTGGTCTTGCCGTCTGTGGCAGTTAGTCCACCACATTGTTTGGCTACTTTCTCTTTTCCTCGCTTCCTCGTAGGCTGCTCTATCCGCAAATGTGAAGTCAACGCATTCGTGGAGTTTGCAGTTAGAGCAATGGAGGTTGGCGTACGGTCGCCATTTGCCGTTTCTACATCTGTGTGCGATGAATCCTGCGTCCATTAGTGACAATCCCAACCAGCTTTGACCCCTTTGATTTTATTCAGCGCCTTTTTAGCTCCTTCTTTAGCTATGGTGGCTAGTTCATAGGAGGTCAAGCCAGATGTGCTTTCAATATCCAAACTCCATTCCTCGTTATTATCAAATTCAGATTGACGAACGGAGATAAACAGGTCAAATTTCTTGACTTTCTTCTTTTTCATTTGCGCCCTCCAGCCTGATTGGGCCTTTTAACCCAACGTTTGAATGTGATTTCGACTAAGGCAATACCACACTCCTTAAAATTGTGCTTCCTATTGATTGTCTTAAGGTTTGGGTAAACTGTGGTGTCAGTACTTTCTAGTTCGTCAAGGAAAGCAATACCACACATGTAGCCGGTCTTAGTCTTCTTCATTTGTGTCCCTCAAGCGTTTGAATCGTGGATTGTCGTCCTTGGTGACTTCGACACTCTTAACAACTGTGTCGTCATCGCATTCATCGTAGTCGTTGAAGTCAATGGCATTGGCTTGGACGAGTCGATCTACCTTATCTGCTGCTTCAAGATCATTTTCTGCTCTGGTCCTGAAGAAGCGTCGGCGGGTAAAAGTCCGCTCGACAATTACATCAAAGTCTTTCATGGTTTGCCTCCTTTGTTGGAAGTTGACATCTGGAATATCAACGCAGTGACGCTCTCCAAGGAGCGTGTTGGTCGCTCAAAGATTTCGGGTAATCCTTGCTTACGGATGTTCTCCATCTGTTTGTCCGTAAACCCCGACTCTGACTCAGCAATCTTAACCGCCCATCGAAATAAGTCTAACTGAACGTCATCGGGAGTCTCAGCAGGAATTGTGTCTGATCCGGTTTGAAGTTCGATTTGCTTCCATACTGGCCCAAGCTTTACGCCACTTCGGAGGGAAGCTATCCCCTGTTAGTAACCATCCCATTTTCATTTGTTGTACCACTCCCAAGTATGGACTTGAAGAAAGTCACCATTATCCAATGGCGCAAACAATCCGATGATTTGGTGCGAACCATCACTAGGGCGGCAGAAACCAGTGTACCCAGTCCCAAGCATTATTTTGTTGATGTTTGGAATATGGTTCAAGTCTTGATAAGATGGCATCATTTTCTCATGCCAATCCAGATCGAAGGCATAATCAAAACTTGAGTCGGTGTAAGGCTTATGCCGATACCTGCGAACGTCGTCAGTCCAGATGGCGACTGGCACTACAACCCAGAATTCGAGTCCAGTTACTCCGCATTCGTAACGGAGGTTGAGTTGTTCGGCATCTACGCCTAGATTCCTGAGGCTCTCCCATGGGTGTTCCCAAATGGCGCTGGCTGTGAGTCTTTTCTTGCCAGGGATTGTTTGGGCACCAACTGGCAGGATGTTCTTGAGTGATGTCAGCCATTCGTTGATGTCATTCTGTCCCCAATTCAGGTCTCCACATTCGGGCTTATAGGGGATTTTTGGTTTTACGAGCTTTATCATTGATCGTCACCTTTCCCTTAGCCAAGGCTTTGTCCAATTCCCAAATGATTGGGCCGATTTCTGTGAGTTTTTCGTATGGCGACATTTCCTTTGATCTGAGGATTTCGGTGCAGTAGTAAATCTTCTTTTCGAAACTGTCTTTATGGACATTCATTTTTGATCCTTTCTAGGATAGGTCCTGAGGTTTCATACCAGGGGTAGAATCCGGAATCATCGCCTGTGAAGACGGTTCGTCCTGAACTATCCTGGAATCCTTTGGCTCCCCAACGGTCAATGATTGGTGTCCATTCGGGTTTCTCTTCGTCAATTATATGTTCGAAGAGGGTGTTGTAGCGGGACGCCAGCCCTTCGGCATCATATTTTGGTCCATCTAGACCGTCATAGAAGGCATAACCTATCTTCTTGGCTTTACGGAGGGCTTTCATAGCTTTGGTTTTGAAGCAGACATCTGCGAAGTGGTAGATGGCGATTGGGGCTATGATGTCGAATTCTTGATTATTGGTCATCTTGGTTCTCCTTTGATGATCAATCGTCCATCTTCCTTGCGGATTACGTGGCCTGTGATCAATTCACCAATTTCAGCTAGAATCTTAAACGATTCCAAGCCATTGCGCCCGAAGTGCCACAATACTCCATCTTCTTCGATTATTCCACAGATGGAGGTTTCGACGACCCTTTTTACTTCTGTGGCTACGGCTTCTGGATCGTCTCCTTCGATGCAGTAGTGATGCCTTTTGGTAGTATCTTCTTTTCTGTCACAGATAATTCGGAATCGGTGGATGTTGGTCATTTGACTTCCCTTCCGCAGGAGGACTGCAATGGTGTAATGGTCCAAATGATGAGGGGTTCATTCGAAAGTTCTGGGAACTGTTTAGAACATTCTTTGCCTGCCATAATTGCGACATAATCCCTCTTGATTTTGAGCCTACAAGTATTATGAAACTCTTTGAGGAATTCTTTGGCTTCTCTAACTGCGAATTCTTTAGCTTTTTTGCGAGTGAACAATCCGAAGACATTGCTATTGTTCGCTGAAGCTGATTCGACTACAACCACATATTCACTGTTGCTTTTCATCCGAAGCTCCTTCGAAATCCAGAGTGGTTTCTTCATCGTCCACTTCAACCGAATACCCAATTTGTCGTAATAGGAATCGAACATCCCTTCTAGAGTACAACTCTCTACAAGCTTCGACAGCATCCTGCATATTCTTTGTTTCTGAATCTTTCTCGATTTCAACATAACCAGTCATGGTGATTTTGAATTTAACCCTAAACATTTCACCAGTTTTCATCTTCACCATGCTCCTTTTCAGTCCAAGGAATTTTCACCCAAGCAGAAACCCAACACTCCTTAGTGTCAAGATAAGGATCAATCGTCGGGTCATTATCGATCTGGATTGATTCAGTTTGATAGAGTTTTTGTGCTATCTCGACTGCGATAGCTTGCCGTTCTGTTCCCAGTTCCTTTAACTCCCTTCGGACTCGACGTGCTAAACCCTGAAGGTGCGTAAAGATATCACCGTCAGGAATCAGATCAAGAAGTTGTTGTGCTGTTTCACGGTTCATTTGGATGACAATGTTAGAGGGCTGATCCATGTTTGGACTCCTTATAGGTTGTGGTTGAATCGCCACAACACAAAATGGTCACGGAGGTATTCTTTGAATTCTTTCAATGCTTGGTCTTTGCATTGGTCATGTGGACGGCTGGGATCGAGGTAGGCAAGTGATTTGGCTCTATCCTCGATTACATCCGACATGATCTCAGTCACTTCGTTAGCTTTCGGTCTCATGTAATCTCCTTAAGCAGTCGGCCAAACTCTTGGGGGAGGTGACATCGACGGCAACCATTTCTTCACCAAGCCAACCAACCACGAGTTTCGTGGTTAAGAGTCCATCAAGTACTCCCTTAGACCAATATTGGTTGACATAATATTCAGTATGACTTTGATCACGACCAATCACCAATACTTGATTCGCAACTGGGTAATTCTCAGTGGTTGAGTCAAGAAACGATTTCTGATCTGTAATCAGTGGTGTGATAATTAGCGAACCCAAAGCTTTCACATCCTTGATATCGCCATGCTTCTTGATGAAATTGATAACCTTCTTTAGGTGGGCTAGATTCTTGTGTTTGGGTGCAAGGATTTGGATTGTTAGGAACATTCACTTCTCCTTTACATGGTCAATGAAGAGCTTTCCGGACAAGTGATCCACCTCATGTTGGTAGACTCTTGCTTCCCAACCCTCTGCTTCAAAGCTTAGGGGTTCACCTTTAATGTTTAGGCCATTAACGCGAATTTTCATGTAGCGTTCGACTTCATCGTGCCTTCCAGGGACGGATAGGCATCCTTCGTGTTCGCGCATTTTAAGGGCGACCAATACTTCTATTGCGGGGTTGATGATCGCTTTGAATTGTGAGGGTCCACTCAACATGGAGGGGTCACCTGTTGGGTCAACGACAATGACTCGGAGTGGAATTCCTGCTTGGGGTGCTGCTAATCCTACTCCTTTCTTGTGGTACATTGTCATCTTCATTCGCCTGACAAGCTCCTCCAATTTCATGACTTTTTGCTTGCCTTTGTGATTGGTGAAGGCGACTTGTCCAGTCTGAATTTCCGCTAAGGAAACTTCGCGGCTGGTCTGCCTCAAAATTGGGTTGGGTAGAGTTACGACCTCAAACGGCTCTGTTGGCTGCATGTGTTCTTTCTCCTTTCTCCACCGTCCTTGTGGCGTTTCGTTGCCTCTATAGGGAGGTGTCAATATGTGCTTAGAGCATTTGTACTTCTAATACTTAGTGGTTTGTATCAAATTTAGACAGTATTTTAAATTGGTTGTTAGTAATTTAAAAATAGTTTAAGGAGGATTAGAGCCATGAGACTAATTCTAGTGCTGGTTCTCGCCTTGATGTGCGGTTGTGTGAAGCCGACTGCTAACCCTGATGGTGAAATAGCCACCCCAACTAAAAAAGCACTAATAGTTGGGATCAACACTTATCCTGGGGCACCCTTATCTGGCTGTGTCAACGACGCTAATGATATGAAGGATTTCTTGATTAAGAATTATGGTTATAGGGACAGTGAGATTAAGATGCTTCTAAATGATAAGGCTAAGACTGCCGATATTATTGATGGGCTTATATGGCTTACTCAAGACGCGAAAGCCGGTGATAAGCGAGTATTCCACTATAGTGGACACGGCGCGGAGTATGCTTATGAGACTACTGGTCAGCCAGGTAATATGAACCAAGTTATTTGCCCCTATGACTTTGATTGGACTCCAGGTCACATGATTATGGATATTGATTTTGCTAAGATGTTTAAAGAAATGCCAAATGGAGTCATCTTCAATTGGGTTAGTGATTCTTGCTTCTCTGGTGATTTGACTAAGGAGCTTCCGAAGAATGGGTTGAAGATTGTCTCAAAGTCTTATCCTAACGTTCCCGAGAAGATTGCCAATAGGGTTCGTTTGGCTAAGGCTGCGAAGAAGCCTCGTGGGATGGTAAATGGTGTGTTGGATGTTGGGTACGTGTCTGGTTGTAGGTTCGATCAGACTTCTGCTGATACTGAGGATGTGTCTGGTAGGCCATGTGGCGCTTTGACTCATTTCTTCTTGGCTAACTTGGGTCGGAATTTGACTGTTAGTCTGAGAATGGTGGTTACTTTGACTGATGAGTCGTTAGCCGCCAGAGGTTACGAACAGGTGCCGCAGGCGGAAGGTGCTAGGATTGATAGGGCTTTTCAAGAATAATTTCAATTCCTGGCATTGAGTTACGCAACCAACTTATGGCTTTGGTTGCGTCTAGAATTCCATCTGTGATTGCTGTGTTTACGATTCCTATTGCTTTCTTACCAAGTACGTCTTTTTCTTCTTGTGAGGTTGTTTGAATCCAATGTTGTCTTATTTCTGCGAGCATCATTAGAATTCGACTGTAGGCGTTAGGGTCTACGTTGGGTGCTTTTAGGTCGAATTCTACTATTAGTGCAAGGTTCAATTTTTGGTCGAAGTTCATGATTGCCTCCAACCATTATTTTTGCTATTTTGTTATTGTATTCTTGCAGGCTCGGTCCAGATTTGTTGTCCTAAATTTAGGGAACCTGGTTTAATTATTTCATTAACATAACCATTAATCATTTTATAAATACCAGTCATTTCTGATATATTGACATCTCTTAATATTCTAAGAGCGCAATAATTTGGGTCATGCATGTATTTGAGGTACAATTTACTCAATATGTTGTCTTCTTCGTGGACTCCATGTTTGGAGATATAATCGAGTATTTTTGGATGAATTGGATGAGATGGCCATTCTGTTTTTCGCTTTTTTATATCGACATTTTTGTAAAATCCTTTTTCTGGGTTTGAATCAGCATGTTTTGGTATTTCTTCGTCATCTAACCAGAGGAATTCGTACCCTTCTGCCCCCAGAGAATTGGGTGGAATTAATATCTCAAACAAATATGTTGGATTACCATGGTCATATGCGCCATCTGCCGTCTTTGCTACCCATGGTTTCTTAATTTTTCTACTTTTTACGATTGCGGAATAGGTACCTTCATTAACTCCTACCCAATAGGGTCCAGCTAGATGTTCTTCAATTAACAATTTAAGACGAGAATTAAGTTTTGTCTCTAAGCTCATGTTGTATTTTTGCTATATTGCTACCCATTGTTTGGTTGCGATTTTGGTTAGAATAGCTTTCTTCTGCATGTTCTGCATCATTTCCTCATGTTTCTTGTGCCCGTAAGATAATCCGGAGTTGAATTTAGTAATCCATTTACTTAATTCTTTTTCACTCAGATTACTTGGTGGTATTGCGCAGTGGAATAATAAGATCATTTATCGGCTCCGTTCGTATTTGTTGACAATATCGATGAGTCGGCGTTGAACTTTACCGTTGACTTGGAATTCTTTGTAGATTGGTTCTACTCCGGTTTTGATGCGTTGTGGGGCGACAGCGCCACTATATCTCCAGGTATAAACGTCTCGGTATCCCGTAATGATGCGGTGGTACCAGAGTCCTTTACGTCGGGCGTAGGTTTGGCCTTCGATTACGGTTACTTCTGCCACGAGTTTTTGGTGTGGTACTCGAACGCCTTGTTCTTTTACGTAGTAAGTCTCGAATTCTTGTGAGAAGCAGGATGGTTTTCGGTGTTGTTTCTTCCAGACTCTTCCGACTTTGCGGAGGATTCCGTTGGTGTCTACGAAGAATTTGTTCCATTCGTATGGGCCGGTTTGTTGTGGTGCTTTTGGGTCTCCTACGAGTTTGCTTGTAAAGAACCATTCGGGGTATTGGTTCAGGTGAGATGGGATTTTCTGGATGACTTTCTTCCAGGGTTTTCCGATGTTGTTGTTGAGGTAGCGCAGGAGTGGTGCGTAGCTGTATCCTGCGGGGTGTACGGTGTCGCGTGGGCGCATTCTTTCGCGGCTTGGGGAGTTTTCCCATTGGTTTTTGGCGTACAGGTTGTTTAGGCGGGCGTAGCCTTTTTCAGCGTCTTTGTTTTTGCGCATTTTGGTGAGTCTCTTAGGCTCATTGTGGTCTCCTTTCATCTCAAATTCTGCTAGTGCTAGAACTGAACAGGATGGACACAACATTTGTGGATCTTTACCATATTTTGTCCAACTCCTTGCTCCTTTGTTTCCGCAAACATATGGGCCGTTGAGGTATTCACAATTCATATTTCGATTATCCAGCCTTCTGGATTCTTCAGGAATTCCGCTTGAGATTTCCTGTCTTTGCCCATCAGAAACCAACCACTTTTGGTGCCTTTTACGAAGAAAATTACGTGTTTTGCGGCTTTGGTTCTGTTGGCTTTACTGAGTAGTTCAAAGGCTTCTTTGTAGTTTTTGCGTTTGGCGATTACAAATTCGGTGAATAGGCAAATTTTCTTCATGTTATTCTCCTTTCTCCAGTTTGATCCACCAGCATTCTGATCCCCATAGAGTAGTTCCATCGTCCAAAGTTATACGTATTCTCCCTTTGATTTCTTCAGCGAATCCTTTCTTACCGACGTGGGGTTTAGATTCTGGCGGAGTTCTGGCTACCAGATATGGCTTTTTGCCGCCTTTGGGGCGTAGGGCTAATCCGTCTGGGTCGATGACTTTGCAGCGGCATGGCACCCAGTCACTACCGGCTTGTTTCTTTGGTTTCTTCATTTTATCCTCTCACAAGTTGTTGGATTATCGTTCCTATGACAATTGCCAATACTGCTAGTGAGAGTGTCGAAATCATAATTAGGTCGATGGTTTCTATTTTAATCATTTAAGTGCTTCCTTTGCTTTTGCTGCGATTATGCTGAAGTCGTGGCCATTGGTGGAATCGAGATGGAGTTGTTGTGCTGTGACGATTGAGACATTGTATTCCTTCGCCACTGCTTCGCAGGCTTCTAGGATTTTCTTGAGAGTTTCGTATTTGGCTAATTCTTCGTCTCGATAGGGTCCGAGTTCAATGCTGCGAGGCCAGTCGGAGATGTCATAGGTTCCTAATTCGATGTGGATGTCTCCTTCTTGGTCGAAGTAGACATTCATTACGTAGCTGCTCTTTTGTCGGCTCCTGTGATC
>Ga0265297_10010287_pt1 | contig 11806 bp, 6 predicted proteins | sample Munlanlwell13791_FD_192502 | JGI IMG/M metagenome (GOLD analysis project Ga0265297, IMG submission 192502) | Leachate microbial communities from a municipal landfill in Southern Ontario, Canada - Leachate well 137-91 | ecosystem: Engineered > Solid waste > Landfill > Unclassified | place...
CCGGCTTTGCTGGCGCCCAGGCTGAGCCCGGCCCCGCCCTGCATCGCCGCATACCACCAGCCGCCGACCCGGCTGCCCCAGCGCTCAAGAATGATCCGGAGCGGCGCCCCGGTCCGGGCCAGGGCGCCTGCGTACTCCGCCCGGTGCGTGAACACCGCCACCGGCCGTTGGGCGTGGACATAGGCCGTGGTGCGGAAGGTTCCGAAAGCGGTGCGGGCGTGCCACTCCGAGCATCCCGCATGCAGGTCCAGTCGGGCTTCATAGTCGTTCAAATACAGCCAGTTGTGAATCGGCGCGGCGTGCTGGATCTTCAGCTGGCCGCAACTGCGGAGGACCGTCCACGGCTCCTTTGGGTCCTGCGGATCGACCTGCTCATAGGTGTCGGTGTGGTTGGCCTGGAAAACCAGCCCGTCCTCGTTGGCCCACAGCGGCCCGCCCAGGGAACCGTTCCCCAATGGCAGCCCTTCCCACCCCTCCCGCGGCGGCGACCGATGCACGACGTCATGCCTGGCCAGGTAGTTGCGGATGTCGACGGTGAAACTCATGGATGAAAACCTTAAGTTCCGTGATGGCGGTAGCGGTTCAGCACTTCCAACTGCACCGCTTTCGGCAAGTTGGCCAGCCGTGACGAATAGCCGCCCACCCGGACAATCAGATGGGGGTGCCGCGCCGGATCCCGGATGGCCTCTTCAAGCTCGGCCACGGACGTCATGTTGCCTTGGAAAATTTGGCCGTCGAGGGCGCAAAAGGCGGTGACGACCGCCTTCAGCAGCCCATGGTCGATCCACCGGCTGTCCATGTCCCACATGGTGGACGCCCCGCCGGTGAACAGCGTGCTGTCCAGCTTGCCATAGGACGTGATCGCGGACGTCAGGCCCTTGGTCATGGCGGCACCTTGGGGCGTCAGGCCATGGGCGATCGGCGTGCCGGCCCGGCGGCCGTCCGGCAGGGCGCCGATGCTGGCCCCCATTTGGGCGGCCCAGATGAAGGTCAGGATGATCTGCTTGACCCGGCCGCCCCGGCGGGTGGTATGGGCGTCGAAAATGTCACTGACCGATTGCGTCAATTGCCGCATCATCGCATCGGCCGATTCGTCGTCCTGGCCATATTTGGGGAGGGCGAGCAACTGGGCGTGCAGCGATTCATACCCCGCGAAATCGGCCTTGAGGGCGGCGAGCAGTTCGGCGGCGGTGCAGAGCCGGTCCTCGAACACCGCCCGCTTGACCGCGTACAGGGCGTCGGCGGCGTTCTGCATCCCCATGGGGCTGCCGCCGTAATCGGGATAGCGGGCGCCGCCGCCGTTCTGCTCGCGGCCGGTTTCGAGGCAGTCGTGGATCATGGACGACTGCAAAAACAGCGGCCGGTATTCGGCCCAGGTTTCCGCGGTCAGATCCAACTGCCTGAATTTGACCTGAAAAACCTGCTTGAGGCTGGCGGCAAACGCGGCATAACAGTCGTCAAAGGTGGCATAGCCGGTCAAATCTGGGCCAGGCGGCAGCCGCTGTTTGCGGGTGACCAGGCAGTAGCCGCCGGTCAGGGACAGTTCCAACACCTTGGGGACATTGACGACAAAGGAGTACAGCAGGTCGCCGCCCAGGCCCTGGGGGCTGACCTCCATGCAGCCGCCGCACATGTAGGTGGCCGCCTCATCCCGCGTCATCCGGCCGTCGCGGAGCATGGCGGGAATGATCGCATCATCGTTCAGGATCTGGGCGCGGTTTCGGCCCTTCAGCAGATAGTCCACGCAGCGGTCACGGTAGGACTCGGCGTTGGCTTTTCCCAGGCGCGTATAGATGGCGGGATGTGTCAGGTCGAGCTGTTCGACCGCGTCGATCATCATGTAGGTCAGAGGGGTGACCGCGTCCGTGCCGTCGGGGCCGGTCCCGCCGACCGCAATGGCTTCCACGTAGCCGTCATAGGGGTGAATGCGCTGGTCCATCTTGATGAACAGTTCGGCGACCAGCTCCGCGGCGTCTTGGTAGGTCAGTTTGCCGGTCTCGTACTCCTCTTTCAAATAGGGCCACAAGACGGCGTCCAGCCGGCCCGGACTGTTGCCGCCAAACGGCGCTTCATACATCACGCAGACATGCTGGAACAGGTAGCTTTGCAGGGCTTCCCGGAAATTCCGGGCCGGTTGGGCGGGAACCCGCTGCATGATCGCGATGCATTCGGCGAGGTGCTGCCGGCGGGCCGGGTCTTCCGCCGCCGCGCACCACCGGGACAGTTCAGCCACGTGCTTCTGGTTCCAGTCCAGCATGGCCCGCAGGCAGATGAGAACGGCCTGGTAAAAATGACGTTGTTCGTCGTCCCGGGCCCGCCGCAGCGCCTCGTCGTAGCGGGCGGCAAGCCCTTCCACGCCCAGCGACAGGATGAGGCTGTAGTCCCAGGCGATATGCCCGGGAAAGGCGGCGCGGGACATGATGAAACTCTCGCCCGTCTGCACCGGATCAGCCCAGTCGACGGGCGCCAAGACGGCCAGTTCCGGAAGGTCGCGCCGCAGCCGCGCGTCCAGGACGTTTTGCCAAGACAGTTCGCCGAGCTTGCCATAAAAGCCGCCTTCCCGGTCGCCGCCCAGCAGGTCGTCAATGAACAAGCCGTGCAATTTCTCGTCGGGAAAGAGGAGCACAGGTTCGTTGGTCAGCGCGGCGGCGAAACTTTCCGCGAACCGCAACGGCAGCGGCAGGCTGGCAAAACGCCCGGTGAAGGCGGCCAGCTGACGGGCCACGCCCGTGACCGTCCGGGCATGCGTTCGGTGAAGTTCCGCCGCCCGTTGCAGCTGTTGCTCAAGACGTTTGGTGACTTGGAAGGTTGCTGCCGACATAATCGGTTCCTGGGACCGTTGTTCGTTTTTGCGGGTGGGGCTTCCGGCCATTTTTGCAGACGGTCACTTTTAGTCTTTTTTAATCCGAACGAGTTGTCTGTTCTTATGGCAATATGTTGCTAACTGGCCAATATCCCATAGGTTATGGGTATATTATTGTTCACCTTATGGTGTAGTTATGTTCGTTGGGTTGCTGTCTATTGCGAGGAACGAGGCCGTTTAACGCATGAATTCCCCCGAGATCCAGTATTACTTGTCTTTGCGTGCCGTCGAACCGGTGGCGGGCGGCTTATGGATTCACGATGTCGGGATTATCACCGGTCACCGGGCCTCCCATTGGCAGTGGTGTACGGACTTTCTTTGCATGCATCTGGTGGTGGCGGGCCGGGGCACGGTGCGCACCGCCACGGAGACTCGGACGGTGCAGGCCGGGGATATGTTTTGGTTGTGGCCAGGCGTCACAATAGAATATTTCAAAGATCCGGCCATGCCGTGGCAGGTTCACTGGTTGCAAGTAACCGGGGCGTTGGCGATCCCCTTTGGCCACGCCTGCGGCGTGGGTGCCGACAAGGTTTGTTCGCGTCCGGCCAACCCGGTGGCGGCCACCGCCTGCGTCCGGCGTATTTACCACCTGTTCCGCTTGAAGAAAGCCGACCAGGCGCCGTACCGGGTGCTCAGCCTGCTCTACCGCTTTTGTGATGCCTGTTCTCGGTCCGCGCCGCCGTCGGAGGTCCGGGCGCCGACCAGCCAGACCAACTTAGTGGCCCGGGCGCGCCACTTCATTACCGCCGCGCCGCAAACCGTGAAAGGTGTGACCGAACTCGCTGCGGCCCTGCATGTCAGCCGGACCACCTTGTTTATGGCCTTTAAAAAGGTGCTTGGCGTGTCGCCCGTCCAATGCCTGGCGGAAGCACGGGTGACGTTGGCCAAGGAATTGTTGGGGACGACCCTCCAGCCTTTGGCGGCGGTGGCACGCCAGTGTGGGTTCAATGGGGAGAAGTATTTCCTGTATTGTTTCCACCGCCAGACGGGGCTGACACCGGGCCAATGGCGGGCCCGGTGCCGTGCCGGATAAACGCCTTGGCGGCGGATGCCGGATGTATACAGCCGGTCAAGGGGGGGCGGACAGTTTTCGTTCCTCCAGCTGACCTGCTCCGCGCATCTTATCGGCAAGTTCGCTGTATGCTTTTTTGATTTGTTGGGGTGTAAGCACACCCGCATAGATGTTAACTTCATCAATCAAGCCGCTGAAGGCATTGGCGGTTATTGAGAATTGATTGCTGACCACTTGTCCCGCACTGATGCCGAACAACAGAGGCGATGAACTCGCCAGGTCTCCGTATAGCAATCCTGCGCCGGAACCCACATACACACCATCGACATAGATGAGGGTAACACCTTCTGGCGCATCACGGACGGCCACCACCTGATGCCATTTGTCATCGTCCAGTCGTTGATTGCCTTTGGCGACGGTGTACATGCCGGCGGTTGGGGAGGAGAGCTGATAGCGGATCATGGTATATGGGAATTCATCACCATAGCCGCTGTTTTGGGCAACCAAGGTGATGGATTTATCTACCCCCCGGCTAAAAATGGTGCCGGATTTTCCCGGTGCCATTTTCAACCATAACGACAGCGAAAAACTTTGATCTTTGCCGAAATGGAACAGCGGCGAATCCTCTACTCTAAAATATTCGCCCTTCCCCTTAAGCACCAACGCCTTTCCCTTCACGCCATCACCCAGCATGGCGCCATTCATCAGCTTGCCAGAATTGGCATGGCCTGACAGATCCGACACCCCCCCTCCGGTTGCCACATCAAAATTCCATGATGCAAGAAGGACGGGGAGATCACCGATTTGGGAGGTTTTGGCAAGGTAGGAATCCGGCAGGGTTTTTGATTCTTCTTCGGTGATTTTGCATCCGGGAGACTGGAGATCCAGGCTGATGGTTTGCTCTTTCTCCGGTGCTTCCCCCTTGATCACGTCCTGAACCATCACAGACGCCATGAGGACCGCGTATGGTTTGCCGCCCGGATTGACGCTAAACACAAGCCGGTTTTTCTCCTGCAGATCCCGGCGGTCGAGTTCAAACTCGACAAGCTCGTTTTTATCCCAGGAATCGGTGGCAATCTGAGCCGGCAACGAGAACGTGCCCCTGCCATTGACGCGAACGGTAGCCGAATCGAGAGTGGTGCCTTCAATCGCGACCCTCAGCAGATAGCGCTTTGCGGTGCCGGTTAATGCCGTTGCCGGAAGCGTCACCGTGAGCACCTCGGGGTGTTCTGGCGCCACCCGGAAAACCACCTTGTCACCGATGTGCCGTTCTTGCGCCATGACCCGTTCAGGAGGAGTCGCGTGGTCATATTCGGCCTGTAGGGTGCAGGTGCTAAATGGCGGCAGTTTCACCGCTGCCGATACGTTCCTTGACGGAATGAGGGCCGTTGGTTCAAAGACGGCGTGCTGGATCTTGCCCGCCTTAAAATCATACCACAGAAGTTGTGCCCGCAACAGGGTGAACTTGGCGGTGCCAGGCGCCCTTAGCTTGAACAGGGTTTCCCGGTATTCGCCATGGTCGTTGAAAGCGATTGCCGTGAGTTGCTTGTCTTGTATGGCGGCAACGGTTCCCATTCCGGGGGCAGTGCTCTCGCTCTGCACATATTGGCCGTGCAGGGGCCTGAACATCACCATTGGCATGGCAACCCCATTTGCGCGGCCAAACCCGTCAAAGAATTTAGCCAGGCTGATGGCCGACCACCCGTAGCTGAGGTCAGGGTTTCGCAGCAGTCCGAACCATTCACGCTCAATGATAATTCCTTGCTTGAACTGGTTGAGCGGTTCTGGAGACTGCCTGAACACATACGCGCTCGCTTCCGAGTCCACGGCGGGTATCGGGCGGCCGTGTTTTCGTTGCCAATACTGGCCGACAGTTTCCGCGATCGCTTGCGCACGCTTGGGATGGACGCCGTAATGGTAATCGAAAAAGTCCAGTCCGATGGCGCCATCCAGAATGGGACGGAGGAAATCATCCCACATCACGCGTCCGCCCTTGGTTGGCGTAAAGTCAACCGCACAGACATCCGGGCCGCCGACCCTAACCTCCGGAAACCGTTTCTTAATGGCCGTATAGAGGGGATTGTATTGCTTCAGCCACGCGGTGGCGGTGGCGTTTCCCGCCTGGTAGTCGCCATATTTCTTCCAACTGTCAAACATGTCATCGACAATGGCCTTATTCCAGATCATGGTCGGCCAATTGATTTCATTGTCGAGCGTCACCGAGAACGTGGTGTCTGAAGGAAAGATCGCTTTGATCTTGGCGAGAATATTCACGCAAATTTCCGCGTACAATTCTTTGTCTTTGAGAAAGAACGGACTGCGGTCGCCGGGGGATCGGGACAAGATGGTGTTGATCTCGGAACCTAAGACGGGATATTTTTTCATCAGAGCTTCCCGCTCGGGGGTAAGCTTGGGCGGGGTCGTGCCCAACACCGGTTCGGCCGCAAACTGTGACGGCGCGCCGTAGAACATGACGAAGACTTGCCGGGGTTTTAGCTTTGCAAGCCCAACCCATTCCGGCCAGACCCCAAGGACCTGTGCCATGTCCACCTTTTTCCAGTAGTCCGGATTGAAGACCAGCGCACGCTTTTCCTCCTCGGTTTTACCCTCCATACCGGGGAGTTTGAAGCGTGAGATGGCATCGTCAAACCCAAAATACGTGCGGCCAAAACACCCGCTATCCAAGTTCCAGGTGGCACCCGTCTGGGGAGCCATGCCGGGGCTGTAGGATTCTAATCCGAAAATAGTGCGCATGATCGTATCGTGACCGTTAAAGGAGCGGGCGATGTTACCATCCACCGTGATGGTGACCGTACCGGTTGCCGATTGCCTCGCTCGGGCACTGTTGACATACCCCCGCCCCCATTCCGTCATGCTGGAGGCAACCTCTTGAGACGCGTTATGCACCAGTTGCACCCGGCCGCCGCCCTTCTTGGCCGCAGTGTTGATGGCGGCATCCAGGCCGATCTGCATCCCGGGCTCGACCTTGGCTTGGCCAAAATTGCCCAAGGGAATGGCGGCCTCGATCACATAACCGTTGCGGTTGCCTGCATTGGCCACCGCGATCTGTCCGCCAACCGCGATTGTATCGTTGGTCCCCCGGATCCGGCGCTCCTCCAAACGCCCCATGCCGGTATTCTTCCGGACAAACCAGATTTGCGGTTTGGCCTGTGGGCTGCCTGGGTTGAGGAGAATCTCATATTCATACCCCGATCCCTGGCGGACACCGCCCGGGATCAACGCATTGAAGTCGGTGGCATCGTTGTTCATGTCCCGCAGTTCAAGAAAGAGTTCGACGCAGTCCCGGTTCTTGGCATCGTCACCCCGCAGGTCATTGTTGGCGGGACCTTCCTTAGTGATGTCGGCGGCCACATAGAGGGTGTTGTCATTTACCATAAGCAGAACCTTGCCGCTCAACTGAGCGGGCCCCTGCCAGGCGCCAATCCTCACCTTGGCGGCGCGGTTCAGATTGAGCACGGCCGCCAGGCGCCATTCCGATAAATTACCGTCGACGATGATCGGCGCTGACGGCTTGGGAATGACCAATCCGGGGGTGGTTTCAACCGCAATTTCACTGACCGGCCAGCCGCCGTCCTTGGCCTCGGTTGGCGGAACCTTCAGCTTCACATAGCGAACGTGTTTGGCAAGGTAATAACCATTCAGGCTTCCGCTAATCCGAACCGTTCCCCCTGATGAATAGGTGTGCTTCCAACCGGCTCCCTCTTCCCATTGCCGGTTCAGCAATTGCGTGGCGGATAAGTTGCCCGTAACGTGAACGAACGTCACCCCATCGTCACTGACGGACAGGTCGCCTTCGCGGTTCCACAGGCCCCGTGCATCTGGGCAGGTGGTCATGATGCTGATGGAGGCAATGTCGCATCTTTTTCCGAGGTCAACCGTCACGGACAGCGGGGTCTTTCGAGCTTCGGCACTTTGCAGCAGGGCATCCTTATCGTTGCCATCAACGAGTTCACAGGGGTCGGTAACTCCGCCGGACGGGTTGAGCGTGGTGTCCGGTCCCAAGATGACCCGCTGGCCCAGGGCGATGCTGGTGTCACTGGCATGCGAGCCCGGGAGGTTGGTGATCGTCGGATGCGCATCCACCATGACCGTACCGCCAAAGACGGTTGGGGCCGCCAGCAGGCACAGGATGCATAACGTGTTTATAATAAAAAACTTGCGAAAAATAAAACACATGTCTTGCGGTGCTCCATACGGGAATGGGGGGATTTGCCGGCGATGGCGCGCGGAAGTTTGACGCCGGTTGAAAAACAAAAAGCTATCACCAACCCATCCCCGGCCCCGCGCCTGTGTCAGGGTTGATCGGTATCAAAGATGGTGATGTCCGCCATGACTTGTGCGGCTTTCATCCACGCGGCATGGCCGTCGGCAAAGGCGATGTTTAACCCGTCGCGATGGGACGGTACCGAGGCGCCGGCCCAATACATCGGATAGGCAAACCAGCCGCCGTTATAAAAGGGGCGCACGCAGCATCCGTTATAGGTGCCCCCCGTATCATAGATCATCACCGTATTGGTGGGCCTGGAGATCGCCGCGTCCGTCACGCCCATCCGGTCACCGGCCGTGCCGCCGCCCTGAAACACCTTGCCATTGCCGGCATAGGAGCCAACCGGAGGGACGACGCCAATGCTATAATCAATCACACTCGGACAGACAAACACCTTGTCTGAGTTCACATAAGCTTTGACCCCCGCCCCCCACGTGACCCAGGTGGTGGAGGTACCCCAGTTGGTGCCGTCAGGATTGTCGGTATGAGGCGGCATGCCCCCCCCCCAATCCTGGGCATACATCAGTGCGCCCAACGACAGTTGTTTCAAGTTGCCGGTGCAATAGATGTGCTTGGCTTTTTCCCGTGCCTGGCTTAGCGAGGGGAGCAACATGGCCGCCAAAATGGCGATGATGGCGATGACCACCAGCAGCTCAATTAGCGTAAAGCCAAGCCGACGTTTCATCTCAACCACCACTTTTCCGTCTCAAAACGTTTCAGGCTGCTGGGCATTTCTCTGGATTTGGGATTTCATTTCGCCGAAACCGTCGTCTAATCCCACGTTGCGATCTGAAATCCCCAATCTCCAACTCTGACTCATCCCATCACGTACGTTTTCGCCGGGCCGAGCCCAGCAATCCGGTAAGGCTGATACCGAGCATCATCAAGGCGGATGGCTCGGGTACCGTCACCGACACATTGTCAACCGCACCGCCCCAGCCGGAAGCGCCGATCTGCACTCCAAGGCGTTGGCCGATGTAAGCACTGGCGGAGGGCACGTCGTATGATAACGGGGTGACGCTCGCATAGTACGGTAAAACTTCCCATCCCGTTCCGACACTCGGGTAGTCCGCCGATGCCAAAATCGTACGGGTTCCCAACAGATCGTCGGCGTACAGCGCGACAGAAAAAGTCGCGGCAAGCACTCTGAAGGTGTCCATCGAAAAGGCATAATGCTCGCCCGTCCCGATCACCCAGTCAGTGGTCTGGCTGATCTGGCCAAAGCCTGGTGGTGATGAGATGTAACACCGGGGGGTCGTGATACAGTTGCCATCCGGGCCAACCGTAGGTGTTCCAGAATCCGCCGTCCATCCCGAAAAGTCGCCGGCGCCGCCATCCGTTCCGAAAATGCCATTGGTGATAATTTCCGCTTGGACGGCGCCCGTTAGCGCCATCAGCAACATCGTGGATACCACGGCACAATACAATGTTTGCTTGTTCATGTATCGAACTCCTTAGTCACCGTATCATGGGTCTCAAAAACAGTTGCGAATTCCAACGCCATACACCTAAAACGTGTCTTTCCTCACGTCATGCGACTGACAGGGACATGCGGAGGGGATGATCCCGCGTTCGTTCTCCCGTCGGCATGAGCCAGTTGGCGCCGACGTTTCCGGATATGGTTCCGGAACAAACCTCCTTCCATGGCGTCGTGGGATTTATCTTGTTTGTGCCTATTTTCAAAGTAATCATATCCCGCCATTTAGCAACAAAACAAAGGTTCATTTTTGTTAATTTTTAGTATAATTATGTTCATTGTTGTCCGCCGGCCACTTCGGGGGCGTTGTCCGGACGATGCCAAGTGAACGTGAGCGGTCCGGCACCCTTGGTACGCCGGCTGCAATAACATGGTCAACCAGCCAAAATTCAATAAATCAGGGGTGTATTTTTGTGAAAATCGGGGTATGGTTATGTTCATTGGCTTTGAACTGTAACGACGCTTCACGGTTTCTTCCCCATGAATTCCCCTGAAACCACCTATTATCTGTCGGCGCGCGCCGTTGAACCCGTGGCCGGCGGCTTGTGGGTCCATGACACCGGGCTGATCACCGGACAGGGGATCTCCCATTGGCAATGGTGCACGGACTACGTCTGCCTGCACGTGGTGACGGCCGGCCGCGGCACGGTGCGCGCCGCCGGGGAAACCCGGAAGGTCCAGGCCGGCGACATGTTCTGGCTGTGGCCGGGGGTCACCGTGGAGTATTTCAAGGACCCAGACTGGCCCTGGAATGTGTATTGGGCCCATCTGATCGGGCCGATGGCGATACCGTTTGGCCGTGCCTGCGGCATGGGCCCCGAGACGATTTGCGCACGGCCGGTCGATCCGGCGGCGGCCATCGCCAGCATCCGGCGGATTTTTCACTTGTTCCAGCGGAAAAGGGCTGATCGGGCACCCTATCGGGTCATCAGCCTGCTCTATCGCTTTTGTGACGCCTGCCCCCAACATGAGCCGTCGCCGGCCGCCAGCGCACCGGATAATCAGGGCGTTCTGGTGGCCCGGGCCCGCCAATTCATTGCCACGGCACCGCAACCCGTGAAGGGGGTGACCGAGCTCGCCGCCGCCCTCCATGTCAGCCGGACCACCCTGTTCATGGCCTTTAAAAAGGTGCTGGGACAGTCGCCCATCCAATGCATTGCGGAAGCGCGGGTGGCGCGGGCCAAGGAATTGCTGGGCGCCACCCCCCAGTCCCTGGCGGCGGTGGCGCGCCAGTGCGGCTTCAACGGACCGAAATATTTCCTGCGCTGTTTTCGACGCCAGACCGGCCAGACCCCCAGTCAGTGGCGGGCTCATTGCCACCGCAGATGAACGTGGGCGGGGAACGTTCTAAGGATGAGCCGATGATTATGAAAGGAAAATGCCGGCGGTGATCCGGAACGGCCTTGGTAACGGCGTCCAGGCACGGATCATCCGCCGGTCATCCGGATCCGGGCGTCACGGTGATGGGGTTGGCATAGATCCACGGCGTCCATTCGCCCAGGATCTCCAGTTCGGCCTCGACCCGGTAGTTGCCGGGCCGGTCCACGGTCCAAACGCAGGCACCGCCGTCATGCCGGACCACCGGCACCCCGTCGCGGAGAATGGAAATCCGGCAGGCCACCGGCGCCACGGCCTTGAGCGTCAGTCCGGGCTCAAACGGAATGCTTTCTCCCATGACCGCCCGCCGTGTTTTGCCTTGGGCGAGATAGGTGAAGCCGCTGCTGTCGGCCAGCAGGTCGAAACCGACAAACGTCCGGCCGTGGCGCAACGCGTCCAGCAACGCCGGTTCCGTGAGTTCTTGCGCCAGCAGATGGGTGTTGACGAATCGGACGCTCCGCACATAGGGATCCAGATTGATGCGGAACAGCTGGCGGCCCGGCTCCAAGGGGCCGCAGCAGAGGCGCAACAACAGCCGGCTGAAGATATTCAACCGTAGCTCCCGTGCCACTTTTCCCCGGTGTCCGGTGTCCAGCAGGCGCACGGTTCCGTTGGGGGAATAGCCCCCCCGTACCCTCACGTTTTGATGCGCATCATTGCCGACGATCCCCGTCACCCGGCGGGTTTTGTTGAGTTCATCCCAGCGCTTGAGGAAGGGCGTTGGTCGTTGGCAGTAGAACCGCAACACTTGTTCGGGATAGGGCATTCGAGGTATCAGGGACAGAGAAT
>Ga0265297_10010288_pt1 | contig 11804 bp, 16 predicted proteins | sample Munlanlwell13791_FD_192502 | JGI IMG/M metagenome (GOLD analysis project Ga0265297, IMG submission 192502) | Leachate microbial communities from a municipal landfill in Southern Ontario, Canada - Leachate well 137-91 | ecosystem: Engineered > Solid waste > Landfill > Unclassified | place...
TTTATATAATGTTACTGGGAAATTCTATAAAGAAGAAGCTGATGATTACCTTAAAGAAAAGGAGGACAAATGAAAATACCAGAAGCAATACAGGTATTAAGAAACCATCAGGCATGGAGATTGGATTAAAGTCGTTTATTGTAACTTTATCTGAAGAAAAAATCCCTTATGATTATTTTCAATAAAACGCTAAATATGTAAAATAATGATTATCAATAACTTATGTATATTTTGTTAATTTATTGTTAATTTATTGTTAATTACGAATTATTGTTGTATCTTTGTTTCGTAAATGGCGCTATTGCCAAACTTAAAAGCTCTCAAAAATGAAAACACTTGTAAATGCAAAAGAAACTTACTACCCATCCGTAGTAAAGGTTGTGACTGGTCGTTATGGCGATTATGCCAGGATGAACGGATTGAATTATTCAATCAAGTCAATGATTGAGAAAGGTTACAAAGAAATGTATATAGATAAATCAGAAATTGAAAAGATAGAAAAAAAGAATAATTCTTTAAGAAAAAGGATCTCAAAAAAGAATTTCAAAAATTACATGAAAACACTTACCGAAATTACTTTCACAACTATTGACGGGCAAGTGATTGATTCAATTTCCGCTTTTAAAGAAAATGCTATCAATTACGGGCAAATGACCCAGGGGAGTGATGCTCATGAAGCAATAGTAATGATAGATGGCATCAAGATGCATGCAAGAAAACATTGGTCGAATGACGGCATAGGTATCTGGCAATCACCTAATGGTGATGTTTGCGAAAATTTAGGTCAATATTTTGGTGATATTCATTTTGTTTCCGGAAAAATATATATTAGAAAAGATACCAATCTTGAGTAGTTCCTGAGAGCTTCTGCTCTTGCGTTGATCCAAGATCATACAAAGAGGCACGTCAGACTTCTTTATTTTTTAACTAAAATCAAAGATATGACAGTAATTTTAAGAATAAAACGCAAAGAATTTGAAGCCATAAAAAACGGCACAAAAAAGACCGAGTGGCGTAGACCGTCACTTTACAATAAACGAATTTTGCTTTCAAAAAATTCAGAAGGCAAATTTTGCGAAAACAAAGAATTAAAAGAGGTGACTTTTATAAATGGTTATTCTGCCGATTCACAAAAGATAACGATAGAAGTCGAATTAATCCGACCTGTGAAATTTTCATCAAATATAGAAATTAAAGAAGATCTATTCATTGCCATGGCTGGGGAATGTTCAATTCAAATAAAGTTGGGTAAGATTATTAAGTAGTTTTGGTTTTGATTTTTGAAGAGGGTTAGCAGCCCCCTTTTTTTATGCTGTTTTGTTTTTTAAAAATAAAGTATTATATTTGTGCCATAAATTTAAATAATATATTTATGACAAAAAATGTAAAGTTACAGGAAGAAGGATCATTCACCGATTCATCCGGTGATACTGTTTACTTCAATTATTAATTCCGAAAAAAGACACTTATCAAAATGTTAGGTGTCTTTTTATTTTATGTTTTACACAAAAATAATTTCAGACCTAAGAGGCAAAGCGGATGAAGTAATATTATTTCACTCATCGACCGGTAAAGATTCAATTATGCTTTGTGATTTGCTTTCAAAATCGTTTAATAAAGTTCTTTGCGTTTTTATGTATCTTGTGAAAAATTTGGATTACGAAAACAAATACATTGCTTGGGCTGAAAAGAAATATTCAAACTTAACATTTATTCAAACGCCTCATTACGCTTTGCCTTCATTTATAAAATATGGCTACCTTGGAATAAAGAAAGATGAATCAATTACCAAAACAAGCATAAGCAAAATAGATCAGAAAATTAGAATAACTCAAAATATAAACTGGTCAGTTTATGGGTTTAAAAAGAACGATGGATTAACCCGGAGATTAATGTTAAATCAATTACCAACAGGAATAAATTATAAAACTCAAAAGGCTTACCCGCTAATGGATTTATCAAATAGCGATGTTTTGAGATATATTTCAGATAATTCACTAATACAGCCTTTTTGTTACGCCAAAGACCGACCCTCGTCCGGTTGTGATATTAGCCAACCTTTGTTTTTGAGTTACATTAAGAAGAAATATCCGAATGATTTGAAAAAGATATTTGAACAATTTCCATTCACGGAAGCTATTCTATTTCGATATGAGCAAAGAGAAACCAGTTAAAGAGAAAGTCATTAAGCCAAAATTAAAGCAATCAGAAACGGTTGTAATAAAGCGCAGCTTAATAAATTTTGCTGCATACAATCCTCGCAAAAAGAACCCGAAGATTGTGCATGCATTAAAAACTAACTTTAAAAAGGTTGGTTTTCTTGGTGGTATCTGCTGGAATAAAACAACAGGCAATTTAATTGGAGGCCACAAACGATTAGAGGCAATGGATCTGATTTATGGGTACGATGGATCAAAAGTAAAAGATTATGATATAAAGGTAGAACAAATTGAATTAGATTTAAAGACTGAAAAAGAACAAAACATATTTCTTAACAATAAAAATGTTCAGGGAGAAAATGATTTTGAGTTACTTGCTGAATTATTACCCGAGATAAATATTGAAAATGCAGCACTTACGGACTATGATATTGGCCTAATAGAATCGATAGTGCCTGATTTTGTCTTTGGTAAAAACGATGGGATCAAAGAGGAGATACAAGAACTCAAACAAAAATCACACAAAACCAAAGAACAGGTAAAATCGGATAAAAAAAAGATCAAGTCTGATATAAGCGAAAGACAGCAATCTTTCTATTTTACCGTTACATTTAATTCTTACATGGATAAGGCTGAATTTCTCGAAGGATTGGGCATAAATGGAGATCAGGTATTCGTAACATCAAAACAGTTTCTAAAAGCCTTAGAATAATTTATTTGACTTTCTGTAATTAAAATTCATATCTTTGTGTTAATGAAAGCAAAAAAGAAAAAAATAAGTAAAGCCCAGGCAAAAGGCAGACCAGTTATTCCTATTGACTGGAAAATAGTTGAGAATCTTTTGCAAGCTGATTGTTCAGGCGTTCAGGTAGCTGCTTATATAGGTATTAGTGAAGATACTTTATACGGGAGAGTGAAAAAAGAAAAGGGTATGATATTTTCAACATATCGTCAATTAAATAAAATCCCAAAGGTAAAAGAGAAAAAAGAAGTAAATCATAAACATAAATATCAAATAAATACTTGGGATAAAAATGGCTATTATATTTATGTAATACAACATGGGGAAACTAATTTATTTAAAATAGGAATATCTAAATTAAAAATAAAAGACAGAATACAATGTTTGCAGGTTGGAAATCCAATACCATTAAGATGTATTCTAATAAATTATACTAATAATGCTTCAAAAATAGAAACAGAAATTCATCAATTATTTAAAAAGAAGAATATGAACGGTGAGTGGTTTAATCTCTCTGATAGCGATATGGTACTTATTAAATCCAAAATTAAAGAACTTGATTCAAAATTAAATCAACTAAAACTATTTTAATGGCTGGGCGCAAAAAAGTAAATATTGAGTGGAAAACTGTTGAGAATTTGTTGATGTCTTATTGTTCTGGCGTTGAGATAGCAGCTCATTTAGGCATTCATGAAAATACTTTATATAATAGATGTAAGATTGATAAAAAAATGGATTTTGTGGCATTTTCTCAAGAAAAGAAGGCTAAAGGAGATAGTTTATTGAAAGCCAAACAATTTGAAAGTGCAGTTACTGATAAAAGTATTCCGATGCAGATATGGTTAGGCAAGCAAAGGCTTGGACAGAAAGACAAGTCAGAAACCGACATAAAAATAAATGACCTTCGTAAAACAACCTCCGAGCTTTTCCCTTCTGATCTGTAAAATATGTTTGTAAATAAAAACCTTCAATATTTATCAGATTGTTACAAAAATCAAAAATACGATAAGTCAGGAAATTTGCTATCCGGTAAACACGGAGTAGTTTTAGAGGGTTCAAGTAGATCAGGAAAATCCATTGCAGCAATTGACTTCATTATTCTTTTATGCACGCGTTATGAAACTAATTGTGTAATCAATATAATCAAAGAGACATACAATGAATTCAAAACAACTTTATATAACGATTTTAGCCAGCGGTTAAATGATTTTGGATTAGAGAATCCCTTTGAATCAAAACAGGAGGTTGCTCAATTCAAAATCTATGGAAATAAAATAAACTTTCTGGGAGCGGATAAGCCTTCAAAATTTCACGGTGCCCAATGTGATTACTTCTGGATAAATGAGGCGTTATCTGTTGGAAAAAATATATTTGACCAGCAGGAAATGCGTTGTAAGAAGTTCTGGTTTATGGACTATAACCCAAGTGCCACTGAACATTATATTTTCAATTCAATTCTTTCCCGGCCCGATGTAGGTTATTGCCATACTGTTTTTACTGACAATCCTTTCATTTCAATTCCTGAAAAAAATAAAATACTTTCGTATGAGCCGACTGCGGAAAATATAAAGAATGGCACTGCTGATGATTTTATGTGGAAGGTTTATGGTCTCGGGGAGCGCGGACAGATTACAGGTCTTATATTCAAAGACGTTACCTGGATTGATGAAATGCCACCTGATTTAAAATTACATACGGGACTGGATTATGGTTTTACAAACGATCCGTCATGTCTAACTGTATTTGGTCTTAAAGGAAATGATTTGTTTGCAAAATGCTTATTATATGAGCCAATAGACAACGCTCCTTCATTATCAGAGGCCATGAGTAATACCGGAATAGAAAAACACAAACCAATTACGGCGGATTGTTCTGATAAATATAACGATACAGAAATGACGAGGGAGCTAAAAGACCTGGGATGGAATATAAAAAAGGTCAATAAAGGAAAGGGTATTGTGTGGAGTATTGGTCTTTTAAAAAAACACAAAATACATTTAGTAAGAAATGTTAATGTAAAACGAGAACAGGAAAATTACAAGTGGCGCGAGATAAATGGGATCAGCGTTAATGAGCCGGTGGATAAGCACAATCATTTTTTTGACAGCCTCAGATATTCCTATATGGGTTCAATGAATAATAAGATTATGATAAAATGGTAGCGGTCTCCATCGTGTGTAAAATCGCATTTTGGTATTAATAATCAGTTACTTACAAAATCACTAAAAATTAAATTTGACTTATCAAAATAAATAATATTATCTTTACACTTTAAAATCCTACCAAAAAAATGGAAGAAGCCAAAATATTTGAAATAATAAAAGCATCTGATCAGGTACCTGTCTGGGTGACAAAATCACGCGAATATTCAAAGGAACTAAAAGCATTGATAGATGGAGTTGATTTTACAGACCTACTTATCCGTATTGAACACAAAGAAGATGAAAAAAAGCAAACAGCCAGGAGGAAATACGCAAGATCAATCAAAGATATTTTTGAAAGGTTGTTGAGGCCTATCGATAATGTCTATTCCGCTACAGGGGGAGTAAAAAAATATCCGGATAATGCAGAAAAAGTCATAAAAGCAATTTCAACTATACGCGACGGGAAAACACTTGAAAAATGGCTTCAATGTAACTGGATGCCTCTTTATCGCACCGATCCAAATGGAGTAATTATTTATGAGTGGATTGATGAAAAGTTTTATCCTACATACAAATCAATAGGATCAATTCGTAATTATGAAGCTGACGGGCAAAAGATATTATGGATTCTCTATGAACCAATTACTAACACATCGGGAATACAGGAATGGCGTTTTATTGATGGAGAAAAGGATTATCTGATAAAAAAAGAATCCGACGTGTATTCTGTTATCAAAGAAAAAACTTTCATTAATCCTTTTGGTCTGGTCCCCGGAATAGTAATTTCAGATATAATTAAAATTGGAACACAGGAAAGGTTAAGTCCTATCCATACAATTATCGAGCAGGCTAAAGAATTTTTAAGGGATTTGTCGCATAAAAGTATGTTTAAATTTCTTTTGTGGGATCCAATTTTTTGGCGTTATGCTATGCAATGTCAGAAATGCCATGGCACTGGTAAAACCGGAGACGCCACTTGTCCTGATTGTGTAGATGGATATTATGTGAAAAAAGACATTACGGATTGCGCGACACTTCCTTTTCCTGCAGACAAGGACCAGCCATCAGTCCCAAAGATAGCAGGATTTGAAATACCTCCTACTGAGATTATGACGGAATTTACAAAGGAACTTAATTTGCTTTATGATGAAATGTATGAAACTATCTGGGGCGTTCAAAACTCAACCGTTGTGCAAAAAACAGCGACAGAAGTTTATCAGGATTTACAGCCAGAGATAACGCGGTTGAATGTTTATTCAGACACAGCGCAATGGGTGGAGAATTATTTTACTAACCTCGGAATAAAATTCATGTTACCAAATGAAAAAGATGAAGCTGTTATTTTATATGGACGTAATTTCATACTTGAATCAGTAACATCATTGCTTGAAAAATATGAGGCAAGTAAGGCAAAAGGTGATAACACTGCTATTCTTGACCGACAGTTAAAGGAGTGGGTTTTGAGTAAATATAAAAACGATCCAGTAAGCATGAATGATGAGTTGCTTCGATTAAAGGTTGAACCATTTATCCATTACACAATAGAGCAGGTTAATTCAATATATGGTACTATAGAGGCTAAAGAAAAAATGTTGTTTCCGGGTTGGTGGTTAAATGAAGCTGACAAAACCAAAGATGCGAAAGTTTTGATTGATGCCTTTAAAGTTTATTGTGATGAAAAACTTGAAGTGAAAACCGACACGGAAGAAATGGAGCCCGAACTTGACGAGAATGGAAATCCGGTAATGGATGAATTTGGTAAGCCAAAGATGAAACCAAAAGTGAAAATTTAATTATAAACCAAAAAAACAAAGTGTATGGCAACAAAAGTGTATCGTCTCTTTCAGTTGATGAAAGAAGGTCAAGTGTTCGATCTGAACCAAAGAAAAGAAATCAGATCAAGTGTAAAAATTGATGAAAGCCTGGCTGAGTTGTTTAATGAAAATGCAACTGATTCAGGCAAGTTGTATGTCGTTAATGAAGAAGAAACAGAGCGGCTGTTTGGAGTAAAAACTCCTGTCGAAAAACAACCGGATAATTCTTCCGGTGGATTAGTAAACGAAACTCCTGAACAAAAACTTTATGACAAACGCAAGGCCGAACTTATTGCAGCCGGATTTATTTTTAATGAATCTGATCTGACTTTCACGAAAGGAAAAAAAGTTGTAAGTGCTTCTGATTTACCGGGAATTAAACCTATGCAATACGGAAAACTTCTAAAAACCAAATAAATGGAAGTAGAAGTCTTTTTTATAGATCAGAATGGCTACAAATTAGGAACTAAGGGTAATGTAAATAAACTTAATCCAATAAAAGTTAAATTTGAAAGCCCAATACATATTCCTATTTTTATCAAAAATGATAAGAATGGGAATCCTATATTTGAAGACTTCTTTACACACAAAAAAATTAAAATAAAAGGATTTAAAATAACCCAAACAAAAAAGTGATATGAAAATAAATATTAATGGAACCGAGATAGAGGTTCAGGATGACATTGTTTCTCAGGCAATCGAGAAAAAAGAAGCTGTAAAAATTAGCAATGATAAAATTATGCTATTCACTTCGGATGATTATAACACCCGTATTGAGAATCTGAAAAAGGACGAATACAAAAAGGGCCGCAAAGAAGGTGTTGAGATTGAATGGAAAGAAACCAAGCGGAAGCTCGGAATCGAGATCGAAGGCAAGAACGGTGATGAGATACTGGATGCTTTCCGGCTAAAGGTACTGGCGGATGCTAAGGTTGAGCCAAATCAAAAGATCAAAGACCTGGAAGCTGACAAAATAAAGCTACAGCAAAATCTGACAAAACTTGAAACAGAGAAAACCGAACTTTCAAATCAGTTTGCCCAAAAAGAAAAAGAGGGGAAAATCAATTCACTTATATTTTCATCGATTCCAGAAAAGGCCGTCAGCGAAACCTTGACGCGTAATGATATTGCTTCTGTTTTCAAGGGCAATGGCTATCAGGTGGATATTGTCGATGAAAAAGAAGTTGTAAAGGCCAATGGAGAAATCCTAAAGCACGGAATAACACTTGAACCACTGAAGCTGTCGGACGTAATGAGTAAATTTGTTACCGAAAAAGGATTCCTGAAACAAGACGGTGGCAGGGGAGAAGGTGACAAAACCAAAGATGGAACTCCCGGAACTCTTGAAGCATTTGAAAAGGAAATGAAGGAAAAAAATATCACGATGGGATCAGAGGCTTATGCTAAAGAAATGGGTGAACGCATAAAAAACAAGACTCTTAAAATCTAATCAATGTTTGATTTTTGCATTTTAATAACCTCCTATAATCGGGAGGCAATGCTTAAATTATTACTCAGTGATATTTCCACTCAAAAAAAAGAATACAAAATTTTAGTAACTATTTTTGACGACGGAAGTATTCCTGAATACAACTTATCTGATTTTGATGTTAAGCATATTCGTTTTTACAAAAACAATGGAAAGCGCGGATTCTGGAATGTTGTTAATACCATTTTTAAATACTGCAAAAATATTCAGGCAAAGAAATTTATTTTCATTGGTGACGATATGCGACTTTGCAAAGACTTCTTTACAAAATCAGCAAAAAAATATGACAGCATTAATGATGAAAATAAAATTTGTTTAGGTTTGTTTATCACAAACACTTATAGAAAAAACCCAAATTGGACTAACTTTTTGCCGATAGAACACAAAAATTACTATCAAACGCAATGGAATGATGTTAATTTTATTGCTGAATATAAGTTTTTCGAGAAGTTAAATTTTGAAATTCATCCAATATCAGCGAAACGGTTTGCAAATAATTCAAACATAAGCTCCGGGGTTGGCCAACAAATATCAATCAGGTTGAATGATCAGAAACTTTCAATGTTTCACGTGAAAAAATCACTAATAAGCCATGGTGACCATGAATCAAAAATGAATCCACTGGAAAGGATTAATCATAAAATAATCATTAATTTTAATAAATAATGGAAGCAGCCGAAAATCTTTATAATTCAGAATTCGTAAATGTTGACGGGAATGAAATCCATAATACCGCCATTATTAATAATAACGTGACATTAGGTAAAGGCAATCGAATAGGAGCTTACTCTGTAATCGGAAGTAATGGAGAGATCAGGGGGGTTAGCCAGAGTGAATTCAAAGGTAAGGTAATCATCGGAGACAATAATGTAATTTCTGAACATGTAACGATTCAAGTTCCTTTTGATTCCGGTTCAAAAACTATAATTGGTAATGATAATATAATTATGGCACATGCACACATAGGCCATAATGCAGTGATCGGAGACAATTGTGAGATATGTTGCACGTCAATTATAGCAGGCTACGTTACAGTTAAAAATGGCGCAAGGATAAAACTACACAGCGTTATACGTAACAGGATAACGATTGGTGAAAATGCAGTTGTTGGTATGGGTTCTGTCGTTACGAAAGACGTTACTGACAATATTGTCGTATACGGAAATCCGGCAAAAGAAAAATGAAAGAGCAATACGATAAATTATATTCCAAGCAAAGTAATGCATGGCGCAAGCGAAGACTTCCATTTTACAGGAAACTTGCTTCATTTATTTTACCTACAGACAACGTGCTTGACCTCGGTTGTGGTAATGGAATACTTGCGTCATTATCTACATGGAACAAATATTTAGGTATTGATTACTCAAAGGTGGCCATTGAACAGGCCCGTAAGTTTTGTCCAAAAGCTGAATTTATTTGTGCAGATATTTTCGAGTATATCAGGATTACGAATTATAATACTGTAATTATCACAGAAGTTCTTGAGCATATTATTGAAGACACTAAAATTACGTGGAAGTTGAAGACGGGATGCAAAGTAATTATTTCTGTTCCAAATAACGAACCCGTTGATGTTAATGGCCGTCCTGTTAATTGTAGGTTTCATGTAAGGAAATATACAACAGATAGTATTGTAGATAGGTTTTGCATGATTGATTTTAATGAAGTTTTTGTTTTTGAAAATTGGATTATAGCAGTAGGAATAAAAAAATAGATTATGATAATAGCTGATTTTTGCGCAGCCGACACAGGCGGACAGTCATTCAAATTAACCAGGGCCATAAATGAATATTCAGATAATCAGGCGCGGAGCTTTGTGAAAGAAAAAAATTATATTGATTTTCCTTCCGATATTTTATTTAAAAATCATGACCATGATTTTGTTGTTGAATATTTATCAAAAGCAGAAATCGTTCATTGCCATAATAAATTCAGGTACGCTAATGGATGGTCGCATATTAACCGTGATGCGAAATGGATAATACATCAACATGGAAGGTTTCCTGAATCGCAGGATATGGATTTGATTTACGAAGGGGATAAGAGCAGGAGTGCTCTACGAGTTGTTTCAACACCAAACCTAATAAAATATGTGAATGACGATCCTGCCAGATGGATACCAGCTCCTTATCGTATTGCAGAACTGGAATTAATGAAAAAACTCAATTATATTCCACATGAAAAAATCAGGCTGGCCCACTCACCAACAAACCGAGAGATAAAGGATACTGAATTACTCATAAAGGTTTGTGCTGAAATACCAGAGATAGAACTTGTATTAATTGAAGGACAAACACATGCTGAATCATTGCGATTGAGATCAACCTGTGACATTACATTTGACCAGTTGCAGATCGGTTACGGTAATTCAGCAATAGAAGGGATGTGTTTCGTCCAGCCGATCATTGCCGGAATGAATGATTATGTAAAAGACTTCTTTAAAAATTATATAGGTTACGAGCCATATGTGGTTGCTACAGCCGAAAATCTGAAAGAAACTTTAATGAGTTTTGCTAAAGACGAGGGAAAAAGAAATCTTTACGGGAAACTCGGTAATGACTATGTAAAAGAATGGCATGACGATAAAAATGTAATAAACCGCGTTTTGTCAATTTACAGAGGTTTATAATGGAAACTAAGCGAATATATGGAATAGCAAGTTATCAGAGACCACAGCAACTCATTCGCTGTGTGCAATCAATATTTGACCAGGCGGACATAATTCATGTGGCATTGAACTGTTATGATGAAATTCCGGTAGAACTTTATGATAAAAAAATTGTGATTCATATTTGTGATAATTCAAAGGGTGATGCGTTCAAATTTCTTGCACTGAACAATTCAGAAGGTTATTATTTCTCTTGCGATGACGATATTATTTACCCGGCAGATTACAGCCGGTTTATAATTGAACACATTGAGAAGTATAAACGTAAAAGCATTATTTCGCTCCATGGTAGGTCATTCAGTAAATTTCCGGTTCCATCGTATTACAGAAGCTCGGTGAATCGTGTGTATTGCCTTAGAGAATTAATAAAAGATACAGAGGTGCAATTCGGTGGCACTGGCGTAATGGCTTTTCATACTGATCTGATGAAAATTCCTATTGATTATTTCGTTTATCCGAATATGGCCGATGTATTTATTGGAAAGTATGCAAAAGAAAATAATATTAAAACCGTATGCGTAAAACACGGGGCCGGTTATATTATCCAGCAGGAAACTAAAGACAATATTTATTCAAAGACTTGCAGGGATGATAGTTTGCAAACAGAAATAGTGAATAATCTTTTCGGGTGTGCTCCTAAAAAATTGGTATCAATACCGCAGCCAGGTATTGATGAAGTTGAATGTGAAATAATAAAAGAAAAGTTTGGAAATGTTGGTCAGCGTAGATTTTACCACAAAGACAGAGCTTTGGTTTATCAACAAATGGGATTTATAAAAATAATATGA
>Ga0265297_10010289_pt1 | contig 11804 bp, 9 predicted proteins | sample Munlanlwell13791_FD_192502 | JGI IMG/M metagenome (GOLD analysis project Ga0265297, IMG submission 192502) | Leachate microbial communities from a municipal landfill in Southern Ontario, Canada - Leachate well 137-91 | ecosystem: Engineered > Solid waste > Landfill > Unclassified | place...
CTGTGGATAATCTCTTGCCCGAGATGATGTCGAAGAGAGCTTCGTCCTTTCGCGATAGCGAAAGGACGAAGCCGCAAGCCCGAGCGCGCAGGAGGCGCCGTTCAGGAGGGGTTTATCAGCACCCTGCCCTCGCCCTTCAGCAGCTCTTCTTCCTGGACCGCTTCCTCGGCCTGGGACATCTTCTCCGCCACCTCGTCCTCCCGGCCCTGCTCCTTGACCTGGATGTAGGGCCTGAGCACGAAGAGCCCGACCGGCGTGGCGAGCGCCATCAAGGCGATGAGCAGCCACATGAACTCCGAGTTCCGCGGGCCCACGGCCGGGCAGTAGCGTTCCAGCAGGAAGCCGGAGATGGCGCCCACGAAGAACTTGGCGATGAAGTAGGGGAGCAGGGACAAAGACATGTACGAGGCTTCCTGCCCCTTGGGAGCGATGGCGGCCGGGTACTCATAGAGCCTCGGCGACCATAGCGCCTCGCCGAAAGACAGGAGGATGACCCCCAGGGTGATGGACACGTACAGGGGATTGACCGGGACAGCCGGGTCCACGCCCAGCCATCGGTGCGCGACGAGGTCCCCGAACCAGCCGTTCGCCAGGCCGGCGAACCACGCCGGAGGCATGGCCATGAAGAGCATGGAGATCCCGGAGACGAAGCTGCCCCAGATGACGACCTTGTAGGCCGAGACCTTCTGCGTCAGGGCTCCGGCCAGGGGCACGAGGAACACGATGAGCACGGGGTTGAGCACGCCGAAGAGCCTGCCGATGGGAGCCCCTTCCCCCAGCTCGCGGATGCCGTATTTCGGGAACGTGTAGTTCATGTGGTAGAAGATGAGGCGCACCCCCACCACCAGGGTCAGGAAGATCAGGAAGCGGTAGAAGGCCGGCTGCTTCCAAAGGCTCACGAAGATGCGCACCCAGTCGCGCCCCGTGTCCTTGCAGGATAGGAGCAGCGACGAGAAGAAGCCCTCTCCTTCGTACTTGGTCTTGAGCGGAGTGATCTTCACCCCCTGCTCCGTGACCTCCACTCCTTCCCGCAGGAAGAAGTAGAGCAAAAGGATGCCCGGGACGCTGGCCACCGTGGCCCAGAAGAACATGACGCGGTAGGTGCTCAGGGTGAATCCCAGGGGCAGGGCGACCTGGCCGTATTCTCCCAGGCGCAGGCGGATGTAGTCGAAGAGCCAGCCCGCGACGGCGAAGCCCACGTTCATGAACGCGTAGAAGAGCGAGAAGGCCAAGGACCGCTGCGAGGAGTTGGAGTACTTCTTGACGGCGGCCACCATGACGGGGAGCATGAGGGCGTAGCCCACCGCCAGGGGGAAGAGCCCCAGGAGCAGGGCGCTCATCCTGGACCCGCATAGGGCCATGGCGCCCGTGGACCAGAGGCAGATCCAGAATCCCAGCAGGAGCGACCGGCGCAGGCCGACCGCGTCCACCAAGGAGCCCACGAGGACGGTGATGAGGGTCAGACACGTGGACCAGGCCGCGACCATGAAGCCGGCGCTCTTGTCTCCATACCCGAGGTCCGAGGACAGCCATAGGACCAGGGTCCCGTTCACCAGACCGTAGGCGATGATGTAGATGATCTTAAGGCCGTAGATGACCCAGAGCTCGCGCACGGACGACTTCAGGACGGTGAAATTGCGCAGGAATGCCTTGCATTTCTCAAGCATGGGCCCTCCGGATGGGAAATTATGGCATATTGCGGCAGGCGAAATTGATATACTCCCGACGATTGGTCCTGTTCTCCATCCCTTTCAACGGCGACCTGGGTCTCGTCGAGGACGCGCTTTCCACCGGCAAGGTGGCGGAGGTCTATTTCGCGGGGCCCGGCCGGGGCGATGCGAGCTCGGCTCACGCCCGCAAGGTGGTCGAGCGCGGAGTCCTGCTCAAGCTCCTGTCCTTGTGCAGGCGCTCGAAAGTGCGGACCAACCTGCTGTGCAACAGCTTCACCCTGGCGTTCGAGCGGCTCCCTTCCGTGTTCCGTCTGATCCGTTCTCTCCCGTGCGTGGATGCCGTGACCGTGGCCGACCCATTCGCTTTGCCAGCGTTCAGGAAGGCTTTCCCCAAGAAAGAGCTGCAGGCCTCGGTCATCATGGCTCTGGACTCCGTCGAGAAGGTTGAGGCGGCGCTGCGCCTTGGCGCGACGAGCGTGTGTCTGGCCACGAGGCTCAACCGGGACGCCCAGGCCCTGGAAGCGGTCAAGAGGCTCAAGAGGCGCTTTCCGGGCTTCAAGGTCAAGCTCTTGGCCAACCATACTTGCCGGGCCGAGTGCGTGTTCAGCGCCTGGCACTACCTCTCCTACGCGCTCCAGGATCGGGTCCGCTTCGAACAGCGGCAGTGCTTCTGCCCAGCGACGACCCGGAAGGAGCTCGCGGATGTCCCTTTCATCAGGCCCGAGGACGTCGCGTCCTACGCCCGCAAGGGCTGGGCGGACATGTTCAAGCTGGCGTACCGGAACTCGGACTCCGACGTCCTGCGGCGGGTCTATGACGCGTACTTCGGCGGCGGATGACCCAGCCGGGAAGTGGCGCGCGGGGCGGTGAGATGCTAAGATGGGTCGCACGAGGAGCGCACAATGACGACACCCGCTGAGAATCTGCCTCCGGACAAGCACCCGACCGGCCTCTACATCCTATTCACGACCGAGATGTGGGAGCGGCTCTCCTACTACGGGATGCGTTCGATCCTGGTGTACTACATGATGAAGCAGCTCATGTTCAGCCAGGATAAGGCGTCGTCAATCTACGGCTATTACACCGGCTTCGTCTATTTCGCGCCTTTCTTCGGCGGCATGCTCGCGGACAAATGGCTCGGCCAACGCAAGACGGTCATCGTCGGGGCGATCTTGATGGCCATCGGCGAGTTCATGCTCATGGTGCAGGGCCTCTTCTTCCCGGGCCTCATCATGCTCATCCTGGGCAACGGCTGCTTCAAGCCGAACATCTCCACGCAGGTCGGCAACCTCTATCCCGCGGGCGACCATCGCCGCGACCGGGCCTTCAGCATCTTCTACGTGGGCATCAACCTCGGCGCCCTGTTCTCCCCTCTGGTCTGCGGCACCCTGGGCGAGAAGGTCGGGTACAAGTGGGGCTTCTGCGCCGCGGGCGTCGGCATGCTGCTCGGCCTGGCCGTCTACCTCTGGGGCCAGAGGCACCTGGCTCCGGACAATGTCATGAAGCAGCAGGCGGCCAAGGCCGAGGCCCAGTGCGAGCCTTTGACCCCCGAGGAGTGGAAGAAGATATACGCGCTGGTCGTGCTGTGCGTGCTGAACATCGTCTTCTGGATGACCTACGAGCAGCAGGGCAACACCCTCGCGCTCTGGGTGGACGAAAACACGGACCGGTTCATCTTCGGGTGGCAGATGCCGGCCTCGTGGTTCCAGTCCTTCAATCCCATCATCATCTGCGCGTTCACCCCGCTGGTCACGGGCTTCTGGTCGTGGCAGGCCAAGCGGGGCAAGGAGCCCTCGAGCATAGCCAAGATGTCCATCGGCTGCATCCTGCTCGGGCTCTCCTTCCTCATCCTCATCCCCTCGGCGCGGGAAGTCGCTGCGGGCGGCAAGGCGAGCCTGATCCCGCTGACGGCGACCACCATCATCCTCACGGTCGGAGAGCTCTACCTTTCCCCGGTCGGGCTCTCGCTGGTCACCAAGCTCGCTCCCCCGCGCATGGTGTCCATGCTCATGGGCATGTGGTTCCTGTCGAGCTTCTTCGGCAACCTCCTGTGCGGGCAGATCGGGAGGCTCTGGTCGAAGATGCCCCACGAGAGCTTCTTCCTCATGCTCACGGCCTTCGCCTGCGGAGCGGGCGTGGCCATGGCCCTGCTGCTCAAGCCGCTCAAGCGCGCCATCGGGCATGGGCACGAGGAAGAGGTGGACGTATAAACATGAAGAAGGTCCTGGTGGTGGAAGACGACGCGTCCATGCGCGACCTGCTGGTCATGGTGTTCAAGGACGCGGGCTACGAGGTCAGCGAGGCCGACGGCGGCGTGTCCGGCCTGAAGCGGGTCCAGGAGGACCCCCCGGACGTCATCGTGACCGACCTGGGCATGCCGGACCTCGGCGGCTTCGAGTTCCTGCGGACGCTCCAGCAGGGCGACACGGTCCGCATCCCGGTGATCATCCTCACCGCGAAGAGGATGCCTCCGGCCGCGATCCGCGAGATGCAGCACGAGCCGAACGTGAAAGCCTATTTGGTCAAGCCCCTGCAGCACACGAAGCTTTTGGCCGAGGTGAGCCGCATCCTACAGGGACGGTAGGTCCTTCATCGCGTACGGCAGGTCCACCAGGTCCAGGCGCTCCTTCGAAGTCCACCAGCCGCTCGCCCGGTTGAGCCATAGCTTCCCCTCCCTCCGGAGCATCAGGGGCGACTCCCCGTTGTAGAGGAGGATGGCGTTGCAGGGCACGGCCTTGAGCACCGCCAGGGCGGCGGTGATGACGGTCCGGTTGCCCAGGTAGCCCCGCTCGTCGTCGTAGGCCGAGAGGTCCACGCGGAAGCCGACGTCGATCCGGGAGTCGATGCCGTAATCGTCGAGGAGGAGCTCCCTGCGGTCCGGCGAGACGTTGTAGACCCCGAAGAAGAGCCCCGGCCCCTGCCCCTGTCCGCCGGAGCCGCGGAAGCCGGGGAGCTCCAGCAGGGGCTCCAGGAGGCGCTCGTTCTTGTAGCGCAGGGCGAGGAAGAGGTCGTACTCCAGGGCCATGGGAAGGGTATTGTAAGATATCCGCATGAAGAGGCGGAGTCTCGCCCTCGCCGTGGCCCGTTCCTGAGGCGTCCCTTCCAGAGGGTGCTGATAAACCCCTCCTGAACGGCGCCTCCCATGGCCCGGCACACGTGTCCAACGTCTTTCGGAGGGACACGGTGCCGTACCGCACCGGGCCTTCCGATATCGCTCGGCGCTCGGGCTTGCGACTTCGTCCTTTCGCTATCGCGAAAGGGCGAAGTTTCCTAACAGCCGAACGACATCGAGCCGGGGATTATCCACAGGACTTTCGGAGCGGAAGTAATGGGGATAACTTTTCGTGCGACTATGGGCGACCACAGTCAGGTCCCGAAATCATGGAATTCCTCGTCGGTACACCGACGGACGACAGGCCTGGCGATATGGAGCACGACTTGTCGCCAGGCCCCTGGGGGTCCGATGCGGCCTTAACCCCAGGGGACCCGCTGCGTTTTTAAGGCTTTGTCAGCACACCCTGCTAGGCCTTTCGCCCTAATCCGCAGGCGTTCCTTCAGCCCAGGCGAGGCTGGGCCTTCCGAGCCAAACTCTGGTATGAGCCCCCTCCTCCTGGCTCTGCTGCTTCCAGGCTCCTCGTGGGCGTCCATCAGCCTGCCTTCCGGCCTTGAGGACCTCTCCAAGCGGATGAACGGCGCCACTGAGGAGCTCGCGGGCCGCGTCCGGCCCGCCGGCCTCCCGGACAAGGGCAGGGTGCACGACCTCTGCAGGACCGCCATCCACGAGGAGGAGATGCAGGAGGCCCTTAAGCGGGTGAGCGGTCTGGACCAGGACAAGGCCAAGAGCCTGCTCGGGGAGCTGGAGGCTTCCGGCTTCGCCCCGGAGCACCTCGGATACGGCATGCTCCTCTCCGTGCGGAGCCAGGGCTTTCTCCCCAAGGAAGCGGTGTACTGCAACGACCCCGAAGCCCCGGAAGGATATCTCAAGAAGTGGATCGGAGTCGAAACCACGGACGGAAGGCGCTATCTCCTGGACCTCACGGATCTATCCAAGGACGGGACAGGGCTCAGCCTGATCGTCACGCACAATGACAAGGTCGTGGCCGCGGCCTTCGGCCAAGGGGCCGCGGACCTCCTGTCGGACGACGGCCTCGCGGACAAGGTGATGCGGGCCATCAAGGGCGCGGATTTCAGGTCCTGGTTCGACGGGAGCGGGCTCCTCTCGGGGCTCGGATTGAGCCCCGTCCCGGTCTCAGCCTCCGGAAACAGCTCGTGGACGGACGACCCTGGCCTGCCCTTCACTCCCCCGTGGCGCGGGAAGGTGGGAGGGGCTGTCCCGGCTCCCCTGGCGTCCGAGTCGAGCGAGGAGACGGGCGGAGCCGGCTCGCCCTTCCTGGCCGCGTTCCAGGCTTTCCAGCGCAAGTTCTTCCCCTCCCTTCTCTTCCCTGTGCTCAGCCGCGGCGACTGGGGCGCGGCCGCGTCGCACGGCGCCGCTGTTGACGGCGCGCCGAGGCTCATCACCATCCACCACACGGCAGGGACGCAGACTCTGAGCCGCGGGCAGACCATCAGCGAGGTGCGCGGCATACAATCCGCTCATCAGGGCGGCAACGGCTGGGCGGACATCGGGTATCACTTCCTCATCGACGGACAGGGACGGGTGGTGGAGGGCCGGCGCCTGGGCCAGGTGGGCGCTCACACCGAGGACCACAATAGCGGGAACATCGGCATCTCGATGCTGGGTAATTTCGACGAAGGCAAGCCCACCTCCGCCCAGGTCGAGAGCCTCAAGAGGCTGGTCGTGTTCCTGGCTCTGCGCTACAGCATCAATCCCGCGACCAGCCTGTACGGCCACGGAGACTTCATGGCTACCGATTGCCCGGGCAAGTACTTCATATCCACGCTGCGGGCCATGAAGACGGATATCGCCAGCCGGGTGAAGAGCTACCTCGACACCTGAGGAGGTCCCACCCCCGCGTAGGTCCATTACCCGACCCTTCATCCTCCTTTGGACCTTTGCCGTCCGGGCGTAGTTGCATTTTAATAGTGTCATGCGGTCCCTTGCCGCGGCCCTTTCTCTGTGCATCGCGGTCGAGCCCGCGCTCGGCCAGGTGCTGCAGGCTCCCGTGCAGAGCGCGCCGGTGCTCTCCAACGCGGCCGGAGCGGGGCTCGTGGCCCCGGTGCAGCTCCGGGGCCTTACCTCCCTCTCCCTTCCCGTGTTGTCGAACACGCTCGGGACCAGCCTGCCTGGAGTGCGTGCCCTGACGGTCTCAGCCCCGGTTGTGACTCAGGTCACGCTCGTGGAGGCAGCGCCCCGTGCAGCAGCGACAGGCGTCGCCGCCCGGCGGGAGAGGCCCGCAGCCAAGACCTTCCTGAAGGAGCGCGTCCAGCCTCTTTCCGCGGCCGTGCAGGAGACGGTCCGAGACCTTCCGGACATGGCCGCGCCGGACGCTCACGGAGCCGCGGACACGCAGTTCCGCACCCTCATCGGCGAGCCGGTCCGGCCCGTGGCGGCCGCCCTCGCCTTCGACGATATCCAGCCCGCCGGGCACGAGACGCTGCGCCTGAGCCCGGCCATGTCCGGGGAGGCCGCCGAGGAGAAGGTCCCCCTCGGCAAGGTGTTCCGGGACCCGGAGCGCAACCGTTCCTTCTGGCTCTACACGGCCGCCTACGCCGTCTACACCCTCGGCTACCAGATGGCCACTATCGGCCTGCCGTACCTCGTGTCCGCGTTCACGCGCGGGGCCCTGCAGGACGCCCGCGACCCAAGGCTCGACGACGCGGCCGCGGTGCAGGCCCTCATCCGCGAGAACAGGAATCTGGCGCGCATGGCCCATCGCGTGGCCCAGGTCTTCTCCTACGTGGGCCTCCCCCTCATCGTCAAAGACGACGGCCACGGCCCCAAGCGCTGGCTCACGCGCGCGGCCTTTCTGCGGGCGGCCGTGCTCGGATGCATCCCTCTGCTCTTCTACTCCACGGGCCTGGTGGGCGGGGCCGCGGCCCTCTGGATGCTCTTCGGACTGCTGGCGGTGCAGTCCTTCTTCCAGGCCATCTACGCCACCATGGACGCGGCCACGACAGCCCGGCTCATGGGGGATCCATCGGTCCAGCCGGCCGAGCGCATGCGGGCGAACTCCATCCTCACGGGGATATCTTCGGTCATGGCCGTGCTTGGGCCGGTGTTGGCCGGGCAGTTCGCGCGGATCGGGTCCGCGGCCGGGCCCGTACTCTACCTCGTCTACGCGGCGGGGATGGGCCTGGCCGGGCTGTTCTTGGCCGCCATGAGGATGCGCCACACCGCGGCGGTCCGGGGGCCGCAAGGGGCGGCGGTGTCTGTCCGGGCGTCCTTGAGATCGGGCCTCAAGCTCATCCTCGGCAACAAGTTCCTCCGCGCGATGCTGGGGCTCACCCTGCTGGCCTATCTCTTCTATGACCCGATGTTCTATGCCATACTGCCGGAGTTTGCGGAGAGCCTTGCGGGCACCGCCTGGTTCTCATCCTCCATCGGCAAATTCGGCCTCATGATGGCGACCACGAGCGTCGGCTCCATCGCCGCCTCGGCCCTCTCCGGGCCTTTGCGCAAGCTCCTTTCGCGCTTCGGGTTCAAGACCGAGGAGTCGCTCCTGCTCCCCTTCGGCCTCATCGCGCTCTTGGAGGCCCCGTTCTTCTGGCTCATGCTCCAGGCGCCGTCCATCCTATGGGCCCTGCCCCTGGTCGTGATGCAGACCCTGTCCATCGGGTTCTCCAACCTCCTCATCGCGGGTCTGACGCAGAAGACTCTGGGCGGCTTCTCCGCGGACGACGTGAACAGCGTGGTGGCCGTGCGCGCGGTGCTGAACATCCTGGCGGCCGTGCTGGGGACGAGCCTGTTCGGCTTCGTGCTGAAGGGGATGCCGCTGTCGGTGTCCTTGACCCTGTGCCTGGCCGCGACCGCGGCCATGGGTCTCTACCGCCTCGCGGCTCCGTGGCTCATCCTGAGCAGGGAGCAGAGGGCGCGGACAAAGGCGTAAGCCGCCCCTCTCGTGCTCGAACTTGCCCCGGGGCAAGTTCGAGCTTCCCAACCACGACATTACAGCTCAACAGCATGGCTGGGAACTGGACTTCGGGTCAGTGCCGTTTATGCTGGGCTGTTCTTCCTAGGGAAAAAGTAATCGCCGTTGTTGTGCCGGGCGCCGTCCCCTCAGAGGGGACGGCGCAACTGGGTGGCGGTGTCGTTGTTTAGGGCTAGTCCGCCTTTCTTCCCGCCTCGTGGACCTGGATGAAGGGCTTGAGCACGAGGAGCCCCACCGGCGTGGCCAAGGCCATGAGCCCTACGATGAGCCAGATCATCTGCGAGTTCCTCGGCCCGGTCTCAGGACAGTACCTGGCCAGGAGGAAGCCTGAGATGCTTCCCACGAAGAACTTGGCGATGAAGTAGGGCAAGAGCGAGAGGGCCATGTACGAGGCTTCCTGCCCCTTGGGAGCGATGGCTGCCGGGTATTCATACAGCCGTGGCGAGTAGAACGCCTCTCCAACGGAGAGGAGCACCACCGCGATGAAGATGGAGACGTAGAGGGGGTTCACCGCCACCGCGGGGTCCACGTCCAGCCACTTGTGAGCGATCATGTCCCCGAGCCAGCCGTCCGCCAGACCCTGGAACCATGCCGGAGGCATGGCCATGAAAAAGACCGAGCAGGCGGCGACGAAGGAACCGATGATTACGGTCTTGTAGGCTGAGAACTTCTGGGTCAGGGCTCCGACCACGGGGGCCAGGATCACGATGAGCACCGGGTTGAGCACTCCGAAGAGACGGCCGATGGGCGCTCCCTCGCCGAGCTCCCGGATGCCGTACTTCGGATAGGTGTAGTGGAAGTGGTAGAAGATGAGCCGCACGCCGACGACGATGGTGAGGAATATCAAGAACCGGTAGAACGCGGGCTGCGTCCACAGGTTCCCGAAGATCTTGCCCCAGCTCACCAGGGCGTCTCGGAACGCGTAGTACGTGGCGGTCAGGAAGTCGACCCCCGGGTACTTGGGCTTCTCCTCCTTGAGCTTGACGCCTTCGTCCGTGACCTCCACGTTGCCGCGCAGGCAGAAGTAGACGAGGATGAGGTTCGGGATGGTGAACAGGAAGCCGCAGAGGATGAGGGTCCGGTACGTGCTCAGGTCCGCGCCGAGCACCGGGACCACGAAGTGGCCGTACTCTCCCAGGGTGCGGCGGATCCGGTCGAAAGTCCAGCCTGAGATGGCGAAGCCCACGTTCATCATGGCGTAGAAGAGCGAGAAGGAGATGGAGCGCTGGTCCGTGGTCGCGTACTGCTTGACAGCGGCCACCATGACCGGGGTCATGAGCGCTTCTCCCAGGGCCAGGGGCAGGAGCCCCAGGGGCATGACCATCCAGGGGGCGAGGAAGAAGGTCATGACGCCTCGGGCCAGGATGCAGGCCCCGAAGCCGATGAGGAAGGCTTTGCGCAGGCCGATGGCGTCCACCAGCGAGCCCACCATGACCGTGAACGCGGTCATGAACGTGGACCACGTGGCCACCACGAACCCGGCGCGCACGTCGCTGTAGCCGAGGTCCTTGGAGAGCCACAGCACGAGGGTGGAGTTTACCAGCCCGTAGGCCACGATGGCGAGGATCTTCATGCCGAAGATGACCCAGAGCTCGCGGACCGCGCCCTTGAGCACCGTGAATTTCCCGATGAAGGATCTGTCCTCTGACATCGCGCCTCCTGTGGTGGAGGGATGGTAGCAATTTATCCCGCAACAAACCCGAAACGTCATCCGGCTATGTAATTAGAGGAAGAGAGGCTTGCTCCTGTGGCTCCGCGTCTCATCGCCGCCTTGATCGCCGCCCTGGCCCTGTGCTCGGGCCCTGCCCATGCCGGTTCCCGCCGTTTGATGCGCGTGTCCTTGACTTATGAGTCGGGCGGCCTGCCCGCGCGTCTGTCCCCCCGTACGATGCCGGCGCACGACCTATACCCGACCATGGAGATCCGGACCGTACATTCCCCCCTCACTCCGTTCGAGCGGAGCTTCGTGGTCCGCCTGGCCCGCGTGTTCTTGGACCCTGTCCCTGTGCTCGCGTTCGGCCGCATGCAGGTGCGCTTCAAGATCCTGCTCGAGTAGCGCGCCTCCCGGGATAATCCCTTCTCCGTCCTGCGGCGTGGGACAGCTCATGGGCTGTCTTCCTCAAAGATCCCAGGGACCTTGGCCATTGGTTCGGTGCGTCTTTCCCGCGCATGCTATTGCGACGTCTGAATATGACCAAACGGGTCGCTGCCGTATCGCTTTCCATACTGATGACCCTGTTCGCTCCGGGCCTTGGGCCTTACGAGCTGCTGGCCCAGCAGCAGGCCGCCGGAGTCCAGGCCTCGCAGACCCTGGGCAGCGTCCCCGCGCTGGCCGTGCCGGTCGGCCTCGGCCCCTCCGGGACGGGGATCTCGCCGACGGCTCTCCGGCTGGGCGGCGCCTCCGCCCTCCCCTCTGCCTCGAACACCCGTGTGACTCCTCTCGCCGGGGCGCAGGCGCTCCCGACGTCGGCCATCGAAGTCCGGCAGGCGCCTCAAGCGCCCCTCCCCCCTCACGCGGCGATCGTCCCGGCGCCGACGGTGAGCCCGCTGAAGACTCCGGCCAAGGCCGCTCCCGGAGTCGGGGCGGACGAAAAACCGCAAACGCCGCCTGAGCGCCTCGCGATGCAGAATCTCCTTGAGCACGCCCCGCGCGCGGCCGCCCTTGCGGCAGCCGAGGGCCTCGGCCACGCCCGGACGTCCATGGAGAGCAACTTCCTCCAGGCCGCTGGGCTGGGCTCATCGCCAGCCGCGGCGGTCTCAGCCCCGACGCGGGCTCCTCGCCCCCTCCTCCAAGCGCGATTGCGGCCGGCGCTCGCCCCCGCCGGGAAGCAAGCGGCTCTGAAGCCATCGCCCTTCGTCGCCCATACTCCCGCCACGGTCGCCAACCTCGAGCGCATGCTCAAGAACCGGCTGTTGGGCCACTCCACCTTGCTCGTGGGCGAGGCTGGCACGGGCAAGAACGCGCTCATCTACGAGCTGGCGAGGTTGCGGGGCAGGAAGGTCAAGGTCCTTTCCCTCAACGAGAACACCGAGGCGCGCGACCTCATCGTAAGGACCGTGATCAAGGACGGCCGCACCGTTTTGG